>Ga0210384_10001508_pt1 | contig 31467 bp, 30 predicted proteins | sample IncBWH2MmetaG_FD_160574 | JGI IMG/M metagenome (GOLD analysis project Ga0210384, IMG submission 160574) | Forest soil microbial communities from Barre Woods Harvard Forest LTER site, Petersham, Massachusetts, United States - Inc-BW-H-2-M | ecosystem: Environmental > Terrestrial > Soil >...
CCGGAAGCGAGCAGCACACCCAGTTGCTTCGTGGCGTCGGGTTTCGCGGTCCTGTCGGCGCGTCGGTCAAACCACCAGCCCACCACCGCACCCACGGTGACCATCAGCGTGGATGCCGTGGGCAGATAGATGCCGAGGCCTACGGCGAGCGGCGGTATGCGCAGCGAGCGCGTGGTTTTCGACAGCAGCCAGTCGAAGGTGATGACGAAAGCCCCGATGAGCGCGCCCCAGCCCATCAATTGCCATTTCTCCGGGTCGCTTTGGATCACCGCCTGGGCGAGGGCGGAGATCAGGCCCGCCTGGGGCGCGGGCAGGGAGTGGACGGTCGCGCCGGGAGCGCCCGCAAAACCGTAGGCCTTGTTGACGAGGTCGAGCACTGGCGGGATCACCAGCGCACTGGCGACTACGCCGATGACCAGCGCCCATTGTTGTTTCGAGGGCGTGGATTGCACCAGCTGGCCGGTCTTAAGATCCTGCAGGTTGTTGTTGGCGATCGCCGCCACGTTGAATACCACCGCGGTGACGAACAGCGAGTAGGCCACGAGCGCCTTGCCCATTTCCGGGGGTAGTGAGGACTTCACGCTCACCACCAGGAACAGCGCCGTGGTGGCCACCACCAGGATGCCTATCCCCGAGAGCGGGCTGTTGGAGGCGCCGATCAGCCCCGCCATGTAGCCGCAGACCGTCGAGACGAGGAACCCCACGACCACCACGATGAAAATGCCGCCGACGGTGAGCAGCAGCGCGTGCTCGCCCAGGCCCGCGCTGCTCGCGAAGTTCCACAACAGCCAGCAGATCGGCAGGATGCACAAGAGCGACACCAGGCCCACCTGATCCACGGGAATGTCGTGCTCGGTGCGCGCCAGGGTGTCTCCCTTGCCGGCCTTGCGCACCCGGGAGGAAGCGATGGCGCTCTTCAGGCCACCGATCACGGGTTTCACAAGCTTCAGGAGTGTCCAGATGGCGGACACGGCGATGGCGCCGGCGCCAACGTAACGCACATAGTGGCTCCAGGTGGTCCCCGCCACCGCGGCCGCGTCGCCGGCGGCCGCGTGCAGTGCGCTGTAGTGCGGCACGCCCCAGCCCCAGCCGATGAGGGCACCCACGAACATGGCGATGCCGCAGCTGATGCCCACCAGGTGACCAATGCCGAAGAGCGCGAACGAGAGCTGGAAATCGAAGCCCGTGGCCGGCGCCCGTGGGTCTTGCCCTAAGCGGAAGCTGTGGGCCACGTCCCCGAGGAACAGCCGCGTCTGCACCAACACCAGGAACGCGGCGGAGACCAGCGAACCCACCAGCACCGCTCTGGCGCCCTTGCCGCTGGCTTCCACCGAATCCTTGTCGGTAACGTCCCCGGAGCCGACCTTGATGACCTCGGCGCAGGCGGTGCCTTCCGGGTAGGGCAGATCCGAGTCCGTCACCAGCGCGCGCCGCAGCGGGATGGAATACATGACTCCGAGGATGCCGCCGGTGGCGCAGATGGCTACCGACTGCCAATAGGGAAAGCCGGTCCACCACCCGATCATGATGAAGCCGGGCAGCACGAAAATGATGGAAGAGAGCGTGCCGGCGGTGGAGGCCACCGTCTGCACGATGTTGTTCTCCTGCGCGCTGGTGTTGCCGAGCCAGCGCAGCAGCGCCATGGAGATCACCACCGCCGGGATGGAGGTGGAGAAAGTGAGCCCGGCCTTCAGCCCGAAGTAGACGTTGGCGGCGGTGAAGACCACGGTGAGCAGCACGCCCAGGACAATTGCGCGCAGCGTCAGCTCCACCCGGGATTCCGTGCTCATGTCGTTATTCTCCACGCTGCCGGCTTTGTGCGCCGCGACCCCAAGCGCCGCATGCGCATAGTTGCAGACCTGGCCATACGTGCGCAAACACTCCCATCCCCGGTGAGCGCCGTGCGCGCTATGCTGTGCGCCATGAAGCTATTCGTCGGCCTGCTGGTGCTGGTGGTGCTCGCGCTGGCGGGGTTCACCTGGGTCACACTGCACTGGGCGTATTCGGAGGGCGAGCGCGCCGGCTACGTGCAGAAGTTTTCCCGCAAGGGATGGCTGTGCAAGACCTGGGAGGGCGAGATGGCCATGGTCACCATGCCCGGCACCGTCGCCGATAAATTCCAGTTCACCGTGCCCGACAACGCCGTCGCCGCCAGGCTCAATGCCGCCATCGGCAAGCGCGTGGCGCTGCACTACGAGCAGCGCAAGTGGATTCCGAGCTCCTGCTTCGGCGACACCGAGTACTTCGTGACCGACGTGCGCGTGGCGGAATAGCACGCTGCAGCCGGCCAAAGTCACGCCTTTGGCCGGCGGAAACGAAGCTACTGTCCGCCGAAATCGCTTCGAAGCGATTTCGGCCTATGGATCAGTGCACGCCCGCCATGAGCTTTTTCACCGCCGGCGTGAGCAGGAGCATCACGGCGCCCACGATCACCCCGTACCAGAAGATCTTCAGGAACAGGCCCGGGAGCGACTCGAGGTGGCTCGAGTCGTACTGCCCGGTAAGCACACCGGCGAGGTTGCCGCCGAGTGCGAGCGACAGGAACCACAGTCCCATCGCCTGCCCCACGAACCGTGGCGGCGCGAGCTTGCTCATATACGACAAGCCCACGGGCGAGAGGCACAGCTCGCCGCAGGTGTTCAGGAAGTACGTCAGCACCAGCCAGGTGGGCAGCACCAGCTGGCCGGCCAGCACATGCCGCGCGGCGAAGTACATGACGAGGAAACCAACTCCCAGGAAGACGAGCGCAACGCCGAACTTGGTGGATGCCAGGGGATCGCGGCCGCGCTTGCCGAGCGCGATCCACAGCGCCGCGAACGCACCCGCGAGGGTGATCACGAAGAACGGATTCACCGCCAGTAACGTACCGGCAGGCATCTCCCAGCCGAAAATGTGGCGGTCGGTATAGCGCTCGGCGAACAGGTTGAAGGAGCCGAATTGCTGGAAGTACCCCGCCCAGAAGGTGACCGAGGCGATAAACAGCGCCAGCATGACGAGCGCGCGCTTGCGCTCCACCGCGGTCAGTCCCGCGAAGAACAAGAGATACACGAAGTACGCCAGCGCCAGCAGCCCGTAACCCCAGGAGGCGGCGTGGACGAGCACGGCAGCGTCGAGCGTCACGGTGCGGGTGAGGGCGAGGATCACGATCAGCGCGACTGCCGCGAGGAATACGACGACCGGGGTCCATGAGCCGCGCCGCCCCTCAGCGGGTTGCAATCCTGCGGCGCCGAGGTAGGAACGCGTCCACAGGAACTGCGCCACGCCGAGCGCCATGAACAACGCCGGCAGCACGAATCCAGAGCGCCAACCGAAGGCCGCGGCGCACAGCGGCACGAAGAACGAGCCGAGGACCGCTCCGAGATTGATGCCCATGTAGAAGAAGGAGAAACCGGCATCGCGCCGCGCGCCACCCTCCGGGTACAGCGACGCGACGATCGCGCTGACGTTGGGCTTGAGCAGCCCCACCCCCATCGCGTTCACCAGCAGGCCAAGGAAGAAGATCGGCTGGTCGCCGATCGCGAGCAGGAGGCTGCCGGCGGCGATGAGTATCCCGCCGCTGATCACGGCACGTTGTGCGCCGAGCAGGCGGTCGGCGATCCAACCCCCGAAGAGTCCCAGGAGGTAGGTGCTGCCGAGAAACAGGCCGAAAATAGCGCTCGAGGACTTGTCATCCAGCCCGAGGCCGCCCCGGGATACCGCGGCCACCATGAACAGGATCAGCACGGCCTGGATGCCGTAGTAGGTGAAGCGCTCCCACATCTCGGTGAGGAAGAGCGTCGCGAGCCCGCGCGGCTGCCCGAAGAGCGTGGGGCCTGGCGTGGGGGCCACGGGTGCGGCGTCGGCGGCAGATGTCATTGTTGGAATTCCGTAATCAGCCACGTGCGCGATGCGCGCGAGTCTGACCCAGGCGCGCCCGGGCACGCAAATGCGTCAGCCGGCGTTGGCGTCGGCTTCCGGTGGCTCTTGCGGCGTGCGCACGCGCGCCAGCATGCGCGCCATGACAATGCCGCCCTCGTAGAGCAGGTACATCGGGATCGCGAGCGAGCATTGCGAGATGGCGTCGGGGGGCGTGAGCAGCGCGGCGAGAATGAAAATGCCGATCAGCACGTAGCCGCGGTTCTTCTTGAGCTTCTCGACGCTCACCACTCCCATGACCACCAGCAGCACCACCGCCACCGGCACTTCGAACGCCAGCCCGAAGCAGAAGAACATGGTCAGCACGAAGTCCAGGTACTGGTTGATGTCGGTCATCATCGCCACCCCCTTGGGGGTAGTGCTGGCGAAGAACTGGAACATCACCGGGAAGACGAAGTAGTAGGCGAAGCCGATACCGACGTAGAAGAGGAGAATCGAGGACAACAGCAGCGGCACCGCGAAGCGCTGCTCGTTGCGGTACAGCCCCGGCGCCACGAACGACCACAACTGGTAGATGACGTACGGCATCGCCACCAGCAGCGCGGCAAAGAACGACAGCTTGAAGGGCGTGGTGAAAGGGGACATCACGCCGGTGGCGATGAGATTGCCGCCCTGGGGGAGCTTGGCGAGCAGCGGCTGCGCCACGAACGAGAACAGATCGTTCGAGTAGTACATGCACGGCACGAACGCCAGTCCCACTGCAACCATAGCCCGCAGCAGCCGGTCCCGCAGCTCCAGCAGGTGCGAGATCAGCGTGCCTTCGGCGAGCGCCTCAGGTTCCGGGCTCATCGCGGCGCAGCGGCGTGCCGGAGCGCGCCGAGATGTCGGCGCCGGTGGCATCGGTGGGATGGGCGTGCGAGAACGTGGGCGGGAGCGGCGGATCCGCAGGCGGCGCAGCTTCCGCCACGGCTGGTGACGGGTCCGCGGCAGGCGCGGGCACCGGGTCAGCGGGGGCCGGCGGCGGCTCGGCGGCGTTGGGCGGCGCCGTGCGCTGCGCTTTGCGCGCCTCTTCCAGCTCCACTTCCTCTTCGAGCTGCTCGCGGAACTGGCGGGCCATGGCGCGTGCCCGGCCAACCCAGCGGCCAACCTCGGAGACGACGCGCGGCAGCTTCTCCGGCCCCAGCACGATCAGCGCCAGGACGAAGATGATCAGGATTTCGGAGAACCGGCCCTCGAACAGATCAGGCGCTCCGGTCTTTGCTGGCGTCGCTCTTCGCCGCGACCTCGGGGAACTCCGCATCCGTGCCTTCGGAACGGATCTGCTTGGGCGGGGTGCTTTGTTCGTCCTCGCCGTCGCTCATTGCCTTCTTGAACCCACGCACGGCATGCCCGAGATCCGAGCCCACGGTGCGCAGTTTCTTGGCACCGAACACCACCAGCACGACGAGCAGGATGATCACCAGCTCGCGCATTCCTATGCCCATAAGTCACGACTCCACGTAAGTCCCCGCGCAGGCGGGGAAAGGTCAAAGGATCATAGGTCAAATAGACCCCTGTAACCGCAGAAAGTCGCCCGAATTCAAAGGTTCGTCACGCTCTCCCGGAGGGGGTCTCAAGCCAGAATGTCACCGGCCCCTCATTGGTGAGCGACACCTGCATGTCCGCACCAAATACGCCTGCTGAAACATGGGCATACGAGGCCTGCGCCCGCTCGATGAGATGCCCGAACAGCCGCCGCGCATCATCCGGGGAAGCCGCGGTGCTGAACCCCGCGCGCGTTCCCTTGCCGGTGTCGGCCGCGAGGGTGAATTGCGGCACGAGCAGCAGCGCGCCGCCGGTATCGCGCACCGACAGGTTCATCCGGCCCTGAGAATCCGGAAACACGCGGTAGGACAGCAGCCGCTCCGCCAGGCGCTCGGCGGCCGCCGCATCGTCGCCCTTCACCACACCGATCAATCCCAAAACACCCGCGCCAATGCTCGCGACCGGCTCACCCGCGATGCGCACCTGCGCGCTGCTGACGCGCTGGATGAGAGCGATCATGGCGGGGACGATTGTGGCATTTGCTCCGGCGAGTCCGTTAAGATTCGGGGCCGTTTTTTTGCGGCAGAGGAGATGCGATGACGCGCGGCGCGCGTTTCACACGACACGCAGGGCTCGCGCTCGCGATGCTGACAGCGTGCGCTTTCGCATCCGCCGCCTGGTCGCAACCAGCCCCACCGGCCCCACCGGCACAACCGCCGGCGCTGGTTGGCAATCCCCAGCACGGCAAGGCGATTTCCTACACCTGCCTGGGTTGCCACGGGATCGACGGCTACAAGAACGCCTATCCGAATTACAGCGTGCCGGAGCTCGAGGGTCAGCACCCGCAGTACCTGGCGGACGCGCTGCACGGCTATCGCGATGGCGACCGTGCGCACCTGACCATGCACTCCCAGGCGTCCTCGCTTTCCGACCAGGACATCGTGGACATCGCCGCCTACTTTGCCGGTAAGCCGCTCGCCCCGACCGGCAAGACCACCGGGACCGTGCCGGCGGCGGCGGCGCTATGCGTCTCCTGCCACGGCACCGACGGGATCGGGATCATGCCGACCTACCCGACGCTCGCCGGGCAGCACGAGGACTACCTGGTGCGCGCGCTCGATGAGTACAAAAAGGGCGGGCGCAAGAACCCGATCATGAAGGGCTTCGCCACGAACCTGAAGGACGAGGACATCGAGGTCATCGCCCACTACTTCAGCCACCTGAAGCCCTCGCTCGCCACCGAAGAGCGGCCGTACACGCGCCTGACCGCGCACTGACCGACGGGTCAAAAAAGAACGGCGCCCCAGGGGGCGCCGCTCCTCATCAACGGCGCGCCAAAGCGCCGTATCTGTTGCCGATCCAAAGTCTAGCGACCATCCTCCGCGAACGGCAGTCCCGGCAGTACTGAGGTTCCCTCCAGCCGCACGCCCTCCAGGCGCGAGGGCGGCAGTCCCAGTGCCTGCAGGATGGTCGGCGCCAGCTGCATGGTCTCGACCGGGCTGGTCACGGTCTTCGCCTCCAGATGCGGATTGGACAGCAGCAGCATGACGTTGACGTCATCGTGCGCAAACCCGCCGTGCTCGGCCTGCTTGGCGGTGCTCTTCGAGTAGGTCACGCCCACGTTCGGTACTACGATGATGTCAGGCGTACGCGGGTCTTTCGGTGCCAGGCCAGGGGCGTTGAACATCTGGGTGATGCCGCGGCCCCAGAAAATCTGGCCGATGCCGGCAATGTTGTTGCCAGCCGGTGAAGTTGACTCGAGCAGCGCGGCTTGCGCCGACGCGGTGCAGCCACTCTTCAGCCACAGCAGTGACACGTCGTCCTCGGTCGGTCCGATCTGGCCGCCGGCGTTGGACTCCGAGTCCGGCAGACAGGCATCGATGATCCGCGAGGGGGAGGTGGTCACCGTGCCGCTCGCGGTGATCCGCGTGTAGCGCGCGGAGTCGACCGGGCTCTGGCCGTGCTTGGCGGTGATGATGATCAGCGTCGAGCCGGCAAGGCCCTGCTTGTGGATGGCGGCGACGAACTTGCCGATCGCCTGGTCGACGAACCGGATCTCCCCGAGCAGCAGCGCGCTCGGCGTGCCGACGGCATCGAGATAGCCGCCGCTGCCGACGCCCGGCTCGATGAGCTTCTGGCCGACGCTCACCGACTGGAAGTTCATCCCGAAAAGCGTGGGCACGCGCGCGCGCGCGGCGCGGTTGTGCGTGAAGCCGTCGATCTGGTTGAGGATCCCATTGACCTTCAGCGTGTCGTAGCACCTGATGAAGGCGAAGCTGTCGGTGTACGCGCTTAAGGCTGCGAAGTTCGGATCATCCGCCGCACTGCAGCCCGCGAACGGCAGCGCTACGGGAATCGAGTTGATCTCGGGGGCATAGAAGTCGTCGAGATTCTCGGCGACGCTCGGGGCTGAGTGCACGGTTGGACCCGACACCGAACCATACGCCGGGTGCTTGTCGGACCAGGCCGTGTAGCCGCCGGCGTTGTGGATGACGCCGAAGATGGTGTTGATGCGGACGAAGTTCCACGGATATACCGGCGCGCAGCCGTGCGCCGGATCGCGCGGCAGCTTGGACGGATCGATGGAGGCGATGCCGCCGTCGGCGCCGGTGGGTCCGACACCGTTCAGGAACGCCTGGTTCTTGTCGATGCCTTCTTCGTACTCGGTCGAGGTGCCGTTGAACACTCCGGGCGTGCAGGTGCCCGCCGCGAGTCCGTTGCCGGTGGCCAGCGCCGGCGGCGCCAGCGAACGGTCGTAGGACACGTCGTAGTACACGCCCATGGTGCGCGGCGAGCCGCCGGTGACCATGTTCATGAGCCCGGGAAAGGAGTCCGACGGTTTGGATGTGGAGGTATCCAGGTAGTTGACGCCGTTGCTCTTGAGTGCGGCGAGGTGCGGGCAGTACGGCGCGCCGCCGTTGATGGTGCTCAGGCCCCTGGAGCAGTTGAGGAGGTCGACCACGTGCATGCCGTCAATGCTGATGAGCAGGACGTGGCGGATGCCCTCGTGATGGAAGCCGTCATCGTCCGCCAGGGCCGCCGCGCTCGTGCCGAGTGCGAGGCAGGCGATGACACCGGTCGTAAACTTGAGTACGCGCATGGAGTTGTCCCTATGTAAGGTGGGGGGAACCGTGCGCGAGCCTAGGACGCTGGGGTTGCAGAACCGGGTCGCTGGCGTTGCAGGAGTCCTGCGGCCCGGTTGCAGGTGTATTACGAGCGCGCGCCGGTCTTAAGGAACCCCTGTCTTAGCGGCGCAACCGCGCGCCTTAAGCCTGCCATAAGGTTCTGTTTCTATTGTGAGCATGGAAGCTGACCGTCCAATTCCCCCAGAGGCACCCATGAAGCTGCTGAATCTCATCAGGAAACCATTCATTGCCGCGCTCCTCGGCGCCGCCCTCATTGCCGTGCCGGTGAGTGCGGTGTATGTCGCGGGCGCAACGCGCGCCGCGGCGACGCCCGCGGCGCTCACCGAAGCCGCAGCGGGCGCAGTCCCGGCGGCGCCGGCTCCCGTGGCGGCGCCCGCCATCGCGCTCCCGGACTTCAGCTCCATGGTGCAGCGCTATGGACCTGCGGTCGTGAACATCAGCGTCGTCACCAGAGTGTCGGCGATGAACTCGCAGGGCGATGACGAGGACGCGCCGGGCAACGGCAACGGTGGCGGTAACGACAACAATCCGTTCGGACCCAACAGCCCCTTCGCGCCATTCTTCCGCGGGCTGCCGTTCCAGCTGCCGCAGCCCGGTCCCATGCACGGCGAGGGCTCCGGCTTCATCATCCGCGCGGACGGGGTCATCATGACCAATGCGCACGTGGTGAACGGCGCCACCGAAGTCACGGTGCGGCTCACCGACCGGCGTGAATACACCGCCAAGGTGATCGGCGTCGATGCCCGCTCGGACATCGCGATCCTCAAGATCGCGGCGAAGGAGCTGCCGACGGTGAGGATCGGCGACTCGCGCGGGCTCAAGGTCGGCGAGTGGGTGCTCGCGATCGGCGCGCCGTTCGGCTTCGAGAACAGCGCCACCGCCGGCATCGTCAGCGCCAAGGGACGCACGCTGCCGGATTCCGGCTACGTGCCCTTCATCCAGACCGACGTGCCGATCAACCCCGGCAACTCCGGCGGGCCGCTGTTCAACATGCGCGGCGAGGTGGTGGGCGTCAACTCACAGATCTACAGCCGCAGCGGCGGCTACATGGGCGTGTCGTTCTCGATTCCCATCGACGTCGCCATGCAGGTCGGACAGCAGCTGCAGACCACCGGGCATGTCGCGCGCGGCAAGCTCGGCGTCATCATCCAGCCGGTGACCCAGGGGCTGGCGGACTCCTTCGGCCTGCCGCAGCCCGAAGGCGCGCTGGTGTCGAGCGTGGAAAAGGGCGGACCCGCGGAGCACGCCGGTGTCGAGCCCGGGGATGTGATCCTCAAGATCAACGGCACGCTGCTCAAGGACTCGAGCGAACTGCCGGTGGCGGTCGCGAGCATCAACCCCGGCGTCGACGTGCAGTTGCAGATCTGGCGCAATCACGGCGCGCGTGACATCACCGTGAAGCTCGGCGCACTCGAGGACAAGCGCGCCGCGTCCAACGCGCCCGCGCCAGCCCCGGGCGGCAAGCTTGGCCTTGCGGTGCGGCCGCTGAGCGCGGATGAGCAACGCCAGGCGAACGTGGCGGGCGGGCTCGTGGTCGAGCGCGCGAGTGGTCCGGCGGCCGAGGCCGGGATCCAGCAGGGCGACGTGGTGCTGGCAGCAAATGGCGCGCCGGTCACGAGCGCCCAGGCCTTGAGCAACGCGGTGGAGAAGTCCAAGGGCCACGTTGCGCTGCTCATCCAGCGCGGCGAAACGCGCCTGTTCGTGCCGGTGAAAGTCGGATAGCTGATAGCTTTCAGGCGGCGGCGCTGTTGGTCACCAGCGCCGCCATCAGCTCGTTCACGGGCAGGGCGTCCAGATCCTGCGGGCTCGCGAACAGCGCCTTGATGCGCAGCGCCTGCTTGGCGTTGAAATGCGCATCAACAGAATCCTCGAACTTCCTCACCAGCACCGGCATGCCTTCGGCGCGGCGCCGGCGGTGGCCGATGGGGAAATCCACCTGCACGCGCCTTGACTTGCTGCCGTCGCTGAAGAACACCTGCAGCGCGTTGCCGATGTAGCGCTTGTCGGCGGCGTAGTATTCCTGGGTGAAGGTCGGGTTCTCGCGCACCTGCATTTTTAAGCGCAGCGCATCGAGGCGCGGATCGGCGGCCACCGCGTCCTCGTAGTCCGCCGCGGTGAGGCGCCCGAAGATCAGGGGCACCGCCACCATGTACTGCAGGCAGTGATCGCGATCCGCAGGATTCGCGAGCGGCCCCACCTTGTCGATGATGCGCACGCCCGGTTCCTGGGTCTCGATCACGACGCGCTCGATGTCGGCGAGCCGGTCCCTGACGGCGGGGTGCAGGGTCATCGCGGCCTCGACCGCGGTCTGGGCGTGAAACTCCGCGGGGAAGGAGATCTTGAACAGCACGTTCTCCATGACGTAGCTGCCAAAGGGCTGCGGCAGGATGAGCGGCTTGCCCCGGAAGAGCACATCGCTGAAGCCCCAGGTCTTGGCCGAGAGCGCCGACGGGTAGCCCATCTCACCGCTGAGCGCGATGAGCGCGAGCCGTACCGCGCGGCTGGTGGCATCCCCCGCCGCCCAGCTCTTGCGCGAGCCGGTGTTGGGCGCGTGGCGGTAGGTGCGCAGCGCGCCGCCGTCGATCCAGGCGTTGGAGACCGCGTTCACGACCTCACTCTCGCTCGCGCCCAGCATGCTCGCCACCACCGCCGTGGAGGCGACCCGCACCAGCAGCACGTGATCGAGCCCGACGCGGTTGAAGCTGTTCTCCAGCGCCAGCACCCCCTGGATCTCGTGCGCCTTGATCATGGCGGTCAGGACATCGCGCACCACGGGCGGGCTCTTGCCCGTCATGAGCGCGTTGCGCGCGAGATAGTCCGCTACGCTGAGAATGCCGCCGAGATTGTCCGACGGATGACCCCACTCCGCCGCGAGCCAGGTGTCGTTGAAGTCGAGCCAGCGCACCATCGCGCCGATATTGAATGCCGCCTGCACCGGATCGAGTTCGAAGGAGGTGCCGGGCACGCGCGCGCCGCCGGCCATGACGGCGCCGGGCACCACCGGACCCAAAAGCCTGCGACAGGCCGGAAATTTAAGCGCCTGGAAGCCGCAGGCGAGGGTGTCCATGAGGCAATAGCGGGCGGTGTCATAGGCCAGCGCGCTCTCGAGGGTGAAATTGCGCGCGTAGCGGGCGATGGCGCTGAGCGCTGCGTCCGGCTCCGGCCGCTGTGCGGATTTCGCATCGGGCGCGGACATGGCTATTTACGTTGCCCGATGGGAATGAACTTGAGGTTCTCCGGACCCACGTAGTTGGCGGCGGGACGGATGAGCTTGCCGTCGGTGCGCTGCTCGAGCACGTGCGCCGCCCACCCGGTGGTGCGCGCGATGGCGAACAGCGGCGTGAACATCTCGGTGGGCACGCCCATCATGTGGTACGAGACGGCCGAGAACCAGTCGAGGTTCGCGAACAGGTTCTTGGTCTCGAGCATCACCTGCTCGATGCGCGCGGCGATTTCAAACATCTTGCTGTCGCCGGCTTCGCGCGACAGCGAGCGGGCCACTTCCTTGATCACCTGGTTGCGCGGATCCGCGAGGGTGTACACCGGATGGCCGAAGCCGATTACCACCTCCCTGGCGGCCAGGCGCGCGCGGATGTCGGCCGCCGCGGCCTCCGGGGTGTCGTAGCGTTTCTGGGTCTCGAACGCGGCCTCGTTGGCGCCGCCATGCTTCGGCCCGCGCAACGCGCCGATCGCGCCGGTGATGCACGAATAAATGTCGGCGCCGGTGCCGGCGATCACGCGCGCCGCAAAGGTCGAGGCGTTGAACTCGTGCTCGGCGTACAGGATCAGCGAGGTATGCATGGCGCGTACCCAGGACGGCGGCGGCACGCGGCGGTGCAGCAGGTGCAGGAAGTGTCCGCCGACCGAGTCGTCCTCGGTCTCGACCTGGATGCGCTGGCTTGAGTGGCTGAAGTGGTACCAGTAGGCGAGCATCGAGCCTAAGGACGCGACCAGCCGGTCGGCGATGTCGCGCGCCCCGGGCCCGTTGTGATCATCCTTCTCCGGCAGCGTGCAGCCGAGCGCGGAAGTCGCAGTGCGCAGCACGTCCATCGGGTGGGCGCTCGCGGGCAGCAGTTCCAGGGCGCTGTGCACCGGGCCGGGCAGGCCGCGCAGCGACTTGAGCTTGCCCTTGTAGGCGGCGAGCTCGGCAGAGTTAGGGAAGCGCTCGTGGATGAGCAGGTAGGCGATTTCCTCGAACTCGCACACGTTCGCGATCTCGAGGATGTCGTAGCCGCGGTAATGCAGGTCGTTGCCGGTGCGCCCAACGGTGCACAGCGCGGTGTTGCCGGCGGTCACGCCCGACAGGGCGACGGATTTCTTCGGCTTCGGAGCTTGCGTCTCATTCATATCTGTTTCCCAAACAGCTCATCGAGTTTTCTCTCGTAGGCGTGGTAGCCGAGCACCTCGTAGAGCTCCTCGCGCGTCTGCATGTAGTCGACGACGCTGCGTTGTGTGCCGAGCTTGCGGATCGCTCCGTACACCACCGTGGTGGCCTGGGCGGCGGCGCGAAATGCCGATAATGGATACAACACCAGGCGCACGCCCGCGCCGCCGAGCTCGCTGACCGTGAACAAGGGCGTCTGCCCGAACTCGGTGATGTTGGCGAGCAGCGGCACGCGCACGGCGCTGGCGAACTGGCGGTACTCGTCGAGGGTTTTCAGGGCCTCGGCGAAAATCATGTCGGCGCCGGCGGCGACGTAGGCCGCCGCGCGCTCCAGCGCCGCGCTCTGGCCCTCCACGGCGTGCGCGTCGGTACGCGCCATGATCACGAAGTTCGGATCGGTGCGGCCGTCCACCGCCGCCTTGATGCGGTCGCTCATCTCCTCCGGCGGCACCAGCGCCTTGCCCGGCCGGTGGCCACAGCGCTTGGCCGATACCTGGTCCTCGAGGTGCAGACCCGCGGCGCCGGCGCGGATCAGATCGGCGCAGGTGCGCGCGATATTGAAGGCGGCACCCCAGCCGGTGTCGGCATCCACCAGCAGCGGCAGCTGGCACACCCCGCTGATGCGCCGCACGTCCTCACACACGTCATTGAGCGAGGTGATGCCGAGGTCCGGCACCCCGAAGGAGGCGTTGGCGACCCCGGCGCCGGAGAGGTAGATGGCGCGAAAGCCCGCGCGCTGCGCCAAGAGCGCCGCGTACGCGTTGATGGTGCCGATGACCTGCAGCGGGCGTTCCGCCTCGACCGCGGCCCGCAGGCGAGCGCCGGCGCTCAGGGAGGGTTCCGACATGCTGTGAGTCCTTGGAGGGCTTTGGGAGCAGATTCTATACGCGGCGCCGGTGGCCGGCAGGATCGGCGCGCACGCTAGGGAATGCGCACCACCGTGCGGCCGGTGACCTTGCCCTCGATGTAGGCCGGAAACGCCGCCGGCAGCTCCTCGAAGTCGATGGTGCGGGTGACGATGCGGGCGAGGTGCCGGGGTTTGAGGTCCGTGGCGATGCGCTGCCACACCGCCAGGCGCCATTCGCGGCGCGTCGCGGAGGAATTAATGCCGAGCAGCGCCACGCCCCGCAGGATAAACGGCATGACGGTGGTCTTGAGCTCCGGCGCCGCGGCCAGCCCGATGCTGGCGATGTTGCCCCAGAAATCCACCGTGCGCGTGAACCAGGTAAGCATCTCCCCGCCGAGATTGTCGATGGCGCCGGCGAAGCGCACGTTCTCGAGCGGCTTGCTGCCGAAGTCAAGTCCCTCGCGGCTGAGCACCTCGGTGGCGCCGAGCGCCTTCAGGTACTCACTGGCGGCGGCCTTGCCGCTGATGGCGATGACTTTATAGCCGCGGCCGCTCAGCATGTCGACGGCGATGCTGCCGACGCCGCCGCTCGCGCCGCTGACCGCGATCGGGCCGCCCGCCGGGGTCTGGCCGTTCTGCTCCATGCGGTGGATGGCGAGCGCCGCGGTGAAACCGGCGGTGCCGAGGGACATCGCGGTGAGCGCATCGAGCCCCGGCGGCATCGGGATCACCCAGTCCCCGGGGACGCGCGCAAATTGCGCATAGCCGCCATCGTGGGTCTCCGACAGCGAGCACCCCGTCACCAGCACCGCGTCCCCGGGCTTGAAGCGCGCATCGACCGAGGACTCCACCACCCCGGCCAGATCGATCCCGCCAACCAGGGGGTAGCGGCGCAGGATGCGCCCCGCGCCGGTGGCGGCGAGCGCGTCCTTGTAGTTGATGTCGGAGTGGCTGACGCGGATCACCACTTCGCCCGCGGACAGATCCGCGAGCGACAGCTCTTCGAAGCGCGCGGCGATCCTGCCGTTCTCGAAGTGGATGCGGAAAGCCTTGAATTTTGCGCTCACTTGCGTTTCTCCCTCTGAAGCCACGCGATCAGCCCCTGGGTATTGAGTTCCAGATCCCCGCGCAGGGCCTGTTCGATGTCCGCGGCCGGGAGCGCGCTGCCCTGCAGGCGCAAGAGGCTCACCCAGTGCGCGAGCATGGCGGTGCGGATGCCCGGCGAGGGGTCGGCATCTTCGGCGTGGGCGCGCGTGAAGCGCACGAACTCGCGGATCTGGGCCTTGAGCATTTCCGCGAGGCGCGGCACGCCCGTCACGCGGCTGAAGTGCATGAGGTACACGGACTCAGGGTGGTAGGCGAGCATGCGGTCGATGGAAGCGAGGTGCTGCTCGGGGTCGAATTGCGTGGGCACGGTCGACGGGGTGATGAATGCGCCCTTAGGGGTCTCAAGGGCGCGATAGGAAATCCCGAAGGTGTCGCCGCTGAAAATGCTGGCGTGCGCCGCGTCCACGACGACGTAGTGATGCTCGGCGTGACCGCGCGCGTGCAGGAACTCAAGCTCGCGCTCGCCGAGCCGCAGGCGCTCGCCGTCCTGCACCACCCGCACGCGCGCCGGCGCGATGGGCACGAGTTCCCCGTAGAGACGCGCGAAACGCTCCTCGCCGTATACCGCCCGGGCGCCGGCGATGAGCCGCGAGGGGTCGCTCATGTGCAGCGCGCCGCGCGGATGCAGCACCGCCCGGGCATTTGGAAGTTCAGCCATGAGCGTGCCGGCGCCGCCGGCGTGATCCAGGTGCACGTGTGTCAGCAGCACGTAGTCCACCGCCGCGCGCGGCACGCCGAGCTCGCTTAAGGCCGCGAGCAGGTAGGGAACGGAATTATTGGTGCCGACGTCGACGAACGCGGCGCGTCCGCCGTCAACGATGATGTGCGCCGCGGCATGCCCCGAATAAAGATACTCGGCATCCACCGCCGTGATGCCATGCGGGTGGCGATACAGCGTCGGCTGCACGGGAACCGTTGCCGGGGCCTGGCGGTCGGAGTGGGCCATGTGCGCATCGTAACCAAGTACACTAGCCCCAACACATGAGCCCACAGTTTTTTCTGGCCGCGGCGCTCTTCGGCGGCGCCTCCGCGGCGGCCCAGCAGGCCGCGCCGCCGGCAGCCGGCGCTCCCACGCACCTCGAGCGCGGCAACCTCGTCTTCGAAGGGATCCCGCCGCCGGATACGGCGCTCAACGCGCGACTCGATGCTTACCTGCAGTCGCGCGAAGCGACGTTCCTGGACTGGCTGCCCGACGGCAGCATGCTGATCGCCACCCGCTTCGGCGATACCACGCAGGTGCACCGCGTCGAGCGCGCGCTCGGCGCGCGCGAACAGCTCACCTTCTATCGCGACCCGATCAGCTGGGTGCGCGCGGCGGGCAGCGGCGGGGCCTTTGCGTTCCTCAAGGACCAGGCGGGCGATGAAAACACGCAGGTGTATTCGCAGGCGGCGAACGGCAGCGTGCGCCAGATCACCAGCGGCAACTTCATCCACGGCAGCCCGGTGTGGGCGCACGACGGCAAGCGCGTCGCCTTCTACGGCAATGAACGCGACGGCGTCAGCTACGACGTCTACGTCGCGGATGTGACGACCGGCGCCGCGCCGCAGCTCATTGTCGGCGGGCGGCAGGACACCTGGTATCCGCTCGGCTGGTCCCCGGACGATGCGAAGCTCCTGGTGTGGCGCTACGCGTCGCGCGAGGAGAGTTACCTCTACATCGCGGACGTCGCGAGCGGCACGCTCACGCCGGTGGACCCGAGTGGCCGCAAGATCGGCATCCGCAACGCCAGGCTCGCCCCCGACGGCCACGGGGTGTACTTCGTGAGCGATGACGGCGGGGAATTCAACGCCCTGAACTTCACCGATCTCGCCACCCACACCCCGCACCGCGTGTCGGTGGAAGGCCACTGGGACGTGGAGGATTTCGACGTCAGCGCCGATGGGCGCTACATCGCCTACTCCGTCAACGAGGACGGCATCAGCCGGCTCACCGTGCTCGACACGCAGCGCAAGATGGATCTGGCGCCTGCGGGACTGCCGCAGGGGCGCCTCACGAACCTGCGCTTCGACGCCGCCGGCAGGAAGCTCGGCATGTCAGCCGAATCCGCGCAGTCCCCGCGCGATGCCTATGCCTACGACCTGGAAGCGGGGAAACTCGAGCGCTGGACCCGCAGTGAAACAGGTCCCGCGGCCGCGGCGAATGTGGTGGCGCCGGAGCTCATCCGCTACCCGACCTGGGATCGCAGCGGCGGACATCCGCGCATGCTCAGCGCCTACGTGTACCGGCCGGCCACGGCGCCTGCTGCGGTGCTCATCTACATCCATGGCGGTCCTGAAGATCAGTACCGCCCGGGGTGGGATCCGTTCGTGCAGTTCCTGATCCGGGAGCTCGGCTACGCGGTGGTCGCGCCCAACGTGCGCGGCTCCTCCGGCTACGGCAAGACCTTCCTCGCGCTCGACAAAGGCGTGCTGCGCGAGGACGCCGTGCGCGACATCGGGTCGCTCCTGGTATGGATCGGCGCGCAGCCGGCGTTCGACCGCACGCACGTCGCCGTGATGGGGGCCTCCTACGGCGGCTACATGACGCTCGCATCACTGGTGTCGTATGGCGAGCGCCTGAGCGGCGGCGTCGATGCGATGGGCATCAGCAACTTCGTCACCTTCCTGCGCAACACCGCGCCCTACCGGCGCGACCTGCGACGCGCGGAGTACGGCGACGAGCGGGATCCGGCCATGCGGGCGTTTCTCGACCGGATCTCCCCGCTCGGCAACGCGAGCCGCATCAAGAAGCCGCTGCTGGTGGTGCAGGGGCTCAACGATGCGCGCGTGCCGGCCTCCGAATCCGAGCAGCTGGTGTGGCGCGTGCGCGCCAGCGGCGGTGAGGTGTGGTACCTCCTGGCAAAGGACGAGGGCCACGGCTTCAGGAACAAGGCCAACCGCGATGTCTACCTGCAGACCGCGGCGGCGTTTCTTGCCAGATTGGCCAAGTAAACGGCCGCTACGGTGGGAACTCCACGGTGACGGCAAGCCCCTTGCCGCCAGGGCCGTCGCTTAAGGAAACCGTGGCGCCGTGCGCCACGGCGATCGCCTGCACAATCGCAAGGCCGAGCCCGCTGCCCGGCGCCGGTGCACCGGCGCGCCGGTAAAAGCGGTCGAACACGCGCTCGCGTTCGGCAGCCGGAATTCCCGGTCCGTCGTCGGCCACGACGAGCCTGGCGCCGGCCGCTGAGCCGGACGCGGCGGGAGTTTCGATGCTGACATCCACCCGTCCGCCGGCGGGTGTGTAGCGCACGGCATTGTCCACGAGGTTGCGCAGCAGCGTGCGCAGCGCGTCCGCATCACCGGTGACCGTGGCAGGCTCCGCCGCGCAGATCCCGAGGTCCACGCCGCCCGCATCCGCCAGCGGCACCAGTTCCGCCACCACCTCGCGGGCCGCGTCATCGAGGCGCACCGGCACGGGGGCGCTCTCCGCGCGCGGTTCCTGACGGGCGAGTGACAGGAGCTGCTCGACCAAGTGCCTGACGCGCTGCACGCCGGCGGCGAGCCCGGTCATGGCCGCCGTGCGCTCCGCTTCCCCGCTGGCGCGCGCCAGCGTCCCGGCCTGCAGGTGCAGCGCGGTGAGCGGCGTGCGCAGCTCGTGGGCCGCGTCGGCCATGAACGCGCGCTCGCGCTCGAGCGCCGCGCGCAGCCGTTCCAGCAGCTCGTTGAGCGCGGCGACCAGCGGCTGTACTTCATCCGGAAGGCGGGCGCTGGACAAGGGCTCGAGGCTGTGCACGCGGCGCGCCAGCACCTGCGCCGTCAGGCGCTGCAGCGGTTCGAGCGCCCTGCCGACCGCGAGCCAGATCAAAAGCGCGAGCACCGGCAGCAGCAACGCAAAGGGGCGCAGCGTCTGCAGGGCGAGCTGCGCGGCGCGCTCGCGCCGCACGCTCATCGGCTGCGCGACCTGGATGACCTTGGTGAGTGCCTGCACGCCGTACACGCGCCAGCGGCCCTCGCTGGTGGTGACGGTGGCTAGCCCCAGGGTCGTGATCTGCGGCAGCACCGCGTGCGGGCGCGACAGGTACACCCGCACGCCGTCGAGCGACCACACCTGCACCACGAAATCGTAAGCCGCATCCGCGGATGGGAGCGGCGGCGACAGCAGGTACTCGACCGGCTGGTCGCGCAGGATGAGCGCGGTCTGGCGCAGGTGGTAGTCGAAAAACTCATCCGCCTCGGCGAGCGCGTTGCGGTACACGATCCAGCCGCCCGCCGCGCCCAGGAGCACCACCGCGCCCAACAGCCACGCGAGCAGCCGCGCGCGCAGCGAACTCACTCGTGCGGCCTCACGCGGTAGCCCACGCCGCGCACGGTGAGAATGAACTGCGCGCCGAGCTTGCGCCGCAGGCCGTGGATGTGGACCTCCACCGCGTTGCTCTCCACTTCCTCGCCGAAGCCGTACAGGCGCTCCTCGATCCGGGCGCGCGACTGGATGGTTCCGGGGCGCTCCATGAGCAGCTGCAGCAGTGCGAACTCCCGCGGCGATAGCGCGACCTCCACGCCGTCGTGCCTGACGCGATGGCCCGCCGGGTCGAGCTCCACGCCCAGATGCGCAAGCAGCGGCGCGCCGGAGCCTGCGCGCCGGCGCAGCAGGGCGCGGATGCGCGCGGCGAGCTCGTCGAGATCAAAGGGCTTCACCAGGTAGTCATCGGCGCCGGCGTCCAGGCCCGCCACCCGGTCCGACACCGCGTCGCGCGCGGTGATGATGAGCACCGGGAGGGAAGCGCCGCGCCCGCGCAGGCTCTTGAGCAACTCAAGGCCGCTCACTCCGGGGAGGCCTAAGTCCAGCAGCACCAGCTCGTACGGCTCGGTGTGCAGCGCCGCGGCGGCCGAAGTCGCCTCGTGCACCCAGTCGACGGTGAAGCCATCGCGCTTGAGTCCCGCGCGAATGGCCTCGCCGATCATGGGGTCGTCCTCTACCAGCAGCAGTCTCACGATGCGCAAAGTATGATCAATCTGAGCTTAAGCGGGCCTTAAAGTTGGCACGGGGAGTTGTGGAATTGGGGGTCGTAGAACAGCTGGTGCGGGATGCCGGAAGCCTTGGGGTCGAGCTCACGGAGGCTGATGCAGCGCGTCTCATGGGGCTCATCGATGAGCTCGCGCGCTGGAACGAGCTGTACAACCTGACCGGCATCAGGACGCAGCGGCAGATGATCACGCATCACCTGCTCGACAGCCTCGCGGTAAATGCGGACCTCGCAGGCGAGCGCATCGCGGATGCCGGCACGGGGGCCGGGTTTCCGGGCCTGCCGCTGGCGGTGGCGAATCCCGGCCGGCACTTCACCCTCATCGACTCGACCGCGAAGAAACTGCGTTTCGTAGCCCACGCGGCTGAGCTGCTGCGGCTCACCAACGTGAGCGTGCTGCAGGCGCGCGTCGAGAAGATGCGCCCGGAGGCGCCGTTCGACACCGTCGTGGCACGCGCCTTTGCGCCGCTGCCGCGCCTGCTTGCTACGGTCGCGCCGCTGTGCGGCCCTGCGAGTCGTGTGCTGGCGATGAAGGGCAAGTGGCCGGCCGCCGAGCTCGCGGCCCTGCCGCCCGAGTGGCGGGTCATCGCCTCGCGCGAGCTCGCCGTCCCCGGCCTCGACGCGGCGCGCTGTGCCATCACACTCGGGCGGGCCTTATGATGCGACTCCCGTGACCCGCACCCCGCTCGAAGCCACCTGGCCGCTGCTACTGGGCATGGGGATCCTCATGCTCGGCGCGGGGCTCCTCAGCACGATCCTGGGGCTGCGCGCGACGCTCGAGGACTTCCCCACGCCGGTCACGGGACTCGTCATGTCCTGCTACTACGTGGGGTACCTGAGCGGCACGCTGCTCGCGCCGCGGCTGCTGCGGCGGGTCGGGCACGTGCGGGTGTTCGCAACCCTCGCCGCGCTCGCCTCCGTGGCGGCCCTGGTGCAGGGCTCCTGGGTGCACCCCGTGCCCTGGGGCGCCATGCGTCTGATCTCCGGGCTGTGCTTCGCCGGCATCTACGTGGTGGCAGAGAGCTGGCTCAATCATCGCGCCAGCCGTGCCAACCGCGGCCGGCTGCTGGCCGTTTACATGCTGGTACTGTATGTCGGCCTTGGCGCAGCGCAGTTCCTGCTGCTGCTGTCGAACCCGCAAACGGTCGCCCCCTTCATGCTGGTCTCGGCCCTGATCTCGCTCGCCATGGTGCCCATCGTCGCCTCGGCGCAGCAGACGCCCGAGCCCGCCCTGCCGCAGCCGGTGCGCTATCGCGACCTGTATCGCAACTCCCCGGTCGGCGTGGTGGCTGTGGCGGTATCGGGACTGATCTCGTCGGTTATCTTTTCCATGGGCCCGGTATACGCACGCCTGAGCGGCTTCAGTACCCGCGGGGTGGCCGAATTCATGGCGGTCAGCATTCTCGCCGCCGTGCTCACCCAATATCCGGTCGGCAGACTCTCGGATCGCATGGATCGGCGCACGGTGATTGCCAGCGCCTGCCTCATCGCCACGGCGGTCGCGGGCAGCATCGTCGTGTTCGGCCCGCTGCCGCGTGTCTGGTTCCTGCTGCTCACCGCGCTCTTCAGCGGCGCGGCACTGACGCTCTATTCGCTGGCGGTCTCGCACGTCAACGACAAGCTCGAGCCGGCGCAGATGGTGGCCGCGAGCAGCGCGCTGCTTCTGATCAACGGCACGGCCGCCGCCGCCGGCCCGGTCATGGTCGGGAGCCTGTTCGCCGCCTTCGGGCCGCGCGCCTACTTCGGCGCGCTCGGGGCGCTCACCTGCGCGCTGAGCCTTTACAACCTGTGGCGTAAAACCCGGCGCGCCGCGGTGCCACGCGAGCAGAAGGGTCCGTTCATCAACACGCAGCAGATCGTGACATGCGCGGGGCTCGAGCCCGCTCCGGACGCTGCGGTGGCGGACCCCGAGCGCGTGCAGCTCGCGCTACCTACGGCCCTCAAGGCAGCAGCGGCAGGGCCGTCGTCTCCTTGATGACCGCCAACGTAATGGATGAATTGACCGACTGCACGCCCGGAAATCGCGACAGGTGATCCAGGAAGAACGCCTCGTACGCCTTGATGTCCCGGCACACGATCCGCAGCAGGAAATCCGTCTCGCCCATGAGCGTGTAGCACTCGAGGATTTCCGGGTGGACCCGCACGGCCTGCTCGAAGCGCAGCAAGGCATCGCGCCCGTGGCCGGCGAGCTTCACGTGCGAGAACACCATCACCGACAGCCCGAGCTTCTCGCGATCCAGGAGCGCCACGCGCTTCACGATCACGCCCTGCTGCTCGAGACGGGTGACGCGCCGCCAGCAGGTCGAGGCGGTGAGGCTCAGGCGCTCGGCGATTTCGGCCGCCGACAGGTTCCCGTGCTCCTGCAGCAAAGTGAGGATCCGCAGGTCGCCCCGGTCGAGCTCAGATTGCATTGTTCATGTCACCAATAGCCATTCAGGTGACATGTATATTTCACCATACACCCCGCTGGAGCAACTTCTTGTGACGCGTCAGGCACGGCACAGGGGTAGGCTGGCGCCCCTCAGGCCCTCCAGCGGGGCGCCGTCCCAAAGGGCGTGGTAGCGATGGAAGTGTTCGACATGCCCGAGTTCGACGCTCATGAGCTCATCGCCTTTGGCCATGACGCGGCGACGGGACTGAAAGCCATCATCGCCGTGCATTCAACGGCTCTCGGGCCTGCCGCGGGCGGTTGTCGCATGTGGCCATATGCCCGTACGACCGATGCGGTGTCGGATGTGCTGCGCCTGTCACGCGGCATGAGCTACAAGAACGCCATGGCGCAGCTGCCCTTTGGCGGCGGCAAGGCCGTCATCATCGGCGATGCGCACGCGGCGAAGAGCCCGGAGCTGTTCGAGGCCTTCGGGCGTTTCGTCGACTCGCACGGCGGGCGCTACATCACCGCGGAAGATGTCGGCACGACCACCACGGACATGAGCAACGTCGCCCGTGCCACGCAGTACGTCTCGGGCCTGGGTCGGGCGCCCGGTGAGGCGGGCGGGGATCCGGGGCCCAAGACCGCGCTCGGGGTGTTCCTGGGTATCAAGGCCGCGGTGAAATTCAAGCTCGGACGTGCGGATCTTGCGGGCGTCAGCGTCGCGGTTCAGGGCGCGGGCGGGGTCGGCTATTACCTGTGCAGCCTGCTGGCAGGCGCGGGCGCGCTGGTGCGGGTCGCGGACGTGCGCGCGGCGGCGGCGGAGCGCGTGTGCCAGGAATTCAAGGCCACCGCCGTGTCCGTGGACGAGATCCTTTTCCAGCCAGTCGACGTGCTCGCGCCGTGCGCGCTGGGCGCGGTGTTCGATGCGAAGTCCATCCCGCGCCTGCGCGCCCGCATCATCGCCGGAGCCGCCAATAACCAGCTCGGCCAGGGCCAGGACGGCGTGGCGCTGCTCGCCGCGGACATCCTCTACGCGCCGGACTACGTGATCAACGCCGGCGGGATCATCAGCGTGGCGCGCGAGTACTACGGCGGCGCCACCCAAGCCGAGGTGACCACGGAGATCAACGGCATCCCGCAGCGCCTGACGGAAATTTTCGAGCGCGCCCGGCGCGAGAACCGCACCACCAACGCGGTGGCCGACCAGATGGCGCGCGAGCGGCTCGCGCGCCGCCCGCAACAGCAGGTGGCCTGAGGCTCCTGGCGGGCAAGGGCGGCGGCAGGCCGCGCGGACGCGGCGGTGAAGTACACTGTCGCCCATGAAGCGCGTCATCGCCATCGCGAACCAGAAGGGCGGCGTCGGCAAGACGACGACGGCGGTGAATCTGGCGGCTTCGCTCGCGGCCACCAAGCGCCGGGTGCTGCTCATGGACCTGGATCCCCAGGGCAACGCCACCATGGGCAGCGGCATCGACAAGGGCCAGCTCACCTACAGCGCCTGCGAGGTGCTGCTGGGGGAATGCGAGCTGAGCGCGGCTCTCGTGCCCGTGGAGCCATCCGGATTCACGCTGCTGCCGGCGAACCAGGACCTTACCGCCGCCGAAGTGCGCCTGCTCACGCTGCCCATCGGCCGCGAGACCAAACTGCGCCAGGCGCTCGCGCCCAGGCGCGGCGACTTCGACATCATCCTCATCGACTGTCCGCCGGCGCTCAACATGCTCACCGTGAATGCCCTGGTCGCCGCCGACAGCGTACTCATCCCGATGCAGTGCGAGTACTACGCGCTCGAGGGCCTGACGGCGCTGCTCTCGACCGTGGAGCAGATCCGCGTGGCCGCCAACCCCGGACTTACCGTGGAGGGTGTGCTGCGCACCATGTTCGATCCGCGCAATAACCTCTCCAACGAGGTCAGCAACCAGCTCATCAGCCACTTCGGCAGCCAGGTATTTCGCACCGTCATCCCCCGCAACATCCGCCTCGCCGAGGCGCCCTCCTTCGGCAAGCCGGCACTGTTTCACGACAAGGAATCACGCGGCGCGCTCGCTTACCTGGCGCTCGCCGGCGAGATGATCCGGCGCGAAGAGGAGATGCTCGCCGCGGGGCAGGCCGCCGCCGCCGCCAACGATGCCGCGGCCCACGAGCCCGCCGCAGCGGTCGGCGCCTCGGAGTTCACGCGATGAAGAAGCCCTCCCTCGGCCGCGGGCTTGCCGACCTGCTCGGTACGGCGAGCGCGCGGCACGCCGCGGCGGCGCCGGCGGCGCCGGCCCCGGTCGGAGAGCGGCTGGCGAAGCTGCCGCTGGATCTTTTGCAACGCGGCCGCTACCAGCCGCGCCTGGACATGCGCGCCGAGACCCTCACGGAGCTCGCCGACTCGATCAAGGTGCAGGGCGTGGTGCAGCCGATCGTGGTGCGGCCGCTTGAGTCCCCGGCGCCCGGGGAGTCGCAGCGCTACGAAATCATCGCCGGTGAGCGGCGCTGGCGGGCCGCGCAGATGGCGGGATTGACCGAAATCGCGGCGGTGATCCGCGCGATTCCGGACGAGGATGCGATCGCCGTCGCCCTCATCGAGAACATCCAGCGCGAGAACCTGAACCCGCTCGAGGAGGCGCGCGCCCTGACGCGTCTCATTACCGAGTTCGGCGTCACCCACCAGCAGGCCGCCGATGCGGTGGGCCGCTCACGCGCGGGGGTGAGCAATCTTTTGCGCCTGCTGGAACTGACCCCGGAGGTCTGCGAGCTGGTGGAGAAGCGCGAGATCGAAATGGGTCACGCCCGGGCGCTGTTGGGCCTCACGCAGCGCCGCCAGCAGACCGAGGTCGCGCTGCTCGTGTGCCGCAAGGGCCTTTCGGTGCGCGACACCGAGGCACTGGTGCGCCGGCTCCAGACCCCGACGAAGAGCGGCTCCGCGGGCGCAGATGGTGGCTCCCGCGACCCCAATGTCGAGCGCCTGGAGCAGGACCTGGCCGAGAAGCTCGGCGCGAAGGTCGCCATCCAGCAAGGGCCCAGGGGCAAGGGCAAGCTCGTCGTCAGCTACAACAGCCTTGACGAGCTCGACGGAATCCTCGCTCACATCCAGTAGTTCCTCTGCGGCTGTGGACGGAGGCGCGGGCCGTCTCTATAATCGCGCGGCTTTTTGGCCCGTTGGTGCGTAAGTGTCTGAACGGCCGAAGTAATGTTAAGCCCCTGCGCTCAGCTCACGGCGCAGGACCTAAGGCTCTTTTGAGCCCCTCGAGCGGGACCTATATAAGGTGTTGGCGATCGATCTGCCCCGTGCGCGGCGGCTGGCCTTGCGCGTCGTGCTGGGTCAGGCGCTCGTGAGCGTCATAGCCGCGTTGTGCGCCCTGGGGCTCGCCGGCGGTCGCGCCGGGTTTTCGGCGCTGCTGGGTGGAGGCATTGCCACCGTGGCAAGTTTCGCGATGGCGGGCCTGGTCTTCGGCGGCGGTGCCGGCGGCGCAGTGCGCGCACTGGCGATGTTCTACATCGGCGAGGCGGTGAAGCTTTTGATCGTGGTCGTGCTGTTCGTGGTGGTGCTGAGTGTGGTGAAGGTGGCGCCGCTGGCGATGTTCGCCGCGTTCGCCGCGACGGTTCTGGTGTACTGGATCGCGCTCCTGAGCGCGCTGCCCCTGCGCGGCGCGCGCCGCGGCGCCTAGGTGACGGGTCGACTGGTGACAAGCATGGCAGACGCAGAACACGCGCCGGGCGCAACTGAATACATCCTGCACCACCAGAGCTTCCTTTCGAACAAGGCCCCGCACGGCATCGTCGACTTCACGGTCATCAACTACGACACCGTGTTCTTCTCGGTGCTGCTGGCGCTGTTGTTCCTGGGGGCCTTCTGGCTGGTGGCGCGCAAGGCGACGGCCGGGGTGCCCGGCGGGTTCCAGAACCTCATCGAGATGATCGTCGAGTTCATCGACACCCAGGTCCGGGACAGCTTTCACGGCACCAGCAGGCTCATCGCGCCGCTGGCGCTCACTATTTTCTGCTGGATCTTCCTGTTCAACTTCATGGACGTCGTGCCGGTGGACCTCTTGCCGGCGGTGGCGCGCGGCGCGGGATTTGAGCACCTGAAGGTGGTGCCGAGCACCGACCTGAACGCCACCTTCGCCCTGTCGCTCACGGTCTTCATCCTCATTATCTTCTACAGCGTGAAAATGAAGGGTCTCATCGGCTTCATCAGCGAGCTGACCCTGCAGCCGTTCAGCAGCAAGAACCTCCTCGCGCAGGCGGCGCTGGTGCCGGTGAACTTCCTGCTGGAGTCCGTCACCTTCCTCGCCCGGCCGGTATCACTGTCGCTGCGCCTGTACGGCAACCTGTACGCGGGGGAGATGATTTTCCTGCTGCTGGCGGCGCTGACGCTGCACGGCATCAGCGGTCTCGCCAGCGTCGGGGGTTGGCTGGCACTCATCGGCCAGCTCGCACTCGGGCTCATCTGGGCGGCGTTCCACCTGTTTGTAATTACGCTGCAAGCCTTCATATTCATGGTGTTGACGGTCGTCTACCTGGCGATGGCTCACGAGCATCACTGACGCGCACGCCGTTGGCGGGTTGAGAGTTTTTGAAGCGGTTTTGTTTTTCAGGAGAGATTGAATGGAAAACGTTGCACACATCCAGGCCATGACGGTGCTGGCCGTCGGCATCATCTTCGGCATGGGGGCACTCGGCACCGCCATCGGCTTCGGCATTCTCGGCGGGCGCTTCATCGAAGGCTCGGCGCGCCAGCCGGAGCTGCTGCCTACCCTGCGGGTGCAGATGTTCATCGTCGCGGGCCTGCTGGACGCGGTCGCGATGATCGGCATCGGCTTTGCGCTGTTCTTCACGTTCGCGAACCCGTTCGTGAGCGCGCTGCAGGCCGCGCACTGAACTCGGGCGCGCTGAGCGTTCGAGGCAGGAGAAAAGCACCGTGAACATCAATCTCACGCTCATCGTGCAGATGCTCGTGTTCGGCTTGCTCGTCTACTTAACGATGACCTTCATCTGGCCGCACATTCTCGCGGCCATGGAGGAGCGTTCGCGCAAGATCGCGCAGGGACTGGCGGCCGCGGAGCAAGGCGAGCAGTCACTCACCGAGGCGCGCGGCAAGGCGGACGCCATCGTGCGTGAGGCGCGTGAACGGGCGAGCCAGATCATCGATCACGCGCAGCACCGTGCCAACGAACTGGTGGAGGAGGCCAAGGGCACCGCCACCACCGAAGGCGGCCGGCTGGTCGCGGCGGCACAGGCCCAGATCCACCTCGATACCACGCGCGCCCGCGAGAGCCTGCGCCGCGAAGTGGCCGGGATTGCGGTCGGCGCGGCGTCCAAGCTCCTGGGCAGGGAGATCGACGCGCGCACGCACGCGGATCTGCTCGACCAGCTGGCGACGCAGATCTAAAAGCGGCAAGCCATGGCGGACAAGATCACCATCGCCCGGCCCTACGCGCGCGCCGCCTTCGAGGAGGCGCGCACCCACGAGGCTCTGGGGCCGTGGTCCGAGGCGCTCAAAGTCGCAGCCGCGGTCGTCACGGATCCGCGGGTGGCGGCGCTGCTCGGCAATCCGCACGTAACCCCGGAGCAGCTGGCGCAGCTCGTCAGCAGCATCGCAGGCTCAAAGCTCGGGGAGCGGGGCGCCAACTTCGTACGCACGCTCGCCGCCAACCGGCGCTTACGCTTCCTGCCGGAGATAGCCGCGCGCTTCGATGTGCTCAAGGACACTGCCGAGGGCGTCGCGGACGTCACGGTGACTTCCGCGGCCGCGCTCAACGAGGCGCAGCGCGCGCGGCTCGCCGCGGCGCTCGAGAAGCGACTGAAGCGCAAGGTGCGGCTGCACTGTGAAGTCGACCCTACCCTCATCGGCGGCGCCGTGGTGCGGGCAGGCGATCTCGTCATCGACGGCTCGGTGAACGCCCGCCTCAACCGCATCGCTTACGAACTGACCGCGTAGATCACACAAGCCACAACGAATTCGATTCATAGAGAACGCACATGGCCATCAAGGCAACCGAAATCAGCGATCTGATCAAACAGCGGATCGAGAACTTCAAGTCCGTTACGGAGGCGCGCAACGTCGGTTCCATCGTGTCGGTCACCGACGGCATCACCCGCATCCACGGACTGGCGGATGCGTGCTACGGCGAGATGCTCGAGTTCCCCGGCAACACCTTCGGCCTGGCGCTGAACCTCGAGCAGGACTCGGTCGGCGCGGTGGTGCTCGGCGAGTACAAGCATCTCAAGGAAGGCGACACCGTCAAGACCACGGGCCGCATTCTGGAGGTGCCGGTGGGACCGGAGCTGCTCGGGCGCGTGGTCGATGCGCTGGGCACGCCGCTCGATGGCAAGGGTCCGATCAAGGCGACGCGCACCGCGCCCATCGAGCGCGTGGCTCCCGGGGTCATCTACCGAAAATCCGTCAGCCAGCCGGTGCAGACCGGCTACAAGGCGGTCGACTCGATGGTGCCGATCGGCCGCGGGCAGCGCGAGCTCATCATCGGCGATCGCCAGACCGGCAAGACCGCGCTCGCCATCGACACCATCATTAACCAGAAGACCAGCGGCATTAAGTGCGTGTACGTCGCGATCGGTCAGAAGCAATCGACCATCGCCAACGTCGTGCGCAAGCTCGAGGAGCACGGCGCGCTGGCCCACACCATCGTGGTGGCCGCTTCCGCCTCGACCGCGCCGGCGCTGCAGTACATCGCCGCCTATTCGGGCGTGACCATGGGCGAGTACTTCATGGACAACGGCGGCGATGCACTCATTATTTATGACGACCTCTCCAAGCAGGCGGTCGCCTACCGGCAGATCTCACTGCTGCTGCGGCGCCCGCCCGGCCGCGAGGCCTTCCCCGGGGATGTGTTTTATCTGCACTCGCGTCTCCTGGAGCGCAGCGCGCGCGTCAACGAAGAGTATGTCGAGATGGTCAGCAAGGGCGCGGTGAAGGGCAAGACGGGTTCCCTCACCGGCTTGCCCATCATCGAGACCCAGGCAGGCGATGTGACGGCGTTCGTGCCCACCAACGTCATCTCAATCACCGACGGACAGATCTTCCTCGAGACCGACCTCTTCAATGCCGGCATCCGTCCGGCCATGAACGCCGGCATCTCGGTGTCGCGCGTCGGCGGCGCGGCCCAGACCGACATCATCAAGAAGCTCGGCGGCGGCATCCGACTGGCACTCGCACAGTACCGGGATGTGGCGGCGTTCGCGCAGTTCGCCTCCGACCTGGATGACGCCACCCGCCGGCAGCTCGAGCGCGGCCAGCGTGTCACCGAGATGATGAAACAGAAGCAATACGCGCCGATGTCGGTCGCCGAGATGGCGTTGTCCATCTACGCGGTCAACAACGGCTACATGGACAAGGTGGACCTGAAGAAGATCGTGGCGTTCGAGGCGGCGCTGCAGGGATTCGCACATACCAACTACAAGTCCATGGTCGATGGCATCAACGCGCAACCCAAGTTCACCAAGGAGAATGAGGCCGCGATGAAGAAGTGCATCGAGGACTTTCTCGCGACCGGGACTTACCAGGCTTAAGCATGCCCGGCACCAAGGAAATCCGCACCAAGATCGCGAGTGTGAAGAGCACTCAGAAGATCACCAAGGCCATGCAGATGGTGGCCACGAGCAAGATGCGCCGCGCGCAGGAGCGCATGAAGCTCGCGCGCCCGTACGCGCAGAAGATGCGCAACGTCATCGGGCACCTTACGGAAGCCAACCCCGATTACCGCCATCCGTTCCTCGTGACGCGCTCGCCATCAGCGATCGGCGTCATCGTCATCTCCACCGACCGCGGACTTGCCGGCGGCCTGAACGCCAACACCTTCAAGCAGACCTTGCTCCTGCTGCGTGACTGGCAGGGCAAGGGGGCACGGGTGAGCCTGTGCCTCATCGGCGCCAAGGGGCTGACTTTCTTCCGGCGCTTAGGCCTGCCGATCCTCGCCAACGTCACGCACCTGGGCGACAGGCCGCACGTGAAGGACCTGATCGGCACGGTGAAGGTGATGCTGGATGCGTATCGCGCCGGGGAGCTCGATCGGCTGCTGCTCGTGAACGCGCAGTTCGTCAACACCATGACGCAAAAGCCCTCGGTCGAGCAGCTGCTCCCCATCGAGGCGCTCGACACGGAAGGCCTGGCTGAGCACTGGGACTACATCTACGAGCCGGACGCCGCCGGCATCCTCGATGGCCTGCTGATGCGTTACATCGAGTCGCAGGTTTATCGCGGCGCGGTCGAGAACGTCGCCTCCGAGATGGCGGCGCGCATGGTCGCCATGGGAGCGGCCTCCGACAACGCCGGCAAGCTGATTAGCGAGTTACAACTGATCTACAACAAGGCCCGCCAGGCTGCGATCACGAAAGAGCTTTCGGAGATCGTAGGCGGCGCCGCTGCGGTTTGAGGAACGACACCATGGCCAGCCCCCGCGAGGGACAGATTACCCAGATCATCGGCGCCGTCATCGACGTCGAGTTTCCGCGTGAATCCATCCCCGGCATTTACGAAGCGCTCAAGCTCAAGGACGTGGACCTGACGCTCGAAGTGCAGCAGCAGCTCGGCGACGGCGTGGTGCGCACCATCGCCATGGGCCCTTCGGAGGGCCTGAAGCGCGGCCTGAGCGTGCTGGCTACCGGCGCGCCGATATCGGTGCCGGTGGGCAAGGGCACGCTCGGGCGCATCATGGATGTCCTCGGCAAGCCGCAGGACAACCGCGGGCCGGTGCAGGCCAAGGAGCACCTGCCGATCCACCGGCCGCCGCCGGCGTTCGATGAACAGGCGGGCGGGCAGGACCTCCTGGTCACGGGCATCAAGGTCATTGACCTTTTGGTGCCGTTCGCCAAGGGCGGCAAGGTGGGACTGTTCGGCGGCGCCGGCGTCGGCAAGACCGTCAACATGCTCGAGCTCATCAACAACATCGCCAAGCAGTACTCGGGACTCTCGGTGTTCGCCGGCGTCGGCGAGCGCACCCGCGAGGGCAACGACTTCTATCACGAGATGATCGAGTCGGGCGTCATCGACAAGGACACCCTGTCGAACTCCAAGGTGGCGATGGTGTACGGCCAGATGAACGAGCCGCCGGGCAACCGCCTGCGCGTGGCGCTCACCGGCCTCACCATGGCCGAGTATTTCCGCGACGAAAAGCGCGAGGACGGCGGCACGGGGCGCGACGTGCTGTTCTTCGTCGACAATATTTACCGCTACACGCTCGCCGGCACCGAAGTCTCGGCGCTGCTCGGGCGCATGCCCTCGGCGGTGGGCTACCAGCCGACGCTCGCCGAAGAAATGGGCGTGCTGCAGGAACGCATCACCT
>Ga0210384_10001509_pt1 | contig 31461 bp, 15 predicted proteins | sample IncBWH2MmetaG_FD_160574 | JGI IMG/M metagenome (GOLD analysis project Ga0210384, IMG submission 160574) | Forest soil microbial communities from Barre Woods Harvard Forest LTER site, Petersham, Massachusetts, United States - Inc-BW-H-2-M | ecosystem: Environmental > Terrestrial > Soil >...
ATGCCGCACGTGGCCGCCGTCATGGTGCTGGTATGAATCGCCGATGTGTTGAAGGTTGAGCCGTTGAACTGGAACTGCCGCAGGAAGTCGTTTTCTCCCCACACATAGATCACCGGACCGTTGCTGTTGCTGTCCCAATACACCGGAGATCCGTGAATGTGCAGCGTTGCGCATCCGTTGTGTACAAACGTCGCCTGAAACTTCTGCACAATCTGCGTATCGTTGGCCACCTCGTGGCCCATGCCATTGGTATTCAGAAGATAGAAGATGCCGTCTTTGCCTCCGCCCACGATGAGGCTGGTGTTCGGAATCAGCAGCGCTCCGGCAGAACCTAAGTCGCGGTCGCCGGCGTTCATGTTGCTAAAATCAGAGGGCGTAAACCAATCCTGAAGTCCTAAGCCGGTGCTTGGGTTCAACTTGAGAAAACTTTCACCGAAATTGGAACCTCCGTCGAAGGTGCCGTTGCCGGTCATGAAATAGAGATCGCCATTAGAATCCACGTTGGCGCCCTGCCCGGCCTGCCAAATTCCTGCCTGGGTGCCGCTGGGGGTGTCGTTGAAAACATGGACCTGCTGGAATGTCGAGGCGTCATAACCCATCACGAAACCGTGATACGGCCCGAAATCGCAGAAGGATGACCACGCAATATAAACAATGCCCTGTGAGAGGGTCAGTGCCGGTCGCTGGTTTTGACTGACAACATCAAATCCGTTCGCCCCAATGGCGACCGAAGACGCTGACGCGCGGTCGTTGCCAGTCGTGATATCAATCGCCCGCAGCCTCTGAAACGTGCCACCGCTCTCAACCGTGCGGGCCACGAAGTACATGGTATTCGTGGAGGAATCAATCACCGGCGTGCCGACGATTCCGATGTTCCCGGTGTAGTCGGTGTACGTAGTGCACAGTCCGCCAGTGCCAACTTCGGTATGGCTGGTGGGACGGCCACCGTTGTTAAAGTTGCGCGACCAGAGCGCCGTGCCGCCCTTATCAGCATCGAAAGCGTATATCGTGTTGTTCACCGTGGCCACATACACCACGTTACGCTGTGCGCCGGCGATGGTGAGGTTGGCAACGTACAGAGGCGAGGCATACACTTGGTCATCCACTGGCATCCTGAATAGCAGACCAAACTGGTTTGTGTTTACGTTGGACGTATTCAGCGTGGTCTCACTCAAATTGGCGCCGGTCCTCTGGTTATCATTGTGCTGGGTTAAAACGCTCACCTGCGCTGATGCCCATATATTCGCAAGCAACAGAATTGCCAAACTCAATAACTGCACACACTTGCGCGTTTGTGTCATTTTCTTCATGGCGTCGCTGCCTCTCCGTTTGAATATGCTCGGCTTCCGCCGAAATCGATGTTGCTTGAGTTGTGACGTCTAAGGACTGCGAATTGGTCCGATTTCCCTGCGAGTCCGGAATCTGCCGACGTCTCGGAGCGTGTTGAGTAAAACCCGCCCCTGTTCCATTCATAAGATAGTAAACAAACGATTGTCTTATAGATTTTGAAGGCGACCATGGTAATCTTAATTCGCTCTCACTGTCAAGACAAAACAGACAAAAAAATCTGACAAAAATCCGGCTTCATTGTCGCGATAATCGTTTGTCTAATTGGGTTTTAGATGTTCCTGCCGTAATTCTCTGCTCTTTGCCCTGGGTTAGATTGTCAATCTCTCAAAGATTGTGTACCCTCCAGAAAACGGTTTGTTTAATTCGCGGTGTTGGTGGCGACATTAGAACGAACGTTATTTGCCTGAGGAGATGGGAGATTTCTGATGCAGAGCAATCGTCGCACTTTCCTTACAACTTGCAGTGCTGTAGTCGCTTACCTTGCCAGCCGAAGGAGCTCGCTGCTTTGGGGCAGCGCCGCCTCCGGCGTAAGAGGCTGGGTTACTTCAAAGAACAGACGGTCGGAACAGATGGAAGCTCCGCAATGGCGGGACGCGCGCGCCGGTTCTTTCACAGGAATCCGCATCGATCCCGGTCAGCGCTATCAGGAAATTCTTGGTTTTGGCGCGGCCTTTACCGACGCCTCATGCTACTTATTCCAGCGGATGAACTCCGGGGCTCGAGAGGCTCTCCTGGCCGAACTGTTCGGGCCAACCGGGCTCCGACTCTCCGTAGGACGCACGTGCATTGGAGCAAGTGATTACTCCACGAGCGCTTACAGCTTTGACGATAGTTCGGAGCCGGATCCGGAACTAACCCGGTTCAGCATAGAGCACGACCGCGCATATATCCTTCCTTCACTGCGTTCCGCGCGTCAGGCTAATCCAGATCTATTCCTGTTCTCTTCACCGTGGAGTCCTCCAGGCTGGATGAAGTCGGGGGGATCAATGCTGGGTGGATCGATGCGCAAGAAATACTTCGCTCCGTACGCCGAGTATTTCGTGAAATTTCTGCAAGGTTATTCGGCTGAAGGAGTGAAGATCAATGCCATTACCGTGCAAAATGAAGTCGATACCGATCAAGACGGAAGAATGCCGGCTGCGTTGTGGGGGCAGGAATATGAGATCGAGTTCGTCAAGAGACATCTTGGGCCCGCATTAGAGCGCGCTTCTCTCGACACAAAAATCTGGATCCTGGACCACAACTACAACCTTTGGGGACGAGCGATCGACGAGCTCAGCGATCCGGGCGTCAACCAACGCGTCGACGGGATTGCATGGCACGGATATGGCGGCACTCCTGACGCCATGACGCGCGTGCACGACGCTTTTCCCACGAAGCACAACTACTGGACGGAAGGTGGACCTGACATTAGCAGCCCGGACTATGCAACCGATTGGGTTAAATGGTCACACAATTTCGCGGGCATCCTGCGGAACTGGGCACAATGCATCGTTGGATGGAACCTCTTACTGGATGAGAAGGGAATGCCGAACATTGGACCTTTTCCGTGCGGCGGAGTCGTTACCATAGACTCCAAGACCGGGAGCATAACCCGCAGCGGACAATATTGGGCATTCGCGCACTACTCTAAGATGATCGAGCGGGGCGCCCGCGTGATTGCATCTCACGGAGAATTGGACGGTATTGATCACGTCGCCGTTGAAAATCCCAATGGCAGCCATGTGCTCGTGGTCACGAATCGAGGCGAACAACAAAGGCTGGAATGCCGCCTTGGCGAGCGGGCACTGGATTTGATGGTAGAACCAGACTCCATTACAACGTTAGCGTGGTGATTGATTCCGGCGCCTTGGATTTATTGGGGAAGACGTCTGTATTTCGCAGTGAGCAGCGACAGATGATGATTTTAGGAAGAAGCTGAGGAAGCATGAAAGCCACACGCGATCGCATCCAAGACGAGGCGAAAGCATTCAATGGTGAGCCAAGTTTCCCGGCTCGTTCCCTTCGCACCCACCGTACTCAGACCGTGGGAATCATGGTGCCCGAACTCGGCAATGGTTATCACTCGCAAGTGATGAGCGGTATTGGCGATCAATTGATGGAGGCGGGATACTTCTACTTCACTGTGCAGCACAGGCATCGCAAGGATCTGGTTGAACGATACAGTGAGCTGCTTCTCAGCCGGGGTTCGGAAGCGCTGATTACCGTCGACACGGCGCTCGAGCATCCGCTTCCTGTGCCAGTGGCTGCAGTTGCTGGACATCGTCCCATTCGCGGAGTTACAAATGTTGTGCTGGATCACCGACTCGCGGCGAAACATCTCCTAACGCACCTTTATTCCCTGGGTCATAGGCGCATCGTATTCATGCGCGGCCAACCGTTCAGTTCAGATTCCGATGATCGCTGGCGCAGTATCGTTCAGGTGGCGCGTGAGATGAGCGTTCCCATCGACCCAAAACTCGTTGTACAACTCGAGCGCGACATTAACTCACCCGAGTTGGGCTATCCCGAGATGCAGCCTCTCCTTGCCGCTCGGACGTGGTTCACGGCCGTGGTCGCGTTTAACGATATGTCGGCCATTGGTGCGATACGGGCACTTCAAGATTTTGGACTACGCGTGCCACTCGATGTCTCTGTGATTGGCTTCGACGATATCAACGCCGCTGCGTTTAACAATCCGAGACTCACTACGATCCGCCAACCCTTGGCGCAGATGGGAAGGATTGCGGCACAATGCGTTCTGGACCGGCTTCATGCACCGGAAGTTTTCCGAGAACAAATTACGATAGAACCTGGGCTGATTGTACGCGGATCTACTCAAGCGGCCAGATCTTCGGAACGATCGGAGAGTCACAAGACGCGGAGGACAGCCCGCAAGGTAGGTGGCACAGTCATTGATGCCTGGCGAGCTTAGAAGTCGGGCGCAGCCAGTCACATGGTTGCACGTGGGATTTGCTCTCACCGGAATCGGAACCACCCTGCTCGGCTGTATTCTCCCTACCCTTAACGTAAATTGGCATCTGGACGACCGACGTGCCGGCATTCTCTTCGCGGCCCAATTCACTGGCTCTACATTGGGTGCGCTTTTAGTGCGGAATGATTTCTTTCGCAGTCTCGTGAGTGGATATTTCCTGCTGATAGCCGGCGCGATCCTGGTCACATTCTTTACCGGTTCGGTCGAGGTGCTGTTCTTCCTCGCTTTCGGGCTGGGCTTGGGCTTGACGATGACGGCCACAAGCATGTTGATCGGCAGCACATTTTTAGAGAATCGCGGAGCAGCGCTCTCAGTTCTGAATGCTTTTTGGGGGCTTGGCGCCGCCCTTTCTCCGGTAATCGCATCGCTTTGGGTTGGGCGCTGGCCGCCTACCTACCTGTTTCTTCTCTTAGCCGCGGCGCTGATGGTGACGTTTCTTCTCATTGGTAAGAACCGCGCAGCCTTTGTTGGCGGCGGGAGGAATGCCGTTCAGAGCGTGAATGGGCACAGGCAGCTAAAGCTCGTCTCAATTTTTGCGGTCATTACCTTTTTATATGTTGGGACGGAGGTATCTGTCAGCGGCTGGATGATGACCTACGTTGGTCGTCTGCCGATTTCAAGCAAAGCATGGGCTCCGATCGCCGCATCCTGTTTCTGGGTCGCGCTTCTCTGTGGCCGGATGCTTGTACCCGCGATCGTACGATGGTTGTCAGAGGTGCAGCTTCTTACGTCATCACTGACCATCGCGTTCATTGGCACCCTGCTGCTACTTGTCAGCCGTGCACCGCTTGCCATTGTCTTCAGTGCCATATTGGCCGGCTTGATGCTTGCGCCGATTTTTCCTCTCTGTCTGGCCAACGTTCTCGCGCTCACGCACGATTCGCCACAATCAAAATGGATCTTCGTCATCGCGGGGCTGGGCGGAGCAGCTCTCCCGTGGATGACTGGAGAACTTTCTGTTCATAGTGGCTCGTTGCGGGTCGGCCTATTGGTCCCGGTATTTGCGCTTGGCACGATGATAATCCTTGATCGCCTCGGTAGTAGCTGGCGAGTTTCGTATCAAGAAACGCTTTGATGGCAGGTCAGTGACGTCCAGAACCATCTCAAGAGAGCCAGTGCGTCTATCTCACCTAATGAAACCGTTTTCTTTCGTGCTGTAGAATATATGGATTAATATAGAGGGGAGAGATGCGAGAGTCCGCTCTCCATTGCGTGTGGGACATATGTCTATCCACAAGGTGCGTCATCGGTCCCTGTAGAAAAGAGAGCATCGCATGAAACAAAAGCCGCGTGTTGCGCATGAGCCCATTAGTTTAAAGAAATTGGCTGATCATCTGGGCGTGTCTCCTGCGACAGTTTCCGTGGTACTACGAGATGTTCCGGGACGATCCATCCCCCAAGCGACGCGCGACCGCATTAAGGCCGCAGCCAAGAAATTGAATTACCAGCCCAGCCTTCTCGCGCGCTCTCTGCGCAACCGGCAAACTTCGACGATCGGAATCCTGGTGCCTGAACTTGGCGACGGGTATCACACCCAGATGATGAGCGGAGTCGGGAATCAGTTGATGAACGCGGGATATTTTTATTTCACGGCGCATCATCGGCATCGAAAGAATCTGATCGAAGAATACAGTCAAATGCTCCTGGGTCGTGGAGCTGAAGCTCTCATTGCCATCGATTCCGCTCTGGAGCATCCGTTTCCGGTGCCGGTTGTCGCCATCGCCGGGCACCGTGCCATCGAAGGTGTAACCAACGTCCTGCTTAACCACCGTCGGGCCGCCGAACTAACGTTAACCCACCTCTATTCTCTCGGACATCGGAACCTCGCGTTCATGCGCGGTCAAAGCTTCAGTTCAGATTCTGATGAACGGTGGCGCAACCTGGTTCAGGTGGCGCGTGAAATGGGCATTCCCGTCAAATCTGACTTGATCGTTCAGCTCAATCTCGACATGCAATCTCCCGAGTTGGGGTACCCCGTGGTACAACACCTTCTCTGCAACAAGAAGAAGTTCACGGCGCTGGTTTCCTTTAATGACATTGCCGCCATCGGTGCGATTCGTGCGTTTCAGGACTTTGGGCTGCGCGTGCCTGAAGATATCTCCGTAATTGGGTTCGACGACATCAAGGCAGCAGCATTCAGCACCCCCAGGCTTACCACCATTCGCCAACCGTTGGCAGAGATGGGGAAACTTGCGGCACAATCTGTTTTGAACCGCCTTCGGGGCTTGGAAAAATTCCAGGCAGAGATCGTTGTGGAACCCGAACTGGTGGTTCGGGAATCTACAGGAACCGCAAAACAGAAAAACCGATCGAGTGATGGCAAGCCCATTTCCACGCACGCAGCGAATTGAGCGCGATTGGCCTTGCGGGTTGACGAGCCCGATGCTTTTACCCGAACTCAAGGCTCCGGCACCAGCTGCTCCAACTTACGAATCGCCCGATTATGCTACCTTACATAAACGTTTGTCCTAGTATGGATTTTGACGAGCTAAGGCGAGCGAAGCTCATTGAGTCCGGACTATTTTCCGCATGCAGGGTTTACATGACAGAGAGAATCGCAGCCGATAGTTCTAAGATCGATAGTTCCATGAACGCTGTGCGGATTTCTTGGCGAGCACCTTTAACCCAAACTTGTCATTTGATACGCCGGATAGGACTTGTTGCAGGTTTCGGTGTTGCCGTTTTGTCTGTTTCAGTGTGTTTCCAGGCAGGCCTTCCTGTTGCTTTCGCGCAAAGCCCGAAGCAGGTTGACAGGGTAGCGGTGGCCGGCGATGCAAACACAGAAGTGACCGAACCGGCAAACCTCTCGGCAAAGCTGACCCAGCGAGACGTGGGCGCAGCAATGCGCAAAGTAGCGGATTGGCAGCTAAAACGGGCAGAACCGAATTTTAGTCAGGATTGGACGTATGCAGCGCTCTATGCGGGTTTCATGGCTGTGCCGCATGACGTGGATGGCGAGCGGTATCAGGACGCCATGCTGTCTATGGCGAAGAACTTTGCGTGGCAACCGGGTCCTCGCGTAGAACATGCAGATGACCACGCTATAGGCCAGACTTATTTGCAGCTCTATTTCAAAGACCACGATCCTGCAATGCTTGCGCCGATTCGCCAGCGCATGGATACAGTGATGCACCTACCCGACAATCCCGAGAAACCTCTCTGGTGGTGGTGCGATGCGCTCTTTATGGCGCCACCAGTATTGGCTGAACTCTATAAGGCCACGGGCGATCGTGCCTATCTTGATTTCATGGACCATGAATGGTGGATTACCTCCGCCAAGCTTTACTCTCCTGAGAATCATTTATTCTTCCGCGACGCCGGTTACATCGGGAAACACGAGTCGAATGGCGAGCCGGTGTTTTGGTCGCGTGGGAATGGTTGGGTGCTGGCAGGACTTGCGCGCGTCCTTACTTACATGCCCGCAGATTATCCTTCGCGTGACAAGTACGTTGCCCAGTTCAGGGAGATGGCAGCCGCGATCGCCGCCTTGCAGGGGAAGGATGGGTTATGGAGGCCAGGACTTCTCAACCCCAATGCTTACCCCCTCCCAGAAAACTCGGGTTCAGCTTTTTACACCTATGCTCTGGCCTACGGTATCAATAACCATCTTCTTGACCGGCGCAAGTATCTCCCAGTCGTGAAAAAAGCATGGAAAGGGTTGGTATCTCACGTCTACGCCGATGGGAGACTCGGCTGCATTCAACCTATAGGCGCAGCCCCTGGCCAGTACACCGCCACATCCAGTTATGTCTTCGGAGTCGGCGCTTATTTGCTTGCCGGGTCAGAAGTGTATCAACTTGCCGAAAAAACACACTGACAAAACGAGGTCGCTGTAATCTCAGTTGACCGACCCCCAAAAGAAAAAGCCCTACGTTAAGGTATGAGAACCACCGTCCGTCTTTTCTCAAATTGTGAGGAATCACAAGCGGATCGATTTTCAGCCACAAATTGAATAGACAAACGTTTGTCTTTTGTATAGACTTCCGGTGCTATTGCGAGGTCAGTACCGCAATATGAGAACCGGCGGGTGATACGAAGCCCTCCGGTAAATACATTACACGGAGGAAACAATGAAAGCAGATTCTCACGATGCATGCCGATTTCCAAGAATGCTGCGCCGTCATATTGTGGCAGCAATAAGTTTGTTAGCGTTCTTGAACTGCAGTGCTAAATTCGCCGCAGCACAGTCTCTTAGCATGCTCCACTCCAGTGGAGTAAATATTGTGGACGCCAACGGCAACAAGGTATCGTTGCGCGGTGTGAACCTTGGCGGGTGGCTGACCATCGAAACCTGGATGACCCCCGCAGACTCTTCTGGTTTGCCTGACAACTACAGCATCATTAAGACCCTGGATAACCGTTTTGGGGTAGCTACGGAGCAGACCCTCATCAAAACATACGAGCAGAGCTGGATAACAACGGCTGACCTGGACAATATCAGAGCCGAGGGGATGAACGTCATACGCGTGCCGGTATGGTGGGGAAATTTCCAAACCCTCAATGGTCAATCGCGCCCAGACGCTTTTACCATGCTCGACTGGGTGGTCAGTGCAGCAGCCGCCCGCGGCATTTACACCATCATCGACATGCACGGCGTAGTGGGTGGCCAATCCACCAGCCAGGACACCGGACGGCAAAATACGAATACATACTGGAACAGCAGTGCGGACCAGTCGGCAACGGATCAACTGATGATGGATATAGCGGCCCACTACAACGGCAATCCGAACGTGGCAGCTTATGACTTAATGAATGAACCGATGAGTGCGCCCAATAATCAAGCGCCTGTGACTGCGCAGAACAATCTCTACAATGACGTACGTAGCCAGGATCCGACGCATATTTGCATTTTTGAAGGAACGTTTGGCAGCTGGAATTGGAGCATGCTTCCTTCTCCATCCACCTTTGGCTGGACCAACGTAATCTATGAAATGCATGAGTACCAGTGGAGTGGGACCGCCAGCGCTGTAGAAAACGGAGCAGTCAATCAAGTCAACCAATTCAAAAGCCATCAATCCTTTAACGTTCCAGACTATATCGGCGAATTTAATGACTTCGGTAATCCCACATCGGTCTGGCAATTCACGATGAACCAATACAACAACAACAACATAAGTTGGACGGTATGGGCTTATAAATCGACCAAGGGAAACTGGGGACTCTATGAAACGAAAAGCAACAAGCCTCCAATTCCCAATATCCAATCGGATTCGGCGACGACAATCGCTAATGATTGGTCGCAGTGGACGACGACAAACGCCTTTACCATTAACCCAACGCTTGCACCCGCTCTGGTCGGGGGCGTGAATGGCGGAGGAGGAGGTGGTGGTGGCGGCACCATCAACAGCAGTGCCTGGTACAACGTCGTCAATCAAAATAGCGCAGCCTGCGTGGATGCGACCGGACGTGGCACCAGCAATGGCACCGCCGTTCAGCAATGGGCCTGTGGCAACGCGCAATCCAACCAGGAATGGCAGTTCCAACCCACCGACAGCGGCTTCTTTAAAGTTATCAACCGTAATGCACCTGCAGAAGCCTGGGATGTCACCAACGTCGGCACAGCCAACGGCAGCCTGATTCAGCTTTGGAATTTTGGCGGAGGCAGCAACCAGCAATGGCAGCCTGTCTCTCTCGGCAACGGCTTCTTCAAGTTCGTCGGGCGCGGCAGCGGCCGCTGCCTGGATGTACCGGGCGCTTCCACTGCAAACGGAGTGCGGCTAGAGATCTTCGACTGTAACGGTAGCAGCGCTCAGGCTTGGAAGCTCGTACAACAGCCTTAAGCAAAACGTAGCAAACTTGCAGGGGGCAGCTCTCTCAAGAGCTGCCTTTTTCTTTGTGAGTCGAACGATACGCCGACGGAATGGGTATGTACAAGAATAGCAACCAGTCACGCAATCACTTGGAGGAAGTTCACCAGGACGACAAGAACTTGACCAAATCTGATGGAAACTCAGTGAAACGCTTCTGACTCACAATCAAAACATTGTAAAACTCTCTACGATTGCCGTCGACGAGTATAGCCATTGACTGCAGGAGACGAGAATCTCCGTTAAACACGGAGACTCTCAGTTGCCGAACTGGGAAAAACCAATTAGAGTTTGCAACGTTTTGTTGTGAAAGGGGCTGGGTAACGGCTGAAGGGTAACGGTACGCGACGTGCAGTTCTCTCAGCTTGACCAGTAACAATACGACTTAGACCCTCATCAATCTCTGACGTTAGCCGCGAGGAGAATAACGGATGGTAAGTCTTCAGATGCTGTTCAAAGGCGATCACAGGCAAGCGCTTGGCGGTTATGTTCACCTTCCACCCACCTTCATCTTTCCCCCATCCATAAGGTGCAACCGGATCCCAAAGCAAAGCACTTTGGGACGCAGTAACAAAATCAAGGAGTCAACAGCATGGAACCAACACGGAATAAGTCTAGGAGGGCCGAAGTTTTCGAGGTCGGTCCAGGAGATTTCAATATAACCAGCGGAAAGCAGCTGTCCACGCGAAAAGAATCAACGAAGCAGCATTCACTTCTGTGGGTTGTGCTCGCACTGGTTTTGATCGCAATCGCAATCCAGCTTGTTGTCGCGCAGTTGAATGTTACTAGAGTGCAAGCGAACAGCCACATCGATGCCATCTCTGCCGGATTTGTGAACGCACAGAAAGCCCCGTGCGCTCACGGAAACGGCCCACTCAATCCGAACGCGACTCCGGGATGCAACTTCAACCTGTCGATCTGGTCGCTGCAACTGCCGACCGGCTCGCCCGGACACCCGACGACCATCTCAAGCAGCCAGCTCCAAAGCGGCTTCACCGACCAGTTTTTCTTCACCGGCAGCGACGGGGCGATGGCCTTCTTCGACCCCGGAGTCAACTGCGTCACGACCGCCAACTCCAAACACTGCCGGTCGGAGCTGCGTGAAGTGAACCCCTCTGTCTGGTCCTCGCGTGGCACCAACACGCTTAGCGCGACGCTAACCGTCACGCAGGCCGCTGGCGCCCCGGTGGTCGGACAGATCCACCTCGACGAATCCGTATCGGTTCGCCCCCTGATCGAGCTGTTCTACACCTCAGGCGGCGATCTGGTGGCAGGCGTCGAGCAGTGCACGGCCGGGGGCTGCGAAACCAGGACCACGGTCGGCCACGTTAACCCGGGTACGCGGTTCAGCTACGTGATCTCCTACAGCCACAACAAGCTCACGGTCAGCATCAACGGCGGCCCGGCACATTCGCTCAGTACTCCGCTGCTCGGCATCGGAGGATACTTCAAGGCCGGCGATTACGGCCAGAGTCCTAAGGCCGCAAGAGTCTCGTTCTACTCGTTGAAAATCGTGCACGCGCCATAACAGCTTCGGCTGTTCTGGATAGTTGCAAAACCAGGAGACCTCGCGTCGCCGCGCGAGGTCTCCTTCTAAAGTCTAGTAAACAATCGTTTGTCTAGCGAATTTATGCTTGACACTTCCCATTTATGGAAGTACAGTGCACGAAACTACAACTTTTGCAGTTTCTACAGGAGGGCTTTTCTCATGAATTTCACTCAAGTATTTGGGGTGTTATATCCAGTCAGAGGCATTCGGCGGAACCGGACGACAATGATCGTCGGTCTAGCCGGATGGTGCATTCTGTTGGCTTTGTTCACAGGTGTGGACGCGGTATACGCGCAAAACACCAACGCAAGCATTCGTGGCCAGGTGTTGGATCCGTTAGGAGCCCTTGTGCCCGATGCTCAGATCTTCATCGTTAATCAAGACACCGGTGTGACCGTCTTCAACGGCAAGAGTGACTCGGGCGGTTCGTTCGTGGCGCCGCAGGTGATTCCTGGTACCTACCGAATTACGGTCACTGCGAAGGGGCTCAAACAGGCGGTCGTCAACAATCTCGTCGCCAGCGTTGCGGAGGTTACGCAGGTAAACATCACTATGCAGATCGGCGAGAGCAACCAGACGGTGACGGTCGAGTCCAGGGGTGAGGAGTTGGACCGCGGCACATCAAACGTCTCGACTCTGGTCACGCCGAGCGAAGTTCAGGATTTGCCATTGCAAAGACGCGACACTGAAAACCTGCTGGCATTCGTTCCTGGCGCCGCGTACGGCGGCGCGGCCAATACACCATCCACCTCTCAGCTCTCGATCAACGGCAGCCGTACACTGAACACAGAAGTTCTGCTGAACGGCGTTTCTACCATCATTGCCTCGACGGGAACTCCAATCACTCTGCCATCGCCGGATGGGGTCGACTCATTCCGCGCCCTCACCACCAATTCGCCGGCCGAGTACGGCCGCACTTCAGGGGCCGTGATCTCGGTAAATACCATCTCCGGCACGAATGCCTATCATGGCAGCGGTTACTTTCTGATGCGCAATGAGGCCCTCGACGCCAACACATTCTTTAACAAGCGCACCCCCAACCCCGCGAACCTCGCGACATTCCTCCCGCGCAACAGAGACCGCTTTTTCCAGGAAGGAGGGGCCATTGGAGGTCCGGTCAGATTTCCTCACTACGACGGCCGTAAAAAGACCTTCTTCTTCTTCAACTACGACCGCACGGTCCAGCCCAGCTCCGCGGTTCTCGCGTTTACCGTTCCTACTGCCGCGCAGCGCGCGGGTGACCTCTCCGCCGCTCTTGCTCCGTTGGATATCAACGGCCAGCCACGTACTCCGCAGAAGATCTTTCAGCCCACTGGAAAGACTTCGCCGGCGTTCGTGAATAACCAGGTTGGCCCCATTGATCCCGCAGCCGCGAAAATACTCGCCCTGCTGCCACTGCCGAACGCTCCCGGAACATACGATCCGGTGAACAATCGCTTTACCGGCAACTGGGTCTCGCAGCAAAACAACACAGGCCATCGCCTCAGGGTTGTAGGTCGTTTTGATGAGCAACTTACAACCAATGACCGGCTGAGCATTAACGTCTACCGCTTCACAACCGAGACGCCAAATGCAGTCTCCTGGAACAATCCTTTGCTCAACACCACATGGGATTGCACCTGCAACAATGCATGGCTGCCCTCCATCAACTACACCCGGGTGTGGAGCCCGACCCTGGTCATGGATGTGAACTTTGGCTTTACTCGCAACGTCGTGCTCCGCAACCCGCCTGGCGTCGGCATGAATGCAGCCCAGCAGCTTGGAATTGCCTCGCTGCCCCTGGATCAGACGCCCCAAATGACCAGCCCTGGTTTCAGCAACATTGGAGCGGATACCAACACGGATCAGGTGAATATCACGAATACGTTCACTGAGTTTGGCACCGTCACCAAGACGGTTGGTCCTCATACTTTCAAGATGGGTGCGTCACTTCGCAAGAATCAGTTCAACTCCTTCAATCCCTCCGCTAATCCTGAAGGGACTATGTCTTTCGACGGCTCTACCACGAACCATGGCAACGCTGGCAATGCCAACACAGGAATTGCCGATTTTCTCCTCGGCAAGATCAAGACCGCCAATTATCAGTTGCCCATGCCCGAAACCGGTCGGCGAAACTTCAACATCGGCGTCTTCTTCCAGGATGACTGGAAAGTTACGCCGAGGTTGACCCTCAATTTGGGAGCACGCTACGAGTACGAGTCGCCGATGGTGATCGCAAACAACGTTTATAGCCGTTTTGACCCCGCTACCGGCAACTTGCTGGCGGCGAACATCAATGGGACGTCGCGTTCGCTGAACATCAATACACCGAAGCTCGACTTCTCCCCGCGTATCGGCATGGCCTTCGCCATCACTGAGAAGACCGTCCTTCGTGCCGCGTACGGTACATTCTATGGAACCATCTTCCAGAACCTGGGTGGTCAAATCGCCTATCCCGGATATGATGTGACCGGCAGCTTCCCCAACTTGGGAACAGCAATCGCTCAGCCGTTCTCGCTCTCGCAGGGTCTCCCGCTCATAGCGGTGCAAAATTTGAGCAATCCCTTTGCCGCCCTCGTGGGGGCGTCGCCTGCAAATCCATTCACCGGAGCGGGTACATCGTTTGGCGATCTCAGCCACATTCCGCTTGTGCAGCAATGGAACGTCGGTATCCAACGCGAGTTGCCGTTCGCTCTTACGCTGGAGGTCAACTACATTGGGAATTTCGCACGCCACCTTCCTTATGGTATTGGGCAAAACAACGTGCCGCTCTCGCAGGTGGATGCCGTAACCCTGGCCAACACCAACCTGACAACCCAGTTGGCAAGGCCGTTTCCTAACTTGGGCACTTTCGCAACCAATACCGACGTCGGACGCTCAAGCTACGATTCCCTGCAGGCCTCGCTTCGTCGCCGATTCAACAAGCATCTCGCCATTACCGCCAACTACACGTTTGCCAAGAGTCTCGATGACGGTAGCACCATCTACAACTTCTCCGCTCCCAACGGATCGGCGAACGCGCAATACACTGTGGACGCTTCACATCGCGCGGCCGACAGGGCCGTCAGCAGCATCGATGTAAAGCACACCATGAATGTCGCGTTCACCTACACAACTTCCGGTCCGTGGTGGCTGCGCGACTGGCACATATCATCCGTATTTGTAGGACACACCGGGCTACCCATAAACATCACCCAAACCAACGAGATTCCAGGCGTCAACAATCAGCGCCCGAACGGAGACCCCAGCCACCTCAAGCTGGCGAATCCGATCATGAACTTTGGATTGCCAGGATCGACATTTGTACAATACCTCATCCCTGCAACCGACCCGAACTTTCCACTAACGCCCTCCGGGCCGGTTTACGCTACCATTGGTGGCGTTCGAACGCGCATTGTTCCAACCGGCTTCGGCAATGTTCCACGCGACGCTTTGCGGGCGCCCGGCGAAGTGAACGTGGACGCCTCAGTCTCAAAGGACTTCAAGCTGTCTGAAGGCCTGAAATTCCAGTTCCGCATGGACGCGTTCAACGTCTTCAACCATACAAACTTTTTTGGGCCCAACACTGGGCTTACGGTGACTACGGTCGGAGGTGTGGCTTCACTCAACCAGTCGCAAAACTTTGGCAGGATCACGGGCGCGCAAGGTGCACGTACTATGCAAGTATCCGCGCGCTTCTTCTTCTAATAACTGTCGACTCACAAACCGATGTACGGAAAGGCCGCCCGCGAGATTGTATCTCAAACCTCGTGGGCGGCCTTTTGATTCCAGTATTGTGTACCTGATCAGGCGAGGGCACATCGCCTCGGCTCAGGTTCAGTCTTCCTGGCTGCGATGACAATCTTCTGACACAACACGGCCTCTATCCTCTACCAGAGGTTGTTTTCTATTGTTTCTCTAACCGCTTCAGTCGCCGATGTCTTTCGGCAATCCTGGCCTTCCGCCTGGCGATTTCCAACCGCAGTGCCACACTCAACAGGTCCGTGCATATATACAAGGATTCGGAAAAACGCCTGGAATAGTGACATTCACAATCAGAATCCCACGCTTATAGTACGCAAAAATTCTATTCGGCTCCGACGGTCAAATAACTGTGGAATAGGTCGGCTGCAAATCATTGATTTCATAGACCTGGAGAGTTTTTGCGTAGCACAAGGGTCACTCGGGTTGGACGAAAAAAAGTTTCTGTAACATTTTCGCCGCTGGCGCCATATCACCCGTGAGGGCAGAAAGCCGAAGTTCTCAACGGGCGCCGCTTTGAATGCTAACTGGCGAACGGGAACCTTAGGAACGTTATCGGGGTCTAAGCCAAAATATGCGTTTCCATTATTGATTCTTAAAACCCAGCGAGTTGCGGAGGACATAATATGCATCACCGTGCGTTTTCAATCTTGTGTGCAGTTGCTGCTTGTAGTTCACTCCTTTTCTGCAAAGCCAGGAGAGCCGGTTTATTTCTGGCCCTGGTTCTGTTTGCCATGCCCGTGATGCATGCGGAGGTCGCGCAGGGCTGGGCGAAAAAAGTTCTGTAACATTTTGCCGGTTTTCGTCATGGTAGGGTGAGCAGCAACTTGAATCAGATCCGTTTTCGACCGATCGGAAGATCGGAAGAAATGATCGGGAGTCAGAGCTGTAACTGCGCCAACCCCATTCCTAAGAGTCCTGGCGGTGGTGCAAGTTGAAAACATTGCTTCATTCCTAGGTTAGAGCTGCGTGGAGGAAAAATGAAATCAGTCAAGCTGGTGCTCGTATCTGCAATCATTCTGGCGCAAAGCATTTTCATGATGGGTCAAGGCCAGCCCAACTTGTCAAACGGAATTCCACCGCAAGGATCATATGACAGCAGCAGCGTGGATACCGTCAACCTCATGAACGGAAATCTTACGCTGCATATTCCATTGCCGGTTGACTACCCGCAGCGGGGCAAGCTGGGGATCAAGTATTACATGGTCCTAAACTCGAAGACTTGGAAAGCGTACGACACCCCCAGCCCGGGACAGTGGCAGCCCACATCCATATGCCAAACCGGGAGTACGCCACCGTTCAGTACGGGGCCGTGCGGGCAGGACTCATTGTTCGTAAGCACAGCCAGCTTTTCAATGACTAGGGTTTGGCAGAAAGTTTGGCCCGACGGCCAGTTCCCCAGCTACTCGGCCGGTACCCCTGACACGCTGGTCACCTGGGACGGCGCCGTACACCCCATCGGTGGAGACAGCAGCGGCTACACCATACAAGTAAGCGGAGATGATGGTACTGGCGTCTACACCACTGCCACCATTATCGATCGCAATGGCACTCAGTATAGCGGCCAGTTTCCTACTGGTGGTATAGGTGAGTGTACGACGGATCCTGGCAACGGGCTGCCCGGCTCAACTCAAACCACTACCTGTATACAACAATGGAGCCTCAGCAGTGTCACAGACGTCAATGGAAACGTTCTCAACCCGCCCATAGCTATTCCCGGCATAGGCCCCCAGGGAGGAACCATGATTGCCGCTCATCTTGCCGCAGGCTCTGAGTCGGCAGGCTGCACGAGTGTTGCCGGCCCGATTTGGGTGTCTTATTTCAACTACCCCGCCCCCAATGGCCAAACCAACCAGATCAAGTTATGTTTTGCTACGTATCCGCAACTGGCCACTAGTTTTTCTCAGGCGGGTGTCCACCAGTTTCAGGATGCCTATTCAGGGCATCCCTTTCCCGGCCCCTGGCGCCAGCCCGTCTATTTGAGCAACGTCATTTTACCCGATAATACACAGTGGGCGATCAGCTATGACAGCTATGGGGAAGTCACGTCGCTCTCGACCCCCACCGGAGCCACGATCCAATACGGCTGGGGAGAAGGAACCTTCCCCGCTTGCAATGTGGCTGGGAACGACATCACCAAGGTCAGCCGCGCCGTACAGTCGCGGACCATGACCGATGTTAACGGACACGTTTTTACCTCGAACTACCAATGGAGTCCGCAAGCCGGTGACGGGACTTTGAGCCACACTATGACCGATCCCTCAGGCAATGACGCAGTTCATACCTTCGTCGATCTTACCGCCACGTGGATTACGCCATCATGCGATTTTCGCGAGACCCGCACCGTGTCTTACCAGGGGAGCGGAGGGAGCCGAACGCCCCTGAAGCAGGTGGATACGACCTGGTTAAACAGCCGTTTCGGCGGCGCCTACGGCGTGCCAAGCGATGTGAAGACCACGTTGTTCCCTAGTCAGAAAGTGAGCTTGGTTCACACCGACTACGCTCCCAGCTTACCCTTTCTCAATCTGGTAACGTCGCAAAAGACGTATGACTGGGGTCAAGGTGCCCCCGGCGCGCTGCTGCGGGAGCAGGATACCGTCTATCAGTGGCAAAAGGACAGCCGCTATTTGACAGCCAACATGCTCGACCTGCCGGCATCAACAATCGTCGTCAGCCCGATCGCGGCCAACAATATCAAGAGCAGCTGCCCGGTAGACGGCGCCGGCACACTCAAAGCTTGCATGGCAGAAACCGACTCCATCTACGATGAACCGGCCTACCTGACCAATTATGAAGGCACGGTCGGTGCCCTGCCTGCAGGCAGTCACGTGGCGGCGCCGAATCCCGTGCGCGGCAATCCCACCACAGTGAGCAAGTGGCTCAACACCGGTGGCTCCGTCGCCAGCCACACCAATTGGTATGACACAGGAGAGGTGTATCAATCCACCGATCCCGGCGGGCACACCACCACGTACAGCTATGACCTGGCATATAAAGGGATGCTGCCAACGAAGATCTGCAACGCTAGGAACCAGTGCAGCAGCTCGACGTATGATGTCAACACCGGCCTGCTCACTAGTAGTACCGACGTCAACGCCGGCTACCCGGCTATCGGAACCACTCCCGGCGATCCGGCCCACACAACTTCCTTCAGTTACGATGCTCTCAAGCGGCTGACCTCAAACGTGCAGCCGGCTGACCTGAACGGCAATCAGCCGACATCGACCTTCGCGTATCCCGAAGTGAGCACCATTGAGCAGCTCAAGGCGATCACCACCAGCATGAATGACAGCCTGACCACGCACTTTGATGGTTTTGGTCACGCCACGCGTACAGAACACGTGACACCCAGCGGCACGATCCTGGCAGACGTGGCCTACGACGGTATGGATCACGTGATCAGCACGACCAATCCCTATCTCACCACTGGGGATGCGACTTACGGCGTTAGTCAGACCGTGTACGATGGCGCAGGCCGGGCCACAAGCGCCACCGAGCAGGACAACAGCATCAGGACCGTGGACTACAGCGGCGGCAACTGCATTGTGGCCACGGATGAAGCAGGGAAGCAGCGCAGGAGTTGCACTGATGCTCTACGTCGGCTGATTGAGGTGGACGAGCCCGGAATCGGCACCGCCGGGACGCCAGCGTCGGGTAGCTTGAACGTAAGCGGTAGCCTGCGGAACTTGTCGGGATCTACGCCCACGCCAGGTACGGGCTCGGTAGCCTTGACCGGCAGCGAGCAAAGCAAAGCTGCGACACCGGCTAAGCCAGCCAGCGGGAGTGTCACGATTACAGGTTCGGATCAGTCGGTTACTTCAGGCGGCGATCGCTACTGCGCGGTGTACAACGAGAATGGCGACTGCGTGGATTGGGAATTCAATCCTCCTACCACCACCTATGATTGGGGCACAGTATCCATCACGGTCAATGGCTTTACGAAATCAGTTTCCTATGACCAGTCCAGCACGCAGTCTTCCATCCCTGCTGCGCTAGCCAGCGCTTTCAATGCTGATACGACATCTCCGGTGACGGCTTCGGTCACAAGCAATACCGTCATGCTGACTGCCAAAGTCGCTGGGACAGGGGGTAACAGCTACGCGCTCTCTGTAACATCCTCAACCGGCGACCCAACCGACTTCAGCGCGGCCTCCTTTGGCGGATCTGCCTCCGGCGCCACTCTTTCCGGCGGCGCTAACGCCGGTCCCACGATCTATGACTCCGGAGCCTGCTCCATCACAATTGCCGGCACGCTCTATAGCACGTCTTTTGGCCAATGGGACACCCCCAACACCATCGCGGCAAGGCTGTCCGGTATCGTTAACAGCGGTAGTCTGGTTTCGGACACGGCTTCGGGAACCACCGAATCTTTAATCGCCAAGATTGGCGGGACTGCCAGCAACTATACCCTCGCTGCGACTTGCACGCACGATTCCGCAAATTTCAGTACGGGGTCATTTGCCGCTAGCACTTCCGGCTCCAGTCTCGCCGGGGGGACCAACGCCGGTCCGCCTAGCGTGGACTCAGGCACGGTCACGCTAAGCATCGGATCCACGACCAGCGTTACCGCTTGCTATGGGCCGAGCGGAAGTTGCGCTCCGGTCAGCGGCTGTGCCACCGGAGCTAGTACGGCCTCCCAGGTGGCCTGCGTTCTGGGGCAGGGCCTTAGCGTATCTGGCTCCCCGGTGACGCCCACCGTTTCCGGCTCCAGCATTTCCATGGTCTTCAAGAACGTGGGCTTGGCCGGCAACGTCGCGGTGAATGTGGTTTCCAGCCCGGCACAGCCTGGCGTTTTTCCCGGCGGCTCCTTTAGCGGCAGCGCCACGCTCAGCGGGGGAGCGGATCCGGTTCCGCCAAGCCTGCAGAATCCTTACGTGACGCTTTACAGCTACGACGCTTTGGGCAACCTGCTGCGTGTGGACCAGCAGGGCACCGCGCCCTCCGACAGTACCAAGTGGCGCACGCGGCTGTCTACTTACGATTCGCTCTCGCGGCTGCTCACCGCCTACAACCCCGAGTCGGGAACAGTCAGCTACAGCTACGATGCTGACGGCAACGTGCTGCAAAAGACCTCACCCGCAGCCAACCAGACGGGATCGGCCACGCAGACCATCAGCTACTGCTATGACCAACTGCACCGCCTTACGGGAATAGCGTACTTGGCTCAGGCCTGTCCGCTCACATCGCCCGTGATCAGCTACACCTACGACGCTGGCGCAAACGCCATAGGACACCTCAGTTCGATGACCGACCAGGCCGGTACGGCCACGTACAGCTACGATGCTCCGGGCCGGTTGATCAGTGAGCAGCGTACGATCGCGGGAGTGACCAAGGCCATCAGCTACGATTACAACTTGGATGACTCCATCAAGGCAGTGCATTATCCCAGTGGTCGCGTGGTGAATTACACGTACAATTCAGCCAGACAGCCGCTGACCGCCACCGATGCCAACGGCACGCAGTATGTGAGCAACGCAACGTTTTATCCGAACGGTACGGAATACCAGCGGTGGATGCCCAATATTTACTTCCGCACCGATCTCAACAAACGCCTTCAGACTGCCGGGTATTACTCCGATAATGGGCAGGTCACCAGCTACTACATGAGCAAGACCTACTTCTACAACGACGGGCACAATAACCGCGATGTGCTGTCTATCATCAACAACAAGGACACTAACCGAACACAAATCTACACCTACGATGCCTTGAACCGGCTGACATCAGGCTCGTCGCAGAGCAGCACTGGCCCCACCTCCTGGGGCGAGAATTACACCATTGATGCCTGGGGTAACCTGCAGATTTCGCCCATGGCCGGAAAGGCCCATGGCGGTAATTTCCAGTGCGCCGGCGACGCCAACAACCGGGCCAACTGCCTGGTTTACGATGCTGCCGGCAATCTCTCCGCTTATCAGTTTGCCCAATACACCTACGATCCTGAGAACCGCTTGCAGGGCACGGCTGGATTCACATACACCTACGATGGAGACGGGCAGCGCGTGCTCAAGTCCCAGGGCGGCACGCCAAGCAAGCGCTACTGGTCGATGTTCGGCCATACCCTCGCAGAAGGCGACGGCGCGGGTAACATCAGCTCAGAGTATGTATTCTTTGACGGCGATCTTGTGGCCCGAATCGATCTCGCCAACAACTCGGCGCACTACTACCTCTCCGATCACCTGAAATCCACCAGCATAGTGGTGACGGCGGCAGGAACCATCGAGGAAGAATCGGATTACTCTGGGTTCGGGACGGAATTCTCCCTTACCAGCGGCGCCAATCGCTACAAGTTTGAGGGGAATGAAACCGATACCGAATCCCAGTTGGATTACTTCGGCCCCCGCTATTACGCCAGCATGCTGGGTCGCTTTACCTCGGCAGATTGGTCCGAGAAGCCGGTTCCTGTTCCCTATGCGGAGTTCCGCGATCCGCAATCGCTCAACCTTTACAGTATCTCGCGCAACCGGCCCACGGTGATGCGTGACGACGGCCATGAAGACATCGCCGGAGGCGACCATCCTACGGTCACCACTAATCCAGACGGCTCAAAAACCTCGACAGAGACGGTTAAGACTACTGAAATAACCAAGCCGGTCTCTCTGGGGAATGGCAATTGGCAGACCCAGGTCATCACCACTACCACAACCTACTCGGCTACGTTCGATGCGTACAATAACCTGATGCCCGGTACCGCGACCCAGGAACAGAACTTCACAGTCCAGAACTTTGTGAATGGGCAAGCGCAGGGTCCCGCCGAGAACGTACCGGGACCCGGTAAGCAGCCGCTAAATCCAAGAGACCCGGAGGTTGCAGTGTTGCAAAAGGCTGCTGCAACGTTTTTCAACCGCAGCGTCGGAGATGACCTGAACAAAGCATCCGACGTGGCGGGCCCAGCTGGAAAGGTCATGAAACCGGTCGGCGCGATCGCCAACTTCTTCAACGTCACCTACATGACTTTGGTTGCATGGGGACACACGATTGCCGCTGCCGAATGTAACTGTGACCCGCGAGATCTTCCACCCGGTCCTGGCATCACCGTAGTACCCGATGATCAGCAGCAGCCACCGCCGAAGAAGCCGTGATGCAGGCGGAGGACGGGACAGGTGGCCCCGCCCTTTCGCGGTGCGAAGGGCGGGGGTATTTGAAGCTCGAAATCTAAGACTGATTTTCTGGTAGCTGGCAGCTGTCAAGCAACCGCAAAGACTTTCGCCACGGATTAACCCGGATTGAAAAGCAAGCTCCGGCACACGAAGCCCAGTGCTGGCCGCTGACTGATATCAATCTGGTATCAAATTATTGCTTCTTCAGAAACTGCGGGCAATACTTGTGCTAGACGTGTGTTTAGGTTAAGCATTCCAGAATGCTGGGCTTTTTGTAGTCCTTTAGGTCTTTGAAAATTCTGTTGCTGTAGATTCAAAAGGTTGAGCGGACGTAAGCAGCCTGGCACTTGGCCTGCTCCGGCTGGCCGTGGGAGCTTGCAACTTGAGCCGTTTTCGCGGTTTCTGAGCCGCGAGGCGAAATCCTGAGGCGAAGCCGAAGGATCTGTTCCTTTGCAACCCGGAGCTGTTTTTAAACTACCAGCAAGTCCCCCGCCCCAAATTGATTTTGGCCAATAATGACGCGGGTCAGACGCCTTTTTGGGCACTTCAGACACAAGCTAGCAAGTGGGGTGGGGAGGCGCACAAAATCCTCTGAAAATCCGCGTCGATCTGCGTCCATCTGCGGCGAAAGCTTTTGCGGTTGTTTTTTGAAACTCGAAACTTGAAACCTGAAACTGTTCTTAAACTACCCAGCTAGTCCCCCACTTCAGATCGATTTTCGCCAGTAATGACGGGGGACAGACGCGATTTTGGGCACTTCAAAACACAAGCTAGCAAGTGGGGGGATACTACCGTATTTTGCCCGATAAAGACATATATCATATATAAGGATGGGTTTGAGTAAGAGCAAAGAATACTGCGATCCACTACTTTCCAACCTCATGTATGTCATTGATTGTCAGTGGCTTAATACCCCATGGACTACTCCAAGTAATGGGGTGGGGGGCACTGATAAATCTGGACGGACGGGGCCATCGGCCTAAGCTTCCCACACGCGCTGCGCGGTGGTTGATACAAATTCCAGCTTCTCACTCTTCATCCAGCGGGACCGCGGTGCTGGGTCGCTGCCGTACCCAGCACACACTGTGGCTGCCGCATTTGTGGGCTTCAAACATGCGCCGGATACGGTGCGGTACTTCGCAGTCGTAATCGTCTGCATGACGCTCAGATTCGCTGAGGTCAAAGCGGAGTCCGCACACGGAACACTCCCAACCCATGGTGTACTTCTGCAACAACTTATGGGGTAGAAGGTTGCGTGTGGTGTGTTGCTGGATATTGGGGTCCGGAAATCGGCTGTCTGGAATTTGGTTGCTTGGAAGTGGGCTGTTCGGGAAGTGGCGTTCCATGTCTAGTTCTCCGGGGAAAGAGGTTTTCGACCCGGATACTATAACTCCGTATCCATATATAGTGCGATATATGCGGCCCGTCTTTGGTACAGGTCCTTCTGGCGATAGGGCATAGTACTATCGTGCAGACAGGTGGCGTTACTTTCCAGCTTCTGGCATCTGCCGCGGGTCGAGTGCCTAACCGGTTGAACGCTCTGGCCACTTTTTTCTGAGCTCAGCCAGAAAGGCGGCCCGGTCATGAAACCCAGGCATTCTCGAATGCCGTCTTGCCAAAAGCAGTTGCCGGTTGTCAGTAAGAACAACCGCAAAATTTCGGGTTGCTTTTGAAACTTGAAATCCGAAACTCGAAACTGTCTTCTGGTTGTGGCATGATGAGGCACATGAAAAAGAAGACAGCCGTATTCGTGGGTGCATTTTTCTGCATCGCTATTTGTTCAACATCATTCGCGCAACAATCATCTGCAGACCCCGCATACAAGAACCCAGGACTCCCGATTGAGCAGCGCGTTGACGACCTGGTATCGCGCATGACCCTTGAGGAGAAGATCTCGCAACTAGGCGATGCGTCAGATGCTATTCCCCGGCTCAGCATTCCCGCGTACCACTGGTGGAACGAGGGCCTGCACGGAGATATAGGCAGCCGATACGCAACCGTATTTCCGCAGGCTATTGGAATGGCCGCCAGCTTCGACCAGCCTTTGATACATCAGGTTGCCGAAGTGATCAGCACCGAGTTCCGCGCCAAATATGCCGCTCAAGTACGCCCTGACGGATCCAGCGACCAGTACCATGGGCTCGATGTCTGGTCGCCCAACATCAACATCTTTCGTGATCCGCGTTGGGGACGGGGCCAGGAAACTTATGGAGAGGACCCCTACCTGACTTCGCGTCTGGCCGTCGCCTACGTGACCGGTATGCAGGGGGACGACCCCAAGTATCTGAAGACCGTTTCCACGCCGAAGCACTTCGCAGTACACAGCGGGCCTGAGCCAACCCGGCATTCCGTTGATTTGCAAGTGTCGCGTCACGACGTGGAGGATACGTACCTGCCCGCGTTTCGGGCGGCCATAGTGGAGGCCAAAGCGCAGTCCGTCATGTGCGCCTACAACTCGCTTAACGGCCAACCCGCCTGCGCGAATGCAACATTGCTGCAAGAGCATCTGCGGCGTGATTGGGGCTTTCAGGGCTATGTGGTGTCCGATTGCGGCGCCGTAACCGACATTTTCCAGGGCCATCACTTTACCAAGTCCGTGGAAGAGGGAGTCAGTGCAGCGTTAAAAACCGGCACTGATCTTACTTGCGGTCTCCGGCCGCAAGAGCGCACCGCCATTTTGAAAGCCGTGCAACAGGGCTTGCTTGCAGAAGCAGATATTGACCGCGCCTTGCATCGCCTGTTCATCGCCCGCTTCCGGCTGGGCATGTTCGATCCGTCGGCCACGGTTCCGTATTCCCAAATCAGGCCCGAAGAAAACGATACCGATGCACACCGCCAGCTCGCCCTCAAAGCCGCGCGTGAATCCATTGTTCTACTGAAGAACAAAGATAATCTTCTTCCTCTGAAACAGAAATACGGAACGATTGCAGTCATTGGCCCCAATGCCGACAGCTTGGATGCCTTGGAAGGCAACTACCACGGCACGCCATCCAAATACGTGACCGTTCTGGAGGGCATTCGCCAGCGCTTTGCGCAATCCAAAATCATTTATGTTGACGGTACGGGATTGATTGGACCGGCCACCAGAGCCATCCAGGCCAGCGTGCTCTATACCGACGACTCGCACAAGAACCATGGTATGAAGGCGGAGTACTTCTCCAATATCAAACTTGAGGGACCGCCTTTCCTGAGTCGCACCGACGATACGGTTGATTTTGATTCGGTCCCCTCCGGCATTTCGCGAGAGTTGTCACAACACTATTCCGTGCGTTGGACTGGCGTGCTTGTGCCTCCCGAGACCGGTGACTACCTGGTCGGATTCACGGGCAGGGATGGCTACCGCGTCTGGCTTAATGGCGATCTCGTGGTCGAGGACTGGACGACTCACCGGCCTGCCTCGACCCGTACGAAGAATATCCATCTTGAAAAAGATCATGCTTATGCGGTCAAGATCGAGTACTTCCACGCCCTGCGTGCGGCCGAAGCACACCTGGTGTGGAGCATGCCAGGGTGGCAAGGACCCGATGCGCTCGACGCGGCTCGCAGTGCCGACGTCGTCATCATGGTGTTGGGCCTGTCTGCCCGCATCGAAGGCGAAGAGATGGATGTGCACGCTGAAGGATTCGCGGGTGGTGACCGCACCAGCCTTGATTTGCCCGCCCCGCAAGAGCAACTTCTGGAGAGTATTTACGCCTTGGGTAAGCCCACGGTGCTGGTGCTAATGAGCGGAAGCGCGGTTGCCGTGAATTGGGCAGACAAGAAGCTGCCGGTGATCATGGAGGCCTGGTATCCAGGTGAGGAAGGCGGAACCGCGGTGGCCGAGGCGCTTGCCGGCGATTTCAGTCCGGCAGGCCGCTTGCCCGTTACGTTCTATAAATCCATTGACCAGCTTCCGGCCTTTGAAGATTACTCTATGGCCAAGCGCACCTACCGTTACTTTAGCGGCGAACCTTTATATCCGTTCGGATACGGGCTAAGCTATACATCATTTGAGTACAGCAATGCACGTGTAGATAAGGCAAAAGCGGCCGCTGATGGAACGGTCACGATTTCCGTTGAAGTCGCCAATACCGGTGCGATGGCAGGTGACGAAGTTGTGCAGCTTTACCTCGCCCATCATGGTGTTGCGGGCGCTCCGTTGCGCGCGTTGCAGGGTTTCAAGCGCGTGCATCTGGAGCGCGGGCAGCGGAAAACGGTGTCATTCCCACTTCGGGACCGGGAGCTGAGCATCGTAGACGAATCAGGCAAGCACCGCATCGCGCGTGGGGTCGTAGAAGTTTGGGTCGGGGGAGGTCAGGATGGCGTGCGCTCAGGCCTGCCTAAAACCGCTGGTGTGCGGACCCGATTCACGATCACCAGCGGAGCCACGTTGCCCGATTAGTGGCGGCCTGAATCCGGCGGATGGTTCGTATTTGAACCAGTTCCGAATGGATGAGGGGGTTGACATCTCCTACACAAAATTCCATGACCGGATCGACAATGGTCCTTATGACTTGTGCAACCTCTAGAGAAGCAACTCTATGTCGGCTGGACCGAACCAGGAGAGTGGTTGAACATGACCGTGGAAGTTGAGCGCGCAGGCATCTACAGTATCGATCTTCTCTATACATCGAATCGAGGCGGGGATTATCTGGAATTGCTTTGCCGGACGGATGACAGGGAGGCCTTGCGTTGTACCTCGCGAAACAAGTGCAGATTTGTCCTCAACACGATTCCGGGATTCAAGTAGTGGGCATGTGGAATGGTGATCCGGTTTAGCAAGTAGTCAGACAGCAGGCGAACAGCTTGCTGTCCCTGAAGATACGGATCCTGATAAATGGACGCCCGAATCGTCCCACGTTGCAGATGAGGTACCATTTCGGGAAAAAGGTCGGTTGTAATGAGCTGGGTTTCGCCTGCGCGTCCGTACCTCTGTAGGGCCCGGCATACAGGCAAGCAATTCACGGTGCTCACATAGATGCCACGCAGCCCTCGGTGGCTGGCAAGCAATTCGCAGGTCTTGCGATAGCTCTCCTTCTCCGATTCATGTGCCTCCAGGACTGCGGCGATCTTGCCATTCATGCAATCTTTCTTGAATCCGGCGCAGAAGCCCTTGGCTTTAAGGCGGTGCTCTTCGGTCGTAAGCATGCCTGTAATCATCGCTACTTCAGAGCCAGGAGGCACAAATTTAGCCATCAGCTCGGCGGCCAATCGTCCATTGAGTTCCGGGTCAACGCAAACCACGCTGGAGCGGCGGCTCCGAGGAGCATCCGTCGTGATGCAGATTACGCGCACATTTTGTTTTTCCGCACGGTTGATGAGCGGCGTCACCGATTTCGGGTTTCCAGGGGTAACGATAAGCGCGTTGACGCCGCGGGCCATCAGGGCTTTTACTTGTTCTGGTTCGCCTTCGCCCAAGCTTGCGACCGGACTGTATACGATCTCTATGCCGAGACCATTTACTCGCCGAGCCTCATCGAAGATTCCTGCCCGCATCTGGTCATAAAAGAAATGAATTTCCTCCGGGATGCACACTCCAATTCGTAGATTGGCACTTCCGACCGAAAGGATGCGGGCCGCGGGATGTGGCGTGTAGGCGAGCTTTTTGGCAATGCGAAGCACCTTCTTTCTGGTGGCTCCGCTGATTCCGGGCCGGTTGTGCAAAGCACGGTCTACCGTGCCAATCGAGACTTTGGCGAGTTCGGCAATTTTGTGAACGCCTGTCCGCTTCATTGGTTTGCCTGATTACTGAGCGATCACATTCAATTTGGTTTCAATCCAATCAACAGAATTGCCGCCGACCATGATTTTGAATGTACCAGGTTCAACGACGCGGTGCATTTCACGGTTCCAAAATGAAAGCTCATCTGGGCCAAGCGTAAACTCAACCGTCTGCGTGCCGCCTGGGGCGAGCGTGATACGGCGAAAGCCGCGTAATTCTTTAATGGGCCGCGTCACCGAACTCACCTCATCGTGGATATAAAGCTGCACAACTTCATCCCCAGGCACCGTGCCGGTATTGGTTACATCAATAGATATTTTGGTCTGACCCTCTGTGCCAATTGATTCCGGCGCTACCTTGAGGTTCGCATATTTGAAGGTCGAATAGCTCAATCCCCAGCCAAAGGGGAAGAGAGGTTGGGTAGTGCTGCCGAGATATTCGCGCTTTGCTGAGGGCTTCTGGTAGTAATAGTCCGGTAACTGTCCTACGGATCGAGGTACCGTTATGGGAAGCCTACCACCGGGATTGTAGTCACCAAAGAGCACGTCAGCGACCGCTGTCCCACCTTCCTGGCCCAGATACCAGCCTTCGAGGATTGCCGGCACATGCTCTGCAATATAGTTAATGGAATTCGGACGGCCATGCTGCAGGAAGACAATTACAGGCTTTCCGGTGGCAAGAATGGTTTTCACTAAATCATCCTGATTGCCGAGCAGGTCGAGGTTATCGCGATCGCCAGGGTGATTCGCCGCCCATGCTTCACGCGATGTCTGTTCATTGCCGCCAAGCGCCAAGATCACTATGTCAGCTTTCTTCGCAACCTTTACCGCGTCCTGGATGCGCTTAGCGTTCTCGGTCGGATCACCTAAAACAACTTTATCGGCATCCCAGTCAGGTTGGGTTTCCGTTATCTTGCAACCTTCAGCGTAAAGTACTTCAGCGGCTGAGCCAATCTTGTCTTTTATGCCCTGAAGAACGCTCACGCCGCGCCCGGGATCGCTGCTATATCCACCGAGATGAACGTCAGCGGCATTAGGGCCAATTATGGCGATGCGCTTGTACTTCGCTTTATTCAAAGGAAGCAAATTATTTTCGTTTTTCAGAAGAATGATTGCTTCATGCGCCGCTTTGAGCGCGAGTTGCTGATGCTCAGCACTGTTGGTGATCTTTTCGGCATCATCGGGATTCACATAAGGGTCATCGAAGAGCCCAGTAAGGAATTTCACGCGCAGCATGCGCACGACGGCGCGGTCCACGGTGGCTTCGGCAACCTTTCCCTGCTTCACTTGATCCATCAGACTGGGGTACGCGCTGGCGAAAGGCAATTCGACATCAACCCCTGACTCCAGGGCCAGCTTGGCCGCGGCTTCATTGGAAGGAACAACGTGGTGAAGGTTCTTCAAGTCGGTGATGCCGAAGTAGTCTGAAACCAGAACTCCATCGAACCCCCATTCGTGGCGCAGGATATCGTCGAGCAGATGCTTGTTACTGTGCGATGGAATGCCGTCAATTTCGTTGTAAGAAGCCATGACGCTTTGCACGTGCCCTTCTTTTACGGCCACCTCGAATGGCTTGAGAAAATATTCGCGGACGACTCGCTCGGAATAATTGCCCGGCGCCACATTGGTGCCACCCTCCGGTTGGCCGTGCACTGCGAAATGTTTGGCGGTAGCGATCACATGCGACTTATCAATGAAGGGTCCGGTTCCCTGAAACCCTTGAATGGCAGCTACGCCGATACGCGATCCAAGATAAGGGTCCTCGCCGTAGGTTTCTTCAGTGCGGCCCCAGCGCGGATCGCGCGCCAGATCGAGCACCGGAGTCAGACATTGTTGTGCGCCGCGCGCCCGAACTTCAGCGGCCGTCGCAGAAAAGACGTCATGAACCAAGTTTGGATCCCAGGTGGATGCCAGCGCGATGGCCTGCGGATAGGAAGTGCCTTTCAATGCGGCATGTCCATGAAGGCACTCCTCGTGGAAGAGGACAGGAATTCCCAGGCGAGTGTTCTCTTTCATCCATTTCTGGATGGTATTGGTGAACTCAGCCATTGTGCGCGGCCCGTGATTCACGCTCGGCCGTGACATCTCTCCCAGGCCGTTTTTCAGCAACACGGCGGCACGCTCGGGAAGAAACGCGCCTTTGTCATCAGTAAAGAGTGCCTGTGGATCATTGAAAAACCGCCGATCTTCCCATGCGCCTTCCAGTTGAGCAACTTTCTCTTCCAGCGTCATTCGTGAAAGCAAATCTGCTATCCGCTGCTCGACCGGAAGATTAGGATTGCGGTAGGGAAGATCTTGCGCTTGGGCAGTAAGGCAGAGAATAAGAAGGCCGGCAATCCCCATAAGTGCACGGTGCACGGCAACCCTGATTTGAGACTTGGTTTTCATCCGTTATCTCCATGCCAGACGATTTGCAATCCGCCTGGCCCGTGGTACTATATCATCGCCGTTAACGTACACGGTAAGGGATTTTTGAGTGCCATTGGACTGGCCTTTCCAGCGCGCAACGAGGTTTCTTATGCGATTTGCACGGATTCTGCTCTTTTCTGTTCTGACGTGCCTGTTTTTAACTGTTCCCGGATGCAAGACCGCTGGAACCAATACGGGAAAAAATGGGCCGATTCGCATCGGGTTCTCCATGGATTCTCTGCAGCTTGAACGATGGCAACGTGACCGCGATCTTTTCGTGCAGAAGGCCAAAGAACTTGGCGCTGAGGTATTGGTGCAGTCTGCCGACGGTAATGATTCCCTTCAAGTGCAGCAGGCCGAGAATCTGCTTACACAAGATGTGGATGTCCTGGTGATTGTTCCGCACAATGGCGAGATTGCAGCATCCATTGTTGACAGCGCAAAGCGGCAACATGTTCCGGTGCTTGCCTACGATCGCATCATTCGCGACAGCGACGTGGATTTCTATATTTCATTCGATAACGTCAAGGTTGGTGAGCTGCAGGCACAATATCTGCTCGACCGCGCTCCCAAGGGCAATTACGTTCTGATTGGAGGATCGCCCACCGACAACAACGCGCGCCTGTTTCGGGAAGGGCAGATGAATGTATTAAAGCCAGCGGTTGACCGAGGTGACATCAAGATTGTTGCAGACCAGTGGGCCAAGGACTGGCTGCCCAGTGAGGCCCTTCGGCACACAGAAAACGCTTTGACACAGGCCCGGAATAATGTGGTTGCTGTGGTTGCTTCCAATGACAGCACTGCCGGCGGGGTCATCCAGGCGCTGGAGGAACAGAAACTTGCCGGCAAAGCTTT
>Ga0210384_10001510_pt1 | contig 31453 bp, 27 predicted proteins | sample IncBWH2MmetaG_FD_160574 | JGI IMG/M metagenome (GOLD analysis project Ga0210384, IMG submission 160574) | Forest soil microbial communities from Barre Woods Harvard Forest LTER site, Petersham, Massachusetts, United States - Inc-BW-H-2-M | ecosystem: Environmental > Terrestrial > Soil >...
CCACATCATGTGACGCTTCGACAGCGTGCCGGCGTTGCAGGCCGACGTCACGCCGTGCGCGACAAAGGTGCAATCCCTGTTGTCATTGGCCGAGTAAGGCCCGGCGCGGTCGTGCAGGAGGACGATGGCGGGATGTGGGCCGGTGCCTGCCGGCTTGAAGAGATAGCCGACGATCTCGGTCGCGCCATCGGCGCTCTTGAAATAGACGGTCTCGGGCTCGGCGCGCGCGGAGGCGGCAAGCAGCGCGAGCGCGATGGCGAGGAGGTTTGTCAGGCGATGGGTCATGTGACGCGGTTGTGACAATACGCGAACCTCATGACATGCGTCCTGCCCTTTCCCTAAGAAAGGCAAAAGGACGCCCCGTCCCCCAGGCCGCGGTGGCATTTACGGTTTCAACCAGGGGTGGACAGCCAAAGCCGCCGCTGGACTACGGAATTCCATTCATCTATGTGAACTGCGGGGATTGACGAAACGCCAAAACATGCTTTTTTGCTATGCAGCATAATTGCTGTTTTTGCGCTTCGGCGGCGCGCAGATCGTACTGACAGTCCTTGAGGGATGGCGTCGATGCCAATCGAGCTGGTCACCGTGCGAAAAATGCCGACGGCAATGGAGCCGGCCGCGCCGCAGCGCCGCCGGCTGATGGCCGTCATGCTGGCCGACGTTGTCGATTACAGCGGCATGATGAGCCGCAGCGAGGACGAGACGCATGAGCGCTTTGCGCGCCATGCCGGCGAATTGATCGAGCCGACCATCGACAAATACAACGGCCGCCTCGTGCGCAGCATGGGCGACGGAATACTGGTCGAATTTTCCAGCGCGGTCGACGCGGTGCGGTGCGCGCTCGATATCCAGCGCGAGCTTGCCGCGCGCCAGGCGGATGAAAAGAAGGACCGCATCCAGCTGCGGATCGGGATCAACTTCGGCGACGTGCTGGTCGATCACCGCGACATCTACGGCAACAGCGTCAATATCGCGGCCCGGCTCGAGGCCCTGGCGTCGCCGGGAACGGTTTGCGTCAGCCAGAGCATGTACGATCAAATCCACACCCTGCCGCAGTTCTTTTTCGCCGACCGCGGCGAGCGCCGCGTCAAGAACATCCCGCACCCGGTCCACGTCTATGAGGTGGCGTATGAGCGGATAAAGGTGCCGTTCCTGCGATGGAGCGCCGCCCGCCTGAGCGGAACGGTGATCGCCGCCGCGATCGGGGCGGTCGCTGTCGCCTGCCTTGCGTCCGCGCTGATGTTCAGTGCACTGCATGGAACGGTCGCGCGGACCAACCGGATCGTTGTGCTGCCGTTCAAGAATTTCGACGAGAAGGTGGGGCAGGACTCCTACCTCGCCGATGCGATCACCGATGATCTCACCACCGAGCTGTCGCGGCTGCAACGTGCCTGGGTCATCGCTGCCGGCACGGCCTTCACCTACAAGGACAAGCCGAACGATCCGCGCGCGATCGGCCGCGAGCTCAAGGTGCGCTATGCGATCCAGGGCAGCGTCCGCCGCACCGGACCGCTGGTCGAGGTGAACGCGCAGCTGATCGACACCGAAAGCGGCACCAACCTCTGGGCCAATTCTTTTGCGTATGAAACCAGTAGCCTGATAGACCTGCAGGACAAATTGATGGGCCGGATAGCCACCTCGCTCAACGACGAGGTGATCAAATCCGGCGTGCGGCACGAGGTCGGGACATTGGCCGCAGATCACAACCCCTTGGATGAGAGGATGAGAGCTATGGCGGCAAGCGTCGGGTATCCAACGCCCGAGTCAATTCTCGAAACGCGGCAGCATGCGGAGGCTGGCCTCATCGCCGATCCGGATAACGCGCGCCTGTTGGGCTTGCTCGCCTACTGGCTGGCTTCAGATTACCTCAACAGCTGGAACGGCGCAGCCCAGGCGGAAGTGGATCGCGCGGAGACCCTGGCCAGAAAGGCCATCAGCCTCGACCCCAATCTGGCGATCGCGCACCACGCGCTCGGCTGGGTTTATCGGATTCGCGGCGACCATAAGGCGTCGCTCGCTGCCTTCAAGAAAGCGATCAAGAGTGATCCCAACTTCGCGGTGTCCTATGCCCAGGCCGCCAACGAGCTGGTGTTCCTCGGCGATGCCAAGGGCGCAATCCCCATGGCTAAAAAAGCGATCGAACTCAGCCCCAAGGACAAGTCGGTCCATGTGTTCGGGTATGTGCTGGGACGCGCCTATTTCGCCGTCGGCGACTACGAGAAGGCGGCGGAGACTCTCGGCGAGTCGGTGCGTGCGCGGGACAATCTCTGGTTCGCCCATCTATATTGGGCGGCCGCTCTCGCCCTTTGCAACAAGGACGCGGAGGCGAAGCAGGTGCTCGAGGGGTACAAGAAGGTGCACACCAAGTTCCCGGATATCGCTTCGGTCCAGCAGTATTACGCCCAGCAGCGCTTCCAGGATCCTGGCGCCAAAGCCGCTGTGACCCAGATGCTGGCCGGCCTGAAGAAAGCGGGGATGCAGTAGAAAAACCCTTTTGGCTCGTCGCAGCGCAAGCCGGCTGGCTTGCGCTGCGACGAGGTTGCCCCCCCGAAGACTTAGCAACGCAGACTTGGCAACGCATTGTCCTCATGCACTGGCATCCCTGATGTTTCAGATTTCACATCGGCTACGCCGCGCCGCAATCGCTGTCGCCACCTTGTCGGCCGCCCTGCTGTCGGCTGCGCCGGCATTCGCCGCCCCACCGAATGCCAGAACCATCACCGCGGTGATGCATTCCGATCTGCGCATCCTCGATCCGATCTTCACCGGCGCGTATATCGTGCGCGATCACGGCTACATGGTCTATGACACCCTGCTGGGGACCGACGCCAACTTCAACGTCCGGCCGCAGATGGCGGATTGGAAAGTGTCCGACGACAAGCTCACCTACACCTTCACGCTGCGCGACGGGCTGAAATGGCACGACGGCAGCCCGGTCACGGCGGAGGATTGCGTCGCCTCGCTCAAGCGCTGGAGCAAGAACGAGACGTCGGGCCAGATACTCATGGACTTCACCGCCAGCCTGGAAGCCACCGATGAGAAGACCATCACGCTGAAGCTGAAGGAGCCCTATGCGTTGGTGCTCGAAGCGATCGCAAAGCCCTCGTCGGTCGTTCCCTTCATGATGCCCAAGCGCCTCGCCGAGACGCCGCCGGGACAACGGATTCCGGAGCAGATCGGCTCGGGCCCGTTCAAATTCGTCCAGGCCGAGTTTCAGCCGGGCGTGAAGGCGGTCTACGAAAGAAACAAGGATTACGTACCACGCAAGGAGCCGCCAAGCGGGACCGCCGGGGCCAAGGTCGTGAAGGTCGATCGCGTTGAATGGATCGCGATGCCGGATGCACAAACCGCCGTGAACGCGCTGCAATCCGGCGACATCGACTTCGTCGAGAACGTGCCGTTCGAGCTTGTGAAGACGCTGGCCGCCAATCGAGACCTCAAGCTCGAAACCCTGGACAAGCTCGGCTTCCAGAATCTCGGGCGAATGAATTTCCTCCATCCGCCTTTCGACAACGTCAAGATCCGCCGCGCCGCGTTCCTGGCGCTGAACCAAAAGGATGTGCTGGACGCGCAGGTCGGCGATCCCAAATACTATCAGATTTGCGGCGCCGTCTTCGGCTGCGGCACGCCACTCGCGACCGATGTCGGCTCGGAAACGCTGGTGAAGGGCAACGGCATGGCGGAAGCGAAAAAGTTGCTTGCCGAATCCGGGTACGACGGCACACCCGTCGTGATCATGGCACCCACGGACGCCCTGCCCTACAAGACGCAGCCGATCGTCGCAGCACAGCTGTTGCGTGAAGCCGGCTTCAAGGTCGATCTGCAAGCGATGGATTGGCAGACTCTGGTTTCCCGCCGCACCAGCAAGAAGCCGCCGCAGGAAGGCGGCTGGAACATGTTCTTCAGCAACTTCAACATCGCCGACGTGATGGACCCCGCCGTCAACGAGTTGATCAGCGGTCGAGGCACCAAGGGAGCCTGGTGGGGCTGGCCGGAAGACGCCAGGGTGGAAGCGATGCGCGATGCCTTCGTCCGCTCCTCCTCGCCCGAGGAGCAGAAGAGGATCGCTGCCGACATCCAGCGCGAAGTCTACGACCAGGTGCTCTACATCCCGCTCGGACAATGGCGCCGCGTCGCCGCATGGCGGAAGTCGCTCTCCGGCGTGCTCGAGGGCCCCGCAACGCCAGTGTTCTGGAACATCGACAAGTCGGAGTGACGAGCGCTCACTTCGGCCCGACGCGCAGTGCCGCAGGCAAGGCCGCCGGCAGCTTTCCGGCACCCTGCAACGCGGCCTGCATGGCGACGATGTAGCCGTAAGGGCCAAGGCCGGCGATGACGGCTTTTACCGCGGCCGAGAGTTTCGAGTGCCGGTGCAGCTCGTCGCGGGCGTGGATGTTGGAGATGTGGACCTCAAAGATCGGGCCCTCGAAAATCTTCAGCGCGTCGAAGATCGCAATCGAGGTGAAGGAATAGCCGGCGGGATTGATGACGATGGCGTCGGCTTGGGTGCGCGCGGACTGGATGAGATCGACCATGACCCCCTCATGGTTCGACTGGTGAAACGATAGTTGCGCACCGGAGAGGTGCGCGAACTCCTCGCAAGCCGCCTTGATCGCCTCCAGCGTCGTCGAGCCATAGATGTGCGGCTCCCGAATGCCGAGCATGTTCAGGTTAGGTCCGTTGATGATCATGATGCGCATGGCGCCCCTCCCGGTGTTTGCGTGATTTGCGGCAGGGAGATTAAGGGGATGGGCGCGGCGATCAACCGGCGCGGGGAAACTCCGCTGTCGTCCTGGCTTTTGCCAGGACGGCAGCGAGGGGCAGGCTCCGCCCGTCGAAATCGCGCGAAACACATCCCCGCGAGCCGGCTCACACGGCCCCCCGAACACCCCTCCCCGGCATGTTTGTTGCTTGTTTTCCCGTCAGTTGCATAAGGAGCCAACCGATATGAAAAAGACCATTCACCGCCGCGAATTCATCGCTACCTTGGGTGCGGGACTGATTGCCGCACCCTCCATCGTGCGCGCGGCCGGCGAGCCGGTCGTGATCCGCATGGGCACGCTGAAATTGATCCATTCCATTGCGCCCTATTTCTACGAACAATTCGTGCCCGCAGGCTACAAGGTCGAAGTGACGCCGTTCGAGACGCCGGCCGAATGCAAGAGCGCGGTCGTCACCAAGTCGGTCGACTTCGGCACCTTCGGCATCGCCGCCGCGATCCTGGGTTCGGTCGCCGGCGAGCCGGTCGTGGTGATCGCCTCCACCTGCAACCGCGGCATGGCGATCGTCGCGAAAAAGGATTCCGGCATCAATTCGCTGAAAGATCTGAAGGGCAAGCGCGTCGCGCTGTTTCCCGGCACCACGCAGGAAGTGTTTTTCCTCGAGCGGCTGCGCATGGAAGGCATGAGCGTCAAGGATGTCGAGCCGGTGCGCGTGTCGTTTTCCGAGATGCACATCGCGCTCGCGCGCGGCGATGTCGACGCCTATGTCGGCGCCGAACCCGCCCCCGGCGTGTCGCTCTCGACCGGCATCGGCCAACTGGTCGAATATCCCTATTCGACGGCGATGGGCTCGCTCAACATGATCTTCAGCACCAGCGCCGACCTGATCAAGGAGAAGCCGGAGGTCGTGAAGACGATGATCGGCATCCACCAGCGCGCCACCGACTATGCGCAATCGAACAAGGATGCGCTGGTGACCATGGCGAGCCAGAAGCTCGGCCAGAAGAAGGAGGCAATCGAGGCCTCCGTGCCCAATGTCGAGCTGAACTGGCGGCTGGGGCCGAAGGAGATCGAGGAATCGAAGATCTACGCCGACCACATGCTGGCGCTGAAACAGATCAAGCACCTCCCCGATTTCGCGATGCTCATCGATACGAGCTTTGTCGATGCGGTGAAGCCGACGTGAGGGGGATGAAGACGCGAGAAGCATGAATTTGGTTGATTCGATTTCGAGGCTTGCTCCGTTTCCCTTCTCCCCTTGTGGGAGAAGGTGGCGCGAAGCGCCGGATGAGGGGTTCTGTCCGCGCGTGAGAGAGCGAGTTGGCGGAGAGATACCCCTCACCCGGATCGCTTCGCGATCCGACCTCTCCCGCAAGGGGAGAGGTGACTTTCTAGGCCGCTTCGCTGGAAGCGTAGGATGGGTAGAGCGTAGCGAAACCCATCACGATGCGACGAGACAGATGATGGGTTTCGCTGGCGCTCAACCCATCCTACGACGTTGAAGGTGAGTTGAAGACCGTGACGACACTGACAACCGAACGCGAGGAAACGACGGCCGCAACGCGGCCGGCGGCTGCGGTCTACTGGCCCCGCATCAAACCCATCCTCCTTGCCATCGCCTTCCCGCTTATCCTCCTCGCGCTCTGGCACATCTCTACGCATAACCGGCCGGCGAGCCTGATCCCGCCGCCTTATGATGTGTGGCAGGAGCTGGAAGACCTGGCCGTCGGCGGCATCAATGATGACGCCTATAGTCGCACGTTGCTCACCCATCTCTTCGCCTCGATGAGCCGGGTTTATGGCGGCTTCGCGCTCGCACTCGCGGTCGCGCTGCCGCTTGGGATGCTGATCGGGCGCGTGCCGATCGTGCGCCAGCTCGTTGATCCGACCGTCCAGATCCTGCGGCCGATCCCCGTCACCGCATGGCTGCCGCTGGCGATGATCATCTTTGGGCTCGGGCCGCGCTCGGCGTTCTTTCTCGTCTTCCTCGGCGCGTTCTATCCGATCCTGGTCAACACCATCTTCGGCGTGCGCTCGGTCGAGCCGCGGTTGTTCGAGGCGGCCTCGATGCTCGGCTGCAGCCAACAGGCGCAGTTCTTCCGCGTCGTGCTGCCGGCGGCACTGCCCTCGATCTTCACCGGCATGCGGCTCGGCCTCGGCTTTGCCTGGGTGGTGATCGTAGTCGGCGAGATGACGGGCGTGCAGACCGGGCTTGGCGCCATCATCATGGAAGCGCGCCAGCTCTCGCGCACCGAGATCGTCATATCCGGCATGATCGTGATCGGCGTGTTCGGCTTCCTGTCCGACCAGCTCGTGATGTGGATCGGCCGTCGCCTGCTGGCATGGAGCCCGTCCCATGGCTGAGAGCGTCACCCCCATTCTCGAGATGAAAAATGCCGGCAAGATTTATGCGCAAGGCACCCGCTCGATCGAGGCGCTGCGCGGCGCGAATTTGCGCGTGCGGAAAGGCGAGTTCATCTGCCTGATCGGCGCCTCCGGCTGCGGCAAGTCCACGCTCTTGCGCATGGCCGCGGGCTTCGAGCGGGCGACGAGTGGCGAAAGCCTGATGTGGGGCATGCCGATATCAGGGCCCGGGCCGAGCCGCGGCATGGTGTTCCAGGACTACGGCCTGTTTCCCTGGCTTTCCGTCCGCGACAATATCGGCTTCGGCCCAAAATCGCGCGGGCGACCGAAGGTGGAGGTGCGCGAGACCGTCGACCGCTTCATCGAGCTCGTGGGGCTGACGAATTTCGCCGATGTCTATCCGCACCAGCTCTCCGGCGGCATGAAGCAGCGCGTCGCGATCGCCCGCGTGCTCGCCAACGACGCCGAGATCGTGCTGATGGACGAGCCGTTCGGCGCGCTCGACGCCATGACACGAGAACGCTTGCAGGATGAGCTGGTCGAATTGTGGTCGCGCACAGGGTTGACCGTGCTGTTCGTGACCCATTCGATCGAGGAGGCGATTTTTCTCGCCGACCGCGTCGTGGTGATGTCGCCCGGCCCCGGCCGCATCGACAATGAATACACCATCGATCTCGCGAGGCCCCGCGATATCGCAAGCCCGGAATTCAATGAATGGCGTCGGCTATTGTCGTCACAGCTCCACAGCCACCACGCGAAGAAGGCGGGGTGACTTGGTGCTGATCTCGCCGCGCAAAGAAAACCCTCTCCCCTTGTGGGAGAGGGTGCGCTTCCCATGCGGCGACGGTCTCACGCCGCTTTGCCAAGCCCCACGTCGAGATGCTTCAACCTTGGCAGCACCTCGTTCTTGAGCAGCGACAGCGAGTGGTGCCAGGCTTCGCTCTTGTGCTTGTAATCGAAGCCGAACACCAGGAGCACGCCGAAGCCGCCGACCTCGTGCCAGATCTGCTCGATCTTCTCGGCGGCGGTTTTCGGCGAGCCGATGATCCAGTTCTGGCGTGCACAATATTCGGCGGTGACGTCGGAATCCGGCACCTCGGGCGAGTGCTTGAGATAATCCTTGAAGCCGAAATGGCCGAGCAACGGCAGGAAGTATTCGGTCATCATCCGGCCCATCATGTCGCCGGTCGAGAGCTTCCACGCCTCTTCATCGGTATCGGCGATAAAGACCTCCCGCACCAGCCGCCAGTCGCGCCGGCTCGGCTTGCGGCCGGTCTTCGCCGCGCCCTGCTCCACCGAGTCCCAATGACTGCCGACATAGGCCGGGTTGAGGTTGAGGCTCATCGGAATGAAGCCGCGCTCGCCCGCGAGCTTCAGCGTGTCGGAGTTCTTCGACAGGCCCGCGACACCGATCGGCGGATGCGGCGCCTGCACGGGCTTGAGGTGGGGTTTGAGGAAATCGAACATCACCTCCGGCTTGTTCACCGTCCAGTATTTGCCGTTGTAGGTGAATGGCGCAGGATCGTTCCAGAGCTTCAAGATGATATCGAGCGCCTCGCGGGTCATCTCCCTGTTCTGTCCGCTCATCCCATCGACATTGAACATCGCCCAGTCGCTCGGCAGGCCGCTTGCGGCAACACCGAAATTGAGCCGGCCGCCGGAGAGATGGTCGAGCATCGCGACACGATTGGCGAGCTCGGCGGGGTGATGATACGGGAGCAGGAAACCGCCCGGCCCGATGCGAAGATTTTTGGTCTGCCGAAAGCCTTCCACGACCAGGAGATCGGGTGCCGGATGCGGCTCCCACGGCGCGGTATGATGCTCGCCGATCCAGCATTCCTGATAGCCGAGCTCATCGAGCCAGCGCATCACCTGCAAGTCCCATTCGTGGCCTTCTCTCAGCCCGCACTCCGGCGGATGCGAAGGCATCGCGAAATATCCGAGTTCCATGGGGTTTCCTCTGCTGTTCTTGTCGTTTTTTTTGCGGTGCAAATGCCTTGCCCGCGCGCGCAGCCTAACACGACGCACGCCTTCAATCATTGGCTGTGCTGCGGCGAAATGATGGTGATGGCGCAAGGATGCAGGCCGCGTGCCGCGCGGCGCATGGTCTCACTTCATATGGGCTACGGATGGGCTACGGATGCCGCAGCTTTCAGCTTTTCCGCAGTCAGACGATTGACCAGGTCGGACGGAGTGACGGCATACGGCGGATCGAAGGAACCCACCGTGGCTTTCGGCGTCGAAGCGACCGACACGCCGCCGGATTGCTCAGACTGCGTCATGGTGTCCTGTGCTTTGGCCTCGGGTACGCCGGGCGAGGATGGCGGCACGCTGGATGCAGGCTTGGGGCTCGGCACCAGGATCCGGGTGATCACATGCTCCCGCAACAGTTCGTCTTTTTCCGGAAACCACATGCTGCCCGGCTCGGCCTTGTTGGCACGCTCGGCAAAGTCACGGCTCAGGCCGAATCTCTGCAAGCGCTGTTCTTCGCGAGCGATCGACATGCGGCGGTCCGTGGCGGTCATGCCGAGAAAAGCGACTTGATGAAATCCAAGCCGAGCATTCGGACCGATCCAGCGCTCCTTGCCGCCGAGGAACACGACCGTACAGGCGGACAGGCAGTCCTTGTTGACAACGGTGATCAGCCCGCGTGCCTTGAGCAGGTCGGACATCTTCTGCGCCTCGAGAATTCGGCCGCCGATCGAATTGAGCCGCACCCATCGCACGTTTTCCATCGCCGCGAGGAAGCTCTCCATCTCTTCGGCGACGCCAAAGGTGATGCCACCGGAAAATTCGAGCACCGTCCCCTTGCCGACGACACGGAACTGGTGCGGGCCGAGGCGGCGGTCACCGGCGACGATCTCGACCATGCCGGCGATTTGCGGCGCGCCCGCGCTGACAAAGCGGTAGCCGACCTGGAGCACCGCGATCACCATCATCACCTGCGCGGCCGTGCCCCAGAAGGCGTTGCCATCCTGTCGGTAATGGTTCGCCGAGCGCCAGACCCCGACCGATTGCCATGCGGTCAGCAGGATGAGACCGAGCCAGATCGCGACCAGCGACGACAGCCAGAGCAGCGGCCGCCCCTCGTTGCCGCGATAGATGAAGGCGTTGAGAAAGCCGATGGCGAACGCGCAGGCGCAGCCAAACACCGCGCCATTGACCCAATAGGACAGTGGCAAGGACAGTTCGCCGCGCCAATGCCGCGCAAAATAGTTTTGCGCTTGCTGCGGAGGCAGCGGCGGCGGCAACGCTATCGCCTGCGGCGCATTCGCATCCGGCAATGCGGCATCGCGAAACTCTACCTCGACCAGTGAAGCAACATGGCCTTCGATCGTTTCCGGATCAAATGTCGCGCCGCCGGGCGGCACCGGCGCAGGCGGCGCGGGCCGATCAGGCAACGGTGCGGCCCCGTGGAATTGCGCCGCCACCAACGCGGAGATTTCGCCGTCGAGCGCCGCCGGAGCAGACATTGCGGCGGCGGGTTGTGGCGACGGCGGTGTGGCGACCGGCATGAACACGCCGGCTTTGTCGAGCCGCAGCACACGCGTTCCGGCAAAGCGATCGTAACAGGCCTCCTTGCGGCGGCAGATCGCGATGATCGCTTCGATCGCGAGCGCGAACGTCGGCAGCATGATCGCAATCCGAATCCAGAGCCGGCTTCCCTCCGGGAAGGCTCCGATCCCCAGGCCGCAGACCGTAGCGATCAGCAACGGCGCGAATTGCACCAGATGGCGATAGCCCAATCTCGCCGCGGACGGATGCTCGGCGCCGGAGGCGGTAGCGAGGCGGAGACGGCAAATCCTGCGGCCCGGACTGCCCCGGCCGAGATCGAACGCAAAACGCAAGGCCAGGAGCAACGGCACGAACAGGAAATCGACGGCTACGACATCGACCGGGTTGCCGTCGGCGTCGAGCGTCCGGATGATCTGCCTCATCGTCGTGATCGCGCCAACTTGGTTGGTCCGCGTGACCACCAGGGTTCGTCCCGAGATCAGGCCGAACAGTCCGCGGCGGCAATCGCTGATCGATGTGGGGCCAAAATCGTCGGGCACCGAGATACCCTCAGGTACCTTGTCGAGCTTGTCGCAAGTGAGGGCAACGATCCCGCCGAGATATTGCACGCGCCCGTGACTGAGCGGGAACGCGGCAAAGGCGGCAAGCTGCAGGATGAAGGCGATCGCGACGGCATCGATCAGCAATGCGAGCAGGCGGCGCCAGAAGCCGCCACGCTCGCATTCAGCATTGTCCAATTCGGTCGACAACGGAAGGCTCGGAACAACGGGTTTCGGACCAGTCCGGCCAACGCCCGCCGACCGCGCAAGGATGCTGCCTCGGATTGGTTGCTGTGACAACCCGACGCAACCAAAAGACGGCGCGCAGGGTTAAGCATTTCCTTCCGTCACTTGCGCATGCGTGCCTTCGCACCGGCGACGATCTGCATCGAGATGCCGGCCACCCAGCCGATCATGATGAGCCAGGTCCAGGCGATGCGCGGCTCCTGGCGCAAGATGATGATGCCGACCGAGAGGAAAGCGGTGAGCGTTGCAAGGAAGGTCCCGACCGCGCTCAGGAATTCGGCGGCATCGATCTGGGGGTCATCATCGCCGTGAAAGGACATCTGCGGCGTGTCGATGCCGAGATAGAAGGCGATCGCGCCTATGATCATCATGCTCAAGAGAAAGCCCTGTGAGGTCAGGGCCCCGATGCTCGATCCGACGTGGGCGGAGACGAACAGCCCGCAGGATGCGCCGGCCATCGCAAGCCCGATGCGTTCCAGAACGTGAGCAGATTTTCGGACGCGGAATCGCAATGCGCACCCCCTCGCGGGTCGCCGGCAAAGGGGAGCTTATCCTATCCGGGCTCGGCGAGAAACCTGACAGGCAACCGCCGAGCGGACGGGCGGTTCCTGTTTACCGCGCGCCGAAGGTAATCTTGCCGAACAGGGCTTTCTGGTCTGATGGTTGCGAGCGCCAATATTGCGGTGGCGCGCTCACCTCGCCGTGAAGCTCGGCTGCGGCGTGCCAACCCCAGCGCGGGTCGTAGAGCATCCCTCGCGCCAGCGCGACCATGTCGGCCTTGCCGGAGCTGACGATGTCCTCGGCCTGCTTCGTTTCCGTGATCAGGCCGACGGCAATGGTGGTCAGCCCCGTTGCTTCCCTCACCGATTGCGACAGCGGCACCTGGTAGCCAGGGCTGAGCGGGATTTTTTGCAACGGCGATACGCCGCCGGAGGAAACGTCGATCCAGTCGACGCCACGTTTCTTCAATTCTTTGGAAAATTCGACGGTTTGCGCGACATCCCAGCCGCCCTCGACCCAATCGGTCGCCGACACCCGCATGCCGATCGGCTTGTCGTGCGGAAACACCGCGCGCACGGCGTCGTAGACTTCGAGCGGATAGCGCATGCGGTTCTCGAGCGAGCCGCCATATTGATCGGTGCGCTTGTTGGAGATCGGCGAGAGAAATTGGTGCATCAAATATCCGTGCGCGCCGTGCAGCTCGAGCGCATCAATGCCGAGCCGCTCGGCGCGTTTGGCGGATTCGACGAAGGCGTCGCGGATGCGCTTCAGCCCGGCGGCATCGAGCGCAGTCGGCGCCACCTCGCCTTCCTTGTGGGCCACGGCCGACGGCGCCACCGTCCGCCAGCCGTCCTCGGCATCGGGCGCGATCTGCTGGCCACCCTCCCATGGCCGATGGCTCGAGCCCTTGCGGCCGGCATGGGCGAGCTGCATCGCCACCGCTGCGTTCGAATGCTTGCGCACCGACTCCAGGATCGGCTTCAGCGCGGCCTCGTTGGCGTCGTTGTAAAGGCCGAGGCAACCCGGCGTGATGCGGCCGATGGCTTCGACATGGGTGGCCTCGATGCAGAACATCGCGGCGCCGGAAAGCGAGAGATTGTTGATGTGGGTGAAATGCCAGTCATTGGCCGAACCGTCGTCGGCCGAATACTGGCACATCGGCGATACCATGATGCGATTGGCCAGTTTCAGGCCGCGAAACTCGATCGGGGAAAACAGGGCGCTCATGCGGGGAAATCCGGGGGTGGGAGGTCGGCGAGAGCCTAATCTTAGGTCGCGACGCCGCGATTACCAGCGTCAGCGCCGCAGATGGCGGCCATGCGCGATCAGCGGGGCTTCAAGGATTCCACCAGTTATCGGCATCGCCGTGCTTGCCCGGCTTCAGATCGATGACGCGGACACGGTCGCCGGCGAGCCACTCGCACTCGGCATTGGCAAAGAACTCGATGTAGAGTTTGCCGCCATCCATCTTTTCCGCGACGCTCCCGTAGGCACCGAGCAGTTTTAAAAGACGGTCATCGGGAATGACGAAGGATCGAAATTCTTTGAGCTGGAAACGATTGCCGCCGTGCCATTCAACGATTGAGTTATATACGCGCAGGTCATCGCCCTCGGTCACATTGCGGCTGGTCACCTCCTTGAACAGGTTTGGTGCCGCAATCAGACGGGCCCGCCGACCCTCGATCCGATAGAGGTCGAGCGCGACCTCATGCCTGTCATAGCGGTGGCCGACGCCGACATAGCGGGAATCCTTCGACCAGAAGGCGTGAAAGGCTTCGGCCGCCGAGTCGAGAATATTGTCTTCGGAAATGTTGTCGAGCGCCTCGATCCGGCGATGCGCTGGCTCGGCCATCAGCCAGACATGGAAGCCGCCTGTCCCATACTCGCCGTCGCCATGCGAAGCCAGTGAGAGCTGCTGGTTCGGCGCGAGCCCGTTACGGATGGTGACGTACTCGTCCTTGCCGTAATTGTATTCGCTGGTGGCGCGCGCCGGCATCAGCGCGAGACCGGCGACGACGGCGAACGATATCAGGAGGGGGATACGCATTCCCGTTGGTCGCGCAGGCCGCACCGAAGTTCAATGGCTTGCCTATTGAAGCACTCGCCTATTGGTGGATGTCGGCAGCTTTGATGATTTCGAGGTTCGAGGCGGTCTCCTGCCGGACCAGGTCGTCGATCTCGGCCGGCTTCATCGGCCGCGTCTCGATGCCAAGCTTCTTCAGGCTCGCCTGCACCGCGGGATCGTTCAGCACGCGCTGGCCGGCCGCATGAAATTTCTCGATGATCGCACCGGGAGTTTTGGCCGGCATGAACACGCCGAACCAGATCTCGCTTTCGGCGTTCTTCACGCCGGCTTCCGCGAGCGTCGGCACGTCAGGAAGATCGGGGACGCGGCTCGCGGTCGAGACCACCAGCGCGCGCACCTTGCCTTCCCTGATCAGCGGCAGCGCGGTCGCGACCGGACAGAAATAGAAATCGATCCGGCCGCCGAGAATGTCGGTAATGACCTCCGCGCCGCCGCGATAGGGCACGTGCGAAGCCTCGATGCCGGCGGCGAGGCGGAATTTCTCCGAACTGATATGGACGGCGCTGCCGATGCCGACTGAGCCGAACGAGATCGTGCCGGGCTTGGCTTTCGCGTCGGCGATGAAATCGGAAAGCGTCTTCCAGGGACGCGAATTGGGAACGATCATGACATTGGCGCTGGAGCCGATCATCAGCACCGAGACGAGATCCCTGGTATCGAACGCCATGCTGGAAAAGATCGCGGGCGCGATCGTCAGCGCCGAGGAGTTGGCGAGGAGCGTGTAGCCATCAGGTTCGGCCCTGGTCACCTGCAGCGTGCCGAGCATGCCGCCAGCGCCGGCGCGGTTTTCAATGATGATGGGCTGGCCCAGCTCCGCGGCGAGACGATCGAACACCACGCGCGGCACCACGTCCGCCGCACTGCCGGCGCCGAAGGGGATCGTCGCCTTGATCAGGTGGGCTGGCCATTCATCCGCCTGCGCGGAGGTGGCGATCAAGGCCGTGAGGACAACGAAGAGCTTTACAAATTGACGCATGCTTGACCTGTTTTCGTGAACGCAGGGAAGCTTTGCAAGAACCGTTCCGCGCGCTCACTCCACCAGCGTGAATTGCAGCAACAGCGTGCGCTGGAGCAGGGAGAAATTGTCGTCCGAAACCATGGTCAGCACGGTGTCGCCTTCGGGCGTGACATAGGCGTCGATGCCTTCCATGTTGTCGATCTCCTGCCCCAGATCCGCATCGAAGATCGAGGGCCCGTCAACAACCGCACCCGGCGCGACGGACGCCAGGGGAATGCGCCGGATGCGGATACCAACCCCGGAGAACAAGGAAAATTTCCGCTCGAGGATCAGCAGATCGCCGGAAGGGAGCAACACGGCATCGCTGATGTCGAAATTATTGGTGCGGCGGACGGAAAACTGTCCCGGCGTCGGCCCGCCGACCAGAAACGCGATCAAATTGCCCTGCGGATCAAGTCCGCGTTCCGACATCGCGATCAGTGTGCCGGCAAGCGGCTGGCCCTTGGGCACGAACACCAGTGCCTCGAGGCCCAGGTTATAGGGCAGCTTCTTCACCCCCGGCGGCATCGGCACCACCTCGCTGCGCGAGCGCGTATAGCCCTTGGAGAAATCGAAGCGCAGCACCTCGTTGACTCGCTCAAGCCCGACATAAGCGAACGACCCATCAAGCGCGAGCGATTCGGAATCGAACCAGCCGCGCGCGGTGATCGGCTTGCCATCCGGCCCGATCATCGGCGCGGCCTCGACGTCGGCGAGCCCCTTCATCTCGCGCCCGGAATAGACGATGCGGCCGGTGAACCAGCTTCCCTTGTCGCTGAGGGATATGAATTTCTCCCCCTTGGGATCGAGCCGCAACGCCGACAGGCCGCCAAAGCCATGAAATGCGGATGTGAGCACGAGCCCGCTGCGCCATTCCAGCGAGCCGAAACGCACATGTGAGCGATCGCGCGGATCGAAGGAGGCAATGGGGCGCGCGTTGACGTCGATCGACACCGGCGCGGCGACGAAGGTTTCGTCCCTGACGATCGGCTTGGTGGCCGATTGCGCGCGAACGAGACCGGGAGCCGCGAGCGTCGAAATCCCCGCCGCCGCATATTCCAACAAGCGGCGGCGGCTTAGATGCGCGCGCATTCTCAGTTACGAATGCAACCGGCGCCCATTGCCGCGCGGAGCCGACGGCGCGTTATGGGTCTCGCTGAACAGCTCGGCGAGTTTTTCGGTGATGGCGCCGCCGAGTTCTTCGGCATCCACGATGGTGACTGCGCGGCGATAGTAGCGCGTCACGTCATGGCCGATGCCGATCGCGATCAACTCCACCGGAGAGCGGGTCTCGATCTCCTCGATGATGTGGCGCAGATGCCGCTCGAGATAGTTGCCGGGATTGACCGACAGCGTGGAATCGTCGACCGGCGCACCGTCGGAGATCATCATCAGGATCTTGCGCTGCTCGGAGCGGCCGAGCAGGCGCTTGTGCGCCCAGTCGAGCGCTTCACCGTCAATGTTCTCCTTGAGCAGGCCCTCGCGCATCATCAGGCCGAGATTCTTGCGCGAGCGCCGCCACGGCGCGTCCGCCGACTTGTAGATGATGTGGCGAAGATCGTTGAGACGGCCGGGGTTCGGCGGCTTGCCCGCGGCAAGCCAGGCTTCGCGCGACTGCCCGCCCTTCCAGGCGCGGGTGGTGAAGCCCAGAATCTCGACCTTGACGCCGCAACGCTCCAGCGTGCGCGCGAGAATATCGGCGCAGGTCGCAGCCACCGTGATCGGACGTCCGCGCATCGAGCCGGAATTGTCGAGCAGCAGCGTCACCACGGTATCGCGGAACGTCGCTTCCTTCTCATGCATGAAGGAGAGCGGGTGATAGGGATCGGTGACGACGCGCGACAGCCGCGCGGGATCGAGAATGCCCTCTTCGAGGTCGAACTCCCAGGCGCGGTTCTGCTGCGCCATCAGGCGGCGCTGCAGGCGGTTGGCAAGCCGCGCGACAATGCCCTGCAGATGCGCGAGCTGCTTGTCGAGATAGGAGCGCAGGCGTTCGAGCTCGTCGTGATCGCAAAGGTCTTCGGCGGCAATGACCTCGTCGAATTTCGGCGCGAAGGCGTGATATTCCGGCCCGCGCGGTTCGTTCTTCCCGTGCGAATTCGGCCGCGTCGCCTCGCCCGGCGTCTCGTCGTCGCCGAGCTCGCCGTCGTCGAAGGTATCGCTGGTGGAAGCCTGCGCGCTTTCCATTGCGCTGTCGGACATTTCGTCCGTCGTCGCCTCCGCCTGATCAGCGCTCATCTCCTGCGCGGCGTCGCTGTCGGGCGAGCCTTCCGCGCCGGACTGATCGCTGTCGCCGTCGGGATTGTTCTCGTCGTTATCGTCTTCGTCAGAATCGGCGCTGCGGTCCTCGCCGAGATCAAGCGCCGACAAGAGATCGTGCACGAGGTCGCCGAATTTGGCCTGGTCCTCGGTGACACGGGCGAGTTGGTCGAGTCGCGAGCCGATCTTGTCTTCCAAGGCTGGCCGCCAGAGGTCGACCATCTTCTTGGCGGCCGCAGGCGGCGCCATGCCGGTCAGGCGCTCGCGCACCAGCATAGCGAGCGCGTCCGACAGCGGCGCGTCGGCGCGGTCGGTGATTTCGTCATATTTGCCGCGATGGAAATGATCATCGAGCATCGCGGTGAGATTCTTGGCAACGCCCGACATCCGCCGCGCGCCGATCGCCTCGACGCGGGCCTGCTCAACCGCCTCGAACACGCCGCGCGCCTGCGGATTGCCCGGCATCAGCTTGCGATGCACCTTGGGATCGTGGCAGGCGAGCTTCAACGCGATGGAATCGGCGTGGCCGCGCACGATCGCCGCATCGCGCCTGGTCATCTTGCGCGCGGGCTCCGGCAGCCGCGCCTTGCCGGGCGCAAGCCCCGGGCGCTCGGCCGCAAAGCTCACCTCCAGCTCCGGCGCGCGCGCGATGGCGCGCAGGCAGGAGGTGACCGCGCGCTTGAACGGCTCGGTCGGCGCTTCCTTGGCTCCGGTTCGGAACTTGCTGTTGGATGTGGACATCGCGCCTCGCCGCGTGACGCTTTACGAAAGCGCCACGTTGACTGCAGATTCCGCCAGCTCGGCGTTGAAGCAGCGCTGATAGAATTCCGCCACCAGCGACCGTTCCAGCTCGTCACACTTGTTCAGGAAGGTGACACGGAACGCAAAGCCGATATCGCCGAAGATATCGGCGTTTTCCGCCCAGGTGATCACCGTACGCGGGCTCATCACGGTCGACAGGTCGCCATTGGCGAAGGCGTTGCGGGTGAGATCGGCCAGCCGCACCATCTTGTTGACGATGTCGCGGCCCTCCTGCGTGCGGTAATGATGCGCCTTTGCCAGCACGATTTCGACTTCCTCGTCATGGGCGAGGTAGTTCAGCGTCGTGACGATCGACCAGCGGTCCATCTGGCCCTGGTTGATCTGCTGGGTGCCGTGATAGAGGCCGGAGGTGTCGCCGAGACCAACGGTGTTCGCCGTCGAGAACAGGCGGAACGACGGATGCGGCTTGATCACCTTGTTCTGGTCGAGCAGGGTCAGGCGGCCGGACACTTCCAGCACGCGCTGGATCACGAACATCACGTCCGGACGGCCGGCGTCGTATTCGTCGAACACCAGTGCGATGTTGTTCTGCAGCGCCCAGGGCAGGATGCCGTCCCTGAATTCGGTGACCTGCTTGCCATCCCTGATCACGATCGAGTCCTTGCCGACCAGATCGATACGGCTGATGTGGCTGTCGAGGTTGACGCGCACGCAGGGCCAGTTCAGCCGCGCCGCGACCTGCTCGATATGAGTGGATTTACCCGTGCCGTGATAGCCGGTGACCATCACGCGGCGGTTCTTGGCAAAGCCCGCGAGGATGGCAAGCGTAGTGGCGCGGTCGAAGCGATAATCAGTGTCGACTTCCGGCACATGCGGGTCCACTTCGGAATAGGCCGGCACTTCGAGGTCGCTGTCGATGCCGAACACCTGCCGCACCGACACCTTCATGTCGGGCAAACCTGAAATTTCCTGCTTACTATTCAAGGCAGCGGTCGTCATTGATCCTCCGAGGTCCCGGGCGTTTCCCGAAACCAGATATTCGTGTTTGGCTGCGGATGTGGGCTTCCAACAAGCCTAGCAGAGAGATTGGACGGGCAGAAGCCCGCCCCCAAATCAAAGTTCCGTTGATTTTTCATAAAGATAGGCATGGGACGCAGTTTTTGGAAGGCTGCCCTGCGAATCACGCCGCATTTTCGCGAGGGATTGGGGGCGCACCTGCCGGGGGCCGCATCCGGTTTGTGTGGCACTTTCCGTGCCGCTCGTTACTTATGGTAGGTCGAAAGTCGAACGGTCCCCGCAGCGGCACAGGAATTTTGTGGCTCCCTATATCGATCCCCTGATTGCGTTCGTATCGGCCAATGCATGGCTCGCCTACCTGACGCTGTTCCTCGCCGCCCTCCTGGAAGCGGTTCCCGTGGTGGGGTCGGTCATCCCGGGCTCGACCATCATTCTGGCGCTGAGTGCTCTGGTGCCGGGCGGCGAATTGAAGCTGCAATGGGTGCTGCTGGCCGCGACGGCCGGCGCGCTGCTGGGCGACGGCTCCGCGTTCTGGGCCGGCCACCGTTCCCAGCGCGAGATCCTGTCGACCTGGCCGCTGACGAATTACCCGCGCGTTGTCGCCCAGAGCGAAGCCTTCTTCACGCGGTGGGGCTCGTGGGCCGTGTTCTTTGCGCGCTTCGTGCCGCCGATCCGCGCTTTCGTGCCGATCACGGCGGGCGCGCTCGGGATGCCGCCTTTCCGCTTTTATGCAGTCAACATCCCGGCCATCCTGATCTGGGCACCGGCCCATGTGCTGCCGGGCGTGATGGCGGTGTCATTGCTCGACAAATATGATGTCTTCAAGCACACCGGCGGCAGCGCCAAGCATCATTGGATGCCGTTCGTCATCGCCGGCGCATTGGTCCTGGGGCTCGCGTTCTGGACCATCCGGCGCCGCAATGGCGGCGGCATCATCGAGCCGGCAAAACCAGCCAAATAGACTTCGGTTTTATTGAGCGCTTCCGCCGCGGCCCGGCGCGGGGCCGACATAACGCGCGCGCGGGCGGATCAGCCGGCCGAATTGCAGCTGCTCGCTGGCATGGGCGATCCAGCCGACGGTGCGGGCCATCGCAAACAGCGTCAGCTCGCTGCCCGGCGCAAGCCGCAGGCTGTGTGCGAGCACGGCCAGCGCATAATCGATATTGACGAACTCCCCTGTCGCTTCCGCAATCCTTTCCGGAACCTCCCTGGTGAATTTTCGCGCGGCGCCGGCGCGCGTCAGGGCATTGAGCAGCGACATCGCGCGCGGATCGCCGCGCTTGTAGACGCCGTGACCAAAGCCGGCGAAACGCTCACCGAGCGCGACACGCTCGCGGATCACCGGCTCGGCGTCCTGGTCGATCAGGGTTTTCACCAGCCGGGAGGCCAGCACACCGGCGCCGCCATGCATCGGGCCTTTCAGCGCGGCAAGCCCGGCGATGACGGAGTCATAGAGATTAAGCCCGGTCGAGGCGGCGCAACGCACCGTGAATGTAGAAGCGTTCAACTCGTGATCGGCGAGCAGCACCAGCGCGCGGCGGATCAGATCGGGCGCATGCTTGTTGTCCGGCGCCCAGGCTTTCGCGATCTGCTGGTGCAGCAACTCGCTCGAAGGTTCCGCATTGAGCATGGTCGCCACCAGAAGCCGCACAATGCGCGCGCCAACCATGGCGCGCCCCTCCGGCGCGCGGGTGAATGCACCGGGATCGGCGCTGGTCGCAAGCGCCAGCACGGCAATGGCACGATCGATCGGCGCCGCGCGGCGCGCAGCCTCAGCGATGGCTCGCATCTCGTCGGAGACATGCGGGCAGTTGTCGGCCGCAAACGGATCAACGCCGGTCACATCCCAGAGCAGCGTGGCAGTGTGCTCGAGCGTGTCCTTTTCCGAAAGATCGACGCAGTTCACGCCGCGATAGATCGCGCCTTCCTCGGTGATGGTGGCGATCGCCGAATCCATCACCGGCAGATCGGGATCAAAGCTTCGGAAGCCGCGCGGCTCGACGGTCGACGGGGCGCGCCGCTCCTTGAGGCCGCGGACGTCTTCCGCCCGATAGCGATGGCTGCGGGAATCCGGCGCGGGCTCGGAGCGGATCAGGCCGCGGCTGACATAGGCATAGAGCGTGGCCGGCGAGATCGCCAGCTCAGCGGCCGCCTCCCGGGCGGAAAGGTAGAGCTCGGCGGATTTTTTCATATTGATTGATATAATCAAGATTGATCAATCTGTCGAGCCGAACGACCTTTCGGGCTGCCCCCCTTCCCGGGCGAGACAAGGAGATCCGGTCATGAATATGCACCTCACCAAAAGCCAGATTGGTCTGGACGGCGTTCCGGCCGCCGAGACCGTGCTGAGCCATGTCGATGGCGAGCGCGGCGAATTGATCATCGCGGGCGAGCGCGTCGGCGATCTTGCGGGGAGCGCGAGTTTCGAGAGCGTCACCTCGCGCCTCTGGAACGGCGCGACGGGCAAGTCGTTCACCGAGGCTGATGTGCGCGCCGCACTCGGCGCCGCGCGCGTCCGCGCTTTCGCTCGCCTGCCCGACCTATTGCCGGCCACGCGGGGGCTGTCGATCGTCGACGGCTTCCGGGCAGCCGTCGCAGGGCTGCGCGCGGAAAGCGGGCTCGATCATGAGGCGGCCATTGTCGGCGCATTTCCCGTGATCGCCGGCGCGCTGGTGCAGCAGGCCAAGGGCAACCCGCCGATCGCTCCCGATCCGAACACCAGCCATGCAGCCGATACGCTGCGGATGCTGCTCGGACAGAGGCCGGAGCCGCGCGAGGTTGCCGCGCTCGACGCCTATTTCGTCACGGTCTGCGATCACGGCATGAACGCCTCGACCTTTGCGACCCGCGTGGTCGCCTCGACGCAGGCGGATCTGTTTGCGGCGGTCACGGCCGGTTACTGCGCTTTGACCGGTCCGCTGCATGGCGGCGCGCCGGAGCCGGTGCTGGAGATGCTGGACGCCATCGGCACGCGTGAGCGCATCAAGCCCTGGGTCGACGACGCGCTGGCGCGCGGCGAACGGCTGATGGGCTTTGGCCATCGCGTCTACCGGGTTCGCGATCCACGCGCGGATGTCCTGAAAGCCGCCATCGAGCGGCTGGCCGATGACGGCGCTGACTTGCCCTTCGCCAGCGAGGTCGAGAGCTATATCCGCGCGGCGCTGCGCCGGAAGAACCCGAACCGGCCGCTGGAGACCAATGTCGAGTTCTTCACCGCCATCCTGCTCGATGCCCTCGCCATTCCGCGACAGGCATTCACGCCGATCTTTGCCGTCGCGCGCGCCGCCGGCTGGACCGCGCATGCCATGGAGCAGCGTCGGACCGGACGACTGATCCGGCCGAGTTCTTCCTATGTCGGGAGAATGCCTGCGGCTTTGCAGACCTGAAGAAGCGATCGGGAGCGTGCAGGGCGCTAGCCCGCGCGCACCACGGTCTTCAGGTAATTATACGCCTTGATGATCTCGATCAGGCGGTCCTCGGTCGAGCGGTCGCCACCATTGGCGTCGGGGTGGTGCTGCTTGACCAGCGCCTTGTACTTGACCTTGACGTCTTCCAGCGTCGCATCGGGGCCGAGCCCCATCACCTGCAGCGCCTTGCGCTCGGCGTTGAAGATCTTTCGCGTCTCGGCTTTCGGCGAAGCATCCGGACCCGGGCGGAAGCGTCCGCCACCACCGCCGAGCTCGGCGAATACGCTGAAGGGATCGGCGGCGCCGTCGAAGTCGTCGGCAGCTCCGCCCTTGCCTTTGCCGGGGCTGCCATTGGCACCCATCTTCCAGGTCGGGCGATGGCCGGTCATCGCGTCCTTCTGGTAACGGGCGACGGCATCAGCATTCATGCCGGAGAAGAAATTGTAGGACTGGTTGTACTCGCGCACATGGTCGAGGCAGTAGTGCCAGTACTCTTTCGAGTTCTCGCGCCCCTTCGGCGCCCGGTGCGGGCCCTTGTTCTTGCAGCCCGGCCACTCGCACATGATGGCAGCTTCGCGCGCCTGCGCCTGCTGCTTCGCGCTCAGCTTGTTCGGCTTGATGCGAATGGAGTCGAAGATCTTTGATGAATCGATCGGCATGATGGACTTTGACTACGCAACGCGAAAAGCTTCAAGTCTTGACATTGCGAAACCTTTAAATCGGGTCGCGGCATTGACGAAAAGCGGTCGAAAGATTTAATGCCGCCACATGACAACCCGGCAGATTATCACAAACAAGTTGCGCGAAGCTTTCCTTCCCGAAAGCCTCGAGGTCCAGGACGAATCTCATCTGCATGAGGGCCATGCCGGCCACAGGCCGGGCGGCGAGACGCATTTCCGGGTATATATTGTGTCGCAGGCCTTCCAAGGGAAGAGCCGGATCGAGCGCCATCGCATGATAAACACGACGCTCGCGGGCGAACTCGCCGGTTCCGTGCATGCGCTGGCCATTCATGCAAAATCTCCCGGCGAAGGTTAACTCCAATACCCGTTAAAGTGCGGTGCCCGCGGGCTCAAAATGCGGTGCCCGCGCGCTTAGAATGCGGTGCCCGCGCGCTTGGGCTTGACCTCTTCGATCTCACCCTCGCGCGGCACCGGCACGATGCGCAACGCCGTGATGCGGTTGCGCTCCCGGCGCAGTACGCGAAACCGGAAGCCGTGAAAGGTAAAACTCTGGCCGCGGTCGGGGATCGAACGTGCTTCGTGAATCACGAGGCCCGCGACCGTCGTTGCCTCTTCGTCAGGCAGGCTCCAATCCATCGCGCGATTGAGATCGCGGATCGGTACCGAGCCGTCGACCACCACCGAACCATCCGGCTGGGCGCGGACGCCGGCCACAACCACGTCGTGCTCGTCCGAGATATCGCCGACGATCTCCTCCAGAATGTCTTCCAGAGTCACCAGGCCCTCGACCTCGCCATATTCGTCAACGACGAGGGCGAAATGGGTCTTGCGACGGCGGAACGCCTTCAGCTGCTCGGAGACGGGCCGCATCTCCGGCACGAACCAGGGCGGCAGCGCGATCGCGGTGACATCGATCCGCGCCACATCGCCCTCGGCGGAGCGAAGCGCGCGCAGCAGATCTTTCGCATGCAGGATGCCGACGATGTTCTCCGGCTTTTCGCGCCATAGCGGAATGCGGGTATATTCGGAGGCCAGCACCTCCTGCACCAGTTCTTCCGCCGGCAGGTCTGCGTTCACCATCACCATCTCGGTGCGGTGAACCATCACGTCGGAGACCTGCAGCTCGCGCAGATCGAGCAAGCCGCCGAACATGTCGCGATCCTGCTTCTCCACCTTGCCCTCATGATGAAGCAGATCGACCGCGCCGCGCAGGCGCTCGGACGGCGACAGGATCGGCTGGTTGGCGCCGACTGCGATTCCCAACAGCCGCATCAACACGCGCACCACGGTCTCGATCACGGTGAGCAGCGGCCCAAGCACAAACATCGTGAGCCGCATCGGGCGCGCAACCGCCAGCGCAACTCGGTCGGGCGCGTTGAAGGCGATCGTCTTCGGCAAGACCTCGGCGAAAATCACGACCAGCACCGTCATCACGCCGGTGGCATAGAGCACGCCGACATCACCGAACCACTCGGTGAAGATGCCGGTGGCGAGCGCGGAGGCGCCGATATTGCAGATGTTGTTGCCGAGCAGGAGCGCGCCGATCAGCCGCTCGCGCATCTCGAACAGGCGGGAGACCACGTCGGCCTCGCGCACGCCCTGCTTCGACAGCCGCAGCATGCTGGCGCGCGAGGCACCGGTCAGCGCGGTCTCGCTGGCCGCGAAAAACCCGGACAGGCCGAGCAGCGCAACCATGATGGAAAAAGTGAGCCACATGATTCGATCGTCGTCTTTCCTACGCCCGGAGCATGATGCTTTTAATAAGCGGCCCGCAACGCGGCAAAACGCCAGCCCCGGCGGGCGATCACGCCTTGAGCTTGTCTTTCAAGAAGTCGCGTACCCGCGCAGGCTCGACGTCACGCGCGATCACCGCGCGGCCGATGGCCTCCAGCAGAATGAACGTCAGTTTGCCGCGCCGGACCTTCTTGTCCTGGGCCATCAATGCCATCATCGCGTCGGCATCCGCGAGCCCTTCCTGCGCGAAACCTGCGATGTCCTGCAGCCTTGTCGGCAATCCAACCTCGACGAGATGCCGCTCGACCCGTACAGCGGCCGATTGCGGGATCATGCCGAGCGACGCCGAAAACTCCGCCGCCAGCACCATGCCGATTGCAACGCCCTCGCCATGGAACAGACGGTCAGAAAAACCCGTCGCAGCCTCCAGCGCATGACCAAAGGTGTGGCCGAGATTGAGCAGCGCACGGTCGCCGGTCTCGCGCTCATCGCGCGCCACGATCGCAGCCTTGGCGCGGCAGGAGGTGGCGATCGCATGCTCGCGCGCGGCGCCGCCCCTGAACACATCGTTGTGATTGGCTTCCAGCCAGGCGAAGAAAGCTTCATCGCCGAGCACGCCATATTTGGCGACCTCGGCATAGCCGGCGCGGAACTGGCGCGGCGACAGCGTGTCGAGCACGGCGGTGTCGGCGATAACCAGCACCGGCTGATGAAACGCACCGAGCAGGTTCTTGCCCTGCGGCGAGTTGATCCCCGTTTTGCCGCCGACGCTGGAATCGACCTGCGCCAAGAGCGAGGTCGGCACCTGCACGAAATCGACGCCGCGGCGCAGGATCGCGGCCGCAAAGCCGGCGAGATCGCCGACCACGCCGCCGCCGAGCGCGACGACCAGATCATTGCGCTCGATCTTGGCCGCGATCAGCGCTTCCGAGACCTTCTCAAGGCCCGCATAGGATTTTGAACCCTCGCCTTCATCGACGACGATATGCGAGGTCGGGATACCCGCCGATGCAAGCGAGGCTTCGGTCGCCTTAAGCCAATGCTGCGCGACCGTCTTGTCGGTCACGATGGCCGTGCGCACGCCGGGCCGAAGTGCTGCCATGCGCGCGCCGAGCGAGGCGAGCTCGTCGCGGCCGATCACGATCTCATAGGCGCGCTCGCCAAGCGCGACCTCGACAATGGTCGTATCCGAATGTTTCAGCGGCGCGGTCATCTTGCGGCACTCACGATCTCGATTGGGGGCGCCGGATTGATCAGCTTCGCATGCAAGGCATCGAGACATTCATCGACGATCTTGTCGTGCGGCACCTCGCGCGAGGAAATCGTGATGTCGGCATGCTGATAGGTCGGCTCGCGCTCGCTGATCAGACGGTTGACGGTGGCGGCGGGATCGACGGTCTGGAGCAGCGGGCGATCGGCTCTTCGCTTGACGCGGCGCATGATGACATCGGGATCGGCCTTCAGCCAGATCGACACCGCCTTCTCACCGATGCGGCGGCGGGTTTCCTCGCGCATGAACGAGCCGCCGCCGGTCGCCAGCACCGCCGGTCCGGCATCGAGCAGGCGGGCGATCACCCGCGCCTCGCCGTCGCGGAAATGCGGCTCGCCATGAACCTCGAAAATCTCCGGGATGGTCATGCCGGCGGCCGCCTCGATCTCGGTGTCGGCGTCGACAAAAGGCAAATTGAGCCGGGCAGCCAGCCGCCGGCCGATGGTGGATTTGCCCGCGCCCATCATGCCGACGAGCACGACCAGCCGCATGCCCAAGGCGGCCGAAATCGCCGCCAAAATCTCGGCTTCCTGGGGCGCGGTCGTGGGCACGGGTGTAACGGTCTCGGACATCTCGGTTTTCAGGCATTTTGGCGGCATTGCCGCCCTCTTTGCCACCTATACTACCCTCGTCGATACCGTTGCTAGAGAGACTTGCAACTGCGTTACGAACATGTTGGATGATTTCAATGGTTAATTCCGTGCGTTAAGGCCTGTTTCGATGCCCAGCCTGTTCCGTTTCCTGGCGGTCGTTGCCGTGATCGTCGGGGTCGTCTATGGCGCGATTTACGCGCTGGCGAATTTCGTCAAGCCATCGACGCGGGAGATGACGGTGACGATCCCGCCGGATAAGTTTCTAAAGAAATAGGCACTAGGTTCTGGGGATGCGCAGCAAGGCCTCAGATAGCAAACTGATCAACCTGTTCCTCGACATGCTGGCCGCGGAACAGGGCGCCGGCGAGAACACGCTCGAGGCCTATCGGCGCGACCTCGAGGATTTCTCCGAATTTCTCGGTCGCTCCCAGCAGAGTTTCGCAACCGCCCAGACCGACAAGCTCCGCGACTATCTCAGTGATCTCGACACCCGCGGCTTCAAGTCTTCCAGCGTGGCGCGGCGATTGTCCGCGATCCGGCATCTGTTCCGTTTCCTCCTCAATGAGCGCATCCGCAGCGACGATCCGGCGGCGATCCTGTCCGGGCCAAAGCGCGGGCGCGGCCTGCCAAAGGTGCTGTCGATCTCCGACGTCGACCGCATGCTGACGCGGGCAAAGGAACTGACTGAGGCGGCGGAAGCATCACCCTCGCATCGGCTGCGCGCGATGCGGCTCTATTGCCTGCTCGAAGTGCTCTACGCCACCGGCCTGCGCGTCTCCGAGCTGGTGTCGCTGCCGCGCTCGGCGGCGCGCAATGATGCGCGGATGATCGTGGTCCGCGGCAAAGGCAATAAAGAGCGATTGGTGCCGCTGAACGACGCCTCGCGGCAGGCGATGAGCGATTATCTCGCCATGACCGAAGCCACGAAATCCGCCAAGAACAAGGGCGCCGCCGTCTCGAAATGGCTGTTTCCGTCCTTCGGCGAAAGCGGCCACCTGACGCGCCAGCATTTTGCCCGCGACCTGAAGGAGCTTGCGGCCGCCGCCGGCCTCGCCCCACGACTGGTATCGCCGCACGTGCTGCGCCACGCCTTTGCCAGCCATCTCCTGCACAACGGCGCGGACCTGCGCATCGTGCAGACCCTGCTCGGCCACACCGACATCTCGACCACGCAGATCTATACCCATGTGGTCGAGGAGCGGCTGAAGAGCCTGGTGCGCGACCTGCATCCGCTGGCGGAGAAATAAACCAGGCCGCGACCATCGCGCCTTGACTTCCGCAGTATCTGACGCAAAACAGCCCCGGCGTTCCCGCTACCCCTGCCACGTGCCCCGGACGACGCGCTAAACCCTTGAAGCAGCGCGTTTTCTTCAATCCCGCCGAAAGCCTTTCGCTCTCCCCACCGTTGTTCCCTATATTGCCGTAATGCCGGACCAGATGCGCTCCTACCTCGATTTCGAAAAGCCCGTTGCCGAGCTCGATTCCAAGGTCGACGAGCTGCGCGCGCTCGCAAGCTCCGGCACCGACATCGGCGAGGAGGTCGGCAAGATCGAGGAGAAGGCGGCGGCCGCGCTCGCCGACCTCTATGCCAACCTCACGCCGTGGCAGAAGACGCTGGTGGCGCGGCATCCGCAGCGCCCGCACTTCACCGACTTCATCGACGCGCTGATCACCGAGTTCACCCCGCTCGCCGGCGACCGCAAGTTCGGCGAGGACGAGGCCTTGATGGGCGGCTTCGGCCGTTTCCGCGGCGAAGCCATCTGCGTGATGGGCCAGGAGAAGGGCGCCTCCACCGAATCCCGCATCAAGCACAACTTTGGCATGGCGCGGCCCGAAGGCTATCGCAAGGCGGTGCGGCTGATGGAGATGGCCGAGCGCTTCGGCATTCCCGTGCTCTGCATCGCCGACTCCGCCGGCGCCTATCCCGGCATCGGCGCCGAGGAGCGGGGACAAGCCGAGGCCATCGCGCGCTCGACCGACGCTTGTCTTTCGCTCGGAGTACCTAACGTTGCGATCGTGTCCGGCGAGGGCATGTCCGGCGGCGCGATCGCGATCACCACGGCCAACCGCGTGTTGATGTTCGAGCATGCGATCTACAGCGTGATTTCGCCGGAGGCGGCGTCCTCGATCCTCTGGCGCGACGGCACCAAGGCCCAGGAAGCCGCCAACAGCATGAAGATCACCGCCCAGGACATGCTGCGATTCGGCGTGATCGACACCATCCTGAGGGAGCCCGTCGGCGGCGCCCACCGCGACCCCACGGCCATGATCGCGGCCACGGGGGACGCCATCGCCCAGGCTTTTTCCGAGCTGAGCGGCCTCGACGCCAGCGCCATTCGCAAGCAGCGGCGGCAGAAATTCCTCGATATCGGCCGCAAACTCGGCTGACCGGGCGGCAAATCCGTACCGAAAGGGCACAGTCGGGGTCTTTTTGCGCGGATTCGGCTAAATTGCGTAGTTCGGCCGCAATTAGGCCTAGAGCCCATATTTATCCTTCCTTGACCATGCCCGCGTGAGGCGCTTGGTGCGGTGCCCGTGTCGGGTTGCCGGGAGGGGGCCGAACGGGTAGAATTTTAGTAATGGCTTCAGGGTATTCGCAGAATATCGGGGTTGGCGGATATCCAGTGGGTGTGGAGCTTCTCAGTTGATCAATCGCACGCTGCTTCGCGCGCTCATCACGTCGGTTGTGCTGGCCGCGACCGGCGCACTGCTTGCCGGCTGCGAGGTCGACGAAGCCGTGCTTGCCACCAACGCCAAGGCCAATCAGCCGGTCTCGCCCAAGCTGATCGCCGCGATGGTCGAGAAGGACATGGATCTGCAATCGCCGATCCTGATCCGCCTGTTCAAGCAGGAGGCCGAGCTCGAGGTCTGGAAGCAGAATCGCTCGGGCAAGTTCGAGCTCCTGAAGACCTATCCGATCTGCCGCTGGTCCGGCGATCTCGGCCCCAAGACGCGCGAAGGCGACCGCCAGGCGCCGGAAGGCTTCTACTCGATCTCGCCCGCGCAGATGAATCCGACGTCGGCCTATTATCTCTCCTTCAACACCGGCTATCCCAACGCCTATGACCGCGCGCTCGGCCATACCGGCTCGGAGCTGATGGTGCATGGCGATTGCTCCTCGCGCGGCTGCTACGCGATGACCGACGAGCAGATCGCCGAGATCTATGCGCTCGGCCGCGAGTCCTTTTTCGGCGGCCAGAAGGCGTTCCAGTTCGGGGCGTTCCCGTTCCACATGACGCCGATCAACATGGCCAAGCACCGCAACAACCCGGCGATGCCGTTCTGGCGCATGATCAAGGAAGGCTACGACCACTTCGAGATCACGCATCAGGAGCCGAAGGTCGACTTCTGCGAGAAGCATTACGTGTTCGATGCGGTCCGCGCGCCGAACGCCAAGAGCGATCCCGTATTCAACGCTTCCGCCAAATGCCCGGCCTATGCGATCCCCGACGAGCTCGCCGACGCCACCCGGCAGAAGCAGGAGCAGGACGACGCCGAATTCAACAAGCTCGCCAACAAGGGCGTGCCGATGGCCAAGCTCAATACGGGCATCGATGGCGGCATGAACCCGATCTTCGCTTCCCATGTGCCCGGCGGCAACACCGGCCTGTCTGAGGGCGGCGAAGGCCAGGGCCTGTCGCTGCTCTCGGTGTCGCGCGCGCCCGGCACCATCCCCGGCACGGTGAACCCTCCGCATCTGCCTGGTCAGCAGCCCGATGAACCGGCATTCGCCGCCGCTCCCATGCAGGCGCCTGCGCCGGCCGCGCCCGCGAAGGGCAACACCAAGCTCGCCGCCGCCACGCCCGCGCAAGCCGCGCCGCAACCGCAAGCCGACGCAGGGCAATCCGACGGCTTCTTCTCCAGTCTCGCCCGCAAGGTCGGCCTCGGCGGCGCCACCGCCGACACCACGGCCTCGACGACGCCTCCACCCGCGTCTGACGCGAAGTCCAAGACGGCCGCCAAGCCTCTGCCGAAGGCGGTCAAGCCGGATACCCGGCAGGCGGAAGCCAAGCCCGCCCGTCCGCCGCTGAAGCCGTCGGTGACGGATGCGTCCACCACCACAGCCGCCGCTGCTCCGGCCGCTGCGCCCCAGCAGAGCAACCTCGTCGCCGGCGGAACGCCGATCGTGCAGTCGAACTCCTTCGACAACCGGTTCTCGGCGGCGAAGTAACGCTTCGCGCGGTCGCACGCGACGCGCGCCATTCGCTCTTCAGATTCAAATCTCAAACAGCCAATCCGGGCCTCATGGTTCGAGACGGCGCTGCGCGCCTACTCACCATGAGGGATTGATTCCCGGTGCAACTTGCTCGACCTCATCCTGAGGAGCGCGCTCTTGCGCGCGTCTCGAAGGATGGGCGCGTAAGGATTGGAGAGACATGACTCCGCATTCCCGCGGCGCAGATCGCGCCCGAGGCTTGCATCATCCGCCCTCGAAGAAAGAGGGCGCAGGGAATGCCGGGTGCATGGCCGCACCCATGGCCCGCCTGCAACAAAAAAAGCAGGCGGCAGTCACCACAGGTCAGCCATATCAACCGGCATTCCCTGCACGATGGTGTTAACGCTGCTCCGTGCTCTCCCCGGTGTACCGGGCTTGTTAGCCACCGTCGCTTCGCAGGATCGACCCTACGAAACTTGACCCCAGCGTCGGGGGGACAGGACCACACGGCTTCGCCGTCCGCTTCAGTGCCGCTCGCCTCGCGACCCCAAAGCGTCCATCGCATCCCGCACCCAACCTTCGTGGCGATCGGCCGCAAC
>Ga0210384_10001511_pt1 | contig 31452 bp, 29 predicted proteins | sample IncBWH2MmetaG_FD_160574 | JGI IMG/M metagenome (GOLD analysis project Ga0210384, IMG submission 160574) | Forest soil microbial communities from Barre Woods Harvard Forest LTER site, Petersham, Massachusetts, United States - Inc-BW-H-2-M | ecosystem: Environmental > Terrestrial > Soil >...
TCTACTTCTTCAAACCGACCAGCTTCTCCAGCCAGTGGATGTCGTAATCGCCGTCGATGAAGGCCTGCTCGCCGATGATGCGCTGGTGCAGCGGGATCGTCGTGTCGATGCCGCCGATCACGAATTCCTCGAGCGAGCGGCGCAGCCGCATCAGGCATTCGTTGCGGGTCGCGCCGTTCACGATCAGCTTGGCCACCATCGAATCGTAGTAGGGCGGCATGATGTAGCCGGTGTACAGCCCCGAATCGACCCGCACGCCCAGCCCGCCCGGCGGATGGTAGTCGGTGATGCGGCCGGGGCAGGGCACGAAGGTCTCGGGGTGCTCGGCGTTGATGCGGCACTCGATGGCATGACCCTGGATGACGATGTCGTCCTGGGTCATGTCGAGCGCCGCGCCGGCGGCGATGCGGATCTGCTCGCGCACCAGGTCGATGCCGGTCACCGCTTCGGTGATCGGATGCTCGACCTGCAGGCGGGTGTTCATCTCGATGAAGTAGAATTCGCCGTCCTGGTAGAGGAATTCCATGGTGCCGGCGCCGCGGTACTTGAGCCTGCGGACGGCCGCGGCCGCCAGTTCGCCGATCTTGCCGCGCTGCTCGCCGTTCAGCGCCGGCGAGGGGGCCTCTTCCAGCACCTTCTGGTGACGGCGCTGCAGCGAGCAATCGCGCTCGCCCAAATGCACGCCTGCGCCCCTGCCGTCGCCCAGCACCTGGATCTCGATATGGCGCGGATGGTCGAGATATTTCTCGAGATAGACCGAATCGTTGCCGAACGCGGCCTTGGCCTCGGAGCGGGCGAGCGAGAACGCCTCGGCCGCCGACTCTGCGTCGTCGACCACCTTCATGCCGCGCCCGCCGCCGCCGGCGACCGCCTTGATCAGCGTCGGCCAGCCGATCTTGGTGCCGAGCGCCACCACCTGGTCGAGCGAGTCGACCGGCCCCGGCGATCCGGGGACCAGCGGCAGGCCGAGTTCCTGGGCCGTCCGCTTGGCCACGATCTTGTCGCCCATCATGCTGATGTGCTGCGGCGTGGGGCCGATGAAGGTGAAGCCGTGCGCCTCGACGGCCTCGGCGAAGCGGGCATTCTCCGACAGAAAGCCGTAGCCCGGATGGATGGCATCGACGCCGGTGATGGTGGCGGCCGAGAGGATGGCCGGAATATTCAGATAGCTGTCGCGCGCCGGCGGCGGACCGATGCAGACCGATTCGTCGGCCAGGCGCACATGCATGGCGTCGCTGTCGGCCGTCGAATGGACGGCCACGGTCTGGATGCCCATCTCGCGACAGGCGCGATGGATGCGAAGAGCGATCTCCCCCCGGTTGGCGATCAGGACCTTGTCGAACATCGCGTCGAGCCGTCCCTATTCGACGATCATCAGCGGTTGCTCGAACTCCACCGGCTGCGCGTTGTCGATCAGGATCTGCGCCACCGTGCCCGCCTTGGGAGCCTTGATCGGATTGAAGGTCTTCATCGCCTCGATGATCAGCAGCGTCTGGCCCTTCGCGACCTCGTCGCCGACCGCGACGAAGTTGGGCTTGCCGGGCTCGGGCGCGAGATAGGCGGTGCCGACCATGGGCGACTTCACGGCGCCGGGATGCCTGCCGAGATCGTTGGCCGCGGCGGCCGCCGGGGCGGCCGGTGAGGACGCGGCCGGCGCCGCCGCCGCGACCGGAGCGGCTGCCACCGCCACGGCCGGCCGGGCGACGCGGATGCGCCGGTCGCCGTCGGCCAGCTCGATCTCCCCGAGATCGGCCTCGTGGAGGATCTGCGCCAGTTTGCGGACGAACTCGGTATCCATCTCGAACTTTGCCATGGAGAAACGCTCCGCGGTGAATGTCAGCGCGCGAGCAGGCGCGACAATGCCTGCAACGCCAGAAGATAGCCCTGGCTGCCGAGACCAGCGATCACGCCGACCGCAGCCGGGCTGATATAGGAGTGATGGCGGAAGCTTTCACGCTTGTAGATGTTGGAAAGATGGACCTCGATCGCCGGCAGCTCGGCAGCGTTCAGCGCGTCGAGCAGGGCGACCGAGGTATGGGTATAGGCGCCGGCATTGATGATGATGGCGGAATTCTTTTCGCGCGCCGCCTGGATCCGGTCGACCAGCACGCCTTCATGGTTGCTCTGGGCGAACTCGACGTCCATCCCCAGGCGCTGGGCTTCGGCCCGGCACGCCGTCTCGATGTCGGCCAGGGTCTCGCGGCCGTAGATCTGCGGTTGCCGCTTGCCCAGCATGTTGAGATTGGGCCCGTTGAGCACCAGCACCGGCTTGTGTGCCGGCCGACGCCGGGCGGCCTTCGCGGCCAAATCGTGCCTCCCCGTCTTCAAAGCGCGGGGCGTTATAGCATGGCGATTCCGAGCCACAAGGCAGGCTCAGCCCGCTCTCCGCAGCTGCCGGGCGTGGCTGAACAGGCGATCAGACAATGCATCGAAGCTGCGTCTTTCTTCGTCCGACAGCGCCTTGTAGAGCCTGGCCTCGTAATCGAGCGCCAGCGGCACGATGCGCGCATGCATGACGCGGCCGCGGGCCGACAGCCTGAGTGAGGCGCGGCGTCGGTCGTTGCGGTCGGTCGCGCGCTCGACCAGGCCGCGCGTCATCAGGCCGGCCACCGCCCGGCTGACCGCCACCTTGTCCATGACGATGCGCTGCCCCACATCGGAGGCGGTGAGGGGCGCGAAGCGGCCAAGGGCTGCCATCACCCGCCACTGCGTGACGGTGAGCCCAAACGGCCCGGCATAGAGGTCGTGCAACGATTCCGACACGATCTGGGCCAGAATCGAGAGGCGGTAGGGGAGAAAATTCTCCAGTTCGAGGGCTTGCGCAGCGTTCGACATAATAGTTACATTTGAAACTAATTCACGGCTTGGGTCAATTCCGGAGGTCGCACATGGCCAGCATCAACGGTCCCGAGGTCGCCGAGATCGACGCAGTCAATCCGATGGGCACCGACGGCTTCGAGTTCGTCGAATACGCCGCCCCCGATCCAGCGGCGCTCGGCACGCTGTTCGAGCACATGGGCTTCGTGAAGGTCGCGAAGCACCGCTCCAAGGATGTCTCGCTCTATCGCCAGGGCGACGTGAACTTCATCCTCAATGCCGAGAAGGACAGCTTCGCCCAGGGCTTCGCGCGCGTGCACGGCCCCAGCATCTGCGCCATCGCGTTCAGGGTTCACAACTCGGCGGCCGCCTACAAGCGCGCTTTGTCGCTCGGCGCCTGGGGCGTCGAGGGCAAGGTCGGGCCGATGGAGCTCAACATTCCGGCCATCAAGGGCATCGGCGATTCGCTGATCTATCTGGTCGACCGCTACGCCGAGCGCGGCACGATCTACGATGTCGACTTCGAGTATCTCCCCGGCGTCGAGCACAATCCCAAGGGCGTCGGCCTCACCTACATCGACCACCTGACGCACAACGTCCACCGCGGACGCATGGCGGAGTGGGCCAGCTTCTACGAACGGCTCTTCAATTTCCGCGAAATTCGCTACTTCGACATCGAGGGCAAGCTCACCGGGCTGAAGAGCAAGGCGATGACCAGCCCGTGCGGCAAGATCCGCATCCCGATCAACGAGAGCACCGACGACAAGTCGCAGATCCAGGAATACCTCTCGGCCTATCATGGCGAAGGCATTCAGCACATCGCGCTCGGCACCGGCGACATCTACGAGACGGTGGAGACGCTGAAGGCCAAGGGCGTGCCGTTCCAGACCGTGCCCGATACCTATTATGAACAGATCGACACGCGCCTGCCGGGCCACGGCGAGGACCTGAAGCGCCTGGCCGCCGACCGCATCCTGATCGACGGCGCGCCGACCAAGGGCGGCGGGCTGTTGCTGCAGATCTTCACCCAGACGGTGATCGGGCCCATCTTTTTCGAGATCATCCAGCGCCGCGGCAACGAGGGCTTCGGCGAGGGCAACTTCCGCGCCCTGTTCGAATCGATCGAGCTCGACCAGATCCGTCGCGGCGTGCTGAAGGCATAAGGAGGAAGCCATGGCCAAGAACTGGATCCCGCTGCGCCAGGTCGAGGGCACCGCCTCGCGCCAGGCCCATGTCCGGCTGCCCGAGGGCACCTATGAGCGCGAAATCAGCAAGGAGGGCTTCTTCGGGCCCTCGGCGCAGTTCCACCACAAGCACAAGCCGACCGACTGGGTGGAGTTCGACGGCGCCATCCGTCCGCGCGCCTTCGACCTCAACAAGCTCGCCACCGCCAAGCCGAGCCCGTGGAGCGCCGAGCTGGTGATGGCCAATCCGCATCTGCAGATGCGCATCTGGAGGCTCGACAGGCCGATGGCCGAGCTCGCCCGCAACAGCGACGGCGACCAGCTCCTGTTCGTGCATGAGGGCGAGGGCGCCCTGTTCTGCGACTACGGTCATCTCGATTATCGCGACGGCGACTACCTCGTGATCCCGCGCGGCACGATGTGGCGGCTCTCGCCTAAAATGCCCACGACGTCGCTGATGATCGAGGCGACCAACGACCATTTCACCCTGCCGGAGAAAGGCCTGGTTGGCCGGCACGCGATTTTCGATCCGGCGATCCTCGATACGCCGAAGATCGACGACGCCTTCCGCGCCCAGCAGGACGAGCGCACCTGGAAGGTATCGGTGAAGCGGCGTAACCAGCTTTCGACCGTGACCTACCCGTTCAATCCGCTGGACGCGGTGGGCTGGCACGGCGATCTGAGCGTCGTGCGCATCAACTGGCGCGACTTGCGCCCGCTGATGAGCCATCGCGCCCATTTGCCGCCGTCGGCCCACACGACGTTCGTGGCGGGCCGGTTCGTCGTCTGCACCTTCGTGCCGCGGCCGCTCGAGAGCGACCCCGAGGCGCTGCGCCTGCCGTTTTTCCACAACAACGACGATTTCGAGGAGATCATCTTCTACCACAAGGGCAGCTTCTTCAGCCGCGACAACATCCATCCCGGCATGATGACGGTGCACCCGTCGGGCTTCACGCACGGCCCGCATCCTAAGGCCTTCAACGCCGCGACCAAAGGCGGCAAGACCGAGACCGACGAGGTCGCGGTGATGATCGACACGCGCGATGCGGTCGACGTCGCCGCCATGCCGGCCGGTGTCGAGTTCGACGGCTATGTGAGGTCGTGGCGTCCGCCGGAGGTCAAGCAGGCGGCGGAATAGGACACTACTGGTGAGAGGGGCACTGGCCGGTACGGCCATTTTCGGGCGCTATGGCGCCCGAAAATTCGATCCGGGGGCGCAAATCGGCCAAAAGCGTCACTTGACTTTAGTCCAAGTAATGCTTAAATATGCGCCGTACGAAAGCCATCGGAGCAGCAGGGAAGGAAACAATGAAACTGGCTTCGTTGAAGGAAGGCGGCCGCGATGGCACGCTGATTGTGGTCAATCGCGAGCTCACGCGGGCGGTGCGGGCGACCAATATTGCGCCGACCCTGCAGAAGGCGCTCGACGGCTGGGCCGCTGCGGCACCGAAGCTGCGGACCCTGGCCGTGCAGCTCGCCGACGACAAGGCGGCAGGTTCCTTCGCGCTCGACACGACGGCGCTTGCGGCGCCCCTGCCGCGCGCCTTCCAATGGGCCGACGGCTCGGCCTACGTCGTCCATGTCGAACTGGTGCGCAAGGCGCGCGGCGTGGCGATGCCGCCCTCCTTCTGGACCGATCCGCTGATGTATCAGGGCGGTTCCGACTCCTTCATCGGGCCGAACGACGCGATCGAAGCAGGCGACGAGGCCTGGGGCATCGATTTCGAAGGCGAGGTCGGCGTCATCGTCGATGACGTGCCGATGGGCGTCTCGCCCCAAGCGGCGCGCCGGCACATCAAGCTGGTGACGATCCTGAACGACGTGTCGCTGCGCAACCTCATCGTCGGCGAACTGGCCAAGGGCTTCGGCTTCTTCCACGGCAAGCCCGCCACCGCCTTCGCCCCGGTCGCCGTCACGCCCGACGAACTGGGCGATGCCTGGGACGGCGCCAGGCTCGACCTGCCGCTGATCTCGACGCTCAACGGCAAGGAGTTCGGCCATCCCAATGCCGCCACCGACCTGACGTTCGACTTCGGCCAGCTGATTGCCCATGCGGCCAGGACGCGGACGCTCGAAGCCGGCACCATCGTGGGCTCGGGCACCGTCGCCAACCGCGACGCCGCGGTGGGCTGTTCCTGCATCGCCGAGCGTCGCGTGCGCGAGACCATCGAAAACGGCCAAGCCCTCACGCCGTTCATGAAGTTCGGCGATCGCATCCGCATCGAGATGTTCGATCGTGCGGGCAGGTCGATCTTCGGCGCGATCGACCAGAATGTGGTGCAGTACACGCTGCCCGGCTGATAGTGTCGCCGCGGAGGCGGTCATGAAGCTCATCGGCTATTTTCGTTCATCGGCGGCGTTTCGCGTGCGCATCGGGCTCAACCTCAAGAGCATCACGGTCGAGCACGCCTCGCGCCATTTGCGCAAGGGCGAGCAGGCGGCGCCCGACTATGTCGCGCTCAATCCGCAGAAGCTCGTGCCCACGCTGGTGCTCGATACGGGAGAGGTTCTCACCCAGTCCCTCGCCATCCTGGAATATCTCGAGGAGACCCATCCCGAACCGCCCTTGCTGCCCAGCAATCCGGTCGACCGGGCGCGGGTGCGTGCGCTGGCGCTGATCACGACAGCCGACATCCATCCCATCCAGAACCTCAGGGTGATGGGCTACCTGCGCGACAAGTTCGGCCAGACGGAGGAGAGCGCCTTCGCCTGGTCGCGCCATTGGATCGAGACCGGCTTCGACGCCTACGAGGCTTCGATCGCGAAGGACCGCAAGACCGGCAGCTTCAGTCACGGCGACCGCCCGACCCTGGCCGATCTTTGCCTGGTACCACAGGTCTTCAACGCCGCGCGCTTCAAGGTCGACATGACGAGATACCCGACCATCCAGCGCATCTACGCGACCTGCATGAAGCACCCGGCCTTCGATGCTGCCCAACCCTCCAGGCAAGCGGACGCCGAGGCGTGAACAAGCAGGTCATCGCAGCGCTGGCCGTCGTCGCACTCGCCGGTGCAGCTGTCGCGGCCGTGCCGATCGTCGAGAGCCACGCAGCGGCCGGCATCAAGACGGAGATCGAACGCGACGGCGCGACCAAGGTCGGCAGCGTCGAGGTCGGGCTGTTCGAGCGCCGCGTCACGCTGCTCGACCTCAAGTCGACCAGCGGCGCGGCGCTGAGCGTCGGCCGCTGGGAGGCTTCGGGGCTTGCCTGGCCGCTCGGCGAGCTGTTGCGCGGCCGCACGCCGCTGGCCGGCTTCGACTGGGGCGATCCGCTGCGGGCCGACCGTATCGAGCTGCACGACGTCCATCTGGTCGACAGCGCGACCACCAGCGGCTGGAGCATGGGGTCGCTCGTCATGGAGGGGTTCGATCTGGCGCGCTACGATGCGCAGTATCAAGGCGATTACAGGTTTCAGGCCCTGCTTGCCCGCGCCCTGGGAGCGCTCACCATACGTCGGCTCGAGGAGCGCAACGTCCTGTTCTCGCTGCCGGGCTCGAACGACACGTTCGGCGCGGCCTCGGCCGTCGTCGATCGCTATGAGCGGGGCCGCATCGGCGCGCTGACGGTGAGCAGCCTCGAGGCCACGGCACAGGCCGACCCGGCGCCGCTCTACAAGATTGCCGACATCAAATCGGCCGGTATCGACATGACCCGGCTGATCGCGGCCCTTTCGTCGGACAAATGGCAACCCGGCGCGCCGGTCGGCCGGGCCCATGTCGACAGTTTCAACGCTTCGGGGTTCGCCGGCGAAATGCTCACGCGCTACGGCATCTCGCTCGGCAGCGTCAGTCTCGAGACGGTGCGCGAGGGTGACAGGCTGAGCCGCTCGCGCACCCGCGTCGAAGGCTTCGTGCTGGCGCCGCCGCTGCGCGGGCTGCAAGGCCTGCAGACGCGCCTCGCCCTGCAGACAATGGGCCTCAAGGAAGTGAAGCTCGAGCTCGACTGCGCCGGCACCGACGACCGCGCCAAGGGCGAGCTTACCCTCGACCGCTGCGCGCTGGTCGGCCAAGACCTGGCGGAGATCGATCTCACCGCCAGGGTGGTCGATGTCGACCCGCCGTTCTGGCGGGCGATCGATGACGGCGACCTCCTCGCGCTCGACGAGTCGCACGCAGCCCTGGATGCAATGCGGCTGATCCTCGCCGACAAGAGCCTGCTCGAGCGCAGCCTGAAGGCGCTGTCGGCGGTGACCGGCAAGCCGGTATCGGAAACGAGAGCCAACCTGGCGAGCGAGATACGCCGCTACCAGCCGGCCGGCATTCTGATATCGGAGGACATGACGAAGCTGCTCGACACCGTCGCGCGATTCGTCGAGCGCGGCGGCACGCTCACGCTCGATGCCAAGCCGGACCCGCCGATCGACATCGCGAGGTTCCAGCCTCTCATGAAGCCCGGCGCCGATCTCGTGCGCCTGCTCGGTCTTACAGCGACCTTGGCGACGCCGCGCTAGCTCCTGCGGGCCTCGGCGATCAGCTGCTTGAGCGCCGCGGCATCGACGGCGCCGGGCACGAATTGCGTGCCGATCACGAAGGCGGGCGTGCCGCGTATGCCAAGCGCGCTCGCCAGCTCCAGGTTGCGCTCGATGAGCTGCTTCAGCTTGGGATCTTCCATGTCCTTCTCGAGCTGGGCGCGGTCGAGCCCGACCGAGGCCGCGATCTCGAAGATCTTGTCGCGGTCGAGCTTGCCGGTGAACTCCATCAGCGCGTCATGGAATGCCTGGTGCTTGCCCTGCTTGACCGAGGCAAGCGCTGCGACGGCGGCGATCTTCGAGGCTTCGCCCAGGATCGGCAGGTCCTTGTAGATGATCTTCACCTTGCCGTCGGCGCCGACCACCGACTTCATCGCCTTGTGCGCCTTCTTGCAGTACGGGCACTGGTAGTCGTTGAAGTCGACGATGACGACGTCGCCGCTCGGATTGCCGCCGATCGGGCTGTCGGCGTCGCGGAACAGTTCAGCCTGGTTCTCCTGGACGGCTTTCTGCGCGGCGGCGCTCTGCTGGCCATCCTGCTTGCGCTCCAGCTCCTGCATCGCCTCGACCAGCACTTCGGGGTTGGCGATCAGGTATTCGCGGATGCTCTTGCCGAGCGCCGCCTTGTCGGCGGGAAGCGCCGCCGGTGCAGCGGCAAGTCGGGCGGGCTCGATCGTGCAAACGGCAAGCAGCGCGCCGGCGCCCAGAAGGCCGGCACAGATGAGCAAAAGGACCGAACGCATGGTGATGATCTCCAAAAGCTATCGGCCCTTGCCCGGCCGCGTGTTGATATAGGCCTTGATATCCTGGGCGCGCTGCCATGCCGGCGTGCCCGATTGCAACTGTCGCACGGCGGCGTCGGCATGAGCCTGCGCTTCGGCGCGCTGGCCGCGCAGGACCGCCATCTCGGCGCGGGCGAGCGATGTCATACCGGGATTGTTGAGCCTTGAATAGCCGGACGCCATCAACCGCCACAGGTCGAACGAGCCGGATTCCTGCTGCCTGGCCAGTTCGAGATTGCGCACCGCCTCGCGGTCGTTGTCGGCATTGTTGGTCTCGAGCAGGGCGCGCGCGAAGTCGATCTTGATGATCGCCGAACTCGGCAGAAGCTGAACGGCGCGTCGATAGGAGATGACGGCGTCGGCGACGTGCCCGTTCTCGTACAGCATCTGGCCGCGCACCTCGTTGAAGTAGGGATCGTTCGGATATTCCTTGATGAGACCGTCGATACCGAGCAGCGCCGAGCCCAGGGCGCCCTTGCGATACCAGGCGATGGCGCGCGCGTATCGCGCCGGCACCGAGCGGTCGGCTTCGGCGAAGTGCTGCAGTGCCGCATCGGGGGTGACGAAGCCCATCAGCTTGGCCACCGTGCGGTGGTGCATCATGAGGAATTCCGGCGAATCCGGCTTGTTGAGGTAAGGTGAATGCGCCGCCGCCTCCTCGAACGCCGCGATGCGATCGGGGGTGAGCGGATGGGTCGACAGATAGGGATCGCGCTGGCTGATCGCCATGCGCTCTTCCCGCTGCAGCACGCGCAAGAACTCGACCGCGCCCTTGGGCGACTGGCCGGTGCGCTGCAGGAAGGTGATGGCCGCCTGGTCCGCCGAGTACTCCTGGGTCTGCGTGTAGCGAAGGAACGACAGGAGCGACCCTGGCGCGTTGGTGCTGCCGACGCCCGTCGTCGGACCGCCTCTGCCGACGGCGCCGCCCGACGCAGCGCCGCCCGCCAGGGCGCCGCCCGCCAGGATCAGCTCGAGAATCTGCAAGGTGGTGAGGGCGCGCAGTTCTTCCTGCATGCGGGCCAGATGGCCGCCGGCGATATGGCCGCTTTCGTGCGCCAGCACGCCGATCAGTTGGTTGGGCGTCTCGGTCCGCATGATCAGGCCGGTATTGATGAAGATCCGCTGGCCACCCGCCACGAAGGCGTTGAGCGTGTTGTCCTGGACGAGCATGATCTCGACGCCGTTGGGGTCGAGACCGGCCGCCTTCCAGATCGGTATGACCATGGCGCGGATATCGTTCTCGATCTCGGCGTCTCGGATGAGATTGAGGCGTTGACCTTGCTGCGCGCTCGCGGCACGAAGCGGCGCCAGCGCGAACAGCGCAAGACTGAAGAGGGTGATGATGCGTCTGAACACGGTCGGCACAGGGTCCTGGCAGGCTAGAAACGCCGGGCGGCCGCGTCAATTGCGCAACCTGGCGCTAGCGGGCGTGCTTTTGCTGGGTGCTTGTGGCAGAAGTGAGACGGACCGGGAGAGCGATGCCGCCGCCAACGCGGCCAATCCTGCCGGGTTCTCGCCCAGCCGCGTGGGCCTGTCGGCCGTCATCAGCAGCACTGCGTTCGCCGCCGTCTCGGCCGACGAAAGCCGGGCGGCCGAGATCGGGCGCGACATCCTGCAGAGCGGCGGCAATGCCACCGACGCTGCGACCGCCATGTATTTTGCACTCGCGGTAACTCTGCCGTCGGCGGCGGGACTGGGTGCTTCCGGCGCGTGCATCGTGCACGACGACAAGACAAAGACCGCCGAGGCCTTCGTGTTCCCGCCGATCGCCGCGCCGGGAACCGTCAATGGTCAGCCGTTCAGCGTGCCGTCGGGCGTCCGTGGCGTCATGTTGATGCACATCCGCCATGGCCAATTGCGCTGGGAACAGATGGTTTCGCCGGCCGAGCGACTGGCCCGCTTCGGCGTGCCGGTGTCGCGCGCGCTATCGCGCGACCTGCAGGCCGGCGCTGCCCTGCTGGGCAACGACCGCGAGATGCGGCGGGTCTTCGGCAAGGGCTCCGGCGGCACGGTGACGGAAGGCGATGTCTGGACGCAGGGCGATCTCGCGGGGACGCTGGGTGCGATCCGCCAGCGCGGCGGCGGCGAATTCTTCCAGGGCGCGCTGGCGCGCACCCTCTCCGAACGGGTCTCGCAGATGGGCGGCAACCTGCCGCTCGAGGCGTTGCGCAACGCCGTGCCGCAGTCCGGGCCGCCGACCACCGAGTCGTATGGCCGCCGCAAGGTCTATGTCGCGCCGCCGCCCGCCGCCGGCGCCGCGGCGTTGGCCGGCTGGAAAGGCCAGGCGCCGGGCGGGCCGGTGCCGACCGATTCCGGCGGATTTTCCGGCCTGGTCGCCGTCGACAGCAAGGCGGGGGCCGCCGCGTGCACCCTGTCGATGGGCCAGCTCTTCGGCGCGCGCGTGATCGTGCCCGGCACCGGCGTGCTGCTCGCTGCGGCAACTCCCGATGCAGGATCGGTCAGTCCGATGATCATCGCCAGCGCCAACAACGGCGAGTTCACCTTTGCCGGCGCAGGCGGCGGCGCCCCGACGGCGGCCCAGGCGACCGGTGCGGTCGCGCGCGCGACGGTGGAGGAAGACAAGAGCCTCGTTGCCGTGCTGAACGCCCGAGGCGGGCAGGGCGGCACCGTCAACGCCATCGTCTGCCCGTCGGGACTGCGCAGCAGTGCCGCGACCTGCCGAAGTGCGATCGATCCGGCCAGTGCGGGGCTCGCGCTGCTCGCCGTCACCCGCTAGGCGCGGCCGGTGTCGGGCAAGCTCTCGCGCCGCGGCGGCGCGGTCGATCCGTTCATCGTCATGGATGTCATGGCCGCCGCCGCCGAGAAGGAAGCGGCCGGCGATACCGTCATCCATCTCGAGGTCGGCCAGCCCAGCACGCCGGCACCGAAGGCGGCGCTCGCCGCCGCCCACGCCGCCCTCGATAGCGACCGCATCGGCTATGTCGCGGCGCTGGGCATCCCCGCGCTGCGCCAGCGGATCGCGCGCCACTACCGCGACGCCTACGGTGTCGAGATCTCGCCCGAGCGCGTGATCGTCACGACCGGTTCGTCGGGCGGCTTCCCGCTGGCGTTTCTCGCAAGCTTCGATGCCGGCGACCGGGTGGCGCTGGCGGCGCCCGGCTATCCCGCCTACCGCAACATCCTGGCGGCGCTCAATCTCGAGGCGGTCGACCTGCCGACCTCGTCAGCCGACCGCTTCCAGCCGACGGTCGAGGCCTTGAAGAAGGCGGGCCGCCTTGACGGGTTGATCGTCGCCAGCCCGTCCAACCCCACGGGCACGATGGTGGGCCATGCCGAGATGAAGGCACTGGCCGGCTGGTGCAGCGAAAACGGCGTGCGCCTGATCTCCGACGAGATCTATCACGGCATCGTCTATGAGGGTGACACCGTGTCGGCGGTCGAGGTCTCCGACTCCGCCATCGTGGTCAACAGCTTCTCGAAATACTTCTCCATGACCGGCTGGCGGGTCGGCTGGCTGGTCGTGCCGACCGACCTGGTTCGGCCGATCGAGCGGCTCAGCCAGAATTTCTTCATTTCCGTGCCGACGCTCAGCCAGCATGCCGCGCTCGCTTCCTTCGACGGACGGGACGAACTCGACGGCCACGTGCGACGCTACCGCACCAACCGCGACCTGCTGCTGGCCGGCCTGCCGTCGGCGGGCTTCGACCGCTTCGCACCGGCCGAAGGGGCGTTCTATCTCTATTGCGACGTGGCGCATCTCACCAACGACAGCCGCGACTTCTGCCGGCGCATGCTGAGCGAAGCCGGCGTGGCTGCGACGCCGGGCATCGACTTCGATCGCGCGCGGGGCAGCGGAACATTGCGCCTCTCCTTCGCCGGCTCGACCGCCGAAATGGAAGAGGCGGTGCGGCGCCTCCGGGCGTGGAGACGGTTGTGAGGTTTGTTGCGGCGCTATTGCTTGCAGCGCTCGCCGTGCTGCCGGCCTTTGCCCAGGGCAGCGCCCAGATTTCCACCACCGAACGCGAGATGGTCGCTGCCTATGGAGCGCTGCTCGGTAAATTGACCGATGGCGCCAAGCTCCACCTCGAGCGCGACCAGGAGCGTTGGCTCGCCAATCGCCGGGGGTGCGACGCCAACGCCGCCCTGAAGGCTGGTTGTCTCGAGGCCCGCTACCAATCGCGCGCCGCCAAGCTCAGCCTGTTCGCCGCTGGGTCCTATCCCTTCATCAGCGAGCAGACCATCGTCAAATCCGGCAAGCTGAAGCACGGGACTTACGCCATCGATGCCAGCTACCCGCAATTCGACGCGCCATCGGCCGATTTCGCGGCCGTCAACCGCAGCTTCGCCGACCCTGCGCGCGACCTTGCCGACAGCCTCGTCGAGTCCGAGTTCGACGTCAGCTACGATCAGACCTTCGAGCTCCACCGGCTCAATCGCGACGTTGTTTCGGTCTGGATCCACGGCGAGTTGTGGCAGGCACACGTCGAGGTTTGGAACACGGGTACCCTTGTCGACCTGCACACCGGCCGGGCCGTCCTTCCCGAGGATGTCTTCAAGCCGGGCGGAGAATGGCGCGTGCGGTTGCTCGAGCTGGTCGATGCCGAAATCACCAAGGACTTCCTCGACATGGGTCACGGACAGAAACCCGCCAGCCTGCCGGAAATATTCAACAGATTGAAACCAGCGGACTATCTGTTCGAAGACGACAAGCTCGTACTGTATCTTCCCGAGGTCGCCCTGGGCCTCGGGATGAAGGGCTATGCTGTCGAGATACCCTATGTTGCGCTGAGGCCGCTGTTTCGTGCCGACGGTCCGCTTGGAGGACGCTGAGCCATGACCCGACTTGTTCGCCTTGTATCGATCGTGGCGGTGGGTCTCGTCTCCATCGCCACGGCGTTCGCCCAAAGCGCGCCGAGCTTCGATTGCGCCAAGGCCTCGAACGATGTCGAGCGGACGGTCTGCAAGGATCCCGAGCTTGCCAAGGCCGACCGCGAGATGGCGGCGGCCTATGCCGCACTCGCCGCCAAGCTGAGCGGTCCCGCCAAGGAAAACCTCGAGAAGGAACAGGTGCGCTGGCTGGGCGATCGCAATCGCGGCTGCGCCGCCGACACCGACGGCATCGTTCCTTGCCTGAAGAGACGCTACGCCGCGCGCACGACGAATCTGCTGGCGTCGGCCGAGGGCATCTATCCTTTCATCAGCGAGCAGTCGCTCTCCAAGAACGCCAAGCTCGGCAAGATCACCTATTCCTACGACATCAGTTATCCGAAATTCGAGGCCACCACCGCCGACTTCGCCGCCGTCAATGCGCGCTTCGCCAATGCCGCCAAGAAGGCCATCGTCGACGCCACGCCCCAGGCCGATTCCGGGCTCGACCGCGAACAGGGATGGACCTACGAGCAGGGCTTCAAGATTTATCGACCGAGCGGCAATGCGGTCACCGTCGCAGTGGACTTCTACGGCTATAGCGGCGGCGCGCACGGCTTCGGCGCCACCACCTGCACCCTGGTCGATCTGCGCACCGGTAAGATCGAGGGCCCGGCCGGCGTGTTTGCGGCGGGCGACAAGTGGCTCAAGGCCATGGTCGAGATCGTCGGCGCCGACCTCAAGAAGCAGTTCGTCGACAAGCCCGGCTTCGACGAGGCGCTGGAGCCTGCCAGTCTCGCCAAGCTCCTGCGCGAGCCGGGCCACTACTGCTGGCACGCCAATCGGCTGGAGGTGATCTTCAACGCCTATGAAGTCGGGCCCTACGTATCCGGTCCGTTCGAGGTCGATGTGCCCTATGACCGATTGACGCCCTTGTTGCGCAAAGACGGGCCGATCACGCGGTAGCCATCGCTAGGCGCGCGCCCAGCACGCTAATGCAGCTTGCGTCGGTCGCGCGTCGGCGCCGATGCGGGCGCCGTCGTCGTCTGTCCGGTCTCGATCGTCGGCACCGGTCCGGAATGATGGCCGATCATGCGCCAGCCTTCGCTTAGCCGCGCGAAACTATTGGTCGCCATGAGCTGGCCCTCGGGCAGGATCTCGCGGCACACCACGATGGCCAGCCCTGGACGGCCGACGACCCATTCACCCATGCAACGCACCTTGGGGGCCTGGGGGTGGCGCAGGATGGCGCGCCAGCTCGCCATGATCTCGGCCCGTCCGTGCAGCGGCGCCTGGCCGGGATGCAGGCAGACCACCGCGCCGGTCGGCGCCCAGATCTGGTCCATCGCCTCGGCGTCGCGCTCGCTGAACGCGCGGTAGAAGGCGCGGTTGGCTGAAAGCACGGCCTCGCGCTCCTCGTCGTCGAATTCCGCCAGGAGCGGCGGTGGGCGGGTCGCACGGCGAGGCATTCGTCCCTCGAAACTCCCTGGTTGCGCGGTCTAGGATTAGCCGACAGAGAAGGGGCATCCAACTGTCGAGATGACGATGTCCATCCCCAAGCTCGAATTCCCGCCGTTCCATCTGCCGCCCGAGGCCGAAGCGCTGCGCGGCGAGGTCCGCGCCTTCCTCAAGGAGACGCTGCCCAGGGTGAAGACCGAGGATCGCTTCGCGAGCTGGAACACGCGCTCGGCCGAGTTCAGCAAGGCGATGGGCAGGAAGGGCTGGATCGGCATCACCTGGCCGAAGCAATACGGCGGCAGCGAGCGGACCTTCCTCGACCGCTATGTCATCACCGAGGAGCTCTTGGGCAACAGCGCCCCGGCGGGCGCGCACTGGGTGGCCGATCGCCAGTCGGGCCCGCTGCTGCTGCGCTTCGGCAGCGAGGAGCAGCGGCAGGCCATCCTGCCTAAAATCACCGCCGGCGAATGCTATTTCTCGATCGGCATGAGCGAGCCCGACTCGGGTTCCGACCTCGCCTCGGTGCGTACGCGTGCCGAGCCCGTGCCGGGCGGCTTCCGGGTCAACGGCACCAAGGTCTGGACCTCGGGTGCGCATCATAACCACTACTGCATCGCGCTGGTGCGCACTTCGGGCCAGCACGGCGATCGCCACAAGGGACTGAGCCAGATCCTGGTCGACCTCAAGACGCCGGGCATCACCATACGGCCGATCATCAACCTCGCCGGCCGTCACGACTGGAACGAGGTGACGTTCAACGACGCCTTCATTCCCGAGAGCTGCCTTATCGGTAACGAAGGTGACGGCTGGCTGCAGGTGACGAGCGAGCTCGCCTTCGAGCGCTCGGGGCCCGAGCGCTTCATGCAGAATTTCTACATCCTGCGCGAACTGGTGCGGGTGCTGGGCCGTCAGCCGGCCAAGCGCGCCAGCGCCATCCTGGGCCGCCTGGTCGCGCGCCTGTGGACTCTGCGGCAGATGTCGGTGGCGGTGGCCGGCATGATGCAGGGCGGCAAGTCGCCCGCCATCGAGGCGGCGCTGGTGAAAGATCTCGGCACGATCTACCAGCAGGACCTGCCGGAGATCGCGCGCACGATCGCCGAATCCGACGCGACGACCGAGGAGGACCTGGCCGATTTCCTCGATGTCGCCCAGTACGCCACCATGATGGCGCCCAGCTACACCATCCAGGGCGGCACGACCCAGGTGCTGCGCGGCATCGTCGCGCGCGGCCTTGGATTGCGCTGAGGGAGGGCACGATGGACCGCGACACCCGCGACATGCTGCTCGAGACGGCCGATCGATTCTTTACCCAGCGCTGCGGCCGCGAGGTGGTTAACGGCGTGGAGAAGGGCGCCTGGCCCGCCGATCTCTGGAAGGAGATCGAGGAAATGGGCTTGCCGCTGATCGCCGTGCCAGAGGATAAAGGCGGCGTCGGCGGCACCTTGGGCGACATGCTGGCCCTCTTGCGGCTGGCCGGGTCGCATGCCGTCCCGGTGCCGCTCGCCGAGACCGCGCTCGCCAACCTTTTGACGGCCGCAGCCGGCGGCGAGCCCAAGCCCGGTCCGGCAACCCTGGCGCTGGGCAAGCTTCAACTCTCGGGCGGCCGGCTCAGCGGCAAGGTCGAGCGCGTTCCCTTCGCTGCGGTCGCCGACCGCTTCGTCGCGGTGGTCGGCGGCACGCTGGCCGTGATCGCCAAGGCCAACGCCAAGATCGAGGCCAGGCCCAGCCATGCCGGCGAGCCCCACGGCACGGTGGTTTTCGACAACGCCGCGGCCGAATTCAGTGCCGCCTCGCCGGTGAGCGCCGAGCGCGCGTTCGAGCTCGCGGCCGTCATGCGCGCCATGCAGATGGCCGGCGCCGCCGACAAGGTGCTGGCGACCGCCGTCGAATACTCCAAGCAGCGGGTGCAGTTCGGCCGCTCGATCTCGACCTTCCAGGCCATCCAGCACATGCTGGCCGAACTGGCGAGCTGCGTGGCCGCCACTGTCGCTTCGGCCGAGGCGGCCGCGCGCGACGCCGACGAGGGCGGCCTTTTGGATGGCGGCCGCTTCTCGATCGCCGCCGCCAAGAGCCAGGCCTCCGAGTTCGCCCAGCGCATCGCCGCCATATCTCACCAGTCGATGGGCGCCATGGGCTTCACCCACGAGCACATCCTGCACCACTACACGCGCAGGCTCTGGGTATGGCGCCGCGACTTCGGCAGTGAGACCTTCTGGGGCGAGAAGATCGGCCAGGCCTATGCCAAGGCCGGCCCCGAGGCGCTGTGGGCGTCGCTGAGCGGGAGCAAGTACGCAGCGTAACGGCAGACCGTCATCCGGCAGGAGACGCCGGAACCTGCGAGCGATACCAATCCAGGATCTCGGCGCCCGTCCACATCACCACGCCGCTGTGGCCGAGGATGTAGTCATAGAGCATCTCCAGGTATTTGATCCGGTGCGGCACGCCGGTGAGATAGGGGTGGATCGAGATCGCCATCACGCGCGGCGCCTTCTCGCCGTCGAGGTAGAGCCGGTCGAACTGATCGCGACCGCGGCGGAATATCTCGTCGGAGGGCTGCTGCTGGACGGCGCTCATGACGACGTCGTTGATCTCGACCGTGTAGGGAACGGAGACGATCTCGCCACTTCTTGTCTTCAGGGCAACGGGCTGCTCGTCCAGCACCCAGTCGGCGACATATTCGATGCCGGCCTCGGCCAACAGATCGAGCGTTTCATCCGTCTCGGTGAGGCCGGGGCTCTCCCAGCCGCGCGGCGCCTTGCCGGTGAAGTCCTTGATCGCCCGAATGGTATCGGCGATGGCCGCGCGCTGATCCTCGACCTTGTGCATGGGCCGCTGGACGTAGCCGTGCCCCATGAAGTCCCAGCCGGCATCGCGTGCCGCCGCGCAGGCTTCGGGGTAGAGGTCGCAGGCCGTGCCGTTCAAGGCAAAGGTCGCCTTGAGGTTGCGGCTGCCCAGCGTCTCCAGGAAGCGCCAGAAGCCGACGCGCATGCCGTACTCATGCCAGGCCCAGTTGGGCACGTCCGGCAACAGCGGCTGTCCCATCGGCGGCGGCAGAACGGTCCGGGGCATTGGGCCCGACGGGCTCCAGTTCTCGACATTGACGATGGTCCACACCGCAACCCGTGCCCCGCCGGGCAGCTGCAGGCGCGGCCGCTTGTGGATCGGTATGTAGGCGATGCGATCGCGGACGCTGCTGCCTGGCTCTTTGGTCATCGATTCCCTCCGCTGTCGACCACTCTACAAGATGTCCGGTTACCGCCGCGAGGCGGCTTGCAGCACGCCGAGGAATATCCCAACGTCGGGCGGCATGGATCAGAACACTCCGACGAACATTCATCCCGCCCTGGCGGCCGGCCGCGCTGCGGTCATCACCGGCGGGGCGAGCGGCATCGGCCTGGCGGCCGCCAAGCGCTTTGTCGTGCTTGGCATGAAAGTCTGCCTGGCCGATCTCGACCCGGCGGCACTCGATCGGGCGGCGGCCGAGATCGGCGCGCCCTCCGGATCGGTGGTGACCCAGCCGACCGACGTGTCGAAGCTCGCCGATCTCCAGCGTCTGAAGGACAAGGCTTACGCCTCCTTCGGCGAAGTCGCGGTGCTGATGAACAACGCCGGCACCGCGCCGGGCGGCGGCCCGTGGGACCATATCGACCGCTGGCGCACCGTCCTTGAGGTCAATCTCTGGGGCGTCATCAACGGCGTGCAGACCTTCACGCAGACGATGATCGACCAGGGAACGCCCTGCGCCATCATCAGCACCGGCTCAAAGCAGGGCATCACCACGCCGCCCGGCGATACCGCCTACAATGTCAGCAAGGCGGGCGTGAAGGTTCTCACCGAGGCGCTGGCGCACCAGCTGCGCAACGTCCCCGGATGCAAGGTGAGCGCGCACCTGCTGGTGCCGGGCTTCACCTTCACCGGCATCACCCGGCCGCGCGGCAGCGAGAAGCCGCCGGGCGCGTGGACGCCCGAGCAGGTCATCGACATGATGATCGAGCGCATGGGCAAGGGCGACTTCTACATCATCTGCCCGGACAACGACGTGAGCTGGGAGACCGACCGCAAGCGCATCCAGTGGGCGGCGGAAGACATCACCCGCAACCGCCCGGCGCTGTCGCGATGGCACGACGACTACAAGGACGAATTCGCGGCCTTCATGAAGGCGAAGGAAGGGTCATCCGACTGAGCGCGGCCACGAACGAGCCCATGCCGGTGCTGCGCAGCGCCACGAAGGGCTTCGACATCTGGCGGCACAGCCGTTTCACCGTTCCCACCGCCTCGTGACTGACGCAGTCGACCGGGAACATCACGACGTCGGCGCGGCTTACCAGGCCGCCCAAAAGCCCGCTACGATCGTCGACACCGCCGTCGTGATGCAGGAAGCGGGCGCCGAGCCGCTCGCTCGATGCGCGCAGATGGCCGAGCTTGTCGGTGCGGCCGCCGACATAGAGCAGGGTGAGGCCGGCGAGGGAGCAGGGTGCGGCCGGCGCACTGTCTTCAGCTTCCGGCCCGAAGCCCGCCTCGAACGCTTCCAGCTCCTCGCTGAGCGCGCGTTCGCGCCGCTCCAGCGCCGAGCGTCGCTCACGCTCGCGGTCGAGCACCTCGTTCGCGCAGGCCAGGCGCTCCTCGACGTCGGCGCGGCGGTTGGTCTCCGACCGCAGGCGCCGCTCGAGGCTCGCGATGAGGTCGCTGAGCGCCGCCTCGTCGGAGGCCCTGTCCGCGCGGGGCGTGGCCTGGTCGGCGATGCGGCCGGCGAGCAGGTCGCCCAGCTCGCGGATTCTGGCGTCGCGCCGGGTGATGCCGTCACGCAGGTGATCCTGCTGGCGCACCAGCTTTTCGCGCAGGGCCGCATTCTCCGCCTCGAGCGCGCTCAGCCGGCGGATGTCGGCCCGATTGGCCGCGCCGACCAAGTGCGACAGCATGTGGACTTCGCCGAAGATGTCTCGGATCAGCGTGTCGTTGGTCGCCGGATGGGTGAGCGCCGCCCAGTAGGCGCCCGGAATGTCGCCCTGCCGGACGGCGTCGCGCCACTGGGCGCGGATCTCGTCGGTCGTCTTGGCCTTGTCGAAGCGGCCGATGACCAGGCGATGGCGCTTGTCGAGCGCCTTGTGCAGCAGCGTGCCCCGTCCGTCGCGCAGGTTGGCCAGCAGCACGCCCTGGCCATGCAGGTCGTGGTCGGAGACGCCGTCGGTCGCCATCCCGGCCTTGGACAGGACCTGCCGCAGCTCGCCGGTCGACAAGCAGGTGCCGACGATCGAGCAGTGCAGGTGATTGGAAAGCTCCCAGATCCTGGTGCGGCGCGAGGCGCGGGACTGCAGCTCGTCGAGCTCGGGCTCGATCATCCGCGGCGGCAGCGAGACGATCGGCTTGCCGAGCAGGGCTTCGGCTGCGCCGTTCCTGGGGCGGAGCGTCGACGGATCAAAACGAAGCGTTATGGTCATCCTGCGTCTGCTGTCGATATATTCACTGGAATATAACGATGGTGTCAGAAGACGGTTTTGCCGGCAAGGCCCGAGATTTCGGATGGAATCGCCCCGTTTTGGGCCCCTTGCCGGCCGTTGATATCGGGAGCTTTGCCTGCTCCAATGGTGCGATGCATTCGGGTCGATACAACGCCTGTGAACAGGAAGGGGACCATCGTGAAGATCAGCGCCAGAAATCGGCTCAAGGGCAAGATCCTCGAAGTCAAGAAAGGCGCGACGACGGCGCATGTCCGGCTAGATGTGAATGGCACCACCGTCACCGCCTCGATCACCAACGAAGCCGTCGACGAGCTCGGCCTGAAACCCGGCCAGACGGCCTACGCCATCATCAAGGCGTCCGACGTGATGGTCGGCCTCGACGAGTGAGCGATCGATGGTCCGGTTGAACGAGGTCCGGTCCGGCGAGCTGGCGGTCGACCTGCCGGCGCGCGCCGACGCCGAGGTGTATTTCATCGGCCGTATCCGCACGCCGTGGACCGATCGTCTGAGCTGCCCGCGTCAGGGCCGGGCGGACGGGCCGACTTGCCGCATCGAGCTGTTCGCGCCGTGGGACAGGGGATTGGACAGCATCGCCGAGTTCGCGCGCCTCGAAGTGCTCTACTGGCTGCACGAGTCGCGGCGCGATCTCGCCTTGCAGGCGCCGAAAAGCGACGGCAATGCCCGCGGCGTCTTCTCGCTGCGCACACCGGTGCGGCCCAATCCCATCGGCACGTCGATCGTGCAGCTGGTGAAGGTCGAGGGAGCGGTGCTGCTGGTACGCGGCCTCGATTGCCTCGACGGCACGCCGCTGATCGACCTCAAGCCCGATCGCACCTTGTTCAAGCCGCTGGCGCCCGCCCAGGCCGGCGATTTTCAGGTGGGTGAAGCGTGAGTGGGACGACCCGCCGCTCGGCGCTGGCGCTCCTGGGCGCAGGCCTGCTGGCGCGCCCGGTTTGGGCTGAGGGCCGGACGATCGTCGATTCGGCAGGCCGCAAGGTCAGCCTGCCGGATCGCGTCAGCCGCGTATTCGTCGCCGGGCCGCCCGCATCGGTGCTGATGTATGCGCTGGCGCCCGACATGATGGTGGGCTGGATCCGTTTGCCGACAGCGGCGGAGAAGGAATTCCTGACGGGGCCGGCGCGCGATCTGCCCGAGACCGGCCGGCTCACCGGCCGCGGCGACACCGTGGGCCTCGAACGCCTGATCGCGGCCAAGCCGGACCTTGTGCTCGACTTCGGCTCGGTAACGGGGACGTATGTATCGCTGGCCAACCGGGTGCAGGACCAGACTGGCATTCCCTATGTCCTGATCGACGGCACGTTTGCGGCCACGCCAGCTTCGCTGCGGCTCGCCGCGGATATCATCGGCCGGTCGGCGCGCGGTGCCGAGCTCGCAGCCTACGCCGAGAGGACCTTCGCCAGGGTCGATGATGTGTTGGCACGCGTGCCGGCCGACAAGCGGCCACGGGTCTATCTTGCGCGCGGCCCCGAGGGGCTGGAGACGGGAGGCCGCGGCTCGATCAACACCGAGATCATCGAGCGCGTGGGCGGCGTCAATGTCGCCGAGGGCCTGGGCGGGCGCGGCAATACCGCCAACGCCTCGCTCGAGCAGATCATCGCCTGGCAGCCCGATGCCATCGTCACGCTCGATCGCGCGTTCTTTGCCGGCGTGAAGACCAAGCCCGGCTGGGACCAGGTGCGCGCGGTGGCCGAGAACAAGGTCTACCTGGCGCCCGGCCTGCCGTGGGGCTGGATCGATGCCCCGCCATCGATCAATCGGCTGATCGGCCTGCGCTGGCTGCTCAAGACCTTCTATCCGACGGAAACCGCCATCGACCTGCGCACCGACACGCGCTTTTTCTACGCGCTGTTCTACGGCGTGAAGCTCGAGGATTCGCAACTCGATCGGCTGCTCGGTGGCGCTTCCGCACGCTGACGGCGCGCAACGCAGCGCCGTCGTCCTGATGGGCCTGGTGGTCATCCTGCTGGCCGCCGTCCTGCTGGCGAGCCTGCTGGGCCCTTATCCGCTGACGCCCGGCGACGTCGTCTCGGCGATCATGGCGCGCCTTGCCGGCCATGCCGCGCCGGAGCCGATCGATACGGTCCTGTTCCAGATCCGTCTGCCGCGCGTGCTGGCGGCGCTGCTGGTCGGCGCGGCGCTGGCGGCGGCCGGCACCAGCTACCAGACGCTGTTTCGCAATCCGCTGGTCTCGCCGGACATCCTGGGCGTGTCGGCAGGCGCCGGGTTCGGCGCGGTGCTCGGCATCCTGTTGTCATTGCCGGTGATTGCCATCCAGGGACTGGGCTTCGTCACCGGCCTGCTGACCGTCGGCATCGTCTACACGCTGGCGCGCGCCCTGCGCAGCCAGAACGAGATCCTAGTGCTGGTCCTGGCGGGCATTGTCGTCGGCGCATTGGCCGGTGCCGGCATCTCGCTGGTGAAGATTCTGGCCGATCCCTACAACCAGCTTCCCGCCATCACCTTCTGGCTGCTGGGCAGCCTGTCCGGCATCAAGGTGAGCGACCTGCAGACGGTGGCGCCGCTGGTGATCCTGGGCCTCGTTCCGCTCGCCCTGCTGCGCTGGCGGATCGGCGTGCTGTCGCTGGGCGACGACGAAGCCAAGGCGCTCGGCGTCAATGTGAGGTTCGTGCGCGGCGTCGTGATCGCAGCGGCCACGCTGGTCACGGCGACCGCCGTCTCGGTGTCGGGTGTCATCGGCTGGGTCGGACTGGTGATCCCGCACATGGCGCGCCTCCTGGTCGGCCCGCGCTACGACCGCGTGCTGCCGGCGGCAGTGCTGATGGGCGCGGCATTCCTGGTCCTGATCGACACGGTGGCGCGCGGGGCGGCGCGTATTGAAATCCCGCTCGGCTTGCTGACCGCGCTGCTGGGCGCGCCGGTGTTCGTCTGGCTGCTGGCGCGCGGCCGGCGCTCCTGGAGCTGAGCCGTGTTGCAGGCCTCCGCGCTCGCCATCGGCTACCATCACCGCACCGTCGCGGCCGGCATCGATCTCGCCGTGCGGCGTGGCGAAGTGCTTTGCCTGCTCGGACCCAACGGCGCCGGCAAGACCACGCTGTTCAAGACCCTGCTGGGCCTGATCCCACCCCTCGGCGGCAAGGTCACGATCGACGGCCGGCCCATTGATCGGCTCGCGCGCCGCGAACTGGCGCAATCGATGGCCTATGTCCCGCAGGCGCAGGTGATGGAGTTCGCCTACACCGTCCTCGACCTGGTGCTGATGGGCCGCACGGCGCATTTGGGGCCGTTCTCGGCGCCGGGCCCGCGCGATCACGCGCGGGCGCATGCCGCGCTGGCCGATCTCGGCATCGCCCAACTGGCTGCGGCCGAGGCCAACCGCATCTCGGGCGGGCAGCGCCAGCTCTGCCTGATCGCCCGCGCGCTGGCCCAGGATGCGCCCTTGCTGGTGATGGACGAGCCGACGGCCAGCCTCGATCTCGGCAATCGCCTGATGGTGCTGGAGCGCGTGCGCGCGCTCCGGGCGCAAGGCTATGGCGTGGTGTTCTCGACCCATGACCCCGACCAGGCGCGCGAGCTTGCCACGCGGGTGGCGGTGATCGCCGCTGGGCGCCTGGCGGCCTACGGGACGCCGCACGAGACGCTCAGCGGTCCGACCCTGTCGGCGGTGTACGGCGTCGAGGTAACGATCGAGCGCACCGAGAGCGGCCGCTACGTCGTGGCGCCGCGATCGTGACGGCGGGGTCAATGGATTTTCGACGAGGCGGGTGGCGTCAGCAGGCGGGCGAGCGAGCGGATCTCGGGCGTCGAGGCGCCGTAGGCGCGACGCTCCATCTCGCGATAGAGCCGCACGATGTCGTTGCCGGTCTCGGTGACCGCGGCGCCGCCGCCGCCGCCGCCGCCGGTTTGGGCCGTGACCACGGGCTCGCGGAACATGCGGTTGAGCTCGTCGACCAGGAGCCACGCCTGGCGATAGGACATCGCGAGCGCCCGGCCGGCCGCCGAGATCGATCCCGTTTCGTTGATGAGCTCGAGCAGCCGGATCTTGCCGGGCCCGATCGAGCGCTCGTTGCCGAAATCGAGTCGCAGGTGCAACGACGTCTTTGCTGCGGCCTTCACGGCCCGTTTGGTGGTGCCACGTCCCATCGCAGCGATTATGCGGCGGGACGTTGCTGCGCGCCAGATGCTCTCGTTCGTCTAGTGTCAGGGCGCCGGCCACGAGAACAAGAAACGGCTGGCGGTTCATGAGCGGCTCCAGCGGACTGTTGGCCGCGGAGTTTAAAATCGTGCGGCGCCGGATACCAGCGAACTGAGATTCATGTTGAGCGGCGACATTCCCCTGGCGCGCGGGTTGTCACCGGCACGCAACGGGGGCACACTGCAGCACTCAGTACCGCGTGCCGGAGTATCTCAGCGTAAACCTGTACCAATAAACGGGGGGTTTAGCAGATGTCCGTGTCCAATATTCCAGCGTCCCAATCTGGTCTGCCCTGGTGGAAGGAACCCACCAAGGACCAATGGCAAGCCTACATCGCCGCCTGGCTCGGTTGGACGCTCGACGCGTTCGACTTCACCATCTTCCTGCTGATCATGGTGCCGATCTCCCAGGAGTTCGGCGTTCCCATCACCGCCGTCGCCATCGTCTTCACGCTGACGCTGTGGATGCGCCTGGTCGGCGCCACCGCCGCCGGCTGGCTGGGCGATCGGATGGGCCGCAAGACGCCGCTGATGATCTCTATCCTGTGGTACTCGATCTGCAACTTCATCGCGGGATTTTCGCCCACCTTCACCTTCCTGCTGATCTTCCGCACGCTGCTCGGCATCGGCATGGGCGCGGAGTGGCCGGCCGGCGCGGCGCTTGCCATGGAATCCTGGCCGACCCGCTCGCGCGGCTTCATGAGCGGCATCCTGCAGGGCTCGTGGGGACTGGGCTTCGCCCTTTCGGCGTTGGCCTACGGCTTCCTCTTCGAGCACATCGGCTGGCGCGGCCTGCTATGGATCGGCATCCTGCCGGCGCTCGCCGTGGTGTGGATCCGTTTCTACGTCAAGGAGCCCGAAGTGTGGGCCGAGAACAAGCGGCAGCAGATCGAGAAGAAGACCGAAGTGAAGCTGCCGCTGTTCGTGATCTTCAGGCGCCAGTACCTCTTCAACACGCTCACCGCCTGCGCCTGGATGGCGGCGGCATTCTGCGTCTACTACTCGATCTGGGCGCTGTTCTCGACCTATCTGCAGAAGGAGCTGTCGTGGACGCCGCTCATGGTGGCGACGCCGCTGTTCTGGGCCAACATCGTGGTCTTTGCCGGCAGCGCCATGTGGGGCGGCGTGGCCGACAAGTGGGGCCGCCGGCCTGCGATCATCGTGCCTTGCATCCTCGCCATCTTCGTGACGCCGCTCTACCTGTGGACCCAGGATCCGACGATGATCATCCTGGGCTTCATCCTGCAGGGCGTCTTCGGCGGCTCGATCTACGGCCAGAACCCGAGCTACCTCTGCGAGCGCTTCCCGACCGAGGTGCGGGCGACGGCCTCGGGCTTCGTCTATCACCAGGGCGCGATCTGGGGCGGCCTGGTGGCGCCGGTGCTGAGCTACTTCGCCGTCGAGATGAAGATGGGCTTCGCGCTGCCCATGATGGTGAGCACGACGGTGTTCCTGGTGCTGGTCATCATCGCGGTGGCGCTGGGACCCGAGACCAAGGGCAAGCACCTCACCGCCGACCTGGAGGTCAAGGCGGCTGACTGAAATTCCGTCGCAGTCCCTCTCCGCCCAAGAGGCGGGGAGGGAAGGGGCCCTTCCCGGCTGGTCGGAAACCGCATGTTGCAGTCCCCATTGGCATGCGGGTTGCTCGCCTTCAGCGAGGACACTCAACGCCAGGGGAGATCGCCCGATGTGCAACGGCGACGACCGGAATTGCCCTGATTTCGAACGCCATCGCAAGAAGCTGCTCGACGAACTCGACAGCGAGCGGCGCAGCTTCATGAAGAGCGCCTTCGTGGCGAGTGGTGGCGCGGCGGCACTCGGCGCCGGCGGAACTTTGATCTCGCCCGCGGTCGCGCAGACGGTCGCCGGACAGCAGGGCCGGCCCAACCATCATTATGTCCCGGCGACGGCCGACACGGTTCATTGGGGTTACTTCAGCAAGCTGTTGAAACCGGTCGTCGAGGTCGACAGCGGCGACTACATCACCATCGAGGCCCTGACCCATCACGCCAACGACGACGCCGAGCGCATGGTCAAGGGCGACCCGGGCGCGGAGAGCGTCTTCCTCTGGACCAAGGACAGGAAGGGCGTCGACCGGCGCGGCGCCGGCCCGGTCGACGGCAAGCTGCTGGGACGCGGATCGGGCGAGGGCTTCGGCGTCCACATCTGCACCGGTCCGGTGTTCATCAGGAACGCCGAACCCGGCGACATACTCGAAGTGCGCATCATGGATGTGAAACCCAGGCCGTCCGCCAATCCCGACTATTCCGGCAAGGCCTTCGGCAGCAACGCGGCGGCGTGGTGGGGTTTCCACTACAAGGAGCTGCTCACCGAGCCCAAGCCACGCGAGGTGGTCACGATCTACGAGATCGACGCCACCGGACAGCGCAACTGGGCCAAGGCGCTCTACAATTTCCAATGGACCCCGCAAACCGACCCGTTCGGCGTGGTCCACAAGACGATCGACTATCCCGGCGTTCCGGTCGACCACAGCACGATCAAGGAGAACCACGGCATCCTGAAGAACGTGCGCATTCCGATCCGGCCGCATTTCGGCGTGATGGGGGTGGCGCCGAAGGAGGCCGATTACGTCGATTCCATCCCGCCCGCCTATTTCGGCGGCAACATGGACAACTGGCGTATCGGCAAGGGCGCCACCATGTTCTACCCGATCGCGGTCGAGGGCGGCTTGTTCTCGATCGGCGATTCGCACGCCTCGCAGGGCGACTCCGAACTCTGCGGCACCGCGATCGAATGTTCGCTGACCGGCACGTTCCAGCTCATCCTTCACAAGAAGGCCTCGCTCGGCGGGACCTCGCTGGCGGAACTCGACTACCCGCTGCTCGAGACCCAGGACGAATGGGTGCTGCACGGCTTCAGCTTCCCGAACTACCTGCAGGAACTCGGGCCGACCGCGCAGCAGACGATCTTCGAGAAGTCGTCGGTCGACCTCGCGCTCAAGGACGCGTTCCGCAAGATGCGCGCGTTCCTGATGACGACCAAGGGACTGACCGAGGACGAGGCGATTTCCCTGATGTCGATCGCCGTCGATTTCGGCGTGACGCAGGTGGTCGACGGCAACTGGGGCGTCCACGCCATCCTCAAGAAGAGCCTGTTCGCCGGCGCCGAGGCCTGAGCGGCTTCAGCCGCGGATTTCGACCCCGGCCCATTCCTCCAGCAGCTTGGCGATGAAGGTGAAGTCGGACTCCGCTTCGTCGACGCAGAGGCGTACGTCCTTGTAGGAAAGGCCGGTGGCGATACCAGAATCGGCATTCTAGGATGAGTGAACACCGCAATAATCAGGAGGAACGCCCGATGTCCGTGACCCGCCGACAATTCGCTCCGGCCGCAGCCTCGCTGGCGGCGTTGGCCGCGTCAGCGCCGGCCTTCGGCCAGCAGACCAGCGAGACCGTGAAGTGGCGGCTGACCTCGAGCTTCCCCAAGAGCCTGGACACGCTGTGGGGCGCTTCGACCACCATCGCGCGCGCCGTGGGCGAGATGACCGACGGCAAGTTCGTGGTGCAGCCGTTCGGCGCCGGCGAGATCGTCCCCGGCCTGCAGGTGCTCGACGCCGTGGCCAACGCCACCGTCGAATGCGGCCATACCTACACCGGCTACTACATCGGCAAGAACCCGTCCTTCATCTTCGACGGCTCGCTGCCCTTCGGGCTGACGCCGCGCATGCAGAATGCCTGGATGATGTTCGGCGACGGCCGCAAGCTGATGGACGAAGTCTATGACGGTTTCGGCGTCGTCGCCCTGCCGGCCGGCCAGACCGGCGGCCAGATGTTCGGCTGGTTCCGCAAGGAGCTCAAGACGCCGGCCGATTTCGTCGGCCTGAAGATGCGCACGGCGGGCTTCGGCGGCAAGGTCATGGCCAAGTTGGGCGCGGTGCCGCAGCAGATCGCCGGCGGCGACATCTATCCGGCGCTGGAGCGCGGCACGATCGACGCCTGCGAATGGGTCGGCCCCTATGACGACGAGAAGCTCGGCTTCAACAAGGTGGCGAAATACTATTACACGCCGGGCGTCATGGAGCTCGAGGCGGTCAACCAGCTGATGGTCAACAAGGCCGCCTGGGCGGCGCTGCCGCCGCGCTACCAGGCGATCCTGCGATACGCCTGCAACTATGCGATGACCGAGATGCTGGCGTCCTATGACGCCAAGAACGCCACGGCGATCGCCCGCCTGGTGGCCGCCGGCACGCAGCTCTCCGTCCTGCCGGAAGAGGTGATCAAGGCGCTGCGCAGCGCGCTCGAGACGGTGCTCGACGAGGAGGCGGCGCAGAGCGAGCAGTTCAAGAAGATCCTGACCAACTGGCGCCAGTTCCGCGCCGACCAGCACCGCTGGTTCTCCATCGCCGATACCCGCGCCGACCTCGCCGTCTTCAGGACCGACCAAAAGTAGGGCGTTTCGAGCCTGCGCGGCAGCCTCTGCCTGCCCGGCCCGCGGGCGGCCGGGTTTGTGGTTTTCGCCACATCTATGGCCGACAACAGGGAGTTGAATGAGATACCCCCTCGCCCATCCGCCGTGCACGTAGTAGTAGGTTCCAGGAGCGGTTGTACGACTTGGAGAAGCCGCAAGAGCTTCTCGGTTGGCCGGGCTTGAATCTCATCAGTATTGCCATCGTTGGAGGGCTCCAATGGCGGGCGATAGCGGAACGTCCTTTCCCGTTGCCGGGTTGGCAGTCGTGGCGCTGTTCCTGTCGACCGCCTTCCTGGCGCCGCGCGGCTTCGATCTGCTGCGCCAGGCCGAGGACGATGCCGGCCGGCAGGTCCGGTCGTCCCAGCCGGCGGTCGAGGCGCGGCTCTGGGAAGATCCGCTGGAAGCCCTGCGCCGCCACCTCGCCAAGCTGAAGGATGTTTGTGCCAGCACGACGCCCGCGGCAGCCGCCGGCACGTCCGCCGCCGAGGCGCGCTGTCAGGACGGGCAGCCGGAAACCCCCGCCACGTTCGGGGCGAAGATCTCTCACGACGGCCTGACCGTCATCGCCGCGATCCTGCCCGGCGGCACCTTCGTCGGCAGCGCAGAAGTGCGGCGGCGGAACCGCTATGCCGTGCTCGCCGGCCTGAACGTCGCGGGCTACGTTCCCGACAACAGCGAGCGCATGAACCTGCTGCGCCTGCCGCGCTGCGACTCGTTCAGCGGCTGCCGGAGCGACCGCGACCAGGACCAGAAGAAAGCCAAAGACCAGAAGACGGCCAACCTCGTGGCGTCGGCCGACAACGCGCCGGCATCGGTCATCGATGCCACCCCGCCGCCGCCCCAGACCGTGATGGACATGGTCTACGAGACATTCAGCGCGGGCCCCAACGGGCCAGGCGACGTCGGCACGACGCAGCGGCGCGTGGTCGTCCTGTGGATCGACGACAGCCTGTTCGGCCGGCACTGGCTCAGCCGGATCGCGATCCTGTTCAAGGACCTGGGCCTTTCCGGCGAGGGCGTGAAGCTCCGCATCCTGGGGCCGGCCGACAGCGGAGGGCTGGTCGATGCGCTGAGCGTCGATCTCCCGGATTTGCTCAAGGAAGCCGGCCGGCTTGAAGGGGACAAGGCCAAGGCGGCCCAAGGTGACGACACGACCAAGGCGTTCCGGGAGAGTTGGCAGGCGCTGGCCAAAATCCGCCTGATCAGCCCCAACTCGACCGCGCCCGACGATCAGTTGCTGACGGCGGCGCATTCGTCCGACGGCCAGCAGGCCGCCAACGACAGGCAGCTCTGTTCGCGCAGCGGCCAGCCCGTCGAACAGGCGTTCAAGCAGCAACTCGACGACGTCCAGAAAGCCCTCAACTACGCGGCCGGGACCGGGCAGGAGGTGGAGGGCGTGCGGCCGAAGTTCTTCGTCCGCACCATCGGCACCGACGACCTGCTGATCGACCGGCTGGTGACCGAGCTGTTCGCGCGCGGCCTCGACCCGCGCGCCGCCGGCGCCAGCCGGCGCGTCGCCCTGATCGGCGAATGGGATTCGATCTACGCCCGCACCTTTGCCGAGGCGCTGCGCAACCGGCTGTCCTGCGAAGGCGCCAAGAAGGGGCTGACGATCGATCTGGTTTCCTACCAGTACTTGCGCGGCCTCGACGGGGTCACGGTCGAGAGCGCGCCGACGCAGAACCGGCGCAGCGACGACAACCTGCGCGCCAACGACAATGCCAAGGCGAGTGACAATTCGCGCAACGGCACCGCCAATGCGCCGCCGGTCGAGTGGCCCGAGGGCCGCGATCAACGCGACTATCTGCGCCGCCTGGTCGACCAGCGGCTGGGCCAGAGCGACTGGCGTCATGCCGAAAC
>Ga0210384_10001512_pt1 | contig 31448 bp, 24 predicted proteins | sample IncBWH2MmetaG_FD_160574 | JGI IMG/M metagenome (GOLD analysis project Ga0210384, IMG submission 160574) | Forest soil microbial communities from Barre Woods Harvard Forest LTER site, Petersham, Massachusetts, United States - Inc-BW-H-2-M | ecosystem: Environmental > Terrestrial > Soil >...
CTGTCAAGAGTTCCGCTGCCCCTTCCTCGGCCGCCTTTCGGCGTCCGCGAACGGACCAGCGTGCCTCAGGACGGTGTCCGGACTTTCCTCCCGCCCCGACGTTGTAGCGGCGACTTTACGCCGCCACTCCTTCGCCGGAACCAGCGATCACCCGGCCCGCCCGCCAATTCCGATTATACTCTGAGATTCCCTCAAACAGTTCGCCGGTTTGTGACGGCTTGCCAACCTTCAGGTCACAGGTGCGGGTTCCGCAGTAGCGGAAACCGCTCCAGGCTCATCTTCCTCTTTCACGGGCCAGTATCGAAACAGCGAGTATGCAACGACTGACCACAAAACCGATCTCACCCAGTTCTTCCCGTTGAAGTTTGGCCCAAAATTCGAAAGCACAAATACATTAAAAAGTGTATGGGCAATCGCTGCAGGAAGAACGGACCCCGAACGCAGAGTAAGCCAGCTGAAAACAAAACCCAAGACGAGGCAGGTGAACACGCGCGATGCAAGCATCAACACGACGCCGATATCTGAAGCTCCATAATATGAATCAGAGAAAAAGTGGAATGCTGCCCAGACTATCCCAACAAGAAAGATTCCGCGGTAGAGCCCGTATCGCCGAATAAATCGTGGCTGAAGCAGGCCGCGGAAAATAATCTCCTCAAAGAGCGCACTGAAAAAGAGTAGAAGGAGCCATGTATCGGGAAAATCAAAATAGACGCGAAATTCCGGTAACCAGGATGCACCGAAACCATGTGCCCAGAGAATTCGATCGAACATGTAGTTTCCGACAGAAAGCATCACACTAATGCCAATGGGTACGGCCGCCCCAAGCAGGGCATATTGCGGTTTGAAAGCTCGAATCGAGCGCCACGCAGCCTGCCTTCCATCTCGTCCACTTACCCAGAACGGAATTCCAAGCTCTATTAATGGGTCCACGATTCGGCCCAGCCTCACGAACCATTCGCTAGCGAGGTATGCCTGCAGATGCGAGGAGGATAGATAAAGCAGCCCCATGGTCAAGAGCGCGAGCATCGGTCCGACCAAAAAAAAGGGGCCGATTAACACCCAGATAAGAGATTTTGTTCGCTTCCAGGAGGCAGCATCTTGGAATTCGGAGCCGCGTAGCGAGGCTAGCACTACAGGCAGTGAGGTACGTCTCACCGCCAATAGGTAAACGTAAACAAGAATCAGAGCAATTCCCAAGATGCAATAATGAAATCCCGGACCGAACATCCGGGGCTTTAATGCCAATGAACCAATTTTTAGAATTAGGCTACTGCTTGACTCCAGAACTGATGTCGGTTGAATACTGATGTAGAGTAATTGCCCCCAAATCGTTCCCAAACCAAGAATCGCAGGAGAACATACCCAGCCGAGAATTCTGCGGATTGGCCGTTCACCGGGCCAAAAACAAGCAAAGTATCCCGCCATCGAGGCAAGAATCAGGGGATATCGTGCGAAACTCAGGAACAGGACCAAGTTCGCCCTAATCTGCTCGTTGGACACTCCCCTCTTGACAAATTCAGCGGACAGATCATTTATCAGCTGTTCTGTCCACCACCTCGAATGCTGGGAGATAATCAGGCAGACAATACCGCCCAAGAATAAGAGTTGCGTCGCGTCGGCGGGCATCACGGATCGAAGAAATTGAATCAGGCGCTTCACGATTAGGCGACTTGAACTGGGGCGAATTGTGGCCCAGCTACGTTCTGATTAGCCACCACTTTTGTTAAAATAAATAACCTGCCGTGCCCCTATTTTAAGCCCAGAAGCTTCTCGAATTCCGCTTCACTGAGGATTGCCACGCTCAGTTCCTTCGCTTTGTCGTACTTTGAACCGGGATCGGTACCCACAACAACATAGTCTGTCTTTTTGCTGACCGAGCCTGAAACCTTGCCTCCATGCTGCTGCACGATTTCGCCCGCCTCTTCCCGCGAACGATTCGCAAGCCCTCCGGTAAACACGAAACTCTTCCCCGCAAACTTATCGCTCTTGACCTTGCGCTTTTCCGCCGTCGGATGCACGCCCGCTTTGTTCAGCTTCTTGATGAGCTTCAAATTGGCTGGCTCGGAGAAAAACTCCACGATACTGGCGGCGACCTTCGGCCCAACTTCCGGCACTTCGATCAGCTGCTCCTCCTTCGCCGCCGCCAATTCTTCCAGCGAAGAAAAGTGCTCCGCCAGCAACTGTCCCGTCCGTTCCCCCACAAACTGTATCCCCAGCGCGTAAATCAGCCGCGCCAGCGAATTCTTCTTGCTAGCGTCGATTTCCTCCAGCAAATTCTGCGCCGACTTCTCCGCCATGCGCTCCAGCCCGGCCACCGCATCTTCCTTCAGCAAATAAAGATCGGCGACATCTTTGACGAGTCCCTTGTCCACCAGCTGATCCACAATCTTGTCACCCAGCCCATCGATGTTCATCGCGTGCCGCCCCGCAAAGTGCAGCAACGACTCTCTCCTCTTCGCCGGGCACGCCGCATTCACGCAGCGATACGCCACTTCCCCTTCCACATGATGAATCGCGCTGCCGCACTCCGGGCAATTCTTTGGCATCTTGAACGGCTTGCGATTCTTCCCCTCTTTCACCACTTTCAGCACATGCGGAATCACTTCCCCCGCTCGCTCGATCAGCACCGTATCGCCAATCTGCAATCCCAGCCGTTCGATCTCATCCATGTTGTGGAGCGTGGAACGGCTGACAGTGACGCCTCCCACCTGCACCGGCTCCAGCACTGCCACCGGCGTCAGCGTCCCCGTCCGCCCCACCTGCACGATAATGTCGTTGACCACCGTCGTTTCCTGCCGCGCCGGATACTTGTAAGCAATCGCCCACCGCGGCGCCTTCGACGTGTAACCCAGTTCATTTTGAATGGGAATCGAGTTGACCTTGATCACCACGCCGTCAATTTCGTACGGCAGCCTCTCCCGCTTCGCATCCCAATCATCGCAATACGCCGTCACCGCCTCGATCCCCACACACAGCTTCCAATCGTCCGAAGCGCGGAACCGTAATTGCTTCAATGCCTGCAGGGACTCCGAATGTTTTGCAAACGGCACTTTTCCATCCACCAGCAGGTAGTACGCGAAAAAGTCCAGGCGCCGCGCCGCCGTAATCGCCGGATCCAATACGCGCACGGCCCCCGCCGCCGAATTCCGCGCATTCACAAAAATCTTCCCGCCAATCTGCTCCTGATGCCGGTTCAGCGCCTCAAACGCCTTCCGCGTCATCATCACTTCTCCGCGCACTTCGAAACTCCGCGCAAGTTTTATCTTTTTCAAGACCGCCGCATCCACCCGCAGCGGAATCGACCGGATGGTCTTCGCATTCGGCGTAACATCTTCGCCAGTCGTGCCATCCCCGCGCGTCAGCCCACGCACCAACACGCCCTCCTCATACTGCAGCGAAATGCTCAGCCCATCGAACTTGTGCTCCGCAATGTATTCGATTTTTTCCTGCCCGCTTCCCTGTCGCACCCGTTTATCCCAATCCCGCAAAGCATCATACGAAAACGCATTGTCCAGGCTCAGCATCGGCCGCGCGTGCTGCACCTTTGTAAATCCTTCGCGCGGCGCTCCGCCCACGCGCACCGTCAGCGAATCCGGCGTCACCAACTCCGGATGCGCCGTCTCCAGCTCCTTCAACCGGTTCATCAGCCGGTCGTACGCGGCGTCCGAAATCTCCGGATCATCCAGGACGTAATACCGGTATTCGTGATGCCGGAGCTTTTCCCGAAGCTCCTCCACTTCCTTCTTGATCGAAGCTGGCGCTGCTTTGGCCATGAAACCCTCAGCACAAGAGTGTGCTCAAAATCGCCTGTCATTATATAGAATGTTTCTCTGTCTTCACGAACGGGAGAGTCTTGAACCAACAATGGCGTTCACTTTGCAAAACGCGCTCCTGATTCACAACCCCAACGCCGGCAACGGCGGCGCTGGCCGCCGCCGCCTGCTCGATGAAGCGCGCCGCATTTTCTCCAGCGGCGGCATCGAAGCCGATCTCGCCGAAACCACCGGCCCCGGCCATGCTACCGAAATCGCCCGCCGAGCCGCCGACGAAGGCCGCGGCCTGGTCATCGCCTGCGGCGGCGACGGCACGCTCAATGAAGTCATCAACGGTCTTGCCGCCCAGAAAAACGGCCACCGCGTTCCGCTTGCCCTTCTGCCCGGCGGCACCGCCAACATTCTCGCCAAGGAATTGGACTTGCCCTGGGACATTCCCAGCGCCGCCGAAAAACTCGTTCGCGGCACCGTGAAGGAAATCGCCCTCGGCCTGGCCACTCCCCTTGAATATCCCGAGAAGAAAAAGTATTTCCTCAGCGTCGGCGGCGCCGGCCCCGACGGCATGATCGTCTACTCCATCGACCTCGACCTCAAAGCCCGCCTCGGCATCCTCGCCTACTGGTGGCAAGGCGCCCGCGAAGTCCTCCGCTACAAGTTCCCGCATTTCCGCATCGTCACCGGCGAAGAAAAAATCGACGCTTCCCTGGTCATCGTCGGCCGCACCAAAAACTACGGCGGTCCCTTCAAAATCACCACCGGCGCCGACCTCTTCGAAGATCAATTCGAAGTGATGGCCCTCACCACGCAAAGCGGCCTGCGCTATCTCAGCTACCTGCCCAGCCTGTGGCTCGGCGATCTCCGCGAAACCGAGGGAGTCCATTTCTGGAAAGCCGATACGCTCGTCTGCGAGCCCCTCGACAAGGATCCCCTCTACGCCCAAGTCGACGGCGAGCCCCTCGCCCGCCTCCCCGTCGAATTCAAAATCGTCCCCCGCGCCCTAAAGCTCCTAGTCCCCCACACTCCCTCGTAGTGGCCGGTCTTCAGACCGGTTCTTTGTCCCCTTGGAATGCGGCAGCTAGCTTGCCCTGAGCCTCGAAGGGCTGCCGCTTTTCCGCCCTTCACATCCCATCCGCGCAATCAGGAACTCCCATCACTGCTGGCTCACCTGGAGGCGCTACCCAGACGTCTCCCTCTAAACAATTGCAACTCTCCGCTCAACGCCGCTCCACCGGCTCGTCCCACATGTGATGCGACATCTTCCATTCCCCGTCCGCCTGCTTCCGCAAAACATTCAAGAAGATCCCCTTGTGCGACGCGCTCGTTGTCTTACCGTCTTGCGTCGTGGTCCATTCCACTTCGTGCGTCCCCCAGACGTACGCCGTTTCGCCGTCTCCCCCAATACCTTGCGGCACGACCACCAGCCTGGTGATCTTTGTTGGCGGCGCGCCTGGCGGAAACCAGTATTCGTTCAATCCCTTTTGCCCAATTCTCGGCTTGTCTCCATGTGGTGGCAGCAGCACGCAATCCTCCGTGAACAGCGCCCTCACGCCGTCGGCATCCCCCTTGAGCCAAGTTTCTTCGTACCGGCTATGAACCCTCCTGATCTTTGCGATGTCTTCCGCCGTCAGGCTCCCTCCGCCAGCCTTTATCGCTGGACACAGCAATAGCAACGACATCGCCACTGCAACCTTCCCCCATGCCTTGTGTATCTTCATAAACCCTCCTCAAACCACCTGCCCATTCGACGCATTGCATGCATCAAATGTCGTCATTCCAGTCGCTTGGACTTTCGTCCATCGTTAGGCTAACTTCTCTGCACGATGGACCCTCTGACCCACGCCCTAGCCTCCTACACCCTAAAGCGCGCCGCCTTCCCCCGCGCCGCGCGACCCGTCACAATCGCCATCCTCCTCGCCGGCACTCTCGCCGATCTCGATATCGTCAGCACTTGGATTGGCCCCTCCGCCTTCCTCACCTGGTATCGCACGTACACCCACTCTCTCCTCTTCGCCTTCCTGCTCACCCTGCTCGTCACTCTTCCCTTTCTCCTGCGCAATCGCCGCTCCCCAGAAAATAAAATTCCGCCGCTCACAATCATCACGCCCGCTCTCGCCGCCGCCCTCCTCCACCTCCTCATGGACACCTTCCAGTCCGCAGGCGTCGAATTCCTCTGGCCCTTCTCCGCGCGCCGCTTTGCCCTGGACTGGATCGCCCACCTCGACCTCTGGATCATCGCCATTCTTCTCGCCGGAATTTTGCTGCCGATGCTAAGCGGTTTGGTGACCGAGGAAATTGGAGCAAAATCAAAAGGTCCGCGCGGAAGAATCGGCGCCTCACTCGCGCTAGCAGCGCTGATTCTCTACGCCGTCGCGCGTTTCACATCTCACAGCAGCGCGGTGGCCGCCCTGGAATCGCAAAAGTACCGCGGAGAACGGCCGCGTCGCGTCGCCGCCTTCCCCGAATCAGGCTCCCCCTTCCGCTGGCACGGCATCATCGAAACCGAAAGCGCCCTCCACAATGTCGAAGTCAGCGTCGGCCCCGCCGCTAATCTCGACGCCGAATTCGCAATCGCCGCCTACAAGCCGGAATCCTCGCCCGCCCTCGACGCCGCCCACAACTCCACCCTCGCCCGCCGCTTCCTCCAATCCGCCCGCTTCCCCAAAGCCAGCGTCGAAAAAACCACCGACGGCTTCCATGTCCTCCTCCGCGATTTCCCCTACACGCGCGACGCAACCTCCGGTCCCCATGTGCAAGCCATCATCGACACCGACCCCTCCGGCAAAATCCTCTCCGAGGAGCTAGCCTGGGACCCCGCCTCCCACCAGTTTTGGTGGAAATAGCCGTCTGCCCTGTCGCTAGGTGCGACAAGCCCCGCTTTTCAACTTGCCTTTTCTTTTTGAGGTTTGTGCCGCAGAACCAATCGCGAAACTAAGTAACTCCCCGCTGCCAACCCAATCACCACGGCCGCCACTTGCCACTTATGCCCGGCCAGGTACGGCAGCGCATCCGACCCATAGCGAATCGCCAGATAGCCAATCCCGAAGTAACGTATAACACGCGCCAAGGTGACTGCCGCTGTAAAGCTCAGCAGCGGCACCTCGAACACTCCCGCCGCCACCACAAACACTTTAAAGGGGGTGGGCGGCGGCAGCAGCGCAGCCACCAGCATCCCTCCGAATCCATTGTGCACCACCCAATTGTGAATCGCCTGCGCCCGGTGCCCCGCATGCTTGTGAAACAGGGCTTCGCCGCCCTTTTCCGCAATGAAAAAGAGCAGCACGCATCCGAGCACCGACCCCAGCGCCGCCATCGACGCATATAGCGGCATCCGCGCCGGATGCTGAATCGACAATTCAATCAAAAGCAGGTCGTTGATAACGGGGAACGTCAGTACAGAAGAATCGAGGAAAGAAATAAGAAAAAGCCCCGGCGCGCCCAATGCGCCCGCAAACGCCACAATCTTTTGTTTCCATCCGTTCAACCCTGATGGCAAACGCGGTTCCTCCAATAAGATGTTGCAACCCATGTGGATGCCCGATTTATTTCTGGCGAAGCCGGAGGATACTCTAAGCACAACTACTGCGCAAAGGCCGCGCGATCAAAATGATTCATAAACACTTGCATCAGCGCGGTGCGATGCAAGTTTGGCAGCTTGGGAATTTCGCCGATCACGCGCACGTGGCCAAACCGCTCGATGGTTTCGCGATTCTCGCGATTCTGATCGCCGATCAGCACCACGCCGTGTACGGGCAGCTCCGCCGCATGCAGCGCCGCCAGCGTCAGCATCGTGTGATTCACCGTCCCCACCCCGCTGCGCGCCGCCACCAGCACCGGCAATTTGAATTTCACCATCATGTCCAGCATGAACTGTTTCTGGTTGATGGGCACCAGCACGCCGCCCGTGCCTTCCACGATCAACCAGTCGTTGATCAAACTGGTTGGCATGTTGATCCGCCCCAGGTCGATTTCCACTCCCGCCCACCGCGCCGCCAGGTCCGGTGAAACCGGCGGAACAAATTTGTAAACTTCATCCAGCGTTCGATCCGTGCCGATTCCCGCAAGCCGCATCACCGTCACGCGATCCGAACCTTCGAGCGTCCCCGTCTGGATCGGTTTCCAATAAACGGCATCGAGCGCAGCGCACAGTAGCGCCGAAAGAGTCGTCTTTCCGACTCCCGTATCCGTCCCGGTAATAAAAAAGTGATGCCTCATGCGCGCAGGGTCCCCGCGATTCGGCTCATGGTGCGCAGCGCCGCCGCTCCGCTGATCGCAATTTTCCGCTCGTGGCTAATACGATGCTCCTTCACAACTGCGCTCGCACAAATCATCGCAGCGCCGCCGGCAAGCTCATTCCAAAAGGGGGATGGAAAGCGTTCGCGTTCAGCGGCGCTTCCAACTTGGACTTGTTCCGCATGGACTCCCGAATGCCTTGGATAGCTCCGCCTTACTTGATTCTGGCATGTTACCATCGGTTGGCAAAATCATATCGTCGACGTATCTAAGGCGATACGGGACAACTCGGCTTCCCCGCGAGCAGCAATTTGACCCGCCTTCCTCAAAATGTTATAAATCTGCGGTTTGTGCTAGCCTTTGCGCCTGGTATGCAGGGTGCTGTCTCGGCGGATTTGGGGTAATCTCAGAAGCTGCGGCGGCCTCTTCCCGAAGGAATTTGAACAATTTGCGAAGTAGTTGCGCCCAAGGGCGCTCGCCCGAAAAAGTGTGCCGGAAGCGGTCTTGCAGCGAAGCAACTGCCCGGTGAACGAATCCTGGATGGAGGAACGTGAATGAGAGTTTGGTTTGCAAGAGCCCGGTCCGTGGGCCAAAGATTCACCAAGTTTGGAGCCGCTGCCGCGTTGCTGACAATTTTCACCGCCGCTTCGGCCAAAGCGCAGGAATCCAGCGGCGAAGCCGGATTAAAGCTCCCCGATCTTTCCCAAGTCAGCTTTCTTGGCATTGACGGCCACAAGCTTCTGCTCTTCGGAATTCTCATCTGCATCTTCGGCCTTGCGTTTGGTCTGGTAATCTACACGCGCCTCAAGAACTTGCCCGTTCACAAGTCCATGCGCGGCATTTCGGAATTGATTTACGAGACCTGCAAAACCTATCTCTTCACCCAGGGAAAATTCCTCCTGATCTTGTGGGTCTTCATCGCCGTCGTCATCGTGTTGTACTTTGGTTGGCTCGCTCCCGTTCCGGGCAAACCTGTCGCGCTGACTTTGCCCATCATTCTCGCCTTCAGCCTTGTGGGCATGGCTGGAAGTTACAGCGTCGCGTGGTTCGGCATTCGCGTGAACACGTTTGCGAACTCGCGTACCGCCTTCGCCAGTCTGCGCGGCAAGCCCTATCCGATTTATCACACGCCACTCGAAGCCGGAATGAGCATCGGCATGATGCTCATCAGCGTCGAGCTGCTGTTGATGCTCGTCATTCTTCTCTTTGTCCCCGGCGACTACGCCGGACCGTGCTTTATCGGTTTCGCCATCGGTGAATCGCTGGGTGCGGCGGCGTTGCGCATCGCCGGCGGCATTTTCACCAAAATCGCCGACATCGGCTCCGACCTGATGAAAATCGTCTTCAAGATCAAGGAAGACGACGCGCGTAATCCCGGCGTCATCGCCGATTGCACTGGTGACAACGCTGGCGACTCCGTCGGCCCCAGCGCCGACGGTTTTGAAACCTACGGCGTCACCGGCGTTGCGCTCATCACATTTATCTTGCTCGCGGTGAAAGACCCAACCTTGCAAATCCAATTGCTCGTCTGGATCTTCGTCATGCGCATCGTCATGCTCATCGCCAGCGCCGCGGCTTATTTCATAAACGGACTAATCGCCAAAGCAAGATTCGGCAACGCCGACCATATGAATTACGAAACGCCGCTTACCTGGCTCGTGTGGCTCACCTCGTTCATTTCCATCGCGTTGACCTACGTGATCTCTTCGCTGATTATCCCCACTCTCGGCGGCGACCCCTCACAGTGGTGGAAGCTCGCGACGATCATTTCTTGCGGCACACTCGCGGGCGCCATCATCCCCGAACTAGTGAAAGTTTTCACTTCCACCGAATCGCGCCACGTGAAGGAAGTCGTGACGTCCGCCGAAGAAGGCGGCGCTTCGCTCGGCATTCTCTCCGGCTTCGTGGCCGGTAATTTCTCCGCCTACTACATCGGCCTCGCCATGGTCTTGTTGATGTCCGTCGGCTACCTGATCAGCACCATGGGGCTGGGCGATCAAATGCTCGCCCCGGCCGTATTTGCCTTCGGGTTGGTCGCTTTCGGATTCCTCGGCATGGGTCCGGTGACCATCGCCGTCGATTCCTACGGCCCCGTCACGGACAACGCGCAATCCGTCTACGAACTTTCGCTCATCGAACAAGTCCCGAACATCAAGCAGGAGCTGAAAAAGGACTACAACATCGACGTCAACTTCGAGCGCGCCAAGGAAATGCTCGAAGCCAACGACGGCGCCGGCAACACCTTCAAGGCCACCGCCAAACCCGTGCTTATCGGCACTGCCGTCGTCGGCGCTACCACGATGATTTTCTCCATCATCATGGCGCTCACGCACGGGCTGAAGGAAAACGTCAACAACCTCTCGCTTCTCCACGCACCGTTTGTCCTCGGCCTGGTCACCGGCGGCGCCATGATTTATTGGTTCACCGGCGCAAGCACGCAAGCCGTAACCACCGGCGCTTACCGCGCGGTGGAATTCATCAAAGCCAACATCAAGCTGGACGGTGCCGCCGCAGCCAGCGTCGAAGACAGCAAAAAGGTCGTCGAAATCTGCACCAGGTACGCGCAGAAGGGCATGCTCAATATTTTCATCGCCGTCTTCTTCGCCACCCTTGCCTTTGCCTTCGTCGAGCCTTTCTTCTTCATCGGCTACCTTTTCTCCATCGCCATCTTCGGCTTGTATCAAGCCATCTTCATGGCCAATGCCGGCGGCGCCTGGGACAACGCCAAGAAAATCGTCGAAGTCGAGATGAAGCAAAAAGGCACGCCGCTCCACGATGCCACCGTCATCGGTGACACCGTCGGCGATCCCTTTAAGGACACTTCTTCCGTCGCGCTCAATCCGGTGATCAAGTTCACCACGCTCTTCGGCCTCCTCGCCGTCGAGCTCGCCGTGAGCATGACCGCCACGCAGGGCGCGAACCTGACTCATATTCTCGCCGCCGCCTTCTTCGCCGTCTCTTTCGTCTTCGTCTACCGCTCCTTCTACGGCATGCGCATCCGCGGCTCCGCCGCATAGCCGTAGTTTTCGGTTGTTAGTTGTTAGGTTATGGAAGGAAAACTGGGCGGCCAGTGGCCGCCCAGTTTTGTTTTGAAATCTCGCGAGCCCTAATTCGCGGCGGGTGTAGGATAGTGTTGATGAATAAGAGGTCTATCACGGGTCCCATTCACGGTCGAAGGATCTGGCCGCGCAGTTCGGGATCAGCACCGGCCCCGATAGTGCCGTTTGGCCCTTACGGCGGAGGGCAATACACTGCGCATCCGATAGGCCTGTTCATTGTGGTTGGCTTGATTGCTATGGGATTCATAGGATTACCGGAGGCCAGATTGTTTTTTGGCGCCTCGATGATCTTGGGCGCCATATTTGGATTCTTCCTCTGGCTTCGACACCGATAGAAAAACCCCTACCACTGGTCTTTCCAACACCGATTATGAAATCCAGATACCAGTGAAAGTAGTTCGCTTGGACTATGAGCGGATGAGTCCCGTGAACTTGCGCGGATTGTTGTCGAAACTGGGGAAAACAGTAGAAAGATCTTTCACGCCGATGTGCTTCGAGAGAACTTCACCAACCACGGAGCGAAAATCGGTGGTCAGCGCGAGGTCGCGGCCTTCGTTGAGCTGGTGATCGTTCAGGCCGGGCCACTTGCCGTAGACCTGGCCGCCGCGTACGTCGCCGCCCATCAGGAACATGCAATTGGCATGGCCGTGATCCGTGCCGCGATTGCCGTTTTCTTTCGCGGTGCGCCCGAATTCGCTCATGGTCACCACCACGATGTCCTGCATGCGGTCGCCCAGGTCCTGATGAAACGCCGCGAGGCCGGAACCCAGATCTTTCAGCAAATTCGAAAGCTGGCCTTGCACGCCGCCTTCGTTCACATGGTTATCCCAGCCGCCGCAATCCACGAACAAAACTTCGACGCCGATGTTTGCTTTGAGGAGCTGGCCGATCTGCTGCAAGCTTTGCCCGAGTTTGCTGGTCGGATACTGCGCGCCGTTTTCCGGCTGATATTTCGCCGGGTCGGCTTTGCGCAGAAGATCGATCGCTTCAAACGTCTCCGCGCCCGTGCCGTGCAGCGCGTGATCCACGCTCTGCGCATACATCGCTTCGAATCCGCCTTCAACCATCTGATTCATTCCCGGAGCCTGCGACATCACCTTGAACTGCTTTAGATCCGGCAGCGCGATCGCCGGAGCGCTTCCGTGCAGCATGCGCGGCAAGTTCGGCCCCATGGCCACCGCGCGGAACGGCGAAGCATTTTCTTCGGGGACAGTTTCGAGCGTGCGATTCAGCCAGCCGTCTTCGGTGGATTTCAAGCCCGGCGTGCCGGATTCCATGAAGTCCTGCGCGTCGAAATGCGAACGCGTTGGATCAGGCGAACCCGCGGCATGCACGATAGCAAGTTGGTTCTTATGAAATAGAGGTTCGAGCGGCGCGAGGCTCGGGTGCAAACCGAAAAACCCGTCAAGGTCGATCGCGGCGTCGTTGCCGCCGCGCTTGGGTTGCGGAATGGCAATCGAAGGACGCAGGCGGTAATAATTCGACTCGCCAAAAGGCACAACGATGTTCAATCCATCCGCCGCGCCGCGCTGAAAGAGAACTACGAGCTGCTTTTTGTTGGGCATGGGCGTCGCCGCCACCGCCCGCTGCAGGAACGCCGGCATTGCGCTCAGGCCGACCATGGCCACGCCGCCCTGCTTCAAAAAATAACGCCGCGAAAATTTCAGCCCTCGCACGCCTTCGCAACATTTATAGCTCATCGCGCTCTCACCTTCTCTGAAACTCTGGCGCTCCCAGCACCAGTCCCGCAACAACACCCAGATCCACTTGCTTGCGCGGATCATCGAGCTTGGCTTGCAGCACTTGCGGATTTTCGAGCTGCTTCTCCAGCGTCTCGACGGTAGTCGGCCCGGCCTGCCCGCCCAGGAAAACCTGCACGGCGCGGTCCAGCGCCGCTTTCGGATCCGCCGCCGTATCCATGCCCAGCAAAGAAGCCACGTCCGTGCGCGCGCCGCGCATTTTGTTCCCCGCCAGCGCCAGCGAATAGTTCAACCGGTTCAGCAGCGCGCCAGTGTTCACCCAGGCGTCGGCTTTGTCCGAATAACCGGTCGGCGGCTGGCATTGATAGAGCGGCTCGCCGATGCGCCCGACCCACTGCACCAGAGGCATGGGCGTATCCACGTCCGTGCCCATGGCTCGCGCTGTCGAAACCACCAGTTCGAACGGCGTCTTGATCTTCGCGCGATACGTTTCGCGCGACCAGAATTCCGGCGACCAGATCATGGTCTTCAGCACCGCGCGAATGTCGCCATCGGTCGATTGAAACGTCTGCGCCATGCGCGCCACCAGCGCCGGCGGAGGAGTGTCGGAAACGAAGCGCCGCGCCAGCTTGGTGGAAATAAATTTCGCGGTGTTCGGATGATGCGCGAGCAAGTCAATCACTTGCTCGCCGTCTTTCATCCCGCCGGCATGAATCTTTTTCCCCAGCACGAATTTCGCGTCGGAATCGTGCAGCCGGTCATCGAATTTGAAACTCGCTTGCTGCCTGGGCTTGTCGATGGTCCAGCCCGTAAAGCAGCGCGCCACCTCGGTGACATCTTTCTGCGTATAGCCGCCGTCGACGCCCAGCGTGTGCAGCTCCATCAGCTCGCGCCCGTAGTTTTCGTTGAGCCCGCGCTCGTTTTTCTTCGCCTGCGCATTTGGAGGTGGACCGCCAAACCGGCGATTGCGCATCTGGCGCATCTCGCGCTCCATGGCCAAGCGCTGCGCAGCGCGCGGATCGGCGCTCAAATAATTGTCCAGATAGAAAAGCATGGCGGGGCTCTTGGCCGTCGCCGTCAGGAGATCCTTGAATTTCCCGAGAGCATGCGGCTGGATGACCTCGCGCTCATAAGAAGTGAGCAACCATTTGTCGTCGCCCTTGGCGGCATAGACATTGAAGTGGTTGAACCAGAAGTCGTCCATGACCTGCTGGAGTTGCCGCTGGCTGTAAATCGCCCGCGTCACCTTGGCCATCGACAATTCCGCCACCACACGCTGCGGGCGCTTGCTGTCGTCGGCGATTGCGCGCGGCACGTTGTTGGGATCGCCTCCGCCCAAGGCGTTGCGCTGCGCGGCCCCATTCGGCCGGGGATTACCTCGCGAAGGATCCTGCTTCATCGGCGCGGGCGCATCATTCATTTCTTGTTTGGAAGGCGTGCTCTCTGCCGTTTCCTGCGAAGCCTCCGCGCCGCCGCTCGACGCGGAAGCGTTGGATCCTCCCGGCTGCATATCGGACGATCCCTTCTCTGTCGCCACATCCGCACGCATCTGCTGCCGTTCGATCACAGCAACTGCGCGTTTTTCCGCCTGCTTCTCCGCTTGCTTCGGCTGCGGATATTCGCTCAACAGTTTCGCGCTGGACATCCTCAGCGTTGGATAGTTTTCCAAACGCGCTTCCAGCGCCTTGTCGTCCAACGAACCGGGATTCAGTTGTTCCTCGATCCATTTGGCGAGGCCCATTTGCCGTACATGTTCCACATCGCCGGGCCGCGGGCCGTACGCCAACCGGTTAAGAGCGTGAAGAATCGCCTCATCGGCGGTGAGCTCTGAAATCGGCAATCCCTTCAGCGAGGCATCCTGCTTTGCCTTTTTGTCTTTTGAGCCATCGGGACTCGCCGCGAAGACGGCGGTGTCAAAGCCAAGCGAGAAAATGCAGGTAATAGCAAGCACCGAGGCGAGAAAAGCTTTCGGAGTCGCGGAAATCCTGGGAAGCTTTCGAAGAAATGGCAAGGTGGGGCGGTCCTGCAGCCTCATGACACTCTCCTGCCGGGTGGAATGTTCAGCGAATTGCCGGGCACCTCTAGAATAACCCTCGCCGGGCAAAGAAGTTGCGGAAGTCCACGGGCCGTGTCGAATGCCTACCACCGCCGAAAACGCACTAAAGAAAGGGCTTACTGCCAAACCTCATCAGGTGCTATGAAACGTTCTATGCTCGACGAATTGTACATACTGTATATAGCCCCATATCACCTGCGCGCCGCATCTCGAAGAACTGGCTGAGACAAAAGTCATGAGTTCAGGAGAACTCGGTGTCGTATGATCGTGTGCGCGGAGCTAGGGGGCAGGTCAACTGGGATTGGAGAAAGTCAAAGCCCGGCCCTCCAAAACCGAGGACGAGGCACCCAAAAATCGTCTTAGGAGTTTAAGGCCGGGCCACCCGCCCTTCATTCGACGCCCAGCGATGGGATGGTTCCACCATATTTTGCGTCTGCGGCGAGCGTTACGCTAAACTCCACGGTCCGGCCGGCTACGGCAGTAAAACATCGGTGCATGGGTTCGCTGGAACGAGCGGACATCTTCGCCACATGTCCATCGAGTCCGAAAGCATCGGCGCAATAGGGCCCTGCCTCGATTGGGATGAACGTGGTACCATCCGCGCCGGTCATTGTGAGAAATCCGGAAGAGCTTCCCTCTTTGGTGAGGCGCAATAGAACCTTGGGAGCGAATTCATCCTGCGGTTCGCCCTCTTTTACCACCTTGGCTGTAGTTAGGCTAACAAATGCAACTCTTCCCGAGAGGTCCCGATCTTGTGCATAAGCAGCGATTGCGACGAGAAACAAAATTGTAACTGTTAAACTGATATGACGATTGTTCATTTTGGTACCTCGTATACTCCGAGAGGCGGTGGATTTGGAACATTGAGCTTCGTCGGGAGTCCCCGGTAGCTAGCGATGTGACTGCCCAGGTAATCGGCTTCGCCGGGAATCCCGCCATTCTTGAGTGCGGTAGAGCGAGTGGCCCGGACTGAGGAATCGGGATTTGACATCGCAATCGTCGCAAGAACAACACACAGCATTTTCTCTCGACACCATAGAGAGACGGAGGGTGCCCCAGGCTCGGTTTGGGAGCCTGGGTCTTGGGGTTGCCTGATGGATGGCGACTCCCAAGTTCTCAGGCAGACTCGCTACTCCCGCCATCACTCCGTAATGTCAAAATCGACGATGCGGTTCGGCGCGTTATTCTTGGCGCTGTCCACCGCCTGCATCATCAAGCGGTAGGCGCCGGGCTTCAGGTCGTCCACTTTCACTTTCAGTCCGATGGGAATTACGGGATTCCCCTTCTGGATGTACTCCTCGCCGGTCTGAACTCCGGTGAAAAAGATTTGCTTGTTGCTGCTGCGTTCGAAGATGCGGTAGCCCAACCCAACCCTCGGCGGATTTTCCGAAGTCAGCAGCGGCTCATAGATCTCCGTGTAAAGAACCACGCTGTCGGTGTGCTTGAAGCGGTTGGTTCCAGACGGAATGATCTGCATGCCCTTGACGACGAGCGGCGTGCGATCTTCAAGCAGGGCGGAATCCAATCCCGTGGGAATGGCGCTCAAGCGCTGCACGTTGTTCGTCATCGCCAGTCCGCTCAGATGAAAATGTTTCCCGTCGTACTCGTCGATGGTCAGAGGAGTTTCGAACTTGCCGAAGGCGTCGCCCCCGGCAGTCAGAACCACGGTGAGCTTGTAGCTGCCCGGAGCGGCGTCAAACTGGTTTTCGTAGTGATACGGCGTCTTGGTGAATTCTTTTACTTCATCCTTTTCGAGGTCGAGGTTGACGGTATCGCTGAAGCGCGCTCCGACGGTTCCATCCGGCCGGTAGGCAATGCCCAATACATTCAAATTCGCGTGATACTTTCCCTTGTCCTTGTTGAACTGCAGCGACTCCGAGGGAATTTCCATCGCCAGGTTCACGCGCGCAGTATTCGGCGCGGTGTAGAAGTACGGAGCTTCGAGCGCACCATGGATCGAGCCCGTTTGCGTGCCTGTCGCGCGCGATTCCAGCTGTTTTTCCAGGGGCTTTCCTTCGAGGACATTTGCCGTCTTGGTGTTGCAGTAGCCGCTGCGCGAGCGAACGTTCATCCCGCCGCGATTCAGTTTCACTTTCAACGTGTGGCAACTTCCCTCAGGCGTGTCTCCCGGCACGTATCCCAAAATGTAAAACTCATTTTGTTCGCGTCCGATGCGTTGCAGGCCGCCGAGCAAATCGTTGGTGTTGAAGATCGTGAAGCCGCCGGTTCCTTCCGCCAGGGCAGCAAGAATCTGCTGATTGGTCGAAGCGGATGGGGGAAATGGCGGAACGATCGACCGCGGCTGGTTATAAGGAGAATTGTTGAAATTGTTCGAATTGAGCCCATTGCCTGCGCCGCCGCGCGTGCCTCCTCCCGTGCCTCCCCCGGTCCCACCCTTGCCACCACCCCCGGTTCCACCGCCCGTGCCTCCACCAGAACCGCCTTTGCCGCCTGTGCCTCCGCCTCCCGTCCCACCACCGCCGGTCCCACCGCCGCCGGTTCCGCCACCACCGCCGGGACGGCCACCGCCACCTCCTCCACCCGTTCCGCCACCACCACCGGGCCCACCACCACCTCCGCCGGGTCTCTGTGGGTCAGGCATGGCACTGGCCGGAAACGACGCGAGCAGAATTCGCGAGCGCGTGGAAGATTTCTGTGTTGCCGCGCGATTCGAAACCGAATGGGTCTTACCAGCCGGAGCTGTGTTCCTGGCCATTCCGCCGGGAACCGAGGCCACCAGTCCGCGAGCATCCAGCGCGTACACTGCGACGTTTGCCTTGTTGCAGGCGTCGATCGTAGCGGTCAACTCCGACTGGTTTTCACTGGTCAGCGGAAATCCGCCGGAGAACAACACCACCATTTTCCGGCCTGGCACACTTCTCAGGTTTTTTGCCAGGCTTCGAATCGCCAGCAGCATGCTTCGCGCGCCAAAATCCGCTTCAGCATTTCCCAGTGACGACAAACCTGCCGACGGAAAGACAGGCGACCCCAGGCCCGCCGAGGCTACTGTGACCGGCCCGCCAGGTCCCGGCGCGTTCGGATCCACCGAGGAGTTTTTGATTCCGGAGACGGCCGCCTGCAGCAAGTTCGCATTGGCCGTAAAATTTTGCACGATTTTCAGCGAGCCGCCAAAATCTACGACCGCCATCAGGCGATCCGGCCCGGCATTGGCTTCGATAAATTTCTTCGCCGCACCTCTCGCCTGAATCTGGTCCGGCGCAGCCATCGTGGAGTTATCAAAGAACAGAATCAGATAACGCTTCTGCGCGTCTTGCGGCGTGGCCGCATCCGCGCCAGTGGAAAAAGCCGATACCGGCTGCTCTTTGTTGTCCTCGAAAACCTTGAAGTCTTCCCTCTTCAGGTCGCGGATGTACTCGCCCTTTTTGTCGGTGACCACGGCGTCGACGAGCACCAGCTTCGATTCCTTCTTGATGACCACGCCACCGGCCACCGGCTCGGCGGCCGGAGTTGCCTGTGCCGGAGGAGGCGGGGGCTGTTGCGCCCACGAGAGACTAGGAATCGCGAATACCAGCGCGGCTGCTATGATTGCAGCCAGCTGATTTCTCCGTGGGAGATTCGTCGTCGTATTCATGTGCTCCTCCATCCAAATATTTCGATTGCTAATAAGGAATAACCACGGCTCCATTGCGCGCGGCCATTTGCGAACCCTCGGCATCGCGCACCACCAGCCGGACCATGTACGTTCCCGGCTTCACGTCAAAGCTGGACTTCAGGGTAAGTCCTGAATGGCTCAATCTCTCGTAGGTGGCGTCCAATAATTTCATGTCGACGGTTTTCTCCCCGCCGGTAATGTAGTTGCCGTTTTCGTCGAAGATTCCCGTGACGATGGTCAACTGGTTGTTGTTGCGCCCTTCGGTTTTCCGGAAGCGGATACTCTTCACATCCAGGCGCGTCAAAATGGCCAGCCGCGCGCCCGCTTCATCTTTCCGGAAAAACTGAGTTTGCAACTCCACCGGCAGGTCGTGGATTTCTTCCTGGGAGAAGAGCGCTTCACGAATTTCCGCCTTGGTAGCCTCCGCGGGATCGCTGATGGAGCGGGGCGCGTAGTAGCCGTGCCGGGCCTGAACGCTGTATTTCTGTTTGCCGGTCAGAGAAACCTTCAGCGCGTGGTAGCGCCCGTCGATTTTCAGGTTCTGCGGAGAAAAGCCCAGAAGGTAGGAGACTGCGGGCGCAGCACCGGCTTCGCGCATGGCTTCGTCCACATCGTTGCGGTTATGAAAAAATCTGCCGCCGGTTCCATCCGCCAATTGAGCGAGAACGTCTTGCTGCGCGGTCTGCGCGGCCACGCGATACGAACTTTTGAAGCCCGCGGTTCGAAGCGTGTCCCTGGGAGGATTGGCGATGTCCCCCATCACATCCGGGGCATAGAGGCCACGCGCATCGATGGTGTTGATCACGATATTCGAATGTGTCGCGCGATCCGCGAGCTCAAAAGCTTCGGACTGAATGGTGGTCTGCAGGAATCCAGGGGAGACGAATACGAGCACGCGCTGGCCCGGCATGCTCGCAAGCCGGCGCACAACTTCGTCGAGATGCCGGTAGGCATACTGGGTCTCGGCGTCTCCCGAAGAGATCGCCCGTTCCGCCGCAACCGACGCCAAGTTCTGGGCCTGGACGACAAATCGTGGATCGTTATTAAACGCGCACTGCAGGGCTTCTTCGGAGGCCACCGCGAGCGCCTGGGTTTCCCTCTTATTCACAATCAAGTCCGCCTGATAGTAATTGACGTTCGGGCAGTCTTGAGGGCTCCCGCCGGTCAACGAACGCGGCACAATTCCGAACAGGGCCTTTTTCAAAGCGTCGTGATCGTCGGTGAACTCCTGGGTAAACTGCCCCGAAGTCGTGTTAATGGAGACGCGGTCGCTGGGCGCAAGCGCCCCGAAGAAGCGCATCGCGGAGTCGCGGACAAACGTCGAGTCTTCCATCGACAGGTGCACATCGTCGAAGACCATGGATACGAATCGTTGCGGCAGCACCGTGGCTTTGCCCGCGATCGTATCGGCACTTGAAGAATATCCAGCCTCCGCATTTGAGGATGCCACTACAGAAGCTGTACGCGCTTCCGGACTCTCCACGTTGAAGGAAGAAATCACCTGAGGCTTGCGGCTATCAAAAAGTTGAAAATCTTCCTTCTTGAGATTGCTCACAACTTTGCCTTGCGCGTCGCGGACCACCACGCGCACCAACACCAGGTTGACCCTGACCTTGAAGGTGGTCGGCGCGTCGTGACTCGCTACCTCTTGCTTATCGTTGGAAACGGGCTCTTGCGCGGGTATGGCCGCCGTATCGGTTTTGGGTGCTGCATCCTGCGGGGGAGCGGGCGGCGGAGGCGTCTGCGCCAAGATGCATTTCGCCGAAAGCAAAAGGCAAAAGAGAAGAACGACGCGGGTGCTACGCCGGAAAACCGGGAATAACCGTGGGTAAAGCATCCTTGCCCTTCTGAAACCCCCATCCCCCCGGTGCGCGCGACCTCGGCAGCAGCGTTCTCCCGGCGGATGCTTCCATTCAGGCCAGTGGCCTAACTATACTCCCCCAGTTATTTTTATGCCAACCCAATGCGCGCGCCATCGTGGCGGCACTCAGTAGGGGATCACTACTCCGCGATTCATGGCCGCCATTTGCGTGCCTTCTGAATCGCGAACAACAATTCGCACCAGGAACGTTCCGGGCTGGAGATCAAAGCTGGATTTGACGCTGATGCCCGACTTGTTCATGCGCTCCAGGGTCGCATCCTTCAATTTAAATTCGACCAATTTTTCCAGACCTGTGAGGAGGTTGCCATTCTCGTCGAAGACCACCGTGGCGATGGTCAATTTGTCGCGGTTGCGGTCTTCGGCTTTACGGAATTTCAGTGCCCGGGTATCGACATGCGCCACCACGCTCAAGCGCACTCCATTGGTGTTCTTGAAGAATTGCGTTTGGCATTCGATGGGAAACTCATGCATTTCTTCCTGGGAGAAGATTGCCTGCTGAAGCTCCTCTTTCGCCAAGGCTTCGGGATCGGCGGTACCTTTCGGCGCGAAGTAGCCGTGGCGCGCCTGCAAGTTCCATTTTTGCTTGTTCGCAAAAGACACTTTCAGGTGGTGATATTTTCCATCAAGCTTCAGGTTCTGCGGCGAGAATCCCAGAACGTAAGAGACCTCTGGCTCCGCCGCGGCCTGCAGCAGCCCTTGATCAATGTCATTGCGGTTGCGAAAGAAAGTTCCGCCAGTGCCGTCGGCCAGTTCTCCCAAGACCTCATTCTGGATCATTTCTTCCGTGGCGATGAAGGAATTGCGAATTGCCGAAGTAGCAGGGTTGGTGCCAAAAGAACTGTTGGCTACATCATAGACTGAGGAAACGTACAAGCCTCGAGCATCAATTGAATTAATCACGACGTTAGCTCGTGTAGCCCGATCGATGATATCCCCGGACTCGCGCATGGAAGGCGTCACAAAGAATCCCGGCGACATCAAAACGATGACGCGCTTCCCGGGCAACGAACCCATCCGCCGGATCAACGCATCCAGGTTGCGGAATGAGAATTGTGTTTCCGATTCCCCGGTCGACAGTTCGCGTTGGGCGGCTGCTTGCGCGAATCCCGTAGCTCCTTGTGCACTTCCGGTGCATGCCGCAGCGTCTTGCGTGGCTACTTGCAGCGCGGTGGGATCGTTGACCTCCACGATCTGATAGGCCTCATAAAAGGTCATCGGCGGACAATCCATAGAGTTGTGACTCGATAACGGCCGCGGCACGATTCGCTGAAGCGCCTCAGTGAGTTTGTCGCGATCGGCGGTGAAATCCTGCTGTACCTGGCCGGAACTAGAGAAGATCGCGAGGCGGTCGTCGGTCTGCATCACATCAAACAGCTTCGCGGCGGCTTGCCGAGAGATCAGGACGTCTTGCGTCGAGAGATGCAAGTCGTCGAAAAAGAGGGTAACAAACCTCTGCGGGAGCTCCGGCGCTTTCACAGGGGTTCCCTCGGAGGGAGCCGCGCCTGAGTTCGCCTCCATTTTTACGGCCGACACATGGGAGCCCGGCGTTTCCATGGAAAAGCTGGAAATGATTTGCGGCTTGCGATTGTCCGCCAGCTGAAAATCCTCTTTCTTCAGGTTGGTGATGACTCTTCCATTTGAGTCGCGGACCACCACGCGAACGAGGACGACGTTGACGCGTACCTTGAACGTTGTGGCGGTGTCGTGCGAGACGATTTCGTCGTTGGAGGCTTTCGCGTCCGGCTTTTGCTCGCTTTGTGGCGCGGGGGGAGGAGGGGGTGGCGGAGAAGAAGATTGCGTTTGTGGCATTGCAGCGGAAGGAAAGCAGACAACGAAAACAGCGCTTAGAAATACCGGCCAGAGGTTTCTCAAAGAAGCCGATGGACGCCGACCGAGTGGCATTGGCACTGTCAATCCTCCACTCCGCCGCATTGCCCCAAATCTAGTGGCATTAGGGTGTGGTGTCAATGTCGCGAGGCCCGTTCGTCGTCTGCCCGGAACGCACTCAGGCTCCAGAGATCCTGCCCGTCTTCGCGGTGCAAGACATAGCGGTCACCGCCTTCGATCACTACACGGAAGAAAGTAGCACCCGGCGAATACCAGCGATCCTCGATGGCGACAATCTGCAGTGGGCGATCGCCGAAGTGCACGCGCACCGGGCGCTCGTCTCCCTTGTATCCCGCGTAACATTCCACACGCACAATCCGTACGGGCATTACTTCACGCCATCCTGCGGCTCTCCGCCAATTCCGCGTTCCACGCCGCACCCAGGAAAATGATCACCGCCGAAAGTTGCATCCAGATGATCAAGCCGATGACCGCTGCCAGGCCTCCGTAAACGACGCTGTAGGGCACACGGCGTACATAAATGCCAAACAGCACATCCACCAGCCACCAGAGCAGCGTTGCCACCATGGCCCCGGGCAATACGTGGCGCAAACTTTTTTCCCGCGGCCGCGCAACACGATAAATCACCGTCAGCGCCAGCATCGCCAGCACGATCGCCGCGGCTGGAAAAAAGAACGTCCACCACCCTTGCGCATGAATGTGCGAGCCGATTTCGCGGGAGAGCCACCGGCGCAACGGCCTGCCTAGCACGCCGAGAATCGCAGCCGTCAACAAAGGAGCAATGGTTACCAACAGGAGCATCAGCCCGCGGATTTGCCGGTGCAGGAAGCCGAGCTTATCTTCATCCCCGTAGATGATTTGAATCCCTTGCATCACCAGCTTCATCACTTGAGAGCCCGCCAGTAGCATGCCGGTCCAGCCCACCGCCGCGACTTTCCAGGCTTCCGGGCCGCGCCTCACCAGAAACTCCGAGACGATGCCCTGGCTCCCCGGGGGCAGGAACTGCGTCAGATCGGTGATGAGGTCGAGCAGGCTGGTCTTTCCGCCGAGCCGGCTTGTCGCCAACGCCACAATTACCAGCAGTGCGGGGAAAAATGCCAGGAACAGATTGAAGGCGATGGCTTGCGCAATCACGCTGCAACGCGGAAACACCCGCGAAAACAGGCGGTAACCCCGCCGAAAAAATCCTGCCACGGAAGCCATCGCCCGGCATTATACCCGCCGGAAGCGATAAATCATTAGACAAGGCTCGTTCCATTCCGTGGCTCGCGCGCGCCGTAAGCAGCCATAATCGTCATCAACCAAGTCATCGGTTTCTTATTCAGGAGGATCATGGTCACCACTCCCGTCTTGCTGCTGCTGCTCTTCGACCTGCTGCTTTTTCTTGCAGCGGCGTTCTATTTCGATCGCAGCGAGCAGAAATGGGAAAACCTCCTTCTCAGTGCGCTCTTCCTCTGTTCCGGAATGCCCGCGCTGATCTATCAGGTCGTTTGGCAGCGAGCCCTGTTTTCGATTTATGGAGTGAACGCCGAGTCGGTGGCGGTGGTCGTCAGCGCTTTCATGCTCGGTCTGGGTCTGGGGAGTCTAGTGGGCGGCTGGCTCTCGGCTCGATTCCCACGGCATAGCATTCTAATCTTTGGGTTCGCCGAACTGGGCATCGCCGCATTTGGTCTCGCCTCCCTCCGCATCTTTGGATGGGCGGCGACGTACACCGCAGGCGGCAATCTGTTGTCCGTCATCGTTTTCAGCATCGCTCTGCTGTTGCTTCCAACCATTTTGATGGGCGCGACGCTCCCGATCCTGGTCGAGCATCTCGTCCGGCGTTCGGGCCGGGTCGGAACCTCCGTCTCGCGCCTCTATTTTGTGAACACGCTGGGTTCCGCCCTGGCTTGTTATCTCTGCGCCATGTACTTGCTTCGCGTGTGGGGACAGTCAGGTTCGGTATCCGTTGCCGCATGCCTGAACACCGTTGTTGGCGGCACCGCGTACCTCTATGGACGCCGCCCTGCCAGCAGCGCCAGCAGCGCAGCTCCCGCGCCTGAACCGGAGCTTAATTCGCGCGCCGATTCTCCCATAAAGCTGCCCATGGCCATGCTGCTCGCCGGACTCTCGGGATTCATCGCGCTGGGATTTGAGATCGCCTGGTTTCGCGTATTCGCCATGGCCGCCGCGGATCGCGCTCCGGCCTTCGCGCTGTTGCTTTCCACTTTTCTTGCCGGTGTCGCGGCGGGGTCTTTCGTATCGGAAAAACTAACGCAGAAAGCAACACCGCACACCGTGGTGCTCGTCATCGGCGCACTCCTGCTGGTGTCCGGAGGCGTTTCGGTCTACCTCCCCGGACTCGTCGCCACAGCAAGGGTGCAAGGCTGGTCTTTTCTAACGCCCGCACCGGTGTTCTTTCTGACCGCCGCGATGCTTGGTTCCGTGCTCCCGCTCCTTTGCCAGCTTTCCGTCTCTGCCGACGAAAAGGCCGGCAAAGGCGTAAGCCTCATCTACGTTTCGAATATTCTCGGTTCGGTTGTGGGAAGCCTGGGGATTGGCTTCGTGCTGATGCAGTACTTTGGACTCCGTCAAATCTCATTGCAGCTTGGCTCTTTGGCTGTGCTGACGGGAGGAATGGTTCTCTTTTTGGCAAGGAGAGAGTCCAAACTTCCGCCTGCCTGGGCACTGGTGCTATTCGTTGCCACAGTTGTTGCCGTGCCTCTGGCTTCCCCCAGTTTTGATTCGCTGTACGAAAAGCTGACGTTCGGCAATCGCGAGGAGGCGCATACCGCCTTCGCTCATACCGTGGAAAATCGCAATGGGGTAATATCCGTGACGAAGGACGACGCTGTCTTCGGCGGCGGAGTGTACGACGGTTTCTTTCGAATTGATCCCAGCCATGATGTGAATCTGATTCTTCGCGCGCTCTTTCTCAGCGCGGTCCATCCCGCGCCCAAGCGAATTCTTATGATTGGGCTGGCCTCCGGTTCGTGGGGGCAGGTGTTTGCCAATCACCCGCAAGTCGAAACGCTCGATGTGGTGGAAATCAATCCGGGCTACCTGCAGCTTATCCCGCAGTACCCTGTGGTGCGCTCGCTTTTGCAGAATCCGAAAGTGCACGTTTACGTGGACGATGGCCGCCGCTGGCTTGTCGCGCACCCCAAAGCCCGCTACGACACCATCATCTGCAACAGCACTTATTTCTGGCGCGACCATAGCACCGGGCTGCTCTCCGTCGAGTTTTTCAAAATGGCCCGCGCACATCTGAATCCCGGAGGGATCTACTATTTCAATACCACCGAGTCCGCCGAAGCGATTTCCACGGCGCTCCATGTATTCCCATATGGACTGCGGGTCGTCAATTTTCTCATCGTCAGCGATTCGCCCGTGGAGATCAGCACATCGCGTTGGATCGACACTCTTCGCCAGTACAAGATCGACGGTCGCTACCTTTTCGACCCTGCCGACCCCCTGGCCCAGCATGTCCTTGCGCAATACGAGCAGTTCGCGAACACCGTCAACTTGCGCCCTGTTCAGTTCGGGCTCCAGGGTTCGGACTCGTTGCGCAAGAACTACGGCCGCGAGCGCCTGATCACCGACAACAACATGGGCCGCGAATGGGAACTCGACGTTCCCATTCCCTGGCATTGACGTGCGGCGGTGGATGAAGGCCAGGCGGAACTTCTACGCCTGCTTTTCCATGTGTATGACGGGAAGCGATTCACCATTTAGGAGCGGAATCGAAATGGGTCGCACCGCGAGGTAGCCTTTTACGCCGAAGAGCTTTGCACCGGTCAGCGTCGCACCCATCTCGTAGCGGGTAAATCCCGCTGCCCTCGCTGCCTCTTCGCAAGCCTGAAGGATCATGCTGCCGACGCCCTGCCGCGCCCAGTCCGGATGAATGAAGAAGGCGCGGATTTTTGCGGCGTCGCGAAGTGGATCAAGCAGAGCGTCCTCCCTGCCCGTCCAATGGTCACTGCCATAGAGTGTCTTGCGCTTGCTCCAACCTCCGCACCCGACGATCATCGGCACGAATTGCGCGTGCCCTTTGCCTAAACGCTCAACGCCTTCCTGTTCAGCTTCCGCCACGATATACGTCCCGTCAGCGATGAGCTGACTATCCACGCCGAACACCGTTTGGAGAGCGCCTGCAATCTGCGCGGGTGTGTAGTCCTGCGCCTGCAGACCGCGCACCGACGCGTCGATCAGTTCGCGGAGAACGGGAACGTCGGCGGGAACCGCGAGCCGGAGATGGATGTTTCTCTTCATCAATGGAAGCCGTGAGCGGCAGCAGAACTTCGCGCTGCAAACAGATTCTACTGACTTATACGCCCAACAAAGGATTTTGGAACGGCTCTTTGCGGGCTCCCGAGGAGTGCGACAGCCGGCGCAGCCTGTTGATCAAGGCGGCCAACTGCGGCCTATCCTTTTCACTTACGGACAGGAACTTCAGTCCCATTCCGCTGCCCGGGACGGAACGCTGCACTACGCCATCGGCCCGGATGGGCCCGTCCGACACGAGAAAATGCAGCTTGGCTTGGACTCCCGGGCTTCGGGGCTTCTCGGCCTCCAGGAACAATCCGCCCCAGCTCATATCTCTAACACGCGAAACGTCGTCGCGGCCATTGCATTGCCAATAGACCCAGACCTCCCCCGACGCCTCGACGCGTGAGGTTAACCTCCTCGATGGTGCAGTTCCCTGGTACAACTGGGGTCTCCGAGCGGCAGGGCCTGGGGGTCTTGACCGCAGATTTTAGAGTGCAGCAGTGACATCAACGTAGTGTCAATTCCGGGCTAAGCGTTTCAAAAAGTTTGCTTGCCGACCCGATGCCGGCCAACATGCTACGAGGAGTTCTTGAAGGGCTAGGGCGGGATTCCGGCAGCCTCTAGCCTTGCCCAGGGGACTTGTGGCAAGCTGTCTGCCATGGGAAACAAAGATGCTCGAAGGCGCGAAATCAAGAAGCCGAAGAAGAAAGAACCGCCGAAGCATGTGGTGAATCAGCCGGTGAGCCGGGTCGTATATACTCCTCCCGCGCCCAACCCTCCCGCCCCTACTCCTCCCACGCCCAAGCCTTAATTAGGCCGTGAGTCTGTTTCGTGCCGGTAGGGATATACTGCAGACATGAGGCTCAATCGTTGGATGTTGATCGCCGGGATGCTATTGCTGGGTCTGACTTTGAGTGCCGGCTTGCAGGGCGGCGAAAAAACGATTTGGAAACCCATCGTCTTCGCGATCGTGAAATTCAATGACGAAGCGCCGAAATCCTGGAACATATATCACACGGAGAAGAAGGGCCTGCTGCTGCTGCACCTGTGGAAGCGATATCTGCTGCTGGACATGAAGGAACAAGAGGACTAAGAAATCGATACGCAAACGGTAAAGCCGCATGGAGACGACGTCGAGTGGTCCAGCTCCGACGCGCCTGAGCAGCCCATGGAAATCTCCGAATGGAAAGAACGCAACGTCGGACATTTGGAGCGGGTTACTTTTCGCCTCGGCAAAGAAGGCCACATCCTGGAGTTACAACTTCCCCTGAAACCTAACGGCCAGCCGATGTATTGAGGTTTTCAGTTGTTAGTTGTTGTTAGTAGTTAGTTATTAGTTATTAGTATCTACTGGATAATCTCTAGTCCCCCAATTCTCGGTTTTTCAGTTTTCAGTGAACAGTTCATAGCAAGAGACTTTCCCTTTTCTGACGGCTACTGCTCGTGAACACGAAATGCAGTTCTCAGCGAACGCCGCCAGGAGAACGGATTCCCTCTTTTCCGACGGACACTGAGGACAGACAATTGAAAACTTTCTTCAATGCCGGTAGACCCCGTAATACCAAGGAATCCCCAGCGCCCCCGGCTCCACTCCGACAAACACGGGATCCCCAGGACGAAAGCGGTCATAGTCATCCGCATCGACTGCCAGGCGTTCGTACTTCTGCCCGTCACGCCACGAGCGCACGAAGATGCGGCGCGTGCCGCGGACAATTCCCGGCATGTTGTAACGGCTGTCCACCGTCGTCGGGTGGTAGACTACGTTCTTCTTTGAGTCCAGTTTTCCGTTGATGTAGATGGTGGCCGCCAGAATCAACGGCAGGGGAATGAATCCCGAGTAGATGCGTTTCAGGACTTCCAGATCCTGCCGGCCGCGCGCGCGCCGGTCAAGCACCACGGCAACGGCCAACGCGACAAAAAAAAGCACGCCGAAAAAAACCAGCATCCAGTCCAGGTCCAGCGGCGGATAGATCTGGCTGATGTACGGAAACGCCAGCGATCCCGCGAGAAACACCGCAGTGCGGTTCAAGAATCGCCGCCGGAACATGACCTCCGCTGCCGCCGAAGTCAGGCCGCAGGCGGAACACTGATCCGCGGTTCGCTCCGCACCGCAATCAAGGCAGCGTGTCATCGCGCTTAGTATAAGACGGGTTCAAGTTCCGGTGGTGGAGAGCGTGGACAGCAAGTCCAAATAGAGCTTCTGGCTTTCGGATTCTGCCAGCGAGACCGAAACGCCCATTCCCCGCCCGGGCTCGATGCGTCTTACCGAACAATCCATCAGCAAAGGGCGCGAAAGATTCAAGCGTGCGGTAAATCCGGCGCCAATCCAGAGCGGATCGACGGCTTCGATAAACATCCCGTTGGAGCTGATATCGCGCGTGCTGGCGCGCAGGACCGCGGAACCCCATTCGATCTCGAGGTCGGCGCGGAACGAGTAACGCGGCGCCCAGCGCCGTTCCAGACGCCGGGCCATATGATCCCCACTGTCCATAGAGCTGCTGCAACCCCCTGCCAGGGATTACGTGCCGCGGCGCCAGGACGAAATCGCCGTTCCTTGGTTCCAAGCATACCCCTTCTTTCGCCACATCACATACGACGCCGGAAGAGGATGTTTTGTTCCCAGCAATGCAGATTTTGACGCGTGCACCCTCAGAACGTCGCGCGTGCCGCGCTCCATGCAGAAAAGTGCAATTTTACTCCCGCTCCGGAGCCGAGCCGGCGCCCGAGATTTTCTGCTGGCTTGCAGCTTTTTTTATGGCGCGCGTGCGCCTTTGCACTTCGGCCTGCAGATATTTCCTGAGGCTCTCTGCAACGATCCCCGGTGAAGCCAGTTCCCGAAGGTCGGAGACCGTTAACTCCGGAAGGTAAGCGAGAATCGTCGCCAGCGGAGAAAGCGGATGGCGCACGAGTGCAAGCCGCACATTGTAGCTGATGGACCACTTGCGATGCCGCGCGATGGCCGGAATTACCGCGGCAGAAACCTTTTCGCGCGAAAGTGTCTTCAGGATTTGCCCCTCGTTGATGTAGGGATTGTCCAGCGCGATGGAAATGATTTGTGCGTGGCCCTCAGCGAGCAGCGCGCCCGCCACACGAGGAGGCCCGCGCCGCGCCAAAGTGATTTTCTGCCCGAGCGGAAGCTGCGGAAGCCGCGCAAGCAACTGACTCTCCGCGTTGCGCTTCACTTCCACGGTCACTCCAGGCGAAAGCGCGGCCTGCACCAAATCCATCAGATACAAATCGTTCAGCAGCTTCAGACTGATCAGCCGCGGCGTCCGCGGGTGAAATACCAGCGCGCGCTTCACCCCATAATTCTTCAGCAACGGCTTTCGCCGCGCCACTTCCTCCAGAATTTCGCCCGGGAGATCTTTTCTTCCCAGCAGCAGGCAGAGTTGCGTCTGGTCCAGCGCCGGATTGTCGAGGAGCGCCAGCAACACCACCGCGGAGCGGTGGTAAAGCAGCAGCGCCAGCTCTTCCTCGGTGGCGATGCGCGCGCGGTCTCGATCGGTTTCGGCGCCTGGCATTTCAGTACCTCGCGGCACGCGCCGCTGCCTCCGCAGGTGGCATTCGCAGGCTTCCGGTGCGGGCCTGGGGCAAAACTTGCTTTAACGCAGCATCCACTTGCGCGTCAAAAAACGCGGACCGCCCCACGGTTCCTCCGGTCTTCGCTATTAACATCTCTTCCCTACCGTACGCTCCATGATCGGCGACGACCTGCACAAGCGAAGCCAATTCCCGGGCCGCTTGCACCAGGATTTCTCGTGCCGCCACGTCTCCCTCATCCGCCTGCGCCGCTACTACAGGGAACACCAACGGAAAAACACTGTCCGCCTGTTGCTTGGCCCGCTGCTGCAAGTCCGGCCATGACTCGTACCCGAGCTTCTCCAGAATCGCTTTCCCCAAACTCGAGTCACTTCCGCGCTCTTCTCGCTCCTTCATCGCTCGCGCAACGGCGCGGCTCCCAATATCGTAGGCGCTGCCGTCGTCACTGAGCAACGGGCCGTATCCGCCCGTGCGCCAGATTTGTCCTTGCGCATCGCGCCCGATCGCGGCGGACCCGGTTCCCGCAACCAACACGATCACCGGCCCTTCTCCCGCAGCCGCCAGCGCCATCTCCAAGTCTGTAAAAATGTTCACCGCCGCGCCGGGAAAAGCGCCCGCGAGCGCCGCACGCATCCGTTCCTTCCTGTCCGGATCCGTTGTACCTGCCAAGCCCGCGCCCAGCGCCGCCACCGCGGCTCGTGTTGCTCGTACTTCTTGCAGACAAAGATCCGCTGCCTTCTCAATCTCCCGGGCGGCGGATTCCACTCCAACGCGCGAGGGGTTCGACGGCCCAGCAATACTGCGCGCAAGAATCTTCCCCATTGGATCCATCAGCACGCACTCGGTCTTCGTTCCGCCGCCATCAAACCCCAGAACGTAATTCATAGCCAAAGCATACGTGAAAATCGAAGGGCCCGAATTCCTTCCATGCAAGGATGTTGCGAAAAGCATTCCAGCGCTGAACAGTGATTCCTTGACGCGATGACTTGCGCCCACTATTCTCGACGCACTTTTCCGCGCCTTCTCGCAAGCGCAGCGGCGAAGTCACTCGATGCGCATTCATCCTTTCGACCTGGCCATCGTCATTGCTTATCTGCTTGGCATCACCGCGCTAGGAGTGCATTTTCGCCGCGGCCAGCAAGATGCAAGAGACTATTTCCTAGGAGGAAGGACAGCGCCGTGGTGGGCGCTGGCGTTCTCCATCGTCGCGACGGAAACCTCCACGCTCACCATCATCGGCACGCCGGCAATTTCCTACGGCGGCAATCTGACATTCCTTCAATTGGTATTCGGCTATTTGATCGGCCGCGTGCTCATCGTTTTGCTGTTGCTTCCCGGTTATTTTCGCGGCGAGTATCTCACCGCCTATGCCCTGATCGAAAAACGTTTCGGCGAGAAAATGCGTGCGGTCGCCGCCAGCACGTTTCTGATCACGCGGGCCATCGCCGAGGGTGTGCGCGTCTCCGCCATCGCGCTGGTGGTCAGCGTCGTGCTAGGAA
>Ga0210384_10001513_pt1 | contig 31418 bp, 22 predicted proteins | sample IncBWH2MmetaG_FD_160574 | JGI IMG/M metagenome (GOLD analysis project Ga0210384, IMG submission 160574) | Forest soil microbial communities from Barre Woods Harvard Forest LTER site, Petersham, Massachusetts, United States - Inc-BW-H-2-M | ecosystem: Environmental > Terrestrial > Soil >...
AACTTGCCAGGCGACGGCTACGGATTGCATCTCGGTGGCCAGGACGATACAGAATCGCGCTAGCTGGAAAAAGACGAAGCTGGGATAGGTGAAGGCAACACGCCCGCCTGCGGCTGAGGTCTGTGGTGCGGCCATCAAGGACTACTTTGCCACAAAACGAAAAGTGGCACGAGATTCGCGGGCTCTTACTGTGAAAATGGCCCTAGAATCGTTGGCTGCTGCGGACTGGACCGAAATTACTTGAATCGCGAGACATGAGGAAAACTGCTACGGACCTGTTTCCGATGTTCCTGAAGCTGGCTGGGCGACCCTGCCTAGTGGTCGGCGCCGGGAACATCGCGGAGTCCAAGATTGAGAGCCTGGTGCGAGCCGGCGGCAAGGTGCGTGTAGTGGCTCCGGAGGCTACGCCCAAGGTGCGTGCGTGGGCCCGCGGGCGGAAAATCGCGTGGCAGCGGCGCGGCTTCCGGGCGAACGACCTGCGGGGTATGTTTCTGGTAGTGGCAGCGACATCGTCCCCTGAGCTGCACGAGCGGATTTTCCGGCTGGCGCGGAAGGCCGGCGTTTTGTGCAACATCGTGGATGTGCCGCGGCTGTGCGACTTTTACTATCCGGCGGTGGTGCGGCGCGGGGCGCTGCAGATCGCCATTTCCACCGCTGGGCAGAGTCCGGCGCTGGCACAACGCCTGCGCAAGGAGCTTGAAGGCCAGTTCGGGCCCGAGTATGAGCGCTGGCTGAGGCACATTGGCAAAGTCCGCCAGAAGATGCAGGGTGGAAGCCTCGGCGCCGAGGAGCGCAAGCGCTTGCTACATGATCTGGTGAGCAAACAGGGCTTTCAAAAGTTCCATGAAAGGACAAAGCGGCATGGGCGCGCGCGGCAGAAGAGGTAGTGCTCCCGCGTGGCTACATTGGTTCCCGAACCGGTCAAGCAGGTCCGGAAGGGGACGCGCTAAAGCTCGCCCCTACATTTGGGAGCGGACCAGCGCGGTTAGGCGGCACCTAGGCGGCTTTGGGCGCGCTTTACTTCTTCGCTGAGGATGATGGCTTCGGCTACGGCGCGCATGGACATGCGGCGCTGGCGGCTTTGCTTTTGGAGCATGAGGTAGGCTTGCTCCTCGCTTAGGCGCAGGTCGCGCTGCAGGATGCCTTTGCCGCGCTCGATCACTTTGCGGGATTCGAGTTCCTCGGAGAGGTGAGAGTTCTCGTTTTCGAGGCGGGCCATTTCGATTTCGGCGCCAACCAAGAAACCGATGGTGGAGATCAGCTGAATCTCGGCGTGACTGTAGGCGTGGGTTTGGCGGTGCTGCAAGTTGATGACGCCGACGACCTTGTTGCGGCAGAGGATGGGCACGGAGAGGAAGGCTTCGTAGCGGTCTTCAGGCAGCTCGTTGAAGCATTGGAAACGGGAATCACGAGAGGCATTAGACGCCACGGCTACCGGTTGGCGACGTTCGGCGACCCAGCCGGTGATGCCCTGCCCCATTTGCATTTTGAGGAGGTCGACGACTTCGGGGTGGGGGTTTTTGGAGGCGCGCAGGACCAGATCTTTGCCTTCCAGGACGTAGACGAAGCAGGAATCGCATTTTACGACGGCGGCGACGAAATCGACGATACGCTCGAGGACTTCGTGAAGGGGATCGGCGGCGGCCATGCGGCTGCCGATTTGATGGAGAAACTCAATCGCGGGATCTGGAGTGTGCAAGAGAGCTTGATTCATGGCGTCAAACTACCCGCGTAGCTGTAGCGGGTCAAACGCAAATTATCGTTTCGACCGAGCGGTTCTGGTTCTGCGGAGAGGGGTGTCGGTTCGGCAGTGGCACGACTTATCAGGCAAGTGAAATGTTGTTGGCCCTTAGATTTGTCGTCTCCCGAAGCGTAAGACGATTATTTCTCGCGCAAATGTTGTGAGAATCAACAGCGGGGCGATAAGCACGAGAAATCCAAATTCGTTCGCCTCAGTAAAAAAACAGCTAACGTCTGCCCACGAGTTTTCAAATCGAAAGTGCCCGTAGCCTCGATAGATCCAAGACGGCAGGATACCGACGCCAAATCCAACAACTAACGTTGTGACCCATGTCGTCGTCACCTTGAAGTTTTTTAGCGCGGCCGTCAACGTAGTCGCTACAACCAGACTCACGACAGCATCGTAAGCTGCCAGAGCCAAGGACAACTGGCCAGCTACTAGGGTATGACTTCGCGCCCCAGGACGGCCGCAAAACGAGTCATCCTTGGAAAATAGGAATAGTGCAATGAACGCGACTGCCCAATAGAAAGCGAATAGAGTTGCGCGCAGAGCCGTTTCAGATCGACGCATGTTTGTAGTTTCGACGAAATCATGTTTGCCTGCAATGAATGTACCCGCTTTTGAAGTACTTGGTAATGCAAAGTTAGGGCGTGCGTAAAGGCCGATGACGGGTGAGCCGGAGCAGGTGGGCTATTCCTCGCGGAGCGCCTTGAGAGGATCCATGTGAGCGGATCTGCGGGCCGGGACGTAACAGGCTAGCAGGGCCACCGCCGCCAGGAGCAGCGGTGCGCCGATGAGCAGGCGCGGATCGTCGGCGCCGACCTTGAGGGCGTCCACAAAAATGCTGGTCAGCGCCGAAACTATTTTTGCCAAGGCGATTGCGCCCAAGAATCCCAGAAGCGTTCCGACAGCAACCAGAGCCGTGCCCTCGCGCAGCACCAGCCCCAATATTTGCGCCCTGCTGGCGCCCAGCGCGGTGCGGATAGCGATCTCTTTGCGCCTTTGGGCGACCGAGTAGGCGGTGATTCCGGCGAGTCCGATGGCGGCCAAGACCAAACCGAAGACGCCAATTCCGCCGTACGTTTGGATAGAGAAACGCAGGGCGGACCGGCTGCGATCCAAGTAAGCGTCGAGCGTTTCCACATGGAAAATGTTCAGATTGGGTTCGACGAAAGCGATCTCGTTCTGGATCTCGCTCAGGACATCGTGTCCCGCATCCGACCGCACCAGAATGGTTATGCCTCCCGCCGGCGGGCGGACAAAATCGCGTGCGGTCAGAGGTAAATACATAGTGGACTGGCTGAATCCCTGTACATCCTTCGTGTCGGGGACCACTCCGACCACTTCATAAACCTGCCGGTCGTCCCTAACGCGCTTGCCAATCGCATCCTGATTTCCGAAAAGCTTGCGTTCCGCGCCCTCACTCAGCACGGCCGGCAAAGTCTTCGATCCCTCTGCCTGGCGCCGCTGATCGCGCTCGTCGAACTCCCGGCCGGCCAGCATCGCCTCGCTGAGAGCGGCAAAATAGCCGGCGCCCACGGTTTGCTCGACCACGGACTGCAACACGTGCGAGGACTCCGACGAGCTCTCCGCAATCAGTGGGGTGGGTTCCATTTCGCTGGAAAAGGGCGCTTCTGCCGCGAGGGCGACACTGCGCACCGGGCCGGAAGCCTTGAGCCGCTCGGAAAGTTTCTCGAACAGCGCTTGGGCCTTTTCAGGCGGATATCCATCACGCACCGGATCGAGAGAGAAGAGAACCATGGTGCGCGGATCGAATTTGGTCTGGATGCTGCTTCCCTTGCTGATTCCCATCACCAGGAATCCGGTCATCAATAGCAGCATGAGCGACGCCGCCACCTGGGCGACCATCAGCAAGTTGCGCAGACCAATGCGCCGATATCCAGGTAACTGCAGGGCCGAACCCTCTTTGAGTGCCGGGGTCAGATCGGCTTTGGTCGCTTGCAGGGCGGGCACCAGGCTGAATCCGACGCCGCACAAAATCGCGAGGCCGAAGGCGAAAACAGCCGCGCGCCCATCCAGGTCGAAATGGGACTCGACCGGCACCGTCAGGGGTGCCGTGAAGTGAGCGTTCAACGCCCCGAGACCATACGCCAGGGCGAATCCGGCCACGCCGCCCAGCAGGGAAAGCAAAATGCCTTCGCTCATCATCTGCCGGATCAGCCGAAAACGGCTGGCTCCAACCGCTAGGCGAATCGCCAGCTCCTTTCGGCGATTGGCGCCGCGCGCTATAAGCATGTTCGCCTGATTCATGCACGCCAGGGTGATGACCAGGCCCATCAGCGCTACGAAGAATCCGATTAACGCTGGCTTCACTCTCCGGGGTATCGGTACGCTCGTGCCCGCCGCGAGTAGAGTTACGCGCCGACCTTTGTCGATGCGCGCCGGCGACGAAGGGTCCTGCTCGTCAAGACGACGGGTGATGGCGTCGAGACCTGCTTCCGCGGAGTCCATGGTGACTCCGGGCGCCAGGCAAATCATTGCCAGGAACTCCTTGGCCTGGCGTTGATGCAGAACGTCATTGGCAAGCTCCGGAGCCAGCGCGGCCGGTGCGGTGATCGGGACGAACAGTTCGGCTGGATTCACGCCCAGGGCGCCATTGAAATCCTTCGGTGTGATTCCCACGATCGTCGCGGTTTGTCCATTCAGGTGAAGTATTTGCCCCAGGGCGTTGGGAGAGGAGTTGAGGCGATTGCGCCAGAAACGATCACTGATCACCACAACGGGCGGGTCGCCGGGCTTGTCAACTTCGGCGCTGAGCACTCGTCCACGCTGGGGTTGCACGCCCAGCACGGAAAAATAATCCGCTGATACAAGCTGTCCGAAAATGCGTTCCGGCTTGGCATTCAAATCGCCTTGGAACGTGACATTGAACGGGATGCCGGACTTGAAGGCGGCGACCCCAGCGAACAAGCTCTTTTGCTCCCGATACTGCTCGATGTAGTAGTACGAAACGGGAGCCAGGTCACCATCGGCCGACTCCTGAAACATCACCAGGCGATTGGCGTTGGCCGCGGCCGGCAACTCACGAAAGAGCATCGCCCATTTCGAGCTGTATACGTTGGTGGTGAGCCCAATGCCGAGTCCCATCGAGATGATGCCGACCAGCGCGAAGCCAGGCGACTTGATCAGCGCTCGCCACGCATAGCGCATATCGCCACGCATTTCGCTGAGGTACTCCATCGGTACGCGGATGGCGATGTCTGCGATCAGGCGGATCAGCCCGATGGCTCCGTGCCTTTTGGCGATTTCTTCCACAACGTCTTCGCCGAGTTGCAGCACGTCGGCACCATAAGCCAATTTGAATTCGTGCGGAAAGGCTTGCGCCAGCTGCTTGTAGATACGCCAGGCGAGATTCATCCGGTCACCAGGGCCTGCTTCACGCGAATGGTGCGAACCAGTTCCTGGAGGCGGTCGCATTCGGCGTCGAGGACGCGCTTGCCGAGGGCCGTCAGGCGGTAGTAGCGGCGGCGGGCGTCATCCAGTTCCGGCGCGGGGCGCTCGTCAGATTCCTGAATCAGGTCGGCCTCGATCAGGCGCTTGATTGAGCCGTACAGCGTGGCTGGCCACAGGCGGACCTTTCCGTCGGTGCGCTGCAGGACCTCTTGCATGATGGCGTAGCCGTGCTGCTCTCCGCCTGCGAGCGAGAGGAGGATGTGGAACCATTGTGGCTTCAAGGGAATGAAGGATTGGGGGTCGATTTCGGTCATGCCCATATCTATATCAAATGCTATATATACTTGTCAAGAGTGCTCTCAGGACTGGCGATGTTTCGGGCAGGCGGGCACACAGGTAGATTTTGTTCGCGGTGATCCCGCTTCTGTTGGGCAGGACGAGCTGGCTACATCAGGCCGCTTTGCCGGGCGAGTTTCAGCGCTTCGATGGCTGCGCCGCGGGCGCCGGCGGTGTCGCCGTTCGGCATTACGTAGATGGGGATGCCGACTTGCTCCTCGCGCTGGGTGGGCATGCCCACGCGGATCTCGTTGAGGAACCAGAGCTGGAACTCCGGACTGGTTTCCAGGGCGCCACCGCCGACGATTAGCGCCTCGGGGTCGAAGGTATTCACCATTTCATCGAAGAATAGGCCTAGGGCGTGAGCTTGCACCCTGAAAATCTCTTTGCACATCGGATCGCCTTTGTCGGCAAGTCCGCGCACGAGCTTGGCCGCCTGGTGGGAGTCTTGCTTTGCTAGATCGTGATTGGGATAACGCGGCAGAAAATACGGCAGCAAATTCTTTTCTATTCCGGTGAGGGAGCAGAGCGACTCCAGGTCTCCTACGCGACCGCAATTGCAAATAGGTTTCATTCCGGGGGTGTCGGCGATACTTTGATAGGGTAAGAGTACGTGGCCCAGTTCACCGCCGAAGCCGTTCTTCCCTTTTACGACGTTGCCCTCGAGGATGATGCCGCCACCGTTGCCGGTGCCGATGATTGTGGAGACTGAGGTTTCGCGGCTGTTGGCGCCGAAGATGGTGTAGTGGCCCCAGAGGGCCGCGGCGTTTCCGTCGTTTAGATAGGAGACCGGGGTGCCTAGCTTGTGGGCTAAACCTTGGCGAATGTCGAATCCGGCCCAGTTCGGATGCACGAAGTTGGTGGAACCTCTTGCGCTGAGTTGGCCTGCGGCGCTGGCTGGGCCGGGAGTGTCCAGGCCTACGGCGACGATGTCAGCGAGGAGGACACCGGCGCGTTGGGCGGCGATCTCGAGGCCGTCGGCTATTTGGCGGAGGCAGACCTCGGGGCCCTGCTTGGAGAGGGCGGGATGCTCGCAGAGATTTTCGATTAGGAAATGTTCTTGTTGGTCTACCAGGGTGTAGTTGATGGCGGTTCCGCCTAGATCGACGCCGGCGACAACTGGCACGGGTTTGCTCCTTGGGACTTGATTTTGCTCGGCCCAGCCTAGCAGAGTTTTCTGCGGTTATCTCGGACAACGACGGGCGTGGCCCTGATGAATTCGGTTGCCGAAGGCTTACCGCAGCGCGCCCTTGCGAAAATTGACGAGGAGCGGCGCGCCGGGCTGAAGCCCAGCGCCTACATAGCCGGTCGGAACGAGTCAGGCCGGCCCGCCACAGGACTGGGGTGGCCAAGATTAGCTTGGCTCCGGTTTGGCGGCGTTGCATGGACACTCGGGCTGGGTGGGGTGGCTGGGTCAAAGGCGGCGCCTAAACGCCGCACTCCAAAGGTCACCATAGGAGCTTCAGGCCGAATTGGATTTGGCGGGACGTTGTGGAGGTGGAGGTGATTACGCCGGCTGTAGGGGACGGGCCGCCCGTGGCTGCGGCGTAGACTACCGGGTTGGGGGTGTTGAAATTGGTGTGGTTGAAGAGGTTGAAGGCTTCGGTGCGGAATTGGAGGTTTAGGCGCTCGGTTAGCGAGAACTTTTTGGCTAGGGAGAGGTCCGTGGTGGCCAGACCGGGGCCTTGGAGGATGTTGCGGCCGGCGTTGCCGTAGGTGCCTGGGAGCGGTTGGAGGAATGCCGAGGGATTGAAATAGGCCGTCGGGCCGCCTTGGACGATTTGGCCGCTGAAATTGGGATTGACGGAAGGGCGGACGGGGTTGCGGGTGTCGCCGTCGTTGGACGGGTTGTAGGAGAGTTGTGGCGTGAATGGCAGGCCGGAGAGGATGGTTTCGATTCCGCTTAGTTGCCAGTTGCCTAGGAGCTTTTGAACCCACGGGGCGCTGGTGGTGCGACCGAAGGGGAGATCGTAGGTGGCGTTGATTACGCCTGCGTGGCGGACGTCGAAGGAGGCGCGGCCGTAGTCGGTGCTGAGCTGCAACGGGTTGGATGCGAAGGCCGGGGAGTTGGTGGCTACACTGGTGTTCATGCTGTCGCCGTCGTTTAGGGATTTCGAGAAGGTGTAGGCGCCGCGGAATTGCAGACCGCGACCTACGCGGCGGGTTACGTCCACTTCCAGGCCGTGGTAGGAGCTGATGCCTTCGGAGAACCAGTGGGTGGTGTTCCAGACTGCGTTATTGGAAAGCGGTGCGTTGGTTGGGTAGAAGAAGGCGCCTGCCGGGTAGCCAGCCGGGCACGGGGCGGCTGGGCAGATCGTCGGCGTTGGCACGTTGGCGTCAGCGGAAAGCAGCTCGTGATAGCCGTGGGAGCCTATGTAGCCGACGCTAAGCGTGGTGGTGGGGGTGAGTTGCTGATCGATCTTTAGGGACCAGGATTCGACCGTAGGGGTCTTGAGATCGGGCTGGACGCCACTGGGGATTACTCTCGAACCCGCGTAGGTGGCGTCTGGGGCAATGTTGGAAAACGCGATGTTTTTGACCGCGGAGACTGTGTTGAACGGTGCGTTCTGGTCGAGGCGATAGCTGAGATTGTCGAGCAGGGCGTAGTAGAGACCGAAGCCGGCGCGAAGCACGGTTTTCTTGGAGCCGAACGGAGACCAGGCCACGCTGGCGCGGGGGGCGGGGAGGAATTTGGCGTTGTTGGTGGTGTAGGCGGAGCCGCCGACGAACGGTTGCGTGGCGATTACGCCGGTGGAACCGAATGCGTAGTTGGAGGCGCGGCCGTTGGCTTCGTTCCAGCCGTTGGTGAGCTCGGCGCGGAAACCGAGGCGGACTTCGAGGGAGGGCCGGAGCTTGATGGCGTCTTCGGCGTAGAGAGCGCCTTCGGAAGTGCGCCACGACAGCGGAGTGGAGACCGGGGCATAGGTGTAAGTGCTGACTTTGCCTTGCAGGAAGGTCTGCAGGTTGGTGAAGGAAGCTTGGCCGTATTGATCTTGAAGGAGCGCGTCGTTGGCCTGGATGCGCTGAAACCATCCGCCGAAATTGAAGGAGTGGATGCCACGGGTCCAGGTGACTTCGTCGGTGGCCGTGAAGAGATTGCGGACAGCGGTGAGATTGCTGCCGGCGTTGGTGCCGCCGTTGCTGATCTGCGAGGCGCCGTTGAGGGTGGTGCCGCCGCCGACTACGACGGCGCCGACTGGCTGGCCTGTGTGGATCCAGCCGGAGAGATTCGTGTTGGTGCCGCTATTGAAAAAGAAGGCGCCGCGGGAAAAGCCGAAAGTGGCTCTATTGATAAAGTTGGGGGAGAAGATGTGGGTCTCACTCAAGCTGGCCACCTGTTCGCGCAGGAAAATATCGGAGCGGGTGATGGGATTGGAAGTGGGGGAGTGGGCTTCACTGTCGTCGGCGGTGTAAACGGCCGCGAAGGAATCGTTCTGCGAGAGGATCTGATCGAAGCGCGCGGTTCCGAAGTCCTCACGAATGTTTTGCACGGGATTGCTGAAAGCTTCGGCAATTCCGCTGGGCGTTCCTGTGGACGTTAGGAGCTCTGGCCCGTTGGCTGTGGGCCACAGAGCGAGCAGCGGGCGGACGCTGGCGACGGCGGCGGCACGGGAAGTGGCGTCGGGGACCAGCGTGAGATCGCTTAGGCCCAAGTCTTGGCGGAAGCCTTCGTAGTTGCCGAAGAGGAAGGTCTTGTCTTTGCGCAGGGGGCCGCCCAGCGCGCCACCGAAGACATTGCGCTGAAAGTCCGGAATGCTGCCGTGATCGAAGAAATTGCGGGCGTCGAGGGCGGAATTGCGCACAAATTCGTAGAGGTTGCCGTGGAGCGCGTTGGTGCCGGAGGCGGTCACAATGTTGACCTGGGCGCCGGGGCGTTTGCCGTATTCGGCGCCGTAGGTGTCTTTGACTACGGCGAATTCGCGGACTGCGTCTACGCCCAGGAGTTGGCCGCTTACGCCGCCCGGAGTGTTGTTGATTTCCGAAGCGCTAGTGAATTCCACGCCGTTGAGGAGGTAGAGATTTTCCTGCGGGCGATGACCGGAGGAAGAGAACATGCTGCCAACAACGGAGTTGGAGGTGCCGATGCCGCCGGCACGTTGGGAAGTGTAGTTGACGATGCCGGGATTGAGGGTGAGCAGCTGGTCGTAGCTGCGCCCGTTGAGCGGCAGATCTTTTACCTGGCGCTCGCCGACCAGGCCAGAGATGTCCTGGGTAGTGACGCTGACCGTGGGGCTGACTTCCTGAACTACGACCGCTTCTTGCACTGGGCCGACGATCAAGGTGAGATCGATCTCGGCGTGCTGGCCGACGACCAGCGTGACAGCGGTTTTGATTTCGGGGCGAAAGCCGGTTTTTTCAGCGCGAATTTCGTAGGGGCCGACCTCAAGAGCGGTGGCTACGTACCGGCCGGCATCGTCAGCGGTGATCAGGCGTAAGGAGCCAGTCTCGAGATTGCGCACGGTGACGCTAGCGCCCGCGAGGAATCCACCCGTGGCGTCGGTGATGGTTCCGAAAATGGACGCGGAGGATTGGGCGTTCGAGGGGGAGACCGCGAGGCCGAGCAGCAGCGAGAGCAGCAGGATATGCTTGATGAGAGTGCGGGACGACGGGCGCGAAAGAATGCCGGGCAAATTCATTGGGAGATCTCCTCAGAAATTCGTTTTTATGGTTGAAGGTTTACAAATGTGCGCGGCTGCAGGCGCTAGGCCTGCGCGCAAAAGGCTATTCAGCGTGAAAAGGAATTAGCGGCGCGAATCAACGACAACAACAACAGCGCTGGGAAGCGCTGCGGGAGAGAGGGGCGGTCACAGAATTAGTCGCGAGCATGATAGCCGTGTACGTGATGCTTATGCTACGGACGCGGGCTGCCGCTGTCAAATCTGGTTTTTAAATGACGTGCATCGATTTGTTGAATGATTGTTGATTGGCGATTTCGCGAGTTCCTTGTTGCACGGAATTGGCGCGGCGAGTATCATTGAGGCTGGTGATGAACTTCTACCCAACGAACGCTGCCTGTTGTTGTCGCCTGAACCTGACGGCGAGGACGGCGGTGTCTTATTTGGGTGCGCAGCTAATTTTGTAATAGCGCCTTAAATCCGAGATTGCAGCCGACCCACCGCCAGAGGCAATGGCAGGTGGGTTTTTTGTTTTTATACGCACGTTTTTAGGACCGAGGGCCATGATGCAGACATCGGGAGTTTCCTTCGACGAATCGGCCGCTTCCGCCGCCTTAGGCGACGGCCTGGAAATAGCTGCGCCGCGGCGGCTGAATCATTTGCGGTTGCTGGAGTCCGAGAGCATTCACATTTTGCGCGAAGCGGCGGCGGAGTTTGCGCGGCCGGTGATGCTGTATTCGATCGGGAAAGATTCGTCGGTGATGCTGCGGCTGGCCCAGAAGGCGTTTTTCCCTGGGAAGATTCCCTTTCCGCTGCTGCACGTCGATACCAGCTACAAATTTCCAGAGATGATCGAGTTTCGCGACCGCTATGCGCGGGAGATCGGCGCGGAGTTGATCGTGCACAAAAACCAGGAGGCGCTGGATGCGGGGGCCAACCCGTTTTTGCTGGGGACGCAGAAGTGTTGCGGGCTGCTGAAGACCAAGTCGCTGCTGGATGCGCTGACGGAAGGCGGATTTGACGCGGCGTTTGGCGGGGCGCGGCGCGATGAGGAAAAATCGCGCGCGAAAGAACGAATCTATTCGTTCCGCGATTCGCTGGGGCAATGGGACCCGAAAAACCAGCGGCCGGAGCTGTGGAACATCTTCAATTCGCGGATCGATAAGGGCGAAAGCATCCGTGTGTTTCCGCTGTCGAACTGGACGGAGCTGGATGTGTGGCTGTACATCCAGACAGAAAATATTCCGATCGTGCCGCTGTATTTTGCGCGCGAGCGCGAGGCGGTGCTGCGGAACGGCACGATTGTGCTGATCCATGACAAGCGAGAACTTTTGCCGGGCGAGCAGACGCAAACGGTGAAATGCCGGATGAGATCGCTGGGATGCGCTCCCTGTACCGGAGCAATTCGCTCGGAGGCCGATTCGGTGGCCAAGATCATCGAGGAGATGGTGTCCTTCCGGCGGTCGGAACGCGAAAACCGCGCGATCGACCACGATGAAGAAGGTTCAATGGAGATGAAGAAGCGGGAGGGCTACTTTTGATTTCCCTACCGCATAACAAGCCGCGCGGGAGCTTTGCGGAGTTTCTCGAGCAGGATTTGAACACCGAGCTTTTGCGGTTTACGACCGCCGGAAGCGTGGATGACGGGAAATCGACGCTGATCGGACGGCTGCTGCACGATTCGAAGGCGGTTTACGAGGATCAACTCGCTTCGGTGAAGAAGAGCCGCATCAATCGTTCCTCGGGACCGATCGATTTTTCGCTTTTGACGGATGGCCTGCGGGCGGAACGCGAGCAAGGCATCACCATCGACGTGGCCTACCGGTACTTCGCGACGGCGCGGCGGAAATTCATCATTGCGGATACTCCTGGACACGAACAGTACACGCGGAACATGGCTACCGGAGCATCTACGGCCGATCTGGCCGTGATTCTGATTGACGCGACCAAGGGGATTCTGGCGCAGACGCGACGGCACGCATTTATCGCTTCCCTGCTGGGAATAAAAAACGTGCTGGCCGCGGTGAACAAGATGGATCTGGTGGATTACCGCGAGGATGTGTTTGTAAAACTCGAGCAGGATTTTCTGCGGCTGGCCGAGCAATTGAGGATTGGCAATGTGCAATGCGTGCCGATCAGCGCGCTGGCGGGGGACAACGTCGTCGATCGCAGCGCGAGGACGGCATGGTACGCAGGGCCGACGCTGCTGGAGCATCTGGAAACAGTTCCCCTCCCTTCCGGAGATGCGGCCGCGAGTCTGCGATTCCCCGTGCAAACGGTGATTCGGCCGGATGCTGGGTTTCGCGGATTCGCGGGGCGCATTGCGAGAGGAACGGTTCGGCCGGGGGATGAGTTGGTGGCGCTGCCTTCGGGCCAGAAAACGCGGGTGCAGGCGATCGTCACCTACGACGGCAATTTGCCGGAGGCGTTTGCGCCAATGTCCGTGACGCTGCAGCTGGAAGACGAGATCGATCTGAGCCGCGGCGACATGCTGGTAGCGGCTGAGAGCTTGCCGCGCGTGTCGAGAAAATTCGAAGCCATGGTGGTGTGGATGCACAGCACCGCGCTGGAAGTGGGGCGCAGCTACCTCGTGAAACACACGGCGCGCCAGACAAAGATACGGGCGATGCAGATACGCCATCGCGTGAATGTCAATACGCTGCGACACGAGGACGCGACGCGGCTGGAGATGAACGAAATTGCGTTGGTCGAGTTTGAAGCCAATGTTCCGTTGTTTTTCGATGCCTATTCGGAGGACCGGACGACCGGCAGTTTCATTCTGATCGACGCGCTCTCGAATGCGACGGTGGGCGCGGGAATGATCCAGGAATACTCGGCGGCGGAAACTGGCCTGGGAACGAGCAAGGAGCAGTTTCCTTCGCTGGACCCCGCACAGGCGCTGCCCCAGACGCAAGTGGCGCCACGGGAACGGTACGAGCGACACGGACATTATCCGGCTGTTGTGCTGTTGGAGAATCGGCCGGAGTTGGCCGGACGGTTGGAGCGGGCGCTCTTCGACAAGGGTTTCGAAGTGTTGCATTTAAACGCTTCGGTAATCGGTGCCGCGGCGATGGTCGACATAATCCGCGTGGCGGGGGCCGCGGGGTTCGTGGCGATCTATTCCGCGGGCGCGCTGGCAGCAGAAACGAAGCAGATACTCGCGTCGTTGACCGCAGATCGAGTGTTCGATGCCGCGACGGTAGATTCGCCGAGCGATGACGAGCTTTTTGTTCAGGCTGTAAGGTTCACGCGATCTCTTTTGTTAGAAGCCCCCGGGGACGATCGGAAAAGGGTGAATTAAATGGAAGTAGAGCGCATCGCGGAGACGGTCGAGAATTTGCCGACGGAACAGGCACTGGAAGTGGTGCTTAGTGCCAACCCGAGCGCGCGGGTTTGCCTAACCAGCAGTTTTCAAGCCGAGGACATGGCCGTGACGCATCTGTTGCGCAGGCGAATTCCCGATGTTCCCGTGCTGTTTCTAGAGACCGGGTATCACTTTGCTGCGACCTATGAGTATCGGGATCGCATGACGAAGGAATGGTCGCTGAATCTGGTCAACGTGATGCCGGAACATACCGTGGCGGAGCAGGAATCGGCGTTTGGAATTCTTTACGTGAGCGAACCCGGGCGCTGCTGCCAATTGCGGAAAGTTGAGCCGCTGATGCGTTCGCTGGAGCCGTTCGATGTATGGTTCACCGGTTTGCGGCGCGAACAGTCGCCAACGCGCAAGAATCTGAAGAAAGTGGAATTGCATCGGCTGCCGACGGGAAAAACTCTTTGGAAGGTGAGCCTGCTCGCCGATTGGAAGTGGGAGCAAGTGTGGGACTACGGAAATGCGAACGGGATTCCGCATTTGCCGCAGTACGACGATGGATATCTCAGCATCGGTTGCGAGCCTTGCACGGCGCTTCCGGTGGATCGCAATAATCCGCGTTCAGGGCGCTGGGGTGGCACCAAGCTGGAGTGCGGGATTCACACTTTTTCAGAGCGAGCCGAGGGATGAACTTTCTCATAGGGTTCCTGATTGCGGTGGCGGTTGGGGTTACAGGCATCGGTGGCGGGAGCTTCACGGTTCCGGCGTTGGTGCTGCTGGTCGGATTGCCTGCGGGCGAGGCGGTAGGAACTGCATTCGTGTTCGCGGGCGTGATTCGCTTGGTGGCGGCGCCGTTTTATTTGCTGGGCAAGCACTTTCACGCGCGCTATCTGTGGCTGCTGTTGAAGGGGGCGATTCCTGGGCTGCTGATCGGGACGTTCGTGCTGCGGCTGCTGGGGCGAGAGGCGGGAAATCCCATCGTGGTGATCGTGCTGGGAGTGGTGCTGTCGCTCTCTTCCGGCGTGACGTTTGCACCGCGGGTGCAGAATCCCGGATTTGCGCGGAAGAATTCCTCGTGGTTGCCTTGGCTTTCTTTGCCGATCGGGGTGGAGTCGGGCTTTTCTTCCGCGGGAGCGGGAGCGCTGGGTACCGTGCTGCTGCTGAATTATTCCGAGTTGACGCCCCCGCAAGTCGTTGGCACGGATCTGGTTTTTGGCCTGGTTCTGGCAGCGATCGGCGGCGTATTCCATTGGCAGTTCGGAGTAATCAACACCGTAGTGCTGATGCAGCTCCTAGCCGGTGGCGTGCCGGGTGTGCTCTTGGGATGTGGGCTCAGCCGCATCGTTCCTGCCAAGAGGCTGAAAACCGTAGTGGCGGCGGTGGCCATCTTCGCGGGCATTCAGCTGGTCTGGAATGGCGCGCACACGCTGTTGGCGCGTCACGCAGCCGCGAACGCGGTGAAGGTGGCGGCACAAAGTTCCGGCAAAATGCAGAGCGGACCCGCCGACTGAGACGCCGCCCGACGTCTCAGACTCGCCTTTCTCAGTGGAAATCCCTGGTCTGACTCTAGTATGCAGATGGCTTATGCCGCGGCTGCTCGACGCGATCTTGCACCGCTGATCTGCCGCTACCTTCGCTCGCCGAAGGAAAGCAATATGCCACTTGGTGGAACCGAAGCGGGACTGGCAGACTCCTAAAAGTGCGGGCCACGCGGTCACGGTCGGAAGTATAGGACTGATTCCACGAAGGTTACGCTCCAGACAAGAAGATTAGCTTGCCTCTAATCCATGGTATGGAACCTGCTCACCTAACTGTGGAAAAAGTATGCAAGAATGGTATTTTGACCCTTAAGAACTTACCGCGGCCGGTTTCCAGGCGTTCCTCGGCCGCGAGGTAGTTTAGGCGGAGCAAGAGTCAGCGACCATGTACAAGAGCTTTTTCGGGCTGAAAGAGAATCCGTTCAACGTAAATCCCGATCCGCGGTATCTGTACTTGACCAAGGAGATCGAGGAAGCGTTGACAGGGTTGATGTACGGCATTCAGACCCGTAAAGGCTTCATTACGTTGACCGGTGAAGTAGGGACGGGCAAGACCACGCTGGTCAACCGGCTGTTGAATTGGCTGCATCAGCGGCGGACGAAAACCGCGTTTCTCTTCAACTCGCGGATGGACACCAGCCAACTGTTCGATTTCGTACTGTCGGAATTCGAGATCAGCTGCGAAAGCCCCTCCAAGAGCCAGCAGTTGATGAAGCTGAATCAGTGGCTCTTGGAACGGCACGCGGCTGGCGAAACGGCTGTGCTGATCATCGATGAGGCCCAGAACCTTTCCTACTCGGTGCTGGAAGAAGTCCGTCTCCTCACCAATCTCGAAACACCCACGGAAAAACTACTGCAGATCGTGCTTTCCGGGCAGCCGGAGCTTGAGGAGAAGTTGAAACTGCCGGAACTCCGGCAACTACGGCAACGCATCATGCTGCGCTGCAAAACCTCGGCTCTGACCGACGAGCAGACCGCCTATTACATTGCCGAAAGGCTGCGCATCGGGGGAGCGAGCGGAGGGTCGATTTTCAGCGCTAAGGCGATCGAGGCCGTGCACCTGTATTCCCTGGGGATTCCGCGAGTGATCAATTTGATCTGCGAACACTCGCTGATTAACGCGTACGCCGAGCAGCAACGGCCGATCGAACCGAAGATCATTGAGGATATTGCGCGGGAGTTTCAGCTCGACCAAGTGGGACCTACGGTGCCCGAAGGAAACACGCGCCTGGACGCCGATACGTACATGACGGAAGTAAGCGAGCAAGTCGAGGGGCTGATCAAAGCGTGGCTGCGAAAACGAGGGTAGTGTCCCACACTGCCCCCGTAGCATTCCCAAAACGGTACACTGCGCAAGACGTCCGGTCGATTCGGCGGACATGGCCGCAAGGCCAGACTCGCCTGTAAGGTTTCGCTGCAAAGGATTAAGTGCTTTGCTCAGTTCAAGTTCTGAAACAAGGGGAGAGTATTGGTACGAACATCAGACCAGGGTGAGAGGTGCCAGAACCTTAAGCACAAACGGAAATTTAAGGGCACAAGTTAGCACTCAACGGGTGACGTAAATTGCGTTCCTAGAGCCTCCACAAAAACATAAACCCTTACATATTAAGCACTTACAGAAAACGGGGTATTGGAGAGCCGATTGCCTATACACAAGGCAGATCAACGTGACCGTCATTCAGGTCACCTTGTCCCCGGAGGATTTTAGAAATGTCATTTAAACGAATCGGTTGGCTCTTGCCCGTACTGCTGCTGGGGGCCATGACCGTGAGGGCAGATTGGGACGACGACAATCATCATCGTCATCATAAGTCTCCAGTTCCCACCCCAGAACCTGCAAGCTTGGCTTTGCTGGGTACCGGGCTGTTGTTCCTCGCCCGTACTATGTACAATCGCAAAAAAGACGCGTAGCGTTCTTGTTACGGCTAGAGTTTGATATTCCCCGGGATCCGAAACGCCCAAAAGGCTGACCACGGTCCCGGGTTCTAATTTGCCCCAAAGGCGGGCTCGGTCGGCGTCGAGATCGCTATCTGATTGGGGACGCCTTGTTATCCCGTTTGGATCATCGAGGCTTCCGGTGATGGATTCAAAAAGTGAAAGGCCGACAGGGATTTCATTTTGGACTCCGCTGAAAAGGCAAAGGTGTTTTTTACCCCGGACACGATCCGCCCGGTTCTGAGGAATCGTAGCGCTCATCTCCAAATCAGCATTCTCGCCGCAATAGTAGTAATTCTGTACTACGACATTCTCCGGCACCTGGTCGAAAATTGGCTGCAGGATTCCAACTACTCTCACGCCTTTCTGGTGCCGCTATTCGCCGGCTATCTGGTTTGGGAACGGCGTCAGCAGTGGATGACCAAACAAATCAGCCCGGAATTCATCGGCTTATTGCCCATTTTCGGCGCCATGGTGTTGCTGCTGGTTGGTACGTTGGGCGCGGAACTGTTTCTCTCCAGGGTGTCTTTCGTCCTTCTCTTGGGCGGGCTCACCCTATATTTCGCGGGATGGCCGGTCTCCAAGACTCTATTCGCGCCGTGGGTAGTGCTTTTCTTGATGATTCCTTTGCCGGTGATCGTTTTCAATCAGATCGCATTCCCTTTGCAAACACTGGCTTCCCATCTGGCGAGTTCGGTTTTGACCATAATGCACGTTCCCGTGGTGCGGGAAGGCAACGTGATCAGCCTGCCTTCGATCACGCTGAACGTCGTTGAGGCTTGCAGCGGTATTCGCTCCTTGATGTCATTGGCAACGTTGGCGCTCATGTACGGACTGGTGGCCGAGCGTCGAAACTGGATGCGGGTCCTGCTGGTGCTCTTTGCCATTCCGGCGGCGGTGGGCGCAAATGCGCTCAGGATCGTGGGGGCGGCGCTCCTGGGACAATACGCCGGCCCACAATACGCCGACGGCTTTTTTCACGCGTTTTCCGGGTGGTTGATTTTTGTTCTCACCATGGCCCTGTTGGTTGGTCTGCACGCGGCTGGATCTCGGATCGTGCGACGGGACGCCACGACATGACTACTGCGCTCGGTTCGTGGGGCCGCTTTAGCTTGGTGACGACGCTCTTGGCTGGGACCGGACTGATGATTCATGCCAGGAAACAGGTGGAAATCATCCCCTCGTACGAGAGCCTTGAGGCGTTTCCGAAGGTTGTAGGCAGTTTGCAGGGTCAGGACTTGCCGCTCAGCCCTGACGTTCGGCAAGCGCTGGGGCCGGGCGAATTTTTGTTTCGCGACTACGCCGCCCCCAAACAGGCTGGCGGCGTAAATCTCTTTGTTGCGTACTTCCCGAGCCAGCGGACCGGTGACACGATCCACTCCCCTAAGAATTGCCTGCCGGCGGAAGGCTGGTCTCCCCTGGAATCGAAGCAGATCTGGATCGAGAATTCGCACGGGGCCAAGGTGGCGGTAAACCGATACCTGGTCCAAGATGACGATGATCGGGCCGTGGTTCTGTACTGGTATCAGGCCCATGGGCGGGTGACGTCGAGCGAGTATTGGGCCAAGTTCTACCTGGTCGCCGACTCCATCCGGATGGCGCGTTCCGATGGGGCCATGATACGCATTTTTGCGCCCGTCGAGGCCCGGGAAGACGCGGCCGCGGCCGAAAGGCGAGCGGTGCAGTTCGCGCAGCAAATATGGCCGGTGTTGGATGAATTCGTCCCTCGCTAAACGCCGACGAAGTCCTGCTCTTGCGCTGGGAAGCTGATTATTCCCACAATGAGACGGCTCTTGAGCCACATGGAGACACTCCCAAACTCCCGCTAGATTCGCCTTCCCTTAACCAACCTGTTTTCAGTAATTAACACAAGTGGCGTAAACGAGGAGCGCCCCAACTAGACCCTGTGGTTTGGAATTCTAAGTGCCGTAATGTGGCCAGACGCAGATCCTGGCTTCTTATGGGAATAAACGGAACTTTTTTTGACCTAGCACCCTTTTTCGAGGTTTCGGTCATCCGACAGGTAGATACATATCAGTGTAACTAGCTTATTATCATGTGTTTGAACGTCAGGAAACACAACAACCGGGGGACGAACGCTGGCATTCCCCTTGCAATCTATCCAGCCGTCGGTAGTACGTTCGGTACAGGACGGCTATACGTGAGTCGCATCTAGAGACGTTTGTCGTCCGATTATCGCACAAGAGATTAGGTTCCGAGCCAGTTGGAATCCAAAGAGTACGGGAGAACATAACCTAAACCGTGGTTCGAATATTCAATTCCTACGTTCCTACGAGGCTGCTGGTCCTGCTGTTCGGCGAGATTCTCTCGGTCGGCGCCTCCTTCGCCCTGGCGATTGCGATTTGCTATGGCGAGCAAAGAAAGGCGATGTTTGCAGACCAGCAGGTAGTGCTGAAGATTCTGGGGGTGGTGCTGCTGGCGTCCCTCTGCTCTCACTACCTTGAACTGCACGATGTACGGCGGCCGACCAGCCAAGAAGAGATGTATCCCAGAATCCTGATGCTGGTGGGGCTGCTGTCCTTGATTCTGGGAGCTCTTAGCTATGTTTTCCCGGAATTTCAGGTAGGGCGATACGTTTTCCTGATCGGCCTGTTCATTTTGGCGATCACCTGGACATTTTGGAGATGGGCTTACGCGCGATTGATTTCCCTGCCGGCCCTGCGGGAAAGGGTGTACCTGCTGGGCAACGGCGATCGAGCGATGCGAATCCGTGAAGCGATTCAAACGCGGGCAGAGCTGGGAATGGACCTGGTCGGATGGGCGGGAAGCAACATCAGCGCGCCCTTGAACAGTGAGACCCTGGCGAGCACGCTGAAGGACCTGTGGAATCGCCGAGCCGTGGACCGCGTTATCGTCGCGCTGGCCGATCGCCGGTCGATGATGCCAGTGAATGAATTGTTGGACATGCGGCTGCATGGGATCCGGATCGATGACGGCACTTCGATCCTCGAGAAGGTTACCGGAAAGATCGACGTCGATGAGCTGCACCCGAGCTGGATGATCTTCGGCGACGGCTTTCGCTTGAGGCAACGGCACTGGCTGCTACGCCAAATGATTTCAGCGCTGCTGGCGTTGACTCTTTCGATTGTGACCTTTCCGTTGATTCCATTCATCGCCCTGCTGATTAGGCTTACTTCGCGTGGCCCCCTGCTCTACCGGCAAAGGCGGGTGGGCTTGCGAGGCCGCGTGTTTGATTGCCTGAAGTTTCGCACCATGCGCGCGGACGCGGAAGCGGACAGCGGGCCCACCTGGGCCAGCGATGAAGATCCGCGAATCACGACGATTGGAAAGTTCCTGAGAAGGACGCGCCTGGACGAAATTCCGCAGATTTGGAACGTCTTGCGCGGGGACATGGCGTTCGTCGGACCCCGGCCGGAAAGGCCGGAATTCGTTGCCCAGCTGAGCGAACAGATCCCTTACTACAACGTGCGCCATGCGGTTCGGCCCGGCATCACGGGGTGGGCGCAGATCAACTATGGGTACGGATCTTCGATCGAAGAGTCCAAAGAAAAGCTGCGTTTCGATCTATATTATATTCGTAACGTTTCCGTGACGCTGGATCTGCTCATCGTGTTCTACACGATTCGAGCGGTGATCCGAGGCCGGGGAGTCCGATGAAGCGTCGCTGCATGGGCTTCTGGATGGAGGAGCCGGCGAGAGATTCGCCACGCGGCGCCGTGACCGTGAAGAGATGAATTCGCACGTTATTCTGTCCCTGCTCACCGCCGGCGTGGCCGGCCTGGCACTCGCCGGCACGGCTTACGTGGCATTTCTAGGCGCGGTGGGACTTTTCTCTAAACCGAAGGGCACGTCGACAGCGGTGGTCCGGACGCCGAGAACCCGCTTTGTGGTTTTGATTCCCGCTCATGACGAAGAACAAGGCATCGGGCCAACGCTGGAAAGCCTGCGGGCGCAGAACTATCCGGAAGGGCTGCGACGCGCGATCGTGGTCGCCGACAACTGCAAGGACCGCACCGCCACAGTCGTTCGGGAGGCAGGGTTTGAATGCTGGGAGCGGACCGACCCAACAGCTCCGGGGAAGGGGCAAGCCCTGCGTTGGGCGCTCGACCTACTCGCTCAGGATTCTTGGGACGCAGTCGCCTTTATTGACGCGGATACCCGGGTGGATCCGGAGTTTCTGGCGGCCGTGGATGTCGAAATACAGGACGGCGCCGCCGCGGTGCAGGGACGCTATGAGTTTGAAGTTGCAGATTCTTCTTACTTCTCACTCCTTACCTTCGCCAGCAAGCGCGCCGAGAACGTGCTGTACTGGCGGCCCAGACAACGGTTCGGTTGGATGGGTTTCATCGTAGGGAATGGCTTCTGCCTTAAGCGGGAAATCCTTGAAACCGTGCCGTGGGCAGCGTACTCCATCGTCGAGGACGTCGAATATGCGTTGCAATTGGCGCTGCGTGGCTTCCGCGTTAGATTTGTCGAAGCAGCGCAGGTGATTTCCCGTGCGACCCGCCGGGTATCCGACGCCGCCCCGCAAAGACTTCGTTGGGCCTCGGGAACCTTCCAAGTGATGCTGAAGTACGTACCACAGCTTTTCCGAGCCAGCGTCAGGAAGGGATCGCCTCGCTTGTTGGAGATGGCGCTGGCGCTTACGCTGACCAGCCGTTTTTTCCTGGTTTACCTGGTAATCGCGGCCTCGGCGTGTTCGCTGCTTTTGGGAACCGCCGGGGCGGGCTTCTCCCTGCGAATGGCGGTGGTTGCTTCGATTCTACTGCTGTGTGCCTACGCGGCGATGGTCTTGTCGCAGATTCCCAGCGTTCGAGGAAGCCGTTTCCGGGCTTTAGTCATGCTGCCGCTTTATGTGTGCTGGATGTTGTTCGTTCACGTGGCCGCCGCCGTTGGCATGCGGCGCAACGCGTGGGTCAGAACCACGAGGTAGGGGAAATCCTCGATGGCATCCAACCCCATTCGCATCCTGCACCTCATCGCCAGCAATTTTGTAGGCGGGCCTGAGAAACAGATCCTGCACCACGCGCTGGATCTTCAGAACTCCGATTTTGAAGTGTGGGTGGGATCGTTCCGAGATCGGCCAGAGAAAGCTGCAATCCTGCAACAAGCCGAAGAGAGCGGTTTGCGCACTTACGAATCCCTCTCCTCCGGACGGTTCGACCCTCGCGCGGTCTTCGAACTCGCATCCTTTCTAAAACGACAGAAAATTCAATTGCTCTGCACGCACGGTTTCAAGGCGAACACCGTTGGTGCTCTCGCCAAGAACGTGGCGGGTGTGCCGCAGATCGCTTTCTGCAGAGGTTGGACCGCGGAAACGCCGCGGGTAAGGGCTTATGAGGCTCTGGAACGCCGCTTCCTCGCGCTGGCCGACCGGATTATTTGCGTTTCAGAAGCACAGGCAGAATATTTTTCCACCAAGCACTTGCTCCAGCCTCGCATTTCCGTTGTGCACAATGCGATGTTGGACAGCATCGATACTGGCGCTGAATTCGATCGCGAGGCGGCGAAAACGGAGTTGGGATTTTCTCCGACTACGCTGCTGATCGGCGCGGTTGGGCGGCTTAGCGTCGAAAAGGGACAGCGGTACCTGGTGGAGGCCGCGCCGGGACTGGTACGCGAATTCAAGGATCTGAAAATAGTGTTGTTGGGAGAGGGACGCGAGCGGGCAAGTCTCGAATCTCAAATAAAGCAGCTTAGTCTGGAAAATGTAGTCGTTTTGCCGGGCTTCCATACGAACGTCGCGCGGTGGATGCAGGCTTTTGATGTGCTGGCAAATTGTTCGCTGACCGAGGGTATTCCCAATGCCATTCTCGAGGCCCTGGCGGTAGGAACGCCGGTAGTCGCGACGGCCGTCGGCGGCGTCCCGGAACTAATCAAGGATCGAGAGACTGGCCTTCTGGTGGCACCTGGCAGTTCCGAAGCGCTCGCCCATGGGCTGGCGAAAGTTTTGCGAGATTCCTCCCTGGCCTCCAAGCTGGGTCAAGCTGGCCGGGACTGGGTGCGGACACGTTTCTCGGCCTCAGTGCAGCGGGAATCGTTGCTAGAGGCTTATCGACAGATCCTTGGGCTTTCGGATGCTTCTCCGGGCGTGCCAAAGGCGAGCGCCACGCCAGATCTGCCGGAGATTCCTTCGCCATCTTCCCGCGCACCGACGAACTCCAAGTCCCCGGAAATCGGGCCTCTACCGCTTATATCTGTAGTCATCCCGGTGCGAAATGAAGAAGCCCACCTGGGCGCAGTCCTGGAGAGCCTGCTGGCGCAAGACTATCCCCGCGACCGCTTTGAGATCCTGGTGGCCGACGGTGACTCAACCGACGGCACTCCGCGAGTTGTTGAGAAATTCGCGAGTGGCAGTGCCACACGGATCAAGCTCCTGTCGAATGCACGCCGATGGTCCAGCGCGGGGCGGAATGTTGGCGTGCGGCACAGTTCCGGTGACTTGATCGTCTTCATCGACGGCCATTGCTATATTCCGAGTAAAACTCTATTGCGCGACACGGCCGCAACGTTTGAGAAGACAGGAGCGGATTGTCTTTGCCGGCCACAGCCGCTGAACATGGAGGGAAATAGCTTTTTCCAGGATGCCGTGGCGCAGGCGCGAGCGACGACGCTCGGCCATGGAAGAGACTCCACGATTTACGATACCCAGTTTGAAGGCCCGGTCAATCCTTGCAGCGCCGGCGCCATGTACCGGCGCACGGTGTTTGAACGTGTGGGCTATTATGATGAAAGTTTCGACGCCGCCGAAGACGTTGAATTCAACTACCGTGTTTTTAAGTCGGGGCTGATTTCGTACATCAGTCCGCGGCTGGAAATCCGCTATCAGCCCCGGGCCAGCCTAGGCGCTCTGTGGCGCCAGATGATGCGCTATGGACGAGGGCGCTTCCGGTTGATCCGGAAGCATCACGAGGCTTTTTCCTTCAGTCAGCTCGTGCCCGCTGCCTTCCTGCTGTGGCTCGTCGCTGGAATAATCGCATCGCTGGTTTCGCGACCGTTGTCGTTGGTTTTTGGCGTCCCGCTCGCTATTTATGTCGCCGTGGTGTTGTATTTCTCGCTTGGTATGGGCCGGCGCTACGGTGTGGCCCATCTGTTGGTTGGGCCGCTTATTTACCCGACGATCCATCTCGGGCTAGGCGCGGGATTTCTCGCGGAAGCACTGCAAATCGGCGTGAACAAGAACCGCTCCGAAACGAAGGTTTCTTCGACTACCTCCGAAAAAGCGCCAACATTGGAACCGCCATCCTAGCTTGATGGTCAAGTCTGTATGTATGAGTCCGATGCTAGGTCCATGAAATTTGCTCCCGTGGACGCCCCTCTAGAATTAACATGGCTAATGGGGGAGTTACTGTAAGCCTATATGTTTGAGGCAGTTGAGCAGAATCCAGCTGAAGATTGCATGGGTTCAGGGAGCGATTTTTCGGAAGTCCAACGGGTACTTGAATTTCAGACGGATCTCGATCACCAATGTCTCCACTTCGACCAGACCGGCGGGCAGCGAGCATCCTTAATGGGATGTCGGTGGATGTGGAGGACTATTTCCACACGGAAGCGATGAGCAAGGCAGCGCCACGCGACACTTGGGACCAGACGCCATGCCGTGTCGAACGAAATACCGAGATGTTGTTTGAGCTGTTTGCCGCCCACAACGTTCGGAGCACATTCTTTTTCCTGGGCTGGGTCGCGGAACGCTACCCCACGCTGGTCCGAAGGGCGAGGGACCTGGGGCACGAAATCGCCTGTCACAGCTACTGGCACCGCCCCATCTACACCTTGTCGCCGGCGGAGTTTCGGGAAGACACGCATCGCGCTAAGGCCGTGATCGAAGATGCGGGCGGTGTTCGTGTGGAAGCTTATCGAGCGCCCAGTTTCTCCATGACTCCTGGTACGGAATGGGCGGCGGACATCCTCGGGGAAGCGGGTTTTATTTACGACTCCAGCGTTCATCCGGTCGCTCACGATCTGTACGACAATCGCCACGCTCCCCGGAAGCCCTATCGAATGGCCAAGACTGCGCTGGTCGAAATCCCGATCTCCACGATTCAGCTGGGCAAACAAAGACTCCCGTTTTGCGGCGGCGGGTATTTCCGGATGCTTCCGTTCTGGTATGTATGCTGGGGCATTCGACGGCTGAATCGTACGGAAAAACAGCCTGCCGTGTTTTACATCCATCCCTGGGAATTTGACCCGGAGCAGCCGCGGCTGGCGGCGAGCCGACGATCGAGATTCCGCCAGTACCTCGGGTTGAGCAAGACCGCGAAGAATCTGGGCCGACTCTGTGAACAGTTCCTTTTCGCCCCGATGAAAGAAGCTTTCTCGGAGCAATTGGATGTTATCCAGCGAACGGGAGAACCCTAGAAGACCGCCGTATAGCGGTGTGCACGTAGCTTGAACGAGTTCACCTCTTTCTGAATAGAGCGTCAGCCAAAGAAATGACCAGCTATAAACAATTCCAGGATCGACTGGCCGGGCTCTTGGGAGACTCTTCGCCAGTTCGCAGCGCGGCGAAATGGCTCAGTGGCCCGGGTTCGGCCATTTTTAGCTTGCATCGCGTGCTGCCACGCGGCGCTCAGTGCTTTGACGCGGAGATGAGCACGTCGGAAGAAGCGTTTTCAGACTTTCTCGATTGGTTGGCGGAAAACTATCAGGTTGTGCCTCTCGGCGAAATCGCGGCGAGAAGGGATGCTCGGTCTGCCAATGCAAAGTCTCCGTACTGCGCGCTTACTTTTGACGACGGATGGCATGACAACTTTGTCTATGCTTTTCCGCACCTCAAGCGCCGCGGCCTTTCCGCCACGATTTTTCTGCCGACGCGGTTTATCGGAACGAATCGACGGTTCTGGCAGGAACGCTTGTGGCTCTGCCTGCAAGAACTGAAAAGCAAAGAGGCCCGCCGAGAGGCCATCGAGCGGGTGGCGCGCCGCTTACCGTGGTTCCCTCCCGAGGAAGGAGACCGAACTTCGTATCGGTTCTTGAGAAAATGGCTTTTGACCAGACCTGGGGCGGAAGCGGAGGACTTTGCCGCGCGAGTGGCGGAGACCGCAGGCCTTGCAGATGCCTTTGCAGACCGGGCCTTCGTCAATTGGGATGAAGTGAAGCAGATGCAGGCTTCCGGCGTGCAATTTGGCTCCCACACGTTGAATCACACGCTTCTTCCGAATGCCTCGCCGAAAGACGCAGAAAAAGAAGTACAGGAATCATTAGAGGAGCTCAGGGGAAGAATCGGCAACGACACGCCGGGCTTTGCATACCCCTGGGGAGCCTGGGGAATCAGTTCGCTGGATCGAGTCCGGACGTCGGGATATGAGTTCGCAGTCACCACGAAGCCGGGACTGGTCGGGAAAGATTCCGATCCGTTCTTGTTGCCCCGCTTTCCGGTTAGTGATTCGGTGCTTGACGGCGGCAAAGAAAATTTCAGCGGAGGCAAGGCCAGGCTCACCTTTGTAAAGACCCTGCTGGGGGCGGCGGCTAAGAAGCCCATCTTGAAAAATGGCGGCCAGAGCAGCAGGCGGATCAAGATACTTTTCGTGATCGATTTGATCACCGAGTGGGAAGGCGGGACCGAGCGGCAGCTTCAGCTCTTGATACCGCTCCTTGATCCCAAGTTCTTTGAACTAAAGTTGGTCTTTCTCTTCGAGGCACCGGGACTCGATGCCAAGACCCTTCCCTGCCCCTTGCGTGTGGTCTTTCCGCGCTCGGCGAAACTTCCGTCCTTTCCCGCCAGGGTCCAGAGGCTGGTTCAAGTGCTGAAGGAAGAGCGCCCCGACGTGGTGCAGGGCTTTTTTATCGAAGGGCTCATGGCCGGCGTCTTCGCGGGGCGCATCGCGAAGGTTCCGCAAGTCATAGGGTCGGTGCGGAATGCGGGGCACTGGAGGAAAACCGGTCATCGCCTGTTGATGAAGGCGATCACTCCGTTGGCGCACCGCTGGCAGACCAACTCACGCGCGCTATGGGAGTTCCAGACTCAGATGGAAGGCGTACCTGCCGCCAAGGTCGAGATTCTCCCTAACGGAACGGATCTGTCGAGGTTCGTCCCCGCAACGCCGGAAGAGCGGCTCGCAGCGCGCCGTTCCCTGGGATGGAATGAGCACGGACCTGTCTGCATTTCGGTCGCGAATCTCTCCAAAGTCAAGGACCTTGCGACACTAGTCAACGCCGCCAAGCTTTTACATGGACGGCTTCCGTCCCTGCAGTTCATATTGGTAGGAGAAGGGCCGGAACGCGAAGCATTGCAGAATCAAGCGGCTGGATTGGGCCTGTCCGACGTTGTGAAGCTTGTCGGGCGGCAATCGGACGTGCGACGTTTCCTCGCGGCGGCGGACTTGGGTGTACTCACGTCGCGCAGCGAGGGCAGCTCCAATGCCGTGTTGGAATACATGGCGATGGGTCTGCCATCGGTGGTGTCGGACATTCCGGCGAATCGTGAGTTGACGGACGAAGTGGTCTTTGAACCCGGGAATGCCGACGATTTCGCGGAGAAGATTTTTCGGCTCTGGCAGGATCTGCCGCTGCGAACGCGTTTGTCCCGAGAATATCAGGAGATGGCTGGCGAGTTTAGTGTGGAGAAATTGGCCTTACGCGCTCAGAGCTACTACAGCAGGATTGTGTCTCAATGTCCCTGAACCTTGGGGCCAATGCCAGGCTTCATGGCCACTAAAGAAAGCGTGAAAGGGTCGGAGGATTACTCGGGAATGGCGCGCAGCGGGTTTCGCCTCAAACAATCGTGGACAGCCAGGATAGCTAGCTGGCTCGTTCGCCATCTTGTATTCCCCGTGTGGATCCGGCGCGATCATCCGAAGTGTCTAGCGTACGCCCAGGAATTTGAACGCACGCAGTTCCTGCCCAAGGCAGAATTGGAGGCCTTGCAACTCCGACGCCTTCAAAAGCTCCTGCAGCACGCCAAGGAGCATTGTCCGTTCTACGCTCTGAGATTGGAACAGGCGGGCATCGTCCCGGAAAAACTGGGGTCTCTGGGGCAGTTCTCTCGTCTCCCGGCGCTGACTAAGCGGGACATCCAGGATAACGGCCCAGATCTTCAGGCTCGTGATTTTCCAGAAGAAAAGCGCAAGAGGAACCAAACCGGCGGCTCGACAGGCAGCCCGCTGCAGTTTTACGTGGACGTGGAACGTTTTGACTCCAGGAAGGCCAGCACGTACCGGCACGATCTGTGGTCCGGAGTGCGCCCTGGCGATTGGCGGATCAGCCTGTGGGGCTCACGGCTGGATCAAGGGCGCCCAGAAAATTGGTGGGACCACCTCCGCAACAATCTGCTCTATCGAATCGTGCCCCTGAATACTTCAAAGATCACCGATGCGGACTGGTCGAAGTTTGTCTCCGAAATCCGCAGGCTCAAGCCGCGCGCGATGGTCGCCTATACCCAGGCCGCTGTCGCCTTTGCGCGTTATCTGCGGCAACAGAAGATCGGCGATATTCAAATCGACTCGATTGTCACCACTGCGGAAATGCTTTTGCCGGGCCAGCGTGAGTTTTTGGAAGAAACCTTCGGTGGCAAGGTCTTCAATCGCTACGGCTGCCGCGAAGTCAGCGTCATCGCCAGCGAATGCGAGTTCCATCGCGGCATGCACGTAAACGCGGATGCTCTGCTGGTCGAAATTGTCCCGGATGCTTCCCGGCCCGGCAGAGCGGGCCGCATTCTGGTGACCGACCTCCTGAATTACAGCATGCCGCTGATCCGCTATGAAATTGGCGACGTTGGAGAATGGACGAAAGATCAGAACTGCCCCTGCGGCAGGCAATTGCCATTACTCGCCGACGTGCAGGGCCGGATCACCGACTTTCTGGTGCTCTCGGACGGCAGGCAGATCTCCGGCCCAGCGCTCACACTGGTGGTCTCCGATATGGCCGATGTACGCCAAGTACAGTTCGTTCAGCGTGCGCCGGACCTGGTGCTGCTTCGTGTAGTTCCCGGCAAGGACTACGGACCGGCGACGGAGCAGGAGCTGCGCAAGAGGATCGGTCTGTATTTCGAGGGCCGTGCGGAGTTGCAGATCCAACTGACCGACAGCATCGCCAGCGAGATTTCCGGCAAATATGGCTTCGTCATCCACGAGAACGCTGAGCCGCAAATGAGCAATTCCAACTGAGACCATCCATGCGGGCGCTAAACAGGGCTTATCTTGACGTCGTTCTTCCGTTCTTTGAACCCAAAAGCTTTCGGGGCGCGGCGTCTCGTTTTCGAAAATATGAGCAACTCGAGAAACTGTCTCTCGAGGAGAATCGAACACGCCAGTGGGAGTCCTTAAATAGACTGCTTCAATACAGCTACGAGAACACCCCATTTTATAAGAAGCGGTTCGATGAGGCCGGTATTCAGCCTGGCTCGATTCATTCGCCCGCGGATTTGCAGAAGCTCCCGCCGCTGACCCGCAACGATATCGCACACCATTTGGACGAAATGCAATCGCGAGAATTCAAGCGAGAGGTGCTGCACCAGGCGGCGACGGGCGGCACCACGGATACTCCGGTGCCTATTCTTCGTGATCCCACGTCGGTCAACGAGAAAGCGGCGGTGCAATTGCGCTTCAATGCCTGGGCCGGATTCTTGCCCGGCGACAAAGTGTTCTATCTGTGGGGCGCCCAGCAGGACTATAGCCCGAACCCCAGCTGGCGCTGGCGTCTGTATGACCGGCACTTGATGCGGCGAGTGTGGGCCCCAACCTCGGTGCTAAATCCGGTGGTCCTGGAATCCCACCGGCAAATGCTGAATCAGCTGCAGCCTCGGGTTATTTACGCCTATCCCACGCCTTTGACCCTTTTCTGCGAATATTTGCGCGATGCTCGAAAACCCTTCCACCGCCCCGTCAGCGCCATTTGCACGGCGGAACCGCTATTCCCCGAGCAGCGAAAAGTTATCGAAGAGGTTTTAGGCTGCCGGGTATTCGAGCACTATGGAAGCCGCGAATTCGGGATGATCGCGGGTGAATGCGAAATGCACAATGGCATGCACGTCAGCCCTGGCAGTGCCTATTTGGAATTCATCCCAGTCGAGAACAGCGAAATTCCCGGCCTACACGAGATACTCATCACAGATTTATTGAACCGTGGCATGCCTTTAATCCGATATCGCGTCAATGATTGTGTCCTGAAGGGTGCCGAAAAGTGTGCCTGCGGGCGCGGCTACCCTTTGGTGCAGCAAGTGATCGGCCGCACCGGAGATGTGTTCCAATTGCCCAACGGGGACCGCATTCCGGGAGTCGCGTTCACGAATCGCGTTTTGAAGGTGTGTCCGGGCCTGGCGAAGACCCAGATCATCCAGGAATCGCTCACGGAATTCCGCATTCGCTACATCGCGGGACCCAATTTTTCCAGCGGAGACCTGGACATGCTGCAAACCAACCTGCGGCGGTTCATACCCGACGACCTGGTGTGGACTTTTGAACGAGTCACGGAGATTCCCCGGGAGCGTTCGGGGAAAACCCGGTTTTGTATTTCGCGGGTCAACCTGGCTCCTAAATGAGTGATTGGGCGGGGCAAACGGAATGCCTAGTATCAAAGCCCGCCGGCGGAACACGGCACAAGTGACGCTGCACCCATGATCGAGACTAGCGTGCTCACAGAAACTCCACCGGCGCCGAAGCCCAAGCGCACTGAGATTTCGCGATCCCTTATCGCCAAAGGCGTCGTCAGCAACTGGTCCAGTCTCACGCTCAACGTTCTGGTCGCCTTTTGGATGACGCCCTTCGTGGTGCATCACTTGGGAGACACTTCTTACGGGATCTGGGCTCTGGTCTTGCAACTCACTGGTTACATGGGAGTTGTTGACGTCGGACTGCGTTCAGCGCTGGTGCGATTCGTGGCGCGTTTCCAGGCTCAAGGAGATCAGGAATCCCTCGACCGTTTGCTGAACAGCACTTTCACGGTCTACGCCATGATCGTGCCGGCTTGTTTTCTGGTTGCCGCCGCCGTGGCGCGCTTCGGTCTGCCGCACATGCATATTCCGGCGGAAATGCTCGGCGTCGCTCGGCTGACGATCTTCATTGCGGCCGGATGCATCGCCTGCGATTTCATTTTCGCCACTTCGCATGCTTGCCTGGCAGGTTTCTCGCGCTGGGACCTAATCAACAGCGTTTGGATCCCGGTCCTGCTGGTGCGCACCACCCTTAGTGTGATCTTCCTGACATTGGGGTTCGGCTTGGTGACCCTGGCGTTGATTCAGTTCGGCGTGACCCTGGCAGGCTATTCTTCCGAACTGCTGTTGCTGCGCCGCTTGATTCCGAAATACCGGTTCCGCTGGCAGCGTCCCGAGATGCTGCACATGCGCCCGATCCTGGAGCACGGCTGGTATTCGTTCCTGGTAAGTTTTGCCAATCGCATCAATTACCAGGTCGATTCCGTAGTCATCGCCGTCTTTCTCCCGATCGAACAAGTAACCTACTACATCATCGGCCTGCGCCTGGTGGAGTACCTGCGGGATCTCCTGAACTCGACCACCATGATCTTTGCCCCTCTGGTGAGCTCGTTTGAGGCCACGGGCGAGACCCATCGCGTCGCCAGTACGCTGATTCGCGGAACAAAATACAGCT
>Ga0210384_10001514_pt1 | contig 31417 bp, 38 predicted proteins | sample IncBWH2MmetaG_FD_160574 | JGI IMG/M metagenome (GOLD analysis project Ga0210384, IMG submission 160574) | Forest soil microbial communities from Barre Woods Harvard Forest LTER site, Petersham, Massachusetts, United States - Inc-BW-H-2-M | ecosystem: Environmental > Terrestrial > Soil >...
GGCGCCCTCTTTTGTGATCGCCGCTTCGACACTGTTTTCGTGTATCACAACGGTGCGGAATCTTACTATGCTGCCAGGGCTTTCCGTGGCTCGCTAAGGGTCTAGCGAGATGCCGCATGTGCGCATGGAGCAGTTGGGCTTCCGGCCGGATCCACAGCACGATGCCGCCAACTACGGTGTGGTAGGGGTTCTGTGCGCCCTTGGAGCCACGGCAGAACAGGGCGAGCAGGATGGGGAAGACCATTCTGACGCCGGTGATCGGCCAGGCGGCAAAGTGCTTGACGATACGATAATGATGAACACGGGAATGGAAATACAAGCCGAAGCCAGTGCCAGTTCCGGGGCGCGTCGCGAGCGTGCCAGTAGCGCAATGCCCGCTGCGAGCACGATGGAGCCGGCCACCGCACCCAGCGCGCCAGCAGTCACCGCGTCGTGACGCTTTGCGGGATGCCGTAGGCCAACTCCTGCAAGGCGCCAGTGAGTTCTACTGCACAGAATTTATCTCAAAAAAATCACTCAATTTCGCCCAAAATCTAGAAAACAAAGGATCGGATTTTTTCTTGCCTCGTAGATCTATGGTTCTTAAGGTAGTTACAGGCAAAATATTCTAAACATTGGAGTTAGCGCGTCGCTCGAGTTGGCTGCGCCTACGCTCCGGACACCAGCAAGGCGCCGGACGAAGGTTTTCGCCTTCATCTTATTTGGTCCGACTCAGCAGTTGACGTATGTTGTGACCACAATGGCCAAGAGCTGCGATCTTATCAAGTTGTCAAAGAACGCGGTTATCTTGTAGATAATCAGCGTTGTTCTATAATATCGCGGCGAGGGAATGAAATCAAGTGGAAAGTGGATAGGCCCTGAAGACGTTTCCCGAAATGGGAAACGTAAAGTGCGCGAACCGTGTGGGCCTGGTGGCGCAAGACGATCTACACCTGTCCCCCTCGGAATATGGCAAAACCCAGGTTAGCGCCCGAAGAACGGGTGTTACGAGCTCGAATATACAAGAAACGGGTGCGAAACCTGGGCATCGCGAATTAGACCTTGGGGTACGTCCCGTCTGTAAAGGTGGGGAGCGACGTAGGTGGCGGTCACGGGTGGAAAATCGGGTTGCAGGCTGCGGTAGTCCTCGTCTTTGCAAGATCGGAAGGGGTGGGGTCGGCCACGGTCACAAGCCAAACGGGGAAAACCAAAATCCCCACCCTAACGTCGCAAGCAGGGTGAGGTTGGGATCGGACTACTTCCGCGACGTTAGGGTAGGGCATCCGGCGAGCCTCCAGCATCCCCACTCTAAGTTTCGCAGAGAACGCGAACTTTAGGAGGGGCCACCCGCCGTCGATTGGTTCTGGAGCGCGACTGAACTGTGGATTCGGCATGACCAGTGATTTCGGCAGATCGGCGCCCTACGCCTTACCTTCCAGGCCGCAGGTTACTTCTCCCCAGCGCTCACTGCTGACGGAAAGCTCGATTGTGCACCGAAATAACACTCGATAGATTCCAACTTCCCGTTCTTGATTCGGAGATACTCCACGTTCCGGAACGATTTACCGTTCGTGGTGTGGCAAAGATACTTCACAAAAGCATCCTCCGCGCCAGTGGCGATCCGCTCGAGATCAAAATCTCCTATGAAATCAACCTGCGTGTCCCAGCATTGCGTTTTGAAAGTACTTTTGCTAATGTGATCGTCGCCGGCCGCGCTGGTAAAGGTGAAGTTGTCGGCGAGCAGGGCATCGAAAGTGCCCAAGTCCTTCTTTTTCCACGCCCCGTACCATTTACGGATGATCTCCTCGTTCGTTGAGTTCTGCCCTCCCAATGCGCTCGCGCTTGCCGCTCCCGGCAGGCTCACGGCACCAACCAGCGCGCAGGCTCCGGTTGCGAGCAGATTCCTGCGCGACATTGTGATCCTTGTCATTGTTCGTTCTCCTTTTCATGACGTAGTTTGAAACGCTCGCCCGATCGCGGATGCTGACTGTTTCGAGCATACGAACCGGTTGGTATGTAACAGTGTCAAACTGCTCCTTTCGACACCGATGCGATCAACCTCGCTTGCGGTTGCCCGGCGCACGCGGGGACCGCCGCCACCCCACGACGTTTCTGATCCCCGCTTTCATCACTTTCGGATACTGAGCATTCTTTGCCCAGCGAGGCATAGCCTTCGACCATCGCGATCAATAAGCCGGCGACGTCAGCGGGTTCCACGTCGCGGCAAACGCTTCCGTGGGTCTGGCCCTCTCGCAAAACGGTGGCAGCGGCCTCCCGCCAGGCATTGAAGGTTATCGCCAGCTGCCTCCGGAATCCCGCGTCAAGAGGGGACATTTCCTGCGCCAGATTATTTAGTTGATCCTGCATCTCGCGACGCATGGCTGCGGGCGCCGCGCTGCGTGCCAGAGCATATCTCATGGGGCCTAAAAGCACTTAGCAAACACCTGATGGCTAGGAAGCCTTGACCCGCCGCCCCTTGGTCCGGCCGCCTTTCCCGCGAAGCGACTCCAAAAGACGGATCAGGCTCCTTTGTCCTGATTTCATCATCCGGGGATCCTGTGAATTCTTTCCTAAAACGGCGTACCCCTCCCACGCCGCGATCAGGAACGAAGCCGTTTCATTCGCGTTTATGTCACTCCGCACCACCCGGCGTTTCTGTCCTTCGCGCAGTGCCTCCGCCATGGCGTCGTGCCAATCCTTATAAACGCTTGCCGTCCTTCTGCGGAATCCCTCATCAAGACCTGACATCTCTTGAGACAGGTTAAGCAAGTAGCAGCCACGCTGAACGTCTTCTCTTTTCAGCGATTCGGCCTTAAAAATGCGGATTAAAACGTCGATGGGGTTCTTGGCGTTCCGTAAAGGCTGCACCCACTTCTGATGAACCTTACTTGCTATGATTTCGTCCGCCACCGCATAGCCAAGGGCTTCCTTATTGTCGAAGTGGTAATACAACGCGCCCTTAGTCACGCCCGCTTTGGCCAGAATGGTATCCAGGTCAGCGCTTCGAAACCCTGAGCGGTGTATTTCCTGAAAGGCGGCACTCAATAAGCGCGCTCGTGTGCCGGCTGGATCGCGCGACGGGGCTGTCCGGTAACTCGGCCTTGGTTTAGCCCGTAACATACTGACGAGTATGCATGGTCGAATAATCAGAATCAAGGGGATGGCCCGGCTTTAGTTCCTTGTAAAGGTGGGAGCGATGAGGAGGTCAGCGGAGCGCGGTGGGAAAATCAGGACGCAGCTGCATAGGTCCCACCTGTGCAAAACGCGCAAAGGTCGGGTCAGCCATCGACTAATAGATACCGACCAGTATGTATGTTAACGATTCTAAAACCTAACCGAAGTTGATCGGGACTGACTCTTGGCCGGTCGGCGCGATCTCGAATTCCATAATTTGTCGCCAGTGTGTATATGGAAAGTTGGAGGAATAGTTGCTCTCGCCGTTCTGGGATCGTCCCATGAATTTGTCAGTCGGTCACTCTATGTTGCTCATTCCGAAATGTCTGGCCTGTTGTTTCACGTGATTGTTCGGCAGATGGAACACCAGTGGAAAACCAGTGGAGCACCACGTGCTTTCTCTCTGAATTGCACATTAGCTATCAGACCGCGCAGAGTTGGGCGCGCGACGGGAATCGCCGCTCATCCCGGCACGGCGACTTTGCTCGGACGAAAAGGAGAAGATATGAGCGCAGTAAGACGGTTGCGGAATTCCTGGATACTCTGGGTTACGACGATTGTTCTGGCGTGCTTCAGCAATGCGGCCGCTCAAGCGAGCTACAAAGTTACGGATTTGGGCGCTGAGGGGAATGACAATGGGGCCTGTGCCATGTCCGTCAACGATCAAGGCTGGACGGAGATCATGTCTGGGAACACGCTACCGGGGCAGCAGGACAGCATATTCGCGAAACTTCTAAACGGACGCGCACTGATAGACGTCGCCGGATTCAAGCTCGACCTGGGCACGCTCGGAGGACAGAACAGTTGGATGAACTGGGGCGAGATCAACGACTTCGGGCAGGTAGTAGGTTATTCCGAAACCAATGTCCCAGACCCGAACGGCGAAGACATTTGCAATTTCGGCACACACCGTACGTGTCTCCCGTTTCTTTGGCAAGTCTTCCACATGAGCGCTCTCCCGACGCTCGGCGGAAATAACGGGCAGGCCAGCGCGATCAATAACGGTGGACAAATCGTAGGATTTGCGGAAAACGGTATCGTGGACTCCACATGCCAGCCTGGCACAATTAATAATCGGATTCAGCTGCCGGTGCTGTGGAAAAAAGGCAACCAGGGGATCTATAAAGCCCAAGCTCTTCCTACCGGTAGCGATCCAGACGGGGACGCATTTTGGATCAACGACCAAGGCGAAGCCGTAGGCGACACGGGAACCTGCGGCGATGCGACGGTTCACGCCGTATCGTGGGAAAACGGCACGGTCTCCCCGCCGCTTCCTGACTTCGGAACTGGCTCTATCGCCCAGGGCATTAACAACCAGGGCCAAATTGTTGGGCTAGTCGGCAGCCCTGACAACACAACCCAATATGGCGCGCTTTGGCAGAACGGCGTACTCACAAACCTCGGCCTTCTGCCGGGAGATTTTGGCGGTCTAGCCAGCGGCATCAACGACCGGGGCCAAGTGGTGGGAAGCAACTTCGACTCCAACTTCGACTGGTCCCATGCCTTCATCTGGCAGGACGGCGTGATGACCGACCTTAGCACGCTGTTTCCCGCCAGTTCCAACCTCTTCCCAGTCATGGCTAACAAGATCAACGAGCGCGGACAAATCTCGGGCATGGCGATCGTACGCAGCGGGCCCGAGGAAGGCAACATCCACGCCTTTCTGGCAACCCCTGTAAAGCAAAGCATGGGCATGTCGATTGCAGAAGTCGCACCTACACGCCCGAAATCCGGTTTGCCCGCGAGTGTCGGCAAACAGCATTTGCCGAGATTCGTACTCGGACAATTCGGCCGGTAACAGGATTCTGGGGCTGGCCCACCTTTACGTTGTAAAGGTGGGCTAGTCACGGGTACAAGCCAAAGCGGGGAGGGTCAAAAACCTCATCCTGACGTCGCAGAACAACAGTGAGGATTGGATCGGAGAATTTCCGCGACGTTAGGATGGGGCACCCTTTTACTTGCAATCGACTTTGTTGTCGTGTGCGGCGGCGATTTGCCACTTACCATTGCGCTTCAACCAAGTATCGGTGAAGACCTGGCACTGCTTCACCTCTGGATTCGTTTTGTCTTTGCCGATGGCGTGCTCGCTGCCATAGATGATGGCCACGTCTTCGCCGAAGAAACGAACCTCGGCATCGTCGAGTGCGCAGCTGTGCGCCGAGTGTGGGCCTTTTTCATCGCGTAGCTCATCCGCTTTGCTGTAGCGCTCACCGGCAGTGTTGGTGCCCTGGAAATCATCGGCCAACAACTCAGAGACAACCCCATTATTCGTGCAAGCGCCTTCGGCCCACTTTCGCTCCATGTCGATCATGACCTGCGCGGTTTTGTCGTCGGCCGTGGCCCAATGGCTTTGCTGCGCATAATTGCCCGGCGCGAGCTTGTCCGCATCGTGTAGCGCGATCACGGCGAACTTCCAACCGCGATCCCCTTTATGCAGCAGGTAGGTAATGCCCACCCGCTCCATCTCTTGACCATTCGTCTTGTAGCGGATGGCCACGCCCATGGCCCATGCCGATGAGTCGCCGAGAAGCTGGAGCCGTTGCAGGCTGAATTCACTCCGGAGATACTCCCGTTGCCGAAGGCTTTCCATGACCGGGCCGAAGATGGGAACCACCGCCTCGGCGGTCGGAAGGGCAATCACTCCGGACGGTCCGATGAGCAGAGCTGGCTCGTGAAAATAGCGGAGAATGGACTGGACAGTTAGTGTACTGAAGGCTTTGTAGTAGTCAGTAAGTACCTGGTTCACAGCGTCTTCATTATTCATGGTTCGTAGTCACCGCTCTCGCGCTGATTTGCTCCGGTCAGGATGACAGAGTTGGGGCGATCTGAACATCCCCGGTCAAGGCAAAATCGGGGCTTGAGTAGGGCAAACCGACGGTCAAAACTCACAATTCCCACCCTAACGTCGCAAAACAGAGTGAGGTTGGGATCGGACCATTTTCGCGACGTTAGGATGGGGCACCCGCTTCATGGAGGTGCTAAGGCTTCTGTGCTAACGTGGTTTATCCGTACATGGGCGAGAATGAGATTCTAGGATCGGTCGATGTTACGCAAACTAGGTTTGGCAATTACGTATTTCATCGCAAGCGTTTACTTCTTGTCGATTCTGTCGTCTTCTATTTACTGTCTCCGGCACGGATGCAGGGGGCCGGAGGGCGACGCTTTTATGCCCGCCTTCTTTCTTACTCCGGTTGGCACAATCGCTACAGCTTTCTCGCTGTACAATGCCATACAACAGATCAGAAAACGTGGATCATGGTCTTGGGTTTTCTGGCCTCTGGCAATTATTTTCGCGATTGTCCTACTCGGCGCAATTGCTTTTATCGCGCTCTTGATTTATCACCTTTCATTTCATCGTTAAGGGACGAGTCGCCGCCATCCCCGAACTCCGATCGGACCAGAGGAGGCTTCCACTTGGGCGAAAGTTGCAGGTTACGCTGTGCGCAGCTAAATTAGGTGCGAGAGTTGGAGGTGACATGAAAAAGCCCGTCCCGGTGGAATCTGCCTCTGCATTGATCGACGAGATGATCGCAGAACTTCCAGACTGGCGTGGCAAAACGTTGGCCAGCGTGCGCAAGAGCATCCTTGAGGCCGACCCGGAGATCATCGAGGAATGGAAGTGGATGGGAAGCCCAGTGTGGTCGCACGAAGGAATGATCGCGGTCGGCAACGCCCACAAAGATAAGGTGAAGCTTACCTTTTCCCATGGGGCGAGCCTCCCAGATCCTGACAAGCTGTTCAACGCGGGACTCGGAGGCAGCGCATGGCGAGCCATCGATTTGTTCGAGGGCGACAAGATTAATGAGCATGCTCTAAAAAATCTCATCCGTGCCGCCGTTGATTACAATCAGATCAAACTGAAGAGGAAAGCGCCGGCGGGTACTCGAGCGAAAGTACATAATCTCAAGCGCAAGAGCCCGCCGAAGCCCCGGCGAGCGAGCGGCGAGCGGGCCGACTAGCTTCATCTCAGGTCCCGGCATATCTTCTCCCATAGGGAAGAGTTTTGGCACCTGCCTCATAGGCCAAGCAGGTCGGGATTGAAACGAGTTTTTGCACATGGTGTCGAGTTAATACGCTTAACCCTCTTGCGTGGGGCACCCTCGCCGCCCGTTAGGTGTTGAGGGTTACAGAATCACACAGTGGGCACGGCTGATTGACAGATAACACGAACAAGAACTTGGCTGCGCGGGGTTCGTCTAGTTTGTGGCGCCCCTTGCAGGTCTCGACCTTCCGCAACCTGCTGGTCGCAGACGTTGTGTCCGACATCGGCGCATTCATGCAGAATGTCGGCGCTGCATGGTTGATGGTGTCACTCGGCGCCGGGCCGATTTACGTCGCTCTCACCCAAACGGCTGCTTCGCTGCCGTACTTTCTGCTTGCCCTTCCTGCGGGTTCGGCTGGCGATATCTTTGACCGCCGCAAGCTGATTCTATTCACCGAATTCTGGATGATGGCTGTGGCGCTGCTTCTTGCGGTTTCGACCATCGCTGGTTTTATGTCGCCGTGGCTGTTGCTGGCGTTGACGTTTGCGCTCTCGGCTGGAGATGCGTTCGAAACGCCGACATGGCGTGCAGCTCTGCCCGAGTTGGTGCCTAAAGAGGATCTTGCCGCAGCATCAGCGCTCAACGGGATCGAATTCAATCTCGCTCGGGCAGTGGGGCCAGCGCTGGCGGGCATAGTTATAGCCGCCGCAGGTGTTGCCGCGGCATTCGTGGTGAACTTCGTTTCGTTTTTCGGGGTCATTCTGGTCGTTGCCAGGTGGAAGCGGCCGATTCGCAACCGGACCGCGCCGCGGGAAACCTTGGCGGGAGCCACGGTCGCCGCCATTCGCTACGTCCGCCACTCGCCCGCCATCCTCACCGTGTTGGTTCGGACGGGCGTCGTGATGTTCTTCTCAAGCGCGCTCTTTGCGTTACTTCCATCGGTTGCCCGGAGCGTGAGTGACACCGCAATCGGTTATGGGCTCTTGCTCGGATGCTTTGGGGCTGGTGCAATTGTTGGCGCTCTGGTAATGCAGTCGGCGCGCGACCGGTGGTCAACCGAAGTCATTGTGTCGGCAGGCGTCGTGGTCTTGGGGGTCGCGATCGCAGCGATCGGTGGTTTACACAGGTTGAGCTCCCTCGCTCCCGTGATGCTGATTGGCGGTGCGGCATGGGTGATCTTCATTTCTCTGATTAACTCTCTGGTCCAGAACCTGGCGCCGGACTGGGTACGAGCACGAGTTCTCGCAATCTTCATTTTGGTTTACCAGGGAAGCTTCGCTTTTGGGAGCGCCGCATGGGGAGCAGTCGCCCAACGCGCCGGTATCCATGCTGCTCTTGTCTGTGCCGGGATCGGAACAATAGGGACTACGGTGTTCGCGGTCTTCGCACAGCTTCCCGATTCGAGCGCGGATTTGAGTCCCTGGAACCACTGGCGCATGCCGGTCGTCATCAAGGAAGTTGAGTCTGAGATTCAACGCGGGCCGGTCCTGGTTACGGTCCTCTACGACGTCATTCGAGAACGGGAAGCAGAGTTCGTCGAAGCGATCCATCAATATGCTCGCATACGACTTCGCGATGGCGCATATCGCTGGGGGATCTTCCGTGATACCGAAAGTGAGAACCGCTATCTGGAGATATTTCTGGTGAATTCGTGGGCAGAACACTTGCGTCAACACGAGCGGCAAACACTAGCGGACCGCGAACTGGAGCGACGCTTGCGCAGTTACGTTGCCAGCGAGCCAGAAGCGCGGCACCTGATCTATACGTATTCGAAGGAAACATAGCGTTCGACTCTGTGCCCGACTCGGTTTGCCGCACGGATACGGCGGTGCTAGACTGCGCAAATGGCTACCAGGAAAAAGTCGACAAAGGCGAAGAGAACTGCCGGCGGAAAGACGAAGCCGACGAAAAAACGACCGCAGAAGCGGAGTGCTCCCAAGAACGCGAAGAGGAAGGCCGCTCCGAAAAAAGCCGTTGCGAAAAACAAGGGCCTAAAGAAAAAGGCCGGCAAGAAGACCGCGAGCGCGACAAACAAGACTCGGCGGAGAAACCTGGGTCGAAGTGCTTTGACATTCTCCCAGGACACACCGGGATCGCGCTCGGGCGAGCAGTCGGGAGATCTGCAGGGCCTGTCCAACATAGAAAGCGCCGATTCGGAAAGCGTTGACGAGTTGGTCGAGGAAGGAAACGCGTTTGAGGCTGGAGTGGTGACGGGCGTCGAAGAAGCCGAAAGACGCAGCGAGAGGGGAGTGCGTACTCGGGAGGTTCCGGAAGATGACGTGCCCGGCGAATACCTGGATCAAGACTAGCTGGATCAGGACTAGCTGGATCAAGATTAGACGGAGAAGTCCCTCCCTGCATTGAAGTCTGCCTCAACATCTGCACAGGTTCTGGCATTGGGATGTCCTTAATCCGCAACAAAGACGGAGGTTTAAACGCGGGAAAGCGCAAGATTTCACAGCGTCACACTCCGGTCATAGGAATTTCAGCAGAGCGTCGGTAGTCTCTTTCGGCCGCTCCTCGAGCACCCAATGGCCAGTGTCTTTGAGAACGATCATGGTGGCGTTTGAAGCCACAAGTTTCATTTGTTGCCCCAGCAAGTCTCCATTAGCCTTCGCGCCGCCAATGGCCAGGACCGGCATGGTGAGTTTGGTCTGAGAGAGTTGAGCAAAATCCCTGGCTGCCTGCTGGAACGAAACGAAATACGCCCAGCCTGCTCGCATGCGCCCTGGACGAGAATAGGCGGCCGTGTAGGCTGCGCGATCGGCTTCCGGAATCGAGTGGGTCTTATCGGCGGCGAAGTCGTTCCAGAAGTAATCAAAATAAATCCGCTCGCGTCCGCTCACCAGAGCTTCCGGGGTGGGGCCGTTGAAGCGGAAATGCCAAATGCCTGGATTATTGTAGACGTCCTCCCATCCCGCGACGCCCGGGAGAAAGGCATCCATGACGACGAGTTTTTCGGTCTCCGCGGGAAATTGTGCCGCGTATGCGTAGGCGACCATGAGCCCAATGTCGTGGCCGACGACTCTCGCTTTCTCGATCCCGAGTGACTTGGCGAGCGCGTGGATACGGATAGCAGCGGTCTTCATGTCCAATCCATCCGCCGGAATGCCTGAGTCCCCGATTCCGGGAAGATCAGGCGCGACCACCATGAACCTCTCCGCAAGAAGCGGAATTACTGGTCTCCACATCCGCGAGGTTTGGGTGTAGCCGTGCAGCAAGATCACTGCCGGTCCCTGGCCGGCTGCGAGATAGTGCAACTGAAGGCCTTCGACGGAAGCCATGCGTGAACTGATCTCACGTGCTGCGGCTGCGGTTTGAGCGGTTGCCAGCAATGACGCAGATAAAAAAAGGACAAACAGAGCTACAGCAATACGAAAGCTTCCACGGTATTTCATTTTCTCTCCGGAGCCACGTGAGTTCGATTCTCGGCGCTGGCTGCTCGCTTCCCCGCGGCAGTTTACATTCTGGCGCGTTCCGATAGCAACGGACGCACCTGCGTGTGCAGGTCCCTCCCCGTCAGTGGATAACCCACTAAAAAATCTGAGGTGCTATGCCGTCGGTGATCTCCCCGCGGGATTAGAACGCCCTTAGAATGGAAGCTCAGTTGGGAAATCTTCCGACCTCCTCCCGGCAGACGATTGACGCGAAGTTTGTCGCAAGTGCAAGCGATCAAAGGTATGCAAACTAATTCTAGAAGGAGGCCATACTCATGGCTACTGGTGCGGCTCCCGCTCTCGACCCGAAGGTGAATGCGAAAACCGAAACTACAGAAACGTCAGAGGGGCAGCCCTCGACCCTGAAGCAGCGTTTTACACGCCTGCTCCATGAGATTTTCAAAGGACGCGAAGAATATCTCGGCTGGCGCCACTGAGCACCATCCCGCACCGAGGGGTTGCGGATTTCCGAAAGTTGCTCGCTAACCACACTTCGGAAACTCGGGGAGAGTCGTTGGCCCGCTCCGTCGCACAATACTCGCTCCGGTCAGCCACGCGATCCTGCCACCCCACCGAGCCTCTAATCTGAGTGGTGGAACGAAAGAATTTGTCGAAAGTCCGCCGATCTCTTAATTCCATTATCGTTTCTGCAGCTCTTCTTTGCGTACTCCCAGTCCGTTCTGCATGTTCAGGGCGGTGGCCGCGATCTGCTCCAATGGCACAACGAAGTTCACGGCGCCGCGGGAAATCGCTTCTTTAGGCATGCCAAACACAATGCAGCTGGCTTCGTCCTGCGCGATCGTGGCGGCTCCAGCTTCCTTCATCTCACAAAGGCCCTGAGCGCCGTCGTCGCCCATACCAGTCATGATGACCCCAACCGCCTTGGGGCCAACCGAAATGGCGACCGAGCGAAAAAGCACATCAACACTCGGCCGATGACGTGACACCAGCGGCCCGTCAACGATCTGAACCACAAGATTCTCTCCACTGCGATTGACGAGCATATGCCGGTTGCCCGGAGCGATCAGGGCCAGTCCAGTTTGTAGCCGGTCGCCGTCCCGGGCCTCTTCGACTTCTATTCGGCATTCCTTGTTCAAGCGTTCAGCAAAGGCTCGGGTAAACACTTCGGGCATATGCTGGACGATCACGACCGGCGGGCAGTCGATGGGCAAAGCGGTCAGGAAGACCCGGAGCGCCTCCGTTCCGCCTGTCGAGGCGCCAACCGCAATCACCCCGTTGCACGGCCTCGTAATGCTGGGCCTGACTTTGCGAGGCAGGACAGCATCCGCCGTCAGGCGCGGAATTACTGAAAGAGACGGCCTCGATCTGACCTGGGCTTGCGATGCGCTCCAGACTGCGTCCACCAAGGTCACAGCCGACTCGTGCAGGAACTCGCGTACCCCGACTTTGGGCTTGGTGATCACCTCTACCGCGCCTTCTTCAAGCGCGCGAAGCGCCAGTTCAGTGCCGCGAGCGGCCAGACCGGAGCAAACCACCACCGGCGTGGGCATCTCCTGCATGATTTTCCGGATGAAAGTCAGACCATCCATGCGCGGCATCTCGAGGTCGGTAATGACCACATCCGGCGGTTCCTTTTGCATCTTGACCCAGGCAATCAGTGGATCCGCCGCAGCGTTGACTTTGACCCTGCTGTTGGTGCTCAGGATGGCCTGCATGACTTGACGGACCATCGCCGAGTCATCCACAACCAGGACGTGCAGGTCATCTCCATGCATATGGGGCGCTCTCTTTTCCTCTCGATGAAGCATTGGGCCAGGGCAAAGTCGCCCAGTTAACGCAGTACTCGCTAGGCCTTTTTGTTTCCCGTCTTGGTGTAGATGGTCGGTTCAAGACTGCGCAGCTGGGGGAACATGCTGCTCAGATTCTCGGCGTGGCCCACGAACAAAAGACCGTTGTCGATGAGATGACGGACCAGGTTCGTGACCACCCTTTGCTTTGAAGCCTCGTCAAAATAGATGAGGACATTGCGACAGAAAATGGCGTCGAATGGAGCCTCGCTAAGATTAGACTCGCTGTCCAGGTTCAACCTTCGGAAATCGACCAACTGCTGGATTTCGACTTTCACTTTCATCTCGCCTTGTCGCTCTGCGATTCCCCGCAACATGAAACTGTGCAGCAAGTCACTGGGTAGCTCCGTCGCCCTCGCGATGGGATAGATTCCCTTACGCGCCTTTTCCAGCACGCGGTTCGAAATGTCCGTGGCTAGAAGACGAATGTCCCAGCCTTGCGCCGCTGGAAAATGCTTTTCCAGCAGCATGGCCACTGTGTACGGCTCTTCCCCCGAAGAACACCCCGCGCTCCAGATCCGGATTTTCCTGGGGCGCAACCCACGTTCGGCGTCCGCTTTCCAACGGGGAAACACCCTCTGCACGAGAAACTCGAACTGCCGGGGCTCACGGTAGAAGCGAGTTTCATTGGTGGTGATAGCGTCGATCATCCGGGCCCGTTCCTCGTGCTGGTCCGGCTGTATAACGCAGTCGTAGTAGCTCGACAGTGAAGTCATCTCCAGGGTGCGTAGCCGCCGAAAGAGCCGCCCGCACAACAAGGCTGTTTTTGAACTCCCCAGCCAGATACCGGTTTCGGCGTAGATCAGTTTCTGGAACTTTTGGAAGAGCACTGGACTGACGGAGAGTTGAGGTGGCTGCTCAAGGCCTGCGTCAAGCGGGTGAGACGCGCCTGAGTCCTTGCCTGCGGCGGTTCCAGCGGGCAAGGCTAGGCTCCAGTCTCGAAGTGTGCTTCATTGGCCGGTGCGTCCATCGCCGCGGCGTTCGAACGTCCTTCATCGGCCGACTCTGTCACCGCCAGCAATTCGTCGGCGGAAAGCACCTTGTCGATGTCAAGAATCAGACAAAATTTCTTGCCCAGTGCACCCATACCGAGCAGGTATTCGATCTTGACCCGAGTACCAAAAGGCGGAGTCTCTTCGATTTCGTCAGCGGAAAGATCAATGACCTGGCTCACGGAGTCAGCCAGAACCCCCATGGTCAGCTTCTCGCCCTGGAACATCACTTCGGTGATGATGATGCAGGAGAACTTGGAAATGCGGCTGGCGGGCAATCCGAACTTTACTGCGAGATCGACCACCGGCACAACCCTGCCTCGCAGGTTTGTGACCCCGCGAATCCAGGCCGGGGTGTTGGGCACGGTCGTGACCGCCTCGTACTCAACGATCTCGCTCACCTTCACGATACTGATTGCATATTCCTCCCCCGCAGTTAAGAAGGTAAGGTACTGTACCGTGCTCAGAGGGAGTTGATTCTTCCCTTGGTTCTTTCCTTGGTTGGGCGCTCCCATAGTTTCACTCCTCACGTTTCTGCCGTTTGCTTCCTCGAATGCGCCCGGCTTCTTCTCGCGGCCACTCCAGTGTGGCCCCGCGGAGCCGGAAAGCTCTCGCCTTAGAACGGAGAGAAGTTAGCTTCTTCCGTCACCTTGCCATTGGCCGGCTGAGTGTGGCTACGCTGCGCGAAATCGCTCTTGAACGCGGGGCTCAGGGGCATGACCACACGCTGTGTGCCGTCACCGCTGCGCTTGGTGGGCTGTTCGCCGGTTACACGGAAGAAAGTCATCAACTGCTGCAGTTGCTCGGACTGTGCAGCCAATTCCTCGGCGGTACTTGAGAGTTCTTCCGCAGACGATGCATTGCGCTGCGTGACCGTGTCCACCTGCGACATGGCTTTGTTAATCTGCGTCACTCCACCCGACTGTTCGGTGGACGCGGCGGCTACGTCCTGCACCAACTCAGCCGTCTTCTTGATGGACGGCACAAGATCAGACAGCAATTGTCCAGATCGCTCGGCTACGCTAACGCTCTTTCCCGCCAGCCCGCCGATTTCCTGCGCCGCTAACTGGCTGCGCTCAGCCAACTTTCGCACCTCGACCGCGACCACCGCAAAGCCCCGGCCCTGGTCTCCTGCGCGGGCCGCTTCGATCGCAGCATTGAGCGCAAGAAGATTGGTCTGGTAGGCGATCTCTTCGATCACCGAGGTCTTGGCCGCAATCTGCTTCATGGCATCGACCGTCTCTTTGACTGCATCGCCGCTCTCTTCCGCCGCCGAGGCTCCTTTGGCTGCAGCCTGCTCCACTTGCCGGCTATTGTCGGCGTTCTGGGTAATGGACGCATTCATCTGTTCCAGGCTGGAGCTCATCTCTTCGACCGATGCAGCTTGTTCACTGGTGCCTTGAGAAAGACTCTGCGAGGAAGCAGAGACCTGCTGGGCCGCAGATGCGACCGCTGCCGATCCTTCGCGGACATCCCTGATGATCCCGGATAGCCGGGTGCTCATTTCTCGCATGGCCTGCTGCAATTTGCCGGTCTCCGACTGGTTTGTGACCAGGATCTCCCTGGTTAAATCGCCCGCGGCAATACGCTGTGCGTGCTCAACCGCGTGCTCGATTGGGACGGTAATGCTCTTGGTAACGCTGATTGCCGCGATCGTGGCCAGAAACAAAGTGACCGCGAGAAGCAATAGCGCAATCCTACGGCCCACAGCGTAAGCTTCCTGGCTCTCCTTCATGCTTTGCTGCATGGCGGTGGCCTGAAGGTCAATGAACTTTTGCCACATGGCACGATACTTGTCGAGTGCAGGAATCACGTCTTCACGCAACGCTGCCATCGCCTGGTCCCGTTTCTTGTCCGCCAGCAGCGCCTTCGCTTTGTTCCTGGCGGCAATATAGGCCTGCCGGTCCTGGGTAACGACCTCGAACATGTCTCGCTCCTGGGTTGAGCTGAGACTCTTCTCGATTTCCGCGACCTGCCCGCTGATTTCGTGGCTGATCCCCTCGTTTTGCTGGTTCAGCTTTTTCTCTTCCTCGGGATCAGTGGTCTCGAACAATTGCAGCGTGATGCGGGCGTTGGTGATTGAGTTCTCAATGGTTTGGTGCGTCAACTCAACCGTGTTGTAGCGTTTTTGCACCGACGCTGACAGGTTGGAGTTCAGGCGACCAAGCCAACCCAATCCGAATCCACCAACCGCAATCACGCACAACAGGATGGCCCCAAAGACCACCCCCAGTCGCGTGCCTATCTTCTGATCTTGCCAAGTCTTCATTGTCCTTCACCTCTCTGATCGAATATCTGCCTTGCCCGAGCTAAGCTTGCGTCTGCAAAGTCGATTGCATTACTCCACGCAGAAGGCTGGGAACGTCAATGATCAAACCGACGCGCCCGTCCCCAAGAACTGTAGAGCCGGCGATGCCCGGGACTCCGCGAAACGCCCTGCCGAGCGGTTTAACAACCGTCTGCATGCCACCGAGCAATTCGTCCACTGCGATTCCCGCGTGGAACTCGTTGATCTTGACCACAACGATGTTCTCCCTCTTCGGAGCCTCACCGGACAGGCTGAACACGCTCCGCAAGCGGACGTAGGGAAGCGCCGTTCCGCGCAAGCTAAGGATCCCGCTGGCTTCTGAGCTCCGCTGTCCCGGCGGCAATTCCGTACACTCAGTCACGTGTTCCAGAGGAACAACAAATGTTTCCGGACCGACCCGGACAGAAAACCCTTCAATGATGGCCAGGGTCAACGGCAAGCGGATGGTAATGGTGCTGCCTTTGCCGGCCGTGCTCGCGATCTCCACCGTCCCCCGCAAATTGTCGATGTTGCGCCGGACAACATCGAGCCCGACTCCTCTACCTGAAAGATCGGTGACCGACTCAGCGGTGGTGAATCCCGCGCGGAACACCAGATCGTAAATGTCCTGATCGCGAATCTCGTCTTTTCCTGACAACAATCCAAGCCGTCTCGCTTTATCGAGAATTCGAGCGCGATCGAATCCTGCCCCGTCGTCTTGCAGCGTTACGATGATGTTTCCGCCGCTATGCGCCGCAGTCAGCCGGAGTAGCCCGCAAGGATTCTTGCCCTGGGCTTCGCGCACACCCGGCTTCTCGAAACCGTGATCGACCGCATTCCGCAACAAGTGCAACAAGGGGTCTTTCAATTGTTCGAGCACGGTCGTGTCCGCCTCGACGTCGCCCCCTATCACTTCCAGTCGGGCCAATTTCCCGTGGCTTTTGGCAAGGTCCCTCACGGGGCGCACGAACTGCCGAAATAACGGGCCGACCGGCACCATGCGGATACTCATCACTTCACTTTGCAGGTCCATGTACAGGCGCTCGGCCTCGCGATGCATCTCCAGAATGGCGCGTCCTTGCTCGACGTCGAGTTTCTCAATCATCTGGCGCAGCCGGCCTTGCGCAATCACAATTTCCCCGGTCAGGTTCAACATGTGGTCGAGTTTGTCGACATCGGCGCGCAGGGTGCGGTGGTTGGCGCCGGGTAGCATGTTAACCGTTACCGTTGAGTTCGATTCCCCCGCAGCGTCGCTGGCCGTCATAACCCTTTTTGCCCGCTTTTGGACCTCTCGCGCTATTTCCTTTCTGAGCTTTTGTTGTCCTGTAGTCAGCTCTCCGGGCCCAGACGCCACGGCGGTTGAGACCATGGCACGAAGTTCATCCACAGCCTTCAGCAGCAACGAAATCAAGTCTGGTGTGGGCGCCGCCTGCTGCTCGCGGAAGACGTCCAACAAGTCCTCTACGACGTGGGCAAACCCTGCGAGATCACCGAGTTCCAACGAGGTTGCGTTTCCCTTGAGGGTATGGGCAACCCGAAAAATACTGTGCAAGAGTTCCAGATCGGAAGGCGTCGACTCCATCTGCACCAGTGCCTGCTCCATCAAGCCCAGGCCCTCTTCCGACTCGACGAGGAACGACGCGAGAACCGCTTCACGGTCAAAGTCCCCTAAATCCATTGTTCCTCCTCTCGCCTTCGAAGCTGCTACACCTGGTCGAAGTTCTTGATCGCTGTCACACCGTCGGCGATCTGAAATACCAACCTTCGGCCGTGTTTCCCCGACACTTCTTTTTCGATGACGGGAATGCCCGCAGAGCGAAGAAATGTTTCCGCGAGCTGAACATTTCTCGATCCCAGCGACTGCAAGGGATCGTTGCCGAAAGCGCAGGACCCGCCGAAGATCTTGGCTTGCAGATATCGGGTTTCGCATCCCAGCGCCAGAACCTGCTTCAGGAGTTCAGGATTGGCCACATTGCCGTAGCGCAGCCGGTTCGGCCCCTCCCCAAGCCCCTCGGGCAGGAGATAGTGGTTCATTCCACCCGCTTTTTTGTGTCGGTCCCAAAGGCAGATAGCGGCGCACGATCCGAGTATGGTTGAGATCGTGATCGGATCGCGAGTGACGAACACCTGCCCTGGATAGAGGAAATGCTGGGCTTCGCTCGAGTCCGCGCGCTCAAAACTCTTCATGAACTCCGCCGGCAGCACCGCCGGATTGAACTTGCCGCCATTCTCACTCATGCTCTCATCCCCGGTCCCTCAGTCGTTGGCTTCAAATGCAGGTTCGGGCCAAACAGGGGCTTCGCGGCTTCGTCGGAAAGAAGCTTGAAGAGGTCCATGTCACAACGGTCGAAGGCGACCTTCTGGGGAAGCAATCGCAATATCGCAAGTACAGCCACGGTTTGATTCGCGAAACGGATCGGAACAAACGCTCGAACCCTGGCGACTGCGCCGGAGGACCCGCGCGCCGGAAGCTCAACATGGCACTCACCGCGCATCACGCGCTGAAGGCCGGTTTCGCCTAGAGCACGAGGCAGGTCGTAATTTTCAGCATCGATGCCGAAGGACCAGTAAACCTGGAAGCTTGCGCTTCTGCGATCCACCCGGAACAAACCAATTTCTTCGGAGCCGAGGAAGTTCGCCACAATTTCACGCAGGCCTTCGATGGCATCCTCTTGCCCTCTGCTCTCGGTCAGCCTCTTCCGCGCCGCTTCCAACCTTACATCGTTGATCTCGGCTCCAGAGGGTTTCGCCCCGGATGCATTTTTCTTGTCAGTGTTCATGAAGGTCCTTGTAGCACCGATCCAATCAATGGCGGGAAACTCGAGCGTGCCCTTCGGCGCGCTACTCACCCAAATAGCTCTGCAACAAAGCCACCAGCTCGGCGCCATCCACCGGCTTGGTAATGTAGTCATTGCATCCGCTTTGAAACCCGGCTTCCATGTAAGATTCTTCGCCCCGCGTAGTGACCAGAACGATAGGAGTCTCGCGCGTGCCCGGCTGCTGCCGCATCCTCTTGCAGGCCTCAAACCCATTCATGCGAGGCATCACCACATCCATCAAAACCAGGTCAGGACGCTCTTGTTCCGCCTTCTCGACCGCTTCCTGTCCGTCGCTCGCCGTCACACACTGGTAGGTCGTACGCCTTTCGAGGATCTCGCGCTCCATCATCAAGGCTGTCTTGGAGTCGTCAACCACAAGGATTTTCTTTGGCATTGTTCTCCCGAACCGTAGTCCCCGAGTTGTTTGCCACGAGTTTTACGGCGTTGCGCGACCAAATTAACGCGGTCGTCTTATTGAATCGTTAAATCAAACCGGCGGTAACCGCCCAGCGACCCACATTGATGTCTATCACAGGCAGTAATTACGTCGGTAATTACGTCGGTAATTTAACCCTAAAGTTTCGGCGGTTCTGGATCTCAGAACTGGTCTGTGAAATGCGTTCGCGTCAACATCGATGGCGCGACCGCCGCGAACAAGCGCCAAAAGATATCGAAGCGGAGCAAGGACGGAATATGACCTTGTTGTGGAATTCGAGAAGTCGGTAAGCGACTCAGATAGGCATGTGATCGGGAGCTCTTCGCCGAGAATCCCAACCAAATCGACTTGGGTGTAGAAGTAAACATAAATCGGGCACGAAGCTCATGCGAACGTTCGCGAGCCTTACGGAGGCGCTGAGCCGTTACCGCGGGAAGGGCGAGCAGAAAATGATTGTCGAGCACGTCCATGTGCACAAAGGTGGACAAGCAATCGCGCGCGTCCATCCCCGACCGCGGTGCATGTGGTTCATTGCTTGGGAGTGCTGCCCCACCTCATCTGGGAACAGCCACGCTTTCGCCAACAGAACGATCTGAATTGCTTCTTTCAACAGACGAACCACTCGGCCCCCTCACAAAGAACCTCATGCTCGCCGAGCACAAGGTTTTGATTTTCCTATACTTTGAAGCGACATTTTCTGGCGGCAGATCAGACGGGATCCTCGCGCGGAGCCCGAGAGCGACCCAAGGCATAAGAGAGGCTATTTGAGCCAAATTTAGGTGTATAGTTGGTGCCGTTCTTGAAAGCCAAAGAGATTCCGGTTCAGATTCAGAAAAGGAGGTCTCATGGGGAAAAGAAGCCTAGCAGTCACGTTACTCCTGTTGGCCATGCCCGTTTGCGCTCAAGTGACGACGATTTACAACAACCTAGCCCCGCTCCCCAACTTGTACAACAAGACCTCAGGCCTGACCCTAGAACACACCAGCAATTCAAGCTTGGAATGGGCAATGCCCTTCACGCCTCACGCGGACTACCTCATTATCGAGGTTCAAATCGCGATCAGTTGGGTAAGCGGATTCAACGGCGCGACCGTAAGTATCTGCGAGGACAAGAACGGGCTGCCTGGGATGTCGCTTCGAGATTACAACGTGCAGGATTTGCCCACCTTCGGACAATCCTCGCGGAACATCAAGATACTGAAGTACAGCAAGGGAGTCAAAGTTTATGGCAAGAAACAATATTGGATTGCGGCCAAGAGTGTAAACCTCTCTAGCGATAAGTGGAACTTGACCTTCAATCCAATGAATGGACCAATCGCGAAAAACCAAAACAACGGTGGTTGGACCGTTGCTAACGGTCCATTGGGAGCGTTGGCCATATTCGGTGTTCGCTAATCGGAATCCGTGCTTTGGAGCGTGAGCGCGTGTTTGCCGGCAGGAATTCTGTTTCGTTCGTTGTCTCAATCTAAGCGAGCACTCTGCGAATATTTCTTGACATTCTTAGCTGTGGGTCCCGCGCGAAGCGCTTGCGTTCTCTGGGCCGCTAAGCGGTGTCACTAAGTACCGAATAAGTTACCCGCTGTGTCTTTGCTCAGAATCGTTCCATCGGAGCTCCTGCACCGAACAAGCGAAAGCCGGAGCGGTAGGCTCCGGCTTCGTGGTTTGAGTTGGCCGCCGTCACTTAAGAGCCACGACGACTTTTTCGAAGCCCAAGGGACTTTTCGCGAGCCGCAGTTCTTTCTTCAGCTCCTCTTCGTGCTTGGAGGTCGGGACGATCATGCCACCCGCGTCCGAGTCCTTCCAAACCTCGGTTAGGAAGTATTGGTTACCGATGCGGTCGAACACCAGCTTGCTTTCCGTATTACGGGGACCCTCGCTCCTGGCGATCGACAATGTGGCTGCCCCGGTTTCGGGGTTCCGGATCATGATCACGTTCGGGCTTTGGCTTAAGGCCTTGATTTCGTAGGTTCCAGCTGACAGTTGCGCCGTTCCACGTTGAAGGCGAAAGGCACATCGGCCTTCACGTAGGAGTGAGCGTAGACGCCGGCTACGTTGAACATCAGCGACATGACCAGCAGCGACAGGATCGTGATAAGGTTGCGTTTCATGACATCCTCCTTGGGGCTCCTTGCGGTGGAACCCAAACTGAATTTTTGTCACTATAAGTCTTCAACGCCTTCGCTGAATATTGCTGTGACGCATCGTGTTAGGGCAAACGTGCTGCCAAGTCGAACCGGGGTCGTTTGCTGGATCATTCGGCAAGAATATACTTGCCTCGCCCACTTTGAAGGTATAGCCTATGGCCTTAAATGTCCCGATTTGAAAGGTGTCTGTGGGGGGCCGATTTCGTGATTACCGGAGTCGGCTGGATACTTGGTGGTGGGTATGCCGCCTCGCTATGTTTCTTAGTGGGTGCATTATTGATAATTTCGGGTCTCATAAAACGACCTCGAGGCGTGGACGCAACAGACAGTGCTTTACTAGACTCCACGACAAACAAACCATTTACTAAGCGCGGTAATCTGACGAAATGGCGCAAGCGCGGCTTTGTACTATCGACCGCACTACTGCTCGCCTTAGTGGGATATGGAGGCTTCCAATATTTCAAAGAGCCGTCTGATATTGGCATACGGCAGATTGAAATTGGTTGGCAGGATTCGGGAGAGCGGCTTGTTGTACAGCCGACCAATTTTGCTGAACCCAACAAATGGGTAGCCAATATCCATTACACGAGCACAGAAACGCAGGATATCGTTGTCGCTTACACATCAATTGTTCCAAGTTCTATTGCTGATGTGAATGCAAGGAACGATATCGAAGACTTGGAATGGGACAGAGTTATGAGTGTTCTGGCTCACGATGCAGGTAGAACAAAAATGAAGGCGATTGCCAATACTCCAACATTTACAACGTTGAATGGCCTAATCCTCAATCAGCAGCAGTTAGAGGACATGATGAACAAGACAACCGCCGTTTACTTCATGGCAGTTTTTGCTACTAGGAGTGAACTATGGAAGCGTTCATGGAAACCCCATGCTGAGGTATGTGTTTATCGAGATGGGATTGCGCCGGTAGTCCATTTGTGTCACGACCATAATAGGCCTTAAATGCAAAATGAAACCGAAGACAAGAGAACTGAATCAGAAAAGTTCGACGCCGTGATGCGAAAAATTCTCACCGTCTCCAAGAAAGAATTACAGAAACGCGAAATGGTATGGAGACGGAAGCGGGAACAGGCAAAGAAAAAGCGGGCTCTTTCTTAGCCCGCTTACCCCGGTATTGCTTCCGGGCAGCCCGTGTCTGGGTAGTCTTCGCTCAATTTGGCTTGCCAGTGAGTTGAGCGAAAGTGATGCGCTTGCCGACGATCTGGCGCACGACTATATCGAAGCGGCCAGCATCGTCGAGATTCTTGCGATTGTTATAACGAAACATCTGCTCATCGAGGTAGCGGAACAAGTGAAACGGCTCGACAGAAACGTAGGTTCCATTAAGTCCGCGCTTGAGACAACTCCAAAAGTTTTCTATTCCATTCGTGTGGACGCGGCCATTCACGTACTGTTCCGCGTGATTGACGATGCTGTGAACGTAGTCCGGCGACATGTCCACATAGCCCGTGTGATCGTCAGTGTAAAGCTGTGTTCCTGCCGCAATACCTTCTGCGATAGTCGAATGAATCGCTGGCTTCTTGCGATCAGGAACTACTTTAGTCCTGACTTTTCCGCCACGTTCCAACATGCCCATGACGATAGTCTTGCCCCAGTTATCCTCGCGTACCTTCATCTTCAGGCGCTTGGACTTGTGCATGTTGCGCGCTTTCCCGCCGATGAAAGTTTCGTCCACTTCTACTTCTCCGCCGTCGCCGCCAAGCTTGGAACCAAAGAACTCATCCTGCATCGCAAGGCGAATCCGTTGGAGCATGAACCACGCGGACTTCTGCGTAACCTTCACGTCTCGCGCAATCTCGTAGCTGCTGACACCGTTTTTGCAGTTGGTGAGTATCCACGTTGCGGTGAGCCACTTGTCCAGAGAGATGGGACTGTCCTCGTAGATCGTGCCGACCTTAATGGAGAACTCGCGCTTGGCGTGGTGACTGCCGCACTTCCAAGTACGCCGCTTCGCGTTGAAGCTGACTTTCGTCGCTCCGCAACCGGGGCAGACTACTCCGTTAGGCCAGCGGCGGACTGCGATGTAGTCAATGCAGTTGTCCGGATTCGAGAAGTAGACAATAGCTTCTTGGAGACTTTGAGGTTCGCGTTCCATGACTAAAAGATACCAAAAATACATGGGCGAGTCAAGTGAATTATTACCGATCATTCTGCTGCGTTTGCAACAAGATGAGTTTGGCCGACGGCGTCGACATGCTGCACAACCGGCATACGGTAGCCGATCGGCTACCAGCGAGTATTCGGCAGGTTCCGCAAGTGAAAGATCCTGTCGAAAGAGAAGCTTGGAGTGGGTCATCTTCAATCGAGTGCTTGCGAGTTGCGCCAGTCGATTCGGCGACGCGTGTAAGCAAACTCGACTAGACTATTTCGCAGAAGGGAGACTTCTTGAATCCAAGGTTGGTCGCGTTGTCAGGGCCGCTGGAGGGGACGGTCCACACTGTAACTGACGGTCCGCTGTCTTTCGGGCGGGACCCTGCCAACCAGGTTATGATCGGCGACTCCGCAGTTTCGCGAAAGCACTGCGCCATCAGCCAAGTCACCCGGGGCATTTATGAAATTTCTGACCTCGACAGTCACAACGGGACGTTCGTCAACGGGATTCAGGTTAGTCGTACGCCCATTCAACACGGAGACAGGATTCGCATCGGAACCAGCGAGTTTATGTTCCTCATCGGTGAGGATAATGGCTCCAGCCCGCAATCATCAGGCGCCGGCAGCCGGGGGATGGCAAGAAAATATCAGCAAAGGTCGCAGGAACCAATGCAATGGGGTTTGCCGCGACAGTCACGACAGTCCTTGGAACCTACCCAACTTGCCCTCCTTCATTGACTTGCCCTACCTCCAGAATTCGGCTTAGTCCGAACTGGGTGTTGGCCGGAAAAGAATTGACTTTGTATTTGCAATTCCGTGACAACACCGAAATTTGACCTGGTACGTTTTGCTCGTCAGGCCACGAGCGACTCTCAACGAGGATTGTGAACGACCCTGGAAGGAGGAAAAAATGAAGTCAAAACTGATTTGCATTTCTACGCTGACACTGCTTGCCATCGTGCCAGCCGCATTGGCGAGCAACTGGTATGTTGATGGAAAGCACGGCAGTGACAACAACAACTGCAAGTCACGGCAGCACGCCTGCAAAACGATCTCGAATGCTCTTTTGCTCACGTTGCCGGGGATTCTATCTTCGTAGCCCCCGCGACGTATCACGAGGGTCTTTACATCCCGTTCAACTTGAAGATTTTCGGTTCCGGTGCGAAGACAACCATTGTTGACTGCGGAGGCGGTAGTTGCCAAGCGGCAGTCGTCGGCTCCGAACCCAGAGTCCCGGTCACACTTTCCCGGATGACCTTCCGTGGTAGCAATGGACTGGTAGACAGCGGCGGTGGCATCTACAACTGCTTCGGCACCTTGACGGTCATCGATAGCATCATCACGGAGAATAGGATTCAGGGCGGGAAAGGCATCTTCGGTTATGGCGGTGGCATCTACAACTGCCCTACCAGCACCCTGACCCTCATCAATACCACCGTCAGCAGGAACAGTGCCGAGGTGGGCGGGGCCATCTGCAACGGTGGCCTGCTGAGGATCATCAATAGCACGCTCATCGGAAACGTCGCGCACAAGCATAGGGCTGGTGCCATCGCCAACTACGGCGGAATGAGCATCACCGACAGCACCCTCCACGGAAATAGCAGCGGTATTGGCGGCCTCGCCGGTGTCATCCTGAATGGCGGATTATTCCAGTCTTCGGGGACACTGGTGATTAGCAATAGCACGCTCAGCGGGAATACCGCGGGCGCAGGTAGTGGCGGTGGCATCTTCAACGTCAAGGGGAGTTCGGTGGTGCTGCAGAACAGCATTGTCGCTAACAATGCGGGCGGAAATTGCCACGGTATCATCACCTCCCACGGCTACAACCTGAGCAGCGATGATAGCTGCGAGTTCCACGGTCCCGGCGATCTCAACAGCACGGAGCCGCGGTTAGGCCACCTCCGCAACAACGGTGGGCCAACCCAGACCATGGCTCTACTCCCCGGAAGCCCGGCGATTGATGCGGGCAACCCCAAGGGCTGCACAGATGGTCATGCTCATGCTCATCTACTGAAAACCGACCAGCGCGGCAAGCCTCGCCCCGACAGAGAAGGCAAAACTGGCTGCGATATGGGCGCGTACGAACGGCAGAAAAACTGATTGGTAGTTGTTTCAATCAGGTCAGCATACCCGGACTCCGGTCACAACGAAGCATGAAAAGAGGCTTTACGCCAACCCCTGTTTGCAGTGAGTTACGGCTCTTTTCAAGGGGGCCATTACACGTTTCGACTACAGCTCAACTGGCAAAAGCTACAGTATTCCGCAGGGTCATGATTCGGCTTCCGTCAAGCTCCCGCCGCGCGGCAACTGGCAAAACTGACAGGTGACAAAGCAGGTGGGATGACCTATTACTGTGGATAGATTTCGAATGCTAAGAGCCTCGGTGAAAGCGCTTGGGCGACCGCCCTATATGCGACCGACAGAATCCGAGGCTTTTACTCACTCACGTTCGATGTTCCGCGCGGTGCGTTTTGGGGAAGCTACTCGTCGGCTTGGTGCTTGCCGCCAAGGAATGCAGTGATACTTGAAGTAACCTGGCCACAACGCTCACCCCCATTCAAGGATTAATGATCAATAATCCCGCTGTTTCACAACTGGGATGGTCACACGCGATTACCTAGGTACCAGCAGGACGGGTATTCGTTATTTCTGGCCGCCAGCCTACGGTTCCAGCAGAGCACCATTCGGATGAAATCATGCGCTATCCCCGCGAATTCACTATGGCTGAGGAGCACGCATTGGCAAGCACAGATCCTGAGTCTCACTTTTGGAGCCTGGCCGGGCAGTCACGCGACCCCAGCTTCGCGTTAGGGACTGTCAATTCTGCCAGTGGCGCCACTATTCGAGGCTCCTTAGACTCTTTATAAATGGTGACCGTGTCTCGCGTCGAGCAGATACGCTGCCCAAGAGGAGAGCAGGTGACTAAGCGAATAATAGCCCTTTGAGCAGCGGCCACGGTATTTTCCGTCACCTATACAAGGAACCAACAGCAGCAGAAATTCCGGTTCAAGCAGAATCGCGATTCAACAAACGCCAAAAGGAAACATCGCCATGACTAGTATGCTCGCGAAATCCAGCCGCCGCGACGGTCCGGTAACAGCAAAACTCACCCCTCCCAGCCGTACCCCGACGCCTGATGACGGTGCACTCGATGCAAACCTCCTTCACAAGATGGATGCCTGGTGGCGCGCTGCCAATTATCTGTCCGTCGGTCAGACCTATCTCTACGACAACCCGCTGCTTAAGGAGCCGTTGAAGAAGGAGCACGTGAAGCCGCGTTTGGTCGGCCATTGGGGCACGACGCCAGGTTTGAACTTCATCTACGTTCACCTCAATCGCGTCATCAAGGAGCGCGACGTGAACATGATCTACATCATTGGTCCCGGGCACGGCGGGCCGGGCATCGTGGCCAATACCTGGCTTGAAGGCACCTACAGCGAGTTTTACCCGAACATCCCGCAGGACGAGGAGGGGATCAGGAAATTGTTCAAACAATTCTCGTTCCCGGGCGGCATTCCCAGTCACGTCGCGCCGGAAACGCCCGGCTCCATTCACGAAGGCGGCGAATTGGGCTACGCGCTAAGCCACGCATACGGAGCGGCGTTCGACAACCCCGATCTCATCGTGGCCGCTGTTGTTGGCGACGGCGAAGCGGAGACTGGGCCGCTAGCGACCAGTTGGCACTCGAACAAGTTTCTCAACCCGGCCGCCGACGGCGCGGTACTACCCATCCTCCATCTTAACGGCTACAAGATTGCCAATCCGTGTGTGCTCGCGCGGATCAGTCACGAGGAACTGGATCAGCTCTTCCGCGGCTATGGCTATACACCGATCTTCGTAGAAGGCAGCGAACCAGCCAAGATGCACCAATTGATGGCGGCGGCGCTCGACCAAGCGATCACTGAAATTGGTCGTGTTCAAAACGCCGCGCGCAGGGACGGAAGCACGGAGCGCCCGCGCTGGCCGATGATTATTCTGCGTTCGCCCAAGGGCTGGACTTGCCCCAAGGAAATTGACGGCAAGCGTGCCGAGGATTCGTGGCGCTCGCACCAGGTGCCGATGGGTGAAATGCACGATAAGCCCGGGCATCTCCAAATCCTGGAGCAATGGATGAAGAGCTACCGGCCGGAGGAACTTTTCGACTCGAAGGGTCGTTTCAAACCTGAGCTCGCCGAAATCGCGCCCAAGGGCGAGCGCCGCATGAGCGCCAATCCGCACAGCAACGGTGGCCTGCTCCTGCGCGATCTACGAATGCCCGACTTCCGCAAATACGCCGTCGAAGTCAAGAAGCCCGGCGGCACCGACGCTGAGGCCACGCGCGTGATGGGCAAGTTCCTGCGTGACGTGATGAAGCTGAACATGGAAAGCAAAACCTTCCGCCTGTTCAGCCCCGACGAAAACAACTCGAACCGCTGGCAAGACGTGCTCGAAGTGACGAATCGGGCCTGGATGGCGGAGAAGTTTCCCTACGACGACCATCTAGAGCCGAACGGCCGCGTGATGGAGATGCTGAGCGAGCACCAGTGCCAGGGCTGGTTTGAAGGCTATCTTCTCACCGGACGTCACGGCTTCTTCTCCTGCTATGAGGCGTTCATTCATATCATTGATTCGATGTTCAACCAGCACGCGAAATGGTTAAAGGTGTGCAATCACATTCGGTGGCGACGACCCATTGCCTCGCTCAATTACCTGCTTAGTTCGCACGTATGGCGGCAGGATCACAACGGCTTCTCGCATCAGGACCCCGGTTTCATTGACCACGTCGTGAACAAGAAGGCCGAGGTCGTGCGTGTTTATTTGCCGCCCGATGCGAACTGCCTGCTTTCCGTCACCGACCATTGCTTACGCAGCCGCAACTACATCAATGTCGTCGTCGCCGGCAAACAGCCTGCACCCGCGTGGCTGAGAATGGATGAAGCGATCAAACATTGCACTGCCGGCATCGGCATCTGGGAGTGGGCAAGTAGTGACAAGGGTGGTGAGCCCGATGTCGTGATGGCCTGCTGCGGCGATGTTCCTACGCTGGAAACTCTCGCAGCGGTCGACCTTATCCGCCAGCATATGCCGGAGCTGAAGGTGCGCGTCATCAATGTCGTGAACCTCATGAAGCTCCAGCCGACGAGCGAACATCCGCACGGCCTGAGCGACCGGGACTTCGACACGCTCTTCACGAAGGACAAGCCCATCGTCTTCGCCTTCCACGGCTACCCGTGGCTAATCCATCGCCTCACCTATCGGCGCACAAACCACGCGAACCTACACGTGCGCGGCTACAAAGAAGAAGGAACGACCACGACGCCGTTTGATATGGTTGTGTTGAATGAGATGGATCGCTTTCATCTGGTGCTGGACGTGATTGATCGCCTGCCGCAACTCGGTTCGCGTGCAGCCTATCCCAAGCAAGCCATTCGCAACGCCCTCATCGAGCATCGCCACTACATCAATGACCGCGGAGAGGACCATCCGTTGGTGCTCGGCTGGAAATGGGGCGAGAAGGGGCCGGTCGCACGGCGGAGTTCGACTGAGGCCGACAATGTGTAAGTAAAAACGAAAAAGCCAGCGGCCCCTTCGCTCCATGATCACTGCTGGCATCCTCGATGGGCCACTTGCTTTCGATAACGCAATCAGCAAACAGGCCGCGATCGCCAAAGGCATCCGCTCCGACGTGGCCGGCGATCCGGACATACTCGTGGTTCCTGATCTCGAGGCTGGCAACATTCTGGCGAAGCAACTCAGTTTCCTTGCTAAAGCGGATAGCGCTGGCATGGTGCTGGGCGCAAGAGTGCCAGTGATTCTGACCAGTCGGGCCGGTAGTTTGGGGTCCCGAATCGACAGTTCCGCGGTCGCCACTTTGGTGGCTCACGCTCGAAGAATGGGAAGGTAGGAAACCCGTGACTGCCGACTTCGCTCTCGTGCTCAACGCTGGTTCATCCAGCCTGAAGTTTTGTGTATTCCGACGGCCAGAATCCGGGCAATGGCAACTGGATGCGAAGGGACAGATTGAGGGTATCGGGACGTCGCCACGGTTGTTAGTGAAAGATGGCGCTGGCGAACGGATCGCGGATGACAGATTGGACGCGGCGGTAAGCGATGGTCGCAAGGCCGCCAAAGCACTGGCCGCCTGGCTCCAAGCCAAATATCACGGCGGAAAAGTACTCGGCGTCGGCCACCGCGTTGTTCATGGTGGCTCGCGCTTTGCAGGCCCAACGGTTGTGAATCAGGGGACGCTAGCTCAATTGCGTGAACTGATTCCTCTTGCACCTTTACATCAACCCTACAATCTGGCCGCGATCGAGGAAGTCTTTGAACGGTTGCCAGGTGTCCCGCAAGTTGCTTGCTTCGATACGAGCTTTCATTGCAGCCATTCGGCAGTTGCAGCACTCGTACCTTTGCCTCGAGATCTTTGCCAATCGGGTCTGCAGCGCTATGGATTTCACGGCTTGTCTTACGAATATATAGCTTCTGTTTTGCCGGAAGTAGCGCCGGAGATTGCGCGGGGGCGCGTCATCGTTGCGCATCTCGGGAGTGGCGCCAGCCTCTGCGCACTAAAAGACGGAAAAAGCGTTGACAACAGTTTAGGCTTCACCGCGCTGGACGGACTTTGTATGGGTACCCGGCCGGGTGCCCTTGATCCCGGTGTCGTCTTGTATTTGTTTCAGGGCCTGGGACTTTCGGCTAAAGAAGTTGAAACCATCCTCTACGAGAAATCAGGGTTGCTCGGAATTTCCGGCATCAGCAATGACATGCGTGACCTGCTAGACAGCAGAGAACCGGAAGCGCGACTGGCAATCGATTACTTCGTGTACCGCGCCGCCAAAGAGATCGGGGCGCTGGCCGCGGTGCTGGGTGGTATTGATGGACTGGTATTTACCGCCGGCATTGGAGAGAACTCGACAGAAATTCGCCGGCGAATCTGCGAATCGTGTGCCTGGCTTGGCCTGGAACTCGATGCGGCAGCCAACGCTAACCGATGTCCGCGCATTTCCACCTCGCAAAGTAAAGTCTCGACGTGGGTTATTCCCACCAACGAGGAAATCATGATCGCGCGACATACCGGAACTTTACTCGGATCGAGATAGGCCTGCACTGTTGAACACAGGAGATCGCCATGCCTGCTAGCGCATCGGAGAATATGGCCCAAGTGAACGCGACTTCTGCATGGCCGGGATTTACGCCGGGTCTGCGAGAAGGCAACCCATCTTGAGCTGTTGATGGAGCGACTTGCAAACTTCGGCTGTCGCACGTGGCCGGGAGAGCGCTGCATAAACCCTCCGTCCGAAGAGCGGGGGACATTATCAGTCTCTTTGGATCGAGAGTCGACGCAACGATTTCTCAAGTGATTAACGCTCAAAACCCCGTCGATGAGTGTAATGGCGTGTCACGCCAGCAATCAGCCAGATTGACGGATCCGGGATGGAACGAAACTGGGGTTTTTGCCGTATCCAACAATCGAGGATGGCCATGAGAACTCTGAAGGTTTCTTTGATCGCTTCTTTGATTGGGACTGCGGTTGGGTTGGGGTCATGGGTGTTCGGCGTCGGGCAAATCATCTGGCCCTCTCATCCTCAATTTGCTTGCTTTCTGCTGACCTTGGTTGCGACCATCGTGATTCAGATTACTTGGCCTCGCGTGACCGAAACGAATTCGTAGTAATTGCTCTAAGAGCCGCTTACGCTCGGAACCAGTCACTGAGGTCGCGGTAGGGACGACCATTGCTGATCGCCCCCCGCACAGATCCGCACGAGCGCTCATTAGCGCATGCGGCTCTCATCAGAGATGAATAACGGGCAAGCGTGCTGCGTGTCCGCACACTCGCCCGCCCGTGGGACACGCGTGATCCCGCTCTATGTCGGGTACGTGTCGAGTGGGAGAGTGTTCTCTCTGATCAGCAGCCTTCCCTCCTCACTCTCCGCCGACGTGCTTTCCGTCTTTGTTCGTTGGTGCCGTTGGAAGACTCCAGTGGCAATCGGCGGCGGCTGGGGCACATCACCAAACAGGGCAGTTCGATGATGCGTCTCTTGCTGGTGGAAGCGGCGCAGGTGACGGTGCGCAGTGTGCCCGAGTGGCGCGGCAAGTATCTGCACCTGATGATGAGGAGAGGGAGTAAAACCGCCAAGGTCGCGATGGCCCGCAAGCTGGCGGTTCAGCTGTACTGGATGATGCGCAAGGGATGGGATTATCAGCAGTGGGTCAAGTTCGGTTCGCACGCGGGACAGCCCGGACATCGCGATGGTGTGCAGTCGATCA
>Ga0210384_10001516_pt1 | contig 31406 bp, 25 predicted proteins | sample IncBWH2MmetaG_FD_160574 | JGI IMG/M metagenome (GOLD analysis project Ga0210384, IMG submission 160574) | Forest soil microbial communities from Barre Woods Harvard Forest LTER site, Petersham, Massachusetts, United States - Inc-BW-H-2-M | ecosystem: Environmental > Terrestrial > Soil >...
CGCATGGGCAAAGCGCTGCGCGATGGTTACCGCCAAAAAGCGTTTCTAATGTCCAAGATCGATGGGCGCACCAAAGCGGCCGCTGCTAGTCAAATCAACGAGTCTCTGGGCCGACTCCAGACTGACCGGATCGACCTGCTCCAATTTCACGAAGTGATTCGCGACACCGACCCGGATCGCATATTTGCCGAAGGCGGAGGGATGGAGGCGGTCCTGGAGGCGAAAAAAGCGGGCAAGATCCGGTTCATCGGTTTCACAGGCCACAAGAGTCCGGACATTCATCTGCAAATGCTGGCCACCGCCTCAAAGCACGGCTTCACGTTCGATGCTGTTCAGATGCCCCTGAACGTAATGGACGCGCACTTCAATAGTTTTGAAAAGAAAGTTTTGCCTGTCTTGGTCAAGGGCGACATTGGCGTCCTCGGTATGAAGCCTATGGGTGACCACATCATTCTCGAGAGCAAGACAGCCACCCCCGTGGAGTGCCTTCACTATGCTATGAATCTTCCGACGAGTGTTGTTATTACCGGCTGCGATTCGATGCTGATTCTTCAGCAAGCTCTTCAAGCTGCCCGCAGTTTTCAACCGATGAACTCTTCTCTGGTTACTGCGCTACTCGCGAAAACCGCAAAAGCTGCGGAAGCAGGACAGTTCGAGCTTTATAAAACGAGTCATCGATTCGACGGCACCTACGCCAATCCACAGTGGCTTGGCTAGTTCACAGCGATATCGGAAGACATGATGTGAGAAGAAGATAATGCCCACGAATATTGGAATGGCGATCACTGCAGGTGAAGCTGAAACGCGGTCAGCGTGTGATTTGGCTAAGAAGAAAAATATTGGAGGATAATCATGAATAAGAAAGAACTTTCTGCAAGTTTGGCTGGAGATGTTTCGCTTGGCGGGGAAATTTCCGTGCATCGTCTCGGATTCGGCGCGATGCGCCTTACCGGCGAGGGCATCTGGGGACCGCCGAAAGATCGCAATAAGGCCCTGGCTGTTCTTCGGCGGGCTGTGGAACTTGATATCAATTTCATTGACACCGCTGATTCATATGGCCCGGATGTCAGCGAGGAACTGATTGCCGAAGCGCTATATCCTTACCCGACTGGTCTGGTTATTGCCACCAAGGGAGGCTGGAACCGTCCTGGCCCGAATCAATGGACGCACGATGCCAGTCCCGAGCATCTTCGCAAGGCGGTTGAGGGAAGTCTGAAGCGATTGCGCCTCGAGCGCCTCGACGTTTATCAATTGCATACGCCGGATCCGGTCATCCCCTTTGAAGCGTCCGTGGAAACTCTGGCGCAGTTGCGAAAAGCAGGCAAGATTCGCCTCGTGGCGCTGTCCAACGTCACCCAAGAACACATCGAGCGAGCTCGCAAAATTGTTCCCATCGTCTCCGTGCAGAACCGCTACAGTTTTGCGGACCGCGAATGGGACTACGTAGTGGATTATTGCGAGCGCAATGGAATTGCTTTTATACCTTGGTTTCCGCTGGGAGCAGGTAAAGTTGCCGGCGAAGTGCTCAACCGAATCGCACAAGCACACAATGCCAGCCCCACGCAGGTAGCGCTGGCATGGTTACTGCATCGATCTCCTATGATGCTGCCCATCCCCGGGACTTCTTCGATCGAACATCTTGAGCAGAACGTCGCGGCGGCGTCCCTGCGTTTGTCTGAAGAAGAATACGAAAGGTTATCTCGGGTACCGGCGATGGCCGCAACTAGGTGACCGAGGGTCAGTGCAAAGCGGAAAACGGGACTAGCCGCAGCGCTGGGATTGCCGCGACCTCGACGTGTAAGGTTCCCACGGGAACCCAGGGGTTATTATTCGACGTAACTTTCGGCGTCCTTGAAAAAGCCGCGCTTTGACAGCGGTACTTGTGGTGCCCAGAATCTGGGCGGTTTCCTCGAGGGATTTTTCTTCGATGTCCCGAAGCAGTATCGCCGTTCGAATTCTCGGACCCAGGCGATTGATTGCCTCGGTCAATAGCTGTGTACGCTCGCTTTGCAAACAGGACTCTTCGGGATTGGGGCTTTGGTCGACGAATGTGTGTGAGGTGACCTTCACACCTTCGTCAGTGCTCGCGGGCAAGTCTTCGAAAACTCCGCGCCTGCGGCGCAGCAACATCAAGGCTTCATTCATGGCGATGCGCGTCAGCCAGGTAGAGAAGCGCGCCTTTTCTTGAAAGTTGTCGAGGTGAAGGAAAACCTTGTGAAACGTCTCCTGCACAACATCTTCGGCATCATCCGGACTATTCGTGATTCGTTGCGCCACGGCAAAAACTCTTCGTCGGTGACGAAGAACCAACTCTTCGAACGCCCGCGCATTCCCGCGCTTTGCGGCAGTCACCAAGATGCCGTCGGAGTCTTTGTCCACACCACGCTTGCGAAACTCTTCCATAATTCGCAACCTCCACGCGATTTGTCCAAACGGCAGACCACCGTGAACAAAGCAAAAGTCACGCCAAAGGCGGTGAGTGACCGCACCGGCTGGGAAATGGCTGAGGCAACAGGGGATGGATCGTTTCAGCGCATTTTGGGCAGCGCCGGTGCTTGCGCGAATCTGTCGGGATATTGGCAGTCTGTCTCTAGTACTGGAATGCTGGGCATGAGCAAAAGCACTCGACTCTCCGCTAGGCCTGGTGGATGTGATCGGAGCAGGGTGCGGCCCAATGTTAAGATTTTGATTGCATAGAGCCCTGATTTTGCTGGAGCAGAAGTAATGGCGAGGTCAAATCCTCTTCTGTGGCAGAAGCCGGCTGCGATTTGGAGCTATTGGATTGCGGTTGTATCGGTTGCGGCGGCCCTGAGTATTTCACGTTGGCCGACGCTTCATCTGCAAGATGCTCCCGTATCACTCTTTCTTTGCGCGGTCATCCTGAGTGCATGGTTCGGTGGAGTCTGGCCGGGACTGCTCGCGACGGCGCTCTCGGCTCTCGCTTTTTATTATTACTTCCTGCCTCCGATCGATTCGCTGAATGGAAAGCCTGACGAAATTCCACGCTTTGCCATCTTCATGGTGTCAGCCTTGTTTGTCGGATCGCTGACCGTGGCTCAAAGAGGCGCCACGGAATCGCTTCGGCGCGCCCGTGATGACCTCAAAGGAACAGTTCAACAGCTCCAGAGCACCAACGAGGTGTTGCAAGCAGCGAGTCGTGAGCGCGACCGTGCGGAAGAATCACTGCGGCGGAGCGAAAGTTATCTGGCAGAGGCACAGAGGCTCACGCATACGGGGAGTTGGGTCTGGCGGGTCGCGGGAAGGGACGCCTTGCATCTGTCCGAAGAATGGTATCGCCTATATGGCTTCGATCCGGAAAAGGGCCCGCCGGTTTGGGAAGAACGGCTGCAGCGCATTCATCCGGAGGATCGAGGCAGGTGGCAAGGAGCAATCGATCGAGCAATGGCTGAAAAGTCGCATTACGAAGTGGAATTCCGAATCATTCTTTCCGACGGCACTGTCAAATACATCCATACCGTCGGCCATCCGGTTTTGAACTCATCCGGGGACTTGGTGGAATTCGTGGGCAGCTCGACGGACATCACGGAGCGAAAGCGGGCAGAAGAGTCTTTGCGGCAGGCGCAGGCGGAACTCGTACGCGTCAGCCGAGTGACCACTATGGGAGAGCTGACCGCTTCCCTGGCGCATGAAGTGAATCAACCAATCGCCGCAGCTAGCACCAATGCCAATACCTGCTTGCGCTGGCTCACTTGCGACACTCCAAACATCGAAGAGGCTCGCGCTGCTGCCACGAGAATCGTGAAAGACGCAAAGCGCGCGAGCGAAATTATCAGCCGGATCCGGCAGCTCTTCAAAAAAGGCACTTCGCAACGGCAGCTCGTGGACGTCAACGAGATTATTCGAGAGATGATTGTTCTTCTGCGCGGCGAGACCACGCGATACAACATCTTAATAGGGACGGATCTTGCTGCAGATCTTCCGCAGGTCATGGCCGACCGCGTGCAATTGCAGCAGGTGCTGATGAATCTCATGATCAATGGCATCGAAGCGATGAAGGACGCGGATGGGACGCGCGAGCTTGCCATCAGGTCGCAGCGGCAAAACGAGGAAGTTGTGTTGTCTGTCAGTGACAGTGGGGTGGGCTTGCCCCCGCAGCAGACGGAACAGATCTTCAATGCCTTCTTTACCACCAAGCCGCACGGGACCGGCATGGGACTTCGCATCAGCCGCTCCATCATCGAATCACATGATGGCCGCTTGTGGGCTGCCGAGAACTCACCGAGGGGCGCAAGTTTTTATTTTACTCTGCCCACCAGGGCCGAGGCGTCTGAATGACGGGCGCAGACGCTCCGACGGTGTTCGTCGTTGATGACGATGACGGTGTGCGTGCCTCCATCGAGGGACTGCTGAAATCGGCGAGGTTACGGTGCGCATCCTTTGGGACGGCAGAAGAATTTCTGAGTAACAAGCTACCGGACGGGCCAAACTGTCTTGTTCTGGACGTGAGTCTTCCGGGCGTCAACGGTCTAGACTTTCAACGGCAGTTGAGTGACGCCGGCATACAAATTCCCATCATCTTTATCACCGGTCACGGAGATATCCCGATGACCGTAAAAGCCATGAAATCTGGTGCGGTGGAGTTCCTGACCAAGCCTTTCTCCGACGAGCACTTGCTGGATGCGATCCACCAGGCATTGGATCGTGATCGCGTAACGCGTCGTCAGCAGAGTGACACGACAGAATTGCGAAAATGCTACCAGGCCCTGAGCGCACGAGAGCGTCAGGTCATGGGCCTGGTGGTCTCGGGCATGCTCAATAAGCAGATAGCTTTTGCTTTGGGAATCAGCGAAATCACGGTGAAGATCCATCGCGGCCACGTGATGCGGAAAATGCAGGCCGAGTCGATGGCAGAATTGGTTCGCATGGCGTCAAAACTGGAAATTCCACCCAATAAAAAGTAGCGTAATTCCAAGTCTACGCGTTGTGCAGGGCAGCTTGCCTGCCGCAGTCCTTCGATTTTGACGGTACTGTCCCGACTTCAACTAGATCGTAGTTGTCTCTCCGTTGGAGGATGTAATGGGGCTCTCATACCAAAGTATAATTGCGCTGCTTTTGGCCACGCTGCTAGATTGCTGATATGGCGAGTGTGGAGAAGAGCAAAATGGTTGCGATTGTCGATGATGATGATTTAATGCGCGGCGCGCTACAAGGCCTGCTGAAAGCGGTTGGGTTACCAGCGCAAGCGTTTGCCTCGGCCGAGGAATTCCTGAAATCGGGCCAACAGCGCCATGCCGGATGCTTAATCGCCGATATCCGTATGCCCGGAATGTCCGGTCTCCAGATGCAGGCACAGCTCAACGCCGAACATTGCAGGATTCCGATCATCTTTATCACCGCGCATGGCGACGAAAAAATGCGGATGCAGGCACTGCGGGCCGGTGCAGTGGAGTTTATGGCAAAACCGTTCAATGACGAAGCACTGCTGGAGAGTGTTCGGGCCGCTCTAGAAAGTTGAGTTTGCTGATAGAAGCGCGCAAACGGGGGCGGGCAAGGAGGTCTTTCGTGGGAGCTGTCGCAATATTCGGATCCGTCGAACAGGATCGTAATCCACGCAGATTCGAGCAGATCATAGGCAATAGCCCTGCTCTGGAGGCGGTACTCGAACAAGTTGAACAGGTCGCGCCGACGGATTCCACCGTTCTTATTCAAGGAGAAACCGGCACCGGCAAGGAATTAGTCGCGCGCGCCATTCACAATCTCAGCACGCGCTGCGGACGCCCATTTGTAAAGTTGAATTGCGCTGCTATTCCATTTGATCTGCTGGAAAGCGAGCTTTTTGGCCATGAGCGAGGCGCTTTCACCGGCGCAATTGCACAGAAGATTGGCCGCTTCGAATTGGCCGATAAAGGGACGCTCTTCCTGGATGAGGTGGGAGATATTCCGCCGGGATTGCAACCCAAACTGCTACGTGTCCTGCAGGAGCAGGAATTCGAACGCTTGGGCAGCACCCGGACTCACCGAGTGGACGTTCGCTTGGTAGCTGCGACCAACCGAAATTTGGTAGATATGGTGAAGCGGAACCAATTTCGCAGCGACCTCTACTACCGTCTGAATGTATTCCCAGTTGCGCTGCCACCGCTGCGCGCGCGGAGCGAAGACATTCCGGCACTGGTGGAACACTTTGTCGAGATTTATGCTCGCCGCATGGATAAGCAAATCGAACGCATTCCACCGGAAACAATGTCGGCACTCACCTCATACCAGTGGCCCGGAAACATTCGTGAGCTCCAAAATTTCATCGAGCGAAGCGTAATTCTCAGCTCTGGAAACGTCCTACGCCCACCGCTCGCCAGTCTGCAGGCTGCTGCGGAAACGGAATCTCTTGGAGCCGTTACCCTGGAGGATGCGGAGCGAGACCACATTCGCAAAATTCTGGAGCAAACCAGGTGGGTTGTCGCCGGCCCAAAAGGGGCCGCCGCGCGATTGGGAATTAAGAGGTCTACGCTGTACTTCCGCATGCAAAAACTGGGAATCTCACGCACCAACAAGGAATCCCTTCCCGCGTAACAGATTTGCAATGCCATGATACGAGGATCGACCTTCCATCGATAGACAATATTCATGAGTTAGCCGTCGCCAGCAGCGGCGCGTTCCTATCTAGCCGGCCTGAATTCGAAGTTATTTCGACGGTCTCCTCAAATACATGAGCTTCGCTCAGCCTGTCGGCATGCGGACGTCGTGTTTAGTGGGCTGTCACCGGACACCACGCTGTGGCCTGTAGGCCCTCTCTAATTTCAGTCACTTACCCACAATCATCTTTGGCAGCCGCGTTGCGTAATTGAATTGGGTCGCTCGACGTACCGATTCTTTGACCGGCGACAGAAATGAATAGAAGTGACCATGTTCATCGAAGCAATCAACAAGATCACTGCAAGTCACAAGGCGACAAGACCGTATCAGTTACCGTCGTTTTTCTTTGCCTTGGTTCTTGCACTGACGATTTACCCAACCCAAGCACACGCACAAATCATTGGCGATCTTGAAGCCAAGGTTCCATTCCAATTCCAGGTAGGCGACACCAAATTCCCAGCCGGCGAGTACCGCATTCACGTGCTGGACGATGGGGATCCGAACGCCATGGAAATCAGCAGTGCGGACGGCACTACTTCCGCGCTCTTCCAAGTACAGAACACGGAGGCCCGCCCAGCATCACACAACATCGAATTGATCTTAAACAGACACGGGAATCGCTACTTTCTTGCGAAGCTGTTTGAACAAGGCAGCTCTAACGGCAGTCAAGTGGCCGAATCGCGTTATGAAAAGAGAGTAAGTCAAGAAACCATGGACGCTCAGGAACATCTGGCGGCACATCGCCGGGGGCAACGGGGGAAGTAGTGCCTTGCTGAAGCGCCAGTCGGCTGATTGCCGGCAACGCCGCTCCATGGCGAGGTTGTCGTTTATCTCAAAATCTGAAAAAGGAGGAATTATGAAACTGCAAAAAGTCGTATTTGTTTTGATTGGGCTGATGTTGTTGTTCGCCGGCAACGCGTCGGCACAGCAGGTGAAGACCGATTATGACCGCAGCACTAACTTCGCGCAGTACAAGAGCTACTCATGGGAGCACGTTAAGACGCAAGATCCTTTGGATGTCGATCGCATCAAGAGTGCAGTCAATGCAGCCTTGGCAGCAAAGGGATGGACTCAGGTAGATTCCGGCGGCGATGTTTCCATCGTAGCCGTAGAAATCACGCGCGACCAGCAGACCTTGAATACGTTTTATGACGGCCTCGGAGGAGGCTGGGGTTGGAGGCGGTTTGGAGGCGGAGGATTTGGCCAAGCTACGACCACGACGGAAACATACAAAGTGGGCACGGTGATCGTCGATCTCTTCGATACCAAGACCAAGCAATTGATCTGGAGAGGCAGCGAAAGCGATACCCTCTCCAACAAATCCGACAAGAACATCAAGAATCTGGATAAAGGCGTGGAGAAAATGTTCAAGCAATTCCCTCCAGGCTCTTCGAAGAAGTAACGGCGTTCAACATGATTCGCTATTTGTATGCCGTGACTCTTGGGCTCGTTTCGATATCCATACCGTTGCGTGCGGCCAACCAGCCGCACGCGGGTACGGACATTAAAAACGCGGTGGTTTGGACCAACGATGATTTAGAAAGGCTCCACAGTCTCGGCCTGATTTCCATCGTAGGTGAGATTGACGAAGAGATGCCAAAGTCGCCGACTCCGCGTTTTGAGTACGTCAAAACCCAGGACCCAGAGTGGTATGCGGAAGAAGCGGTAAGACTGCGCGACGAACTCGAACGCAGACAGGCGCAACTCGGTAGATACAGTCAAGCGCTTGAAGAAGCGAGGAGCCTTGAGACCATGACGGGCGGCGTAAATCTAAATGGCGGCGACATAGGCATCACTCCCGAAGCCGGCATTGAAATACTGCAACAACGCCTGAGTGAAACGCAAAGGGAGCTTGACGCACTGGAAGACCTGGCCCGCCGCCATGACATTCCGCCGGCGACGCTACGTGGCCAGTAACTTCCTCGATGCTGTTGGCGAGGGTTTACGGAATTATTTCAACATGAGTCTGACACCGAGAAAATGATTTTTGTACTGGAGAATATGTCATGAAATTGTCAAAGCAGATTTTGAGCCTACTTCTCTGCTGTCTGCTTGTGCGGTTCACTGCGCAAGCCGAGTCTTTCGCGCCTACCGGCCAATCGAGTGAACCGGCGCCGGCGCCACCGGTGCAACAGACTCCGCAAGAGCTGCAGCAACTCGTTGCGCCGATCGCGTTGTATCCGGACGCCCTAATCGCACAGATTCTTGCGGCGTCAACGTATCCGGCCGAGATTGTCGAAGCGGACCGCTGGATGCAAAGTCACTCCAACCTTAAGGGGGAAGAGTTGGCAAAAGAAGTCGACCAACAGCCCTGGGACCCGAGCGTAAAAGCTCTCGCGCAATTTCCATCAGTTCTTGAAAACATGGACAAGAACCTTTCTTGGACTTCCTCTCTTGGCGACGCATATGCCAACCAACAGCAGGAGGTGACGAACGCCGTCCAGACACTGCGTGAGCAGGCTCACAACGCTGGCCATCTGAATAGCAATGAACAGGAGAAGGTAACAACGCAAGGCAACACTATCGTCATTGAACCAGCCAATCCCGAAGTTGTCTACGTGCCCCAGTACGATCCCTGGTTGGTGTACGGTGCGCCGATCGTTGCATATCCCGGGTGGTATCCGGAGCCGGGGATTTTCTTGGCCGGAGTGGGGATTGGATTCGGGCTCGGATTCGGGGTCGGCTTTTTCGGAGGATTTGGGTGGGGCTGGCATCACTGGGGATACGACTGGCACGGCCGCTCAGTGATTTATAATCACAACACGTACGTGTCCCATAGCCGAACGATCGTCAATCGCAACAACTTCAATCGCAACAACTTCAGTCGTAACGATTTTAACCACCGCAACTTTAACCATGCCAATTTCAGCCACGGCAACGTCAACCATGGAAATGCGTTCCACGCAGGCGGGTCTTCGTCGTTTCATGCTCAATCAGGCACGCGCTCCGGCGCGTTCAGTGGCTTTGATCACGGCGGTAATGTCCGGGGCTTCTCTTCGCGCGGACGGTCGAGCTTTGGCGGTGGTGGCTTCCATGCTGGTGGTTTCCATGGCGGCGGTGGGCGACGTTGATCGCACACACGCGTGAGTAGAGTTTATCGAGAATTCAAAAACGGAGAGGAATACCATGCTGCATAACTTTTCAACTGTTGAGCGACTTGAATGCAAGTTGGTTCGATTGGCAGTGTCCGCCGTCTTGGCAGTTTCTTTGGGCTGTTGGCCTGCTCCAATACTCGGACAGGAGACGGGGCAGCGAACCTTTACGTCGGTGGAAGATGCCGGCCGCGAGTTTTTCGCCGCGATGCAAGGACAGGACGAGCAAGCTCCGTTGCGCATACTCGGACCAGCCGGAAAGGATGTGCTTTCGTCCGGCGATCCGGAGGAGGATGCGGATGCCCGGGTCGGATTCGTCACCAAATACGAGGAAATGCATCGATTCGTGAGAGAACCGAACGGAAAGGTGACGCTGGTTATCGGAGCCGAAAATTGGCCGTTTCCAATTCCCCTAGTGAACAATCACGGTTCCTGGTATTTCGACACATCCGAGGGCAAAGACGAGATTTTATTCCGCCGCATCGGCAAAAATGAGGTTGCTGCCATGGATGCGTGCCGCGATTTGGTCGAAGCGCAACAGCAATACTTTACGCGGCCGCCGGATGGCATCCCCAAGCAATTTGCTCAGAAACTTGTCAGCGATGAAGGCCGGCACAATGGTCTGTACTGGCAGGGTGCCAACGATGAGTTCGATAGCCCGATCAACCCGCTCATCGCTTACGCACGCCAAAATCTCCCGACCGATCAGGTTGGCCAGCATGTTCCGTTCAGCGGGTATATGTTCCGCATCCTCACTAGCCAAGGGCGACATGCAGCTGGCGGAGCCAAGAAGTATATCGTCGATGGGAAGATGAGCGGAGGATTCGCCTTCGTCGCCTATCCTGTCGAGTATCGCTCCTCGGGTGTGATGACTTTTATTGTCGACCAATCCGGAACCATTTACGAAAAGGACCTTGGGCCCGACACGACAAAGCTTGCACAAGCGATGACGGTCTATGACCCAGATTCCAGCTGGCACAAGACGGAATGAATGTTGACGGGAGAGAACCGAAAACATGCGCAATCGAAATCTCGCCGGGTTGTTATTCGGTCTTCTTACGCTAGGCGCGCTCTTGATCTCAGCGGCTAGCAAACCGCAAGCTGGCGCGGCCGTTTCCGGCGAAGCAATGTCTCCGAGCAACCTTGGCGGTCAGATGCCTCCCTCGTTCGATCAGGATGTGGCGAGGGTCGTCGCCAAAGTTGATCGGATTGAGGCCGACACTTTGAACCAGATGGAGCGCACCACACTCGACCGCCAAGGACAGGTACGGACCTTGGGGAAGTTGCTGCTCTTCGATAAGCACCTCTCGGTTAGAGAAAACGAGGCCTGCAGTTTCTGCCATACGCCGGAGACGGGATTCACCGGGCCGATGCAATCTTTGAATGAGACGACCGTGTCGTATCCAGGATCGGTGAGAACGCGTTTCAGCAATCGAAAGCCGCAGAGTTACATGTACGCGCCCTTCGCGCCCGTCCTCCACTACAATGATCTCCAGGGCGACTTTGTTGGCGGCAATTTCTGGGATATGCGCGCCAGCGGCTACCGCCTGCAGAATCCCAGTGCCGAACAAGCGCAGGGACCTCCGACGAACCCCGTAGAAATGGGCTTGCCCGATTCGGCTTGTGTCGCATATCGCCTTTCGCAGGCTCCTTATCGCAAGCTTTTTGAGGTGGTCTGGGGGATGGATTCGTTCTCCGTTCACTGGCCTCCGGAGGTGAAAAAGGTCTGTGAGACTCCAGGGCCTCCACCAGCGAATGATCTGTATCCAGTCCATTTGAGTGTTGCAGACCGAATGCGAGCCAACCACGTTTATGACGGCTTCGCGTTGGCAGTTTCCGCCTATGAGTTCTCACCAGAGGTGAGTCCGTTCACGTCAAAGTACGACTACGTGCAAATAGGAAAAGACCAATTTACCCCGCAGGAAAAATTCGGCTATGAGCTGTTCCGCAGCAAGGCGCGATGCAACGAGTGTCATCGCGACGGTGGACCCGGCGAAGAGCCCCTATTTACAGACTTCACCGCCAGCAATCTCGGCGTCCCCAGAAATCAAAGATTGCAATACTACTACGAGGGCCGGCCCGATCAACGCAACTACAGTCCCAATCCTGCGGGAGCGGGGTATGTCGATACGGGAGTCGGATCCTTCCTGCGCACGCTGCAAAGCGATAGCGGTCAACTAAATCCTGATTCTGAGTGGATTAAACTCGCGCCGAAGTTCAACGCGAAGTTCCAGGTACCCACTTTGCGCAACGTCGACATGCGTCCCACGCCAAGTTTTGTGAAAGCCTACATGCACAATGGTTATTTCAAAAGCCTGAAAGAGGTGGTGCATTTTTATAACACCCGCGACGCCTTGCCCCAGTGCAAGGCAGGTGACCCCGGCGAGAAGGTTACTTGCTGGCCGGCGCCTGAGGACTCCACCAATCTCAACAAGCGGCAACTCGGGAATCTTAAACTGACGGACCAGGAAGAAGATGCGCTTGTTGCTTTCCTTAAGACTCTTACGGATGGCTACACTGTGCCGAATCCTCAAACGGCAAAGTAGGTTGGATAATCGATCTCTGAACTTAGCGGCACGTGTAAAGCTTTTTTGACAGGAATCAGAAATGAGTGCACCACCCGAGCTTTGATGTCTGCCACGTCGCACGATCTTCGCGAGAGGATCCTATTGCTGTCACTTCTGCGAAAGGATGTCGCTTTGAATGGGCCGGTGTGGCTGCCCCTCACGTTGGTGTTGGGGGGTGTTAGTGCGGTCGCGTATGCCGACCACTTGGTTGTTTCGATTTCACTGATCTACCTCTATATACTCCCGATTGCTGTCGGTGCTATTTTTCTGCGCAAGAGAGTCAGCTATGGCCTTATCGTCGTTTGTGTCTTACTCCATGATTACTACTCTCCGAGAGGTATAAATCCGGAACTTCGGATCTTCCACAACCTCTCCGCGATGTTGTGCTTCGCTTTTGTTGTTTATGTCATCCAGCGGTATATGGAACAGCGGGAAGCGCTTGCCAAGACCGTTCGGCGGCAGCGTGATGACCTCCTCAAGGATCTAGAGCTGGCCGCGGAGGTCCAGCGGATGTTCCTTCCGTTGGGCAAACCGGCCATTGCCGGCCTCGAGATCGCGGGCATGATGCATGCCGCCAAGGGTATTGGCGGAGATTATTACGACTACATCCCCATCGACGAGCACACCATTCAGCTCGTGATTGCGGACGTTGCGGGAAAGGGCGTTGCTGCCGCGCTGTTGATGTCGGCAACTGCCGCTGCCATGCAGCTTGAGGTAAATCAGCAGCGAGATATGTTGCAGGTGGTGAGTCGCTTGAACACAAGTATTCATACCGTATCTTCGGATGGCGAGCGCTATGTCACTTTGCTCATGGCGGAAGTCGACGCAAGAAACCGGAAACTTCGGTATGTGAATTGTGGCCACAATCCCGCCCTTCTCTTTAGAGCCGGCACAGGCAAAGTCACACGTATGAATTCCTCGTGCGCGCCGATCGGGATGATTCTGGGACAACCGTGTGAAATAGGTGCGGTAGATCTTTTTCAAGGCGACGTGCTGGTTTTCTACACCGATGGAGTTACCGAGGCCGAGAATCTTCTGGCTGAAGAATTCGGCATGGAGCGACTTTCCGCCGTGGTACAGCGCGGCGCGTCGCTATCCGCGGAAGCTCTCCTGGACGACATCTTCGGCAGCGCGGCGAATTTTTCTAGAGAAATTGGTTTTAGCGATGATGTCACCATCCTCGTGGTCAAATGCGAGTTCGACGCCTGAGTTCATCCACGAGGGTGGGCTTTTAGGTCGTGCTAGGCCCCGAACGGTCGAAGAGGTCCGGTCCACATTAGTTCTTTCCGTGTCAGTTCTTGCGCTATTGGTAAGTCAACTTCCATCTGCCTAGACTGGCTGTCGGCCTATTGGCATCCCGTCCACTGTGCTGGACTCTTGGTCTCGCGCCGTCTGCCACCCTGATCACAGACTTCATTTCTAAACGCCCCTGTTTTCAAACACTTCGTGAAGTTCTCGATCGTCTTCATCGTGGCATCCAGTCTGCATCCTCCAGCTCTCTAGGGGTGCATCATGTGGATCGTCAAACTAGCACTGAGTCGGCCTTATACATTTGTGGTCGCCTCGATACTCATTCTGATCCTGGGCGCGCTCGCGATCGTTCGTACCGCGACGGACATTTTTCCGAACATCGACATTCCGGTTGTCAGCATCATCTGGACTTATAACGGCCTGGTGCCTGAGGACATGGCTGACCGCATTGTTAGCGTCACCGAGCGAGCGCTCACTACCACTGTTGATAATATCGAGCACGTCGAATCGCAATCGCTGTATGGAATTGCTGTTGTCAAAGTGTTTTTGCAGCCGACCGCCAACATCCAGCAAGGCATTGCACAGATTACTGCGGTCTCTCAGACCCAACTTAAACAGTTGCCTGCGGGGTCCACGCCACCGCTCATTCTGGCCTACAGCGCATCGAGTGTGCCGGTTCTGCAGTTGGCGCTCTCGGGGAAAAACCTGTCAGAGCAGGAACTCAACGACTACGGTTTGAACTTTATCCGGACGCAGCTCATCACCGTTCCTGGCGCATCTGTGCCTTATCCCTATGGCGGAAAGCAACGCCAGGTGCAAGTGGATCTGAACACGACGGCGTTGCAGTCGAAGGGACTTTCCGCTCTGGATGTAGTCAACGCCATTAGTGTGCAAAATTTAATCCTGCCTACAGGAACGTCTAAAATCGGCTCCAGGGAATACCACGTCTCCATTCCCAACGCGGCACCGCAGACGATTGCCGATCTGAACCGAATTCCGATCAAGACCATTGGCGGTACTACGATCTACATCAAAGACGTCGCGTGGGTGCGTGATGGCTTTCCTCCTCAGACGAATATCGTGCGTGTCAACGGCCAGCGCTCCGTATTGCTGACCATCCAAAAAGCCGGCAACGCGTCAACCCTGAACGTGATCGCCGGCATCAAAGCGCTTCTACCTCAAATCAAGACCACAGTTCCACCGCAGCTCGATATCGCACCGCTCGCGGATCAATCTATTTTTGTTCGAGGCGCGATCAGTGGGGTGGTCCGCGAAACGTTGATTGCCGCGTGCCTGACGGCCTTCATGATTCTAGCTTTTCTGGGCAGTTGGCGAAGCACCCTCATTATCGCTACGTCCATCCCTCTAGCGATTCTGACCTCCATCATTGTGCTTAGCGCCATCGGAGAAACCATCAATATTATGACCCTCGGTGGACTTGCTCTGGCGGTGGGCATTCTGGTTGACGACGCCACCGTTGAGGTTGAGAACATAAATCGCAATCGGGAGGCGGAACCGGAGAAGGACATGGATGCAGTGGTCCTCGACAGTGCGTCCCAAATCGCGACACCTGCATTCGTGTCTACACTTTCTATCTGTATTGTGTTTGCTCCCATGTTCTTGTTGTCTGGCGTCGCCCGATATCTCTTTGTGCCACTTGCCGAAGCGGTGGTCTTCGCGATGTTGGCTTCTTACCTGCTTTCCCGGACGATTGTGCCGACGATGGCCAAATATTTGTTGCAGGGAGAAAAACACGAAGAGGGCGCCCCAACCCGCAATCCGCTGGTACGACTTCAGAAGTGTTTCGAACAGGCATTTGAGAAATTCCATCACAGCTATCGCGGCCTGCTGGACGTTTGCCTCCACCATCGGCAAGCTTTTTTGATTGCTTTCTTCGCTACCTGCCTTGGTTCTCTCGCGGTTCTGATTCCATGGCTGGGCCGGGACTTCTTTCCTAGCGTTGACAGCGGCTCTTTTAAGCTTCATATGCGTGCGCCCACGGGAATGCGCATCGAGGAAACCGCCAACCTTTGCGATCAGGCAGAGTGGTTCATTCGTCAACAAATTCCGGGAAGTGAAGTTCAAAGCGTCATCGATAACATAGGCTTGCCTTACAGCGGCATCAATCTTTCTTACAGTAACTCGGCTCCAGTCGGCACCTCGGACGCCGACATTCTTGTGACTCTCTCCGCCAAGCACCATCCTACGGATGACTACGTTCAGCGTCTTCGTTTGACACTGCCAAAACAATTTCCCGGCGCGACCTTCTCATTCTTGCCTGCCGACATGGTCAGCCAAATCCTGAACTTTGGCCTGCCGGCACCGATCGATGTTCAAGTCGTGGGAAACGACCTGGAGGGAAACCACCGTTATGCGGATGCGCTACTGGGCAAGTTGAAATACGTTACAGGAACAGCAGATTTGCGAATCCAGCAGCCCTTCGATCAGCCCTATCTACGCCTGCGAGTCGAGCGTACCAAAGCGGAGCAACTTGGTTTTACTGCTCACGATATCGCGCAAAATCTCCTCGTGTCGCTCAGTGGCAGCTTCCAAACCTCGCCAACATTCTGGGTCGACCCCAAGAATCGTGTTAGTTATCAGATCGCTACTCAAACGCCGCAATATCGTACCGACACGTTGCAGGGACTCGAGAACATCCCCATTACCGGCACAGACCCAAATGCTCCACCGTCGCTAATGGCCAGTTTGGTTGCAACGCAACGAGGCGCCGGAATGGCGGTGGTTTCTCATTACAACGTAGCGCCCGTGGTGGACATCTTTGGGGCCGTCACCGGACGCGATCTGGGCGGCGTCGCCGGCGACATCAACAAGATCATTGACGCTACTCGCCAGCAATTGCCTCGTGGTTCCCGAGTCGTTGTTCGCGGACAGGTTCAAACCATGCGAGCGTCCTACGTGGGTCTTCTGAGTGGACTGGCGTTCTCGATCGTGCTCGTTTACCTGCTGATTGTGGTCAACTTTCAGTCCTGGCTGGATCCTTTCATCATGATTTCCGCGCTGCCCGCAGCGCTCGCCGGGATTGCGTGGTTTTTGTTCATAACCCACACGACCGTTAGCGTACCCGCACTTATGGGTGCCATCATGTGCATGGGCGTCGCAACTTCCAACAGCATTTTGGTGGTGAGCTTTGCGACGGAAAAAATGGAGCAAGGCAGCGATTCCATCAGCGCCGCACGGGAGGCCGGTTTCACGCGCTTTCGGCCCGTGCTGATGACCGCTCTGGCCATGATTATCGGCATGGTGCCCATGGCCCTCGGATTGGGAGACGGCGGAGAACAAAACGCGCCACTCGGTCGTGCGGTCATTGGCGGACTCATCTTCGCCACAGTTTCAACACTGTTTTTTGTCCCAGCATTTTTCAGCGTTCTGCAGGGTTCGCGCAAACAGGTAGCCCAAACGGAATATCAACACTAAGCAAAATCTGTGTGGAGTGACTATGTCGCAACAAACTGAAGAGAAAAAACAAGCCGCTGGGCAAACGCTGCCGTCGAACGATGCGGGAATAAAGCAGCATCCTTACAGGCGATGGGTGGTCTTAATCATCGTTGTGGTTGTGGTCGCCGCCCTGTTGGTGTCGGGCATCGTGTCCCGTGTCAGGGCCCGCACAAAGCTAAAGGGGGAGACCGCGCAAGTGGCCCTCACTGCAGTTTCGGTTGTTTCCCCAAAGCAAACTGCGCCCGCCGAGGAGATCATCCTTCCCGGAAACGTTCAACCATTCATCACGTCACCGGTTTATGCGCGAACCAACGGGTACTTGAAGAAGTGGTATTTTGACATTGGAGCGCACGTCAAGAAGGGGCAATTACTGGCCGTTATCGAAACACCGGAAGTGGATCAGCAGCTCCAGCAAGCTCGCAGCAACCTGTCAACCGCACAGGCAAATCTTGAACTAGCTACTATCACAAAAACCCGGTATCAGGGACTTTTGAAAACCCATGCCGTGTCCCAGCAGGATGCCGACAACGCCGTCGGTACTTACAACGCCAATAAAGCCATTGTCCAGGCGGACCAGGCCGCCGTAGATCAATATGCGGCACTGGTATCTTTTGAAAAGATCTACGCTCCGTTTGACGGTGTGATCACCGCGCGCAACACCGATATCGGCGATCTGATTAATTCTGGTAGCAACAGCAATGCAAAAACCGATCTCTTTCACATCGCTCAACCCGGCACGTTGCGCGTGTACGTAAACGTCCCGGAAGAATATTCGCGCGGAATCAAAGTCGGCATGACGGCGGATCTTGCTCTCGCTGAGTTTCCCGGCCGTACGTTTCAGGGAAACCTGGTACGCACGGCTGACGCCATCAACATGACGACGCGCACATTGTTGGTTGAAATTGATGTTGCCAATCCAGCGAACACTTTGCTCACGGGTTCTTATGCAGAAGTCCACTTCAAGGTTCCGTCTCAGGCTTCCACATTCATCATTCCCGTGAATACCTTGGTATTTCGTTCGGAAGGTTTGCGTGTGGGCGTTGTGAAGGATCAGAAAGTTACGCTTACTGCCGTGACTCCTGGGCACGATTTTGGCAATCAGATAGAGATCGTCGCCGGCCTCAAGCCGGACGACCAAATCGTTATCAACCCACCCGACTCCATCGTTACCGGACAGCAGGTGCAAATTGTTCAGACGACATTGCCGGGGGATACCAAGTGAAGCTTGCTCGAAACAGAACCTTGGTCGAGAAGCCACGGAGAATATCTTGGCTGGTGGTTCTCTGTTCGATTGCCGTGCTTCAGATCTGCGGATGTACGGTGGGTCCAGCATATAGGCGTCCCACCGCGGAAGTTCCCCCCGCTTACAAGGAGCTCGGCAATTGGAAAGAAGCTCAGCCGAACGACCAGAATCTCGGCGGCAATTGGTGGGAGATGTTCCACGATCCGCAACTGAACGCTCTCGAATTACAGGTCGATGTCTCCAACCAGAATTTGAAGGCCGCTGCGGCCCAATACACTCAAGCTCGTGCAGCGCTTCGGTACAATCGCGCCGCCTACTTTCCCACACTCGATGGTGGCGCGAGCGGCTCGCGAAACAAAATCTCCAACAATCGGCCTCCTAGCCTCACTACCAATGGACGTACCTATAACGACTTTCAAATTCCTTTTGAGTTGTCCTACGAGGTCGATGTCTGGGGACGCATACGCCGCACTGTTGAGTCCTATCGCGAACAGGCGCAAGCGAGCGCAGCCGACCTTGCCACTGTGAACCTCTCCATGCACGCCCAGGTTGCTCTGTTTTATTTCCAGGCACGGGTTTTAGATGCCGAGGAGCAACTGCTGAATTCCACCGTAACCCAGTACGAACAAGCCCTGGAATTGATTGAGAACCGCTATGCAGGAGGCATTGCTTCCGACTTGGAAGTCCAGCAGGCAACAACGCAACTTGAAACCACCCGCGCGCAAGCGATTGACGTGGGTGTCGCCCGTGCGCAGTATGAGCACGCCGTGGCAATTCTGATTGGAAAACCCCCTGCTGATTTCAGTCTCGCTGCACTTCCACTTTCGACGCCTCCCCCATCGATTCCGCCTGGCCTTCCTTCCGAGTTGCTCGAGCGTCGCCCAGATATTGCCGCGGCAGAAAGGCGCATGGCCTCGGCTAACGCTCAAATCGGAGTGGCCAGGGCTGCTTATTATCCGACCATCAGTCTGGGCGCGACCGGGGGTTTCGAGAGTGGTGTAATCACTACGCTCATTTCTGGCCCGAGTGCTCTGTGGTCAGTGGGGGGCTCCGCAATCGCTCCCATTTTTGATGCCGGCCGACGCAGGGCCAACGTCGATCAAGCCATGGCCGTGTATGATCAGACCGTCGCCAACTATCGCGAAACAGTACTGACAGGCTTTCAACAGGTCGAAGACAATCTGGCCGCGTTGCGCATCCTAGAGAACGAAGCACAGGTTCAGGAAAAAGCAGTCGTCGCCGCACAAAAGTACCTGGAACTTGCCAATACCCGTTACACCGGTGGCGTCACGAGTTACCTGGAAGTTACAACCGCCCAAAGTGCAGCTCTCTCGGACGAACTTACAGCCGTAAACATTCTTGGCCGCCGCATGGTGGATGCAGTCACGCTGGTGCAGGCCCTTGGTGGCGGATGGGATCGTTCTTCCTTGCCCGACCATCCGGAATGCTGCGGCAAGCTGACCAGCAATTCAAGGTGATGCAGCAGCGGCAATGAAAGAGCGTCACCGTCGGAGGTCCTCTCCGAGCAGGGGGCAGTCGACCAAACTGGGAACAAATCGCAGCTTTAGAAAGAGTGCGCCAAGGAATCCATTGTGCGGTTCTAAAAAAATGCGCTAATTCTTGGAACCCGGAAGCGTCTGGGCCCCAGAGAAGTTTTGAATTTTCTTCAAACCGGCAAGAGCGATGGGATCAGCCGGGTCCAGAAGTAAACAAGCCTGGAATTCCCCCTCTGCCGCTTTCCATTGCTGGCGGGAGAGATAGATCTGGCCGAGCGAACGGTGTGCGCTGGGACTGAAGCGCTCAAATTCCAAGACGTGCCGCCAAGCCTCCTCGGCCTTGTCAGGAACTTCCTGCGAGTTGTAGATCTTGCCAAGAGAGGACCACGCCGAAAGCTCGGGATAGATTTCGACCGACGTACGGAATTGCTGTGCGGCTTCCTCGAGATGCCCCTGATCCAGATAGAACTGGCCGAACGCGTTGAGGGCCGCGGTGTCGGTAGGGTAAATTTCCAGGGCGCGGAGGAATTCGGCTTGAGCGGCTTCAGGTTTTCCCTGGGCTGCATAGATCTCCGCTAGATAAACGTGCGGGGTCGCATAGCGCGGCTTCAGTTCGATGGCCTTTTGCAGATAGCCAATGGCCTCGAGGTATTGATTCTCTTCGAGTTTGGCAAACCCCAGGTGGGCCATAGCCTCGACGCTGTCGGGTTTATAGCGGAGCGCAAGATGCCACTCGCGTTCGGCTTCCGCGCGATTGCCATCCGCCCATTTGAACATTCCGTTTTCCACATGCATGTGCGGCGAATCCGGAAGTACGGCCAGTGTGCTTACGACCAATGAACGATCATTACGCCAGTCAAAAGTCCGCAGAAATATGGTGCGAACAGCAAATACGGCGAGCAGCGTGCAAGCAGAGACGAGGCCCCAGCGAATAGCGCGGGGGCGTATTCCGCTTTTTTGCCACCCCCAGAGCAAGGCGCCTGCACTCAACCACGAAAAACCGACGGATGAGAGATAGAGATACCGCTCAGCGAACACGGAAGCCGTCATCCAGCGAGCATTGAGAGTCGGTGCAATGCCAAGAAACATCCACAAGAGAGCGAAGGAGTACAGGTGCGCGCGCTTCCACAGAAAGAGAAAAAGTGCAATCAGCCCACCGCACACGCTGAGCCCGATCAGCACCTGAGGATCTAAGAGCGAGGTGCTCTTCTGGAACGGGTAGAACAGGATCAGCGGCGTAGGCCAGATGACTTTCCGCGCATATTGTCCAATCAGGGCAAAAGCGCTCAAGAATCCTTCGACCGGAGTGATCTCCATATGGAGCCTCGCGGGGACGAGTCTTCCGACGGAAACTATTCGCACTGCAAGATAGGCAAAGAACGTGAGCCACACCGGGCCGTAACGGAGAAGTTTTTGCGACAGGCGGGTTTGCCGGCGATCGTCCCGGTAAAAGTGTTCGAAGACAGTCCCCAGGACCGGAAATACTATGGCGGTTTCCTTGGTAAACAGTGCAAGGGCAAATGTCCCCAGCAGTCCAAGATAAACGATTCCTTGGCGCGGTACTTCCGATTTCCCGAGCCGGAGGAAAAACCAGAAGGAAAAAAGAAGAAAGACCGTCACCAGGGGATCGCCAACGCCGTCGATCCACGCGACCGGCTCTACATGCACCGGGTGAAGCGCGAAGATCAGAGCAGAAAGAAGTCCCAGAGTTTCGCTGCCGAACAGGGCGCTGCCAACGAAAAAGACCAGCCACACTGCGATGCAATGCAAAAGAATGTTCCCCAGGTGGAAGCCGACCGGTGATAAGCCAAATAGCTCGTAACTCAGCAAAAACGAGAAGTTGGTCATCGGGCGATAGAAGTTTGGTACTGCTTGTTTGCCTTGTTGCGCTAGAAGCGAAGTCCCGAACAGTGTGCCGGTGTATTTGAAGCTGTGCACCAAGGGATTGCGTTCGATCTGGGAGTGGTCATCGTATACAAAGCCATTGAAGAGACAATTGGCATACAGCGCGAAACTCAACAAAAGCACCAAACCAAGCAGCCGATTGCGCGTTTGCCGAACGAGAGTGCCTTGGAACTGCATGAGAACTCCTGGAACGACTGCGAATTTTTACGATAGAAGGGCGGGAAAGAGCGGTCAAGGTCACGAGGGCCAGCCGATGTCCTGGCGATAAAGGCCCAGGTCAACCGGGCGCGCCTGATCGCTGCAAGATGGCCATCAGCGAAGTGCCGAGTCGTTTTTGAGGCAAAAGCTCACAGCGCGAAAGAAGACCCAACACCTGGTTGATGGCGGGGGAGCGGGAATCGAAGCCGCTGGAAATTGCCTTGGTCCGGTCGTGCTGCCCGATGAGCCAGAGCTTGCGAATGGCGAGAGTCGGGACGAGTGGGAGACCCCAATAGGTCCAATTCTGTATTTGCAGATTACTACGACGCGCAACTTCGCGCATATGTTCTATGGAATATCGGCGGAGGTGTCCTGCGGCCCTATCATACGCGGAAAATGCCCACTGGCCGGCGGGAACATTGATGATCAGGTTTCCCTGCGGCGCCAGGTGGTACAGAACGGCGTTGAGAAACTGAGTTTCCTCGGGAAGATGCTCTAGAACATCAAAAAGAAAGATTAGATCGAAGGACTGATGGAGCGCAGGCAATTGCTGATGGATGTCATAACAGCAGACTCTGCTCATGCTGCTAAGATTCTGTTTCAGCGCGTACTCATTCAAGTCAAAACCGGTGACCGCCTTGCCGTATTGATCTTCCACCTGCCGCTGCAGCAGACCATGGCCGCAGCCGATTTCGGCGATTTGCGCCGCTGCGGGAACCAACCCGTCATCGAGTCGCTGCAGGACTTCAAAACGACGACGAACCCAGAAATGATCGATAGAGGCGATTTCGAACCAGGAATCGGCCATGCTCACGGGCGCCGGTGGAGAAAGGTATTCAACCTGTCGGGATTGAGACTCTGCCAGTGATCGGGTAGCCGAAGACATGGCGACGATTTTGGTCATCCTCGATTCTTGCGAACACCAGACCAGGAAGCCGCTTCTTCGCTGGGCGAGTGGCCTCTCATTTGATTGAGCGGATGATCCCGACTGCGGAAGATCTGGCTGACGATGTAAATTGGCCGGCATTTTGTTTCTTCATAGATGCGTCCCACATACTCGCCAATCACGCCGACGAAGAACAGAAGAACACCAAAGAAAAAGGTGAGCAGAAGCAAAAGCGCGGTGAATCCCTGCGGTGAGTGCTTGAAGATAAGCTTTTGCGCTACGGCATACAAACCGAACAACAGAGAAAGAGCGCTTGCGGCCGCACCCATCAGGGCGGCAGCGCGGATCGGAACAATGGAGAAGGCGAAGAGTCCATCAGCGGCTAGCTTAAGAAGGCGAGGCAATCCGTACTTGCTGGTTCCGGAATGGCGTTCAAGACGTTCGATTTGTATCCCGGTCTGTCGGTAACCGACCCAACTGCGCAAACCCCTTAGATAGCGGTGATGCTCCGGCATCCGGCGTATTTCGTCGACCACGCGGCGCGACATCAAGCCGAAATCTCCAGTGTCGAGCGGTAGTTGAATGTCTGAAAGTTTGGCCATCAACCTGTAAAAGAGGAAGTATGAGAGACGCAAAGGCCATGGTTCCTTGCGCCCGGTGCGCTGCGCGTACACCACGTCATAACCTTCCTGGAAACGCGCCACCAATTGCGGAATGGCTTCCGGTGAATCCTGCAGATCGCCGTCCATAACGACGACTGCATCCCCGGTCACATGATCGAGAGCGCAGCTCAACGCCGCCTGGTGGCCGAAATTACGCGAAAGTGTCACAAGCACGATGCGTGGATCCCACCGCGCTGCCTCTTCCACCAGCGCCGCGGAGCGGTCGGTGCTGCCGTCATCCACCAAAAGAAGTTCATGAGGACCGCCAGGGAGAGAATCGAGCATCGCAAGTGCGCGCCGGACAAGCTCGGGCAGCACGCTCTCTTCATTGTGCAAGGGAATGGCTAGCGAGAGCCGGAATCCTTCGGTCATGATTTTGCCTTGGCCTTGCAGTAGATCATGTTCCACAGCGTGAGTCCCAATGCGCCCAAGGGATACGGTTCAAACTGCTCCACGTCGAAATACCGCTCAAACAGATCACGCCATTCCTCCAAACGCCTTGGAAATTTGCCCCTATCCATTCGGGCCATGAACTGCGCAATCGTTCGGTCCCGCGGAAGTACCAACTCCAGCAGATGAATGTAGCCGTCCGGCGAGAGCCAGGATTGCAGGCGGCGAAGAATGACCCGAGTGGTAGCTGAGTCCAGGTGATGCAGGAAACTGTTAACCAAGATGAAATCGAAACCCGTCTCGGGCTTCTGGTCATAAGTACTGAGGTCCGCCACAATGAAGTTGCGCCGATGTTTGCGCCGGGCGTGCGCGATGTAGTTGGGATTGATATCGATTCCGAGGTACTCGGCGTTCGCGAAGAAGGGGGTATTGGTCCCCGGGCCGCAACCAACATCCAGAACTCGGCGGGCTCGGGCGATGGAGTTGTTGGTCAGAAGAAGCTCTAGCTTCGCGGAAGCAAAGGGCGCTTGCCACGAGCTGTAGACTATGGTCTGCTCCAAAAGGTAGTCGAACAGGCTCATGGAATTTCGGAGGTTCGGCCGGTCCAAAACAGCTCGGCCGGACCTCTGCCTCGCAAACCGTTCTCGCTATCTTCCTATTCGACCATGTGCGATGGGGGAAGAGAAGGGGGTTCCGCGGCAGTTGTGTTCAGGTAGTGAAGCAAGATCCGCTTTGCGTTCAGAAAAGCCTGCATCAGAGACAAACAACGCCTTGCAAGGCGCTGACGATTACTGGCTACTTCTGGCCGCTCGAAAAGCTATAAAAGATTGCATCGGGAGGACATGTGGGTAGGAGCGGTGGGGAAGTCAGGCAAAAGCGCTCTTGAATGCTGTTCGAGCGGCGCTCTCCTGACGCGCTCTGGAGAGCGCGGGCGTAAAATTCTTCAGGGTCTTCAGCTCGCAACTTCACTGCTGCGGCATGCGGCTGGAGATGATCGGAGATCCAAGCCGTGAAGATGGTCGCTTCCATGGCCGCCGTCCACGGCTGGGGAAGTGTTTTCATCCACATGTCCAACGCTGGTGGTGTGGCGGGTATCGAACCTGCTGCGTAGATTCGACCACTGCCGGCCTTCACGCAGTGGTCGATCGTTTTCTTGTGAACATCCAAACCGATGTAGTACATAGTCTCCATGGGGGAGCCTCCTTGGTTGTCTGAATCAGCGCGGTCGCTGAGTTCAGCTTTTTTACACCCAGCGCTCCTCCATCGACTTATTCATGCAAACAATCTGGGAGCTACCAGAAAAGCATCAAACCCTTCGTCGATTTAGGTCGAACTAGGAATTGTTAATCTTCACAGCAATGAGCTAAGTTTCCTGCCGCAAGGTGCTAAGTATGGCCAAGCTTGCACCAATCACCATACTCACCAAGCCAATTGGCAGTATCCTACGACTCGCTGAACCTATCGAGAGGGGCGACTGTTCCGCGTGGCAACCGGATGGAGTCAAATGGCTCCCGTGAACTTGATTGGCTCGTACAACAACGCGCTTGTGGCGCTTTCGGTGTTGATTGCCATGTTTGCGTCGTACGCTGCCCTGGACGTTGCAGGTCGCGTAACGGCGGCGGGCGGTTGGACTCGCGTGTTTTGGCTATTGGGCGGGGCCGGTGCGATGGGGACTGGCATTTGGTCCATGCACTACATTGGGATGCTGGCGTTCATCCTGCCGATTCCCGTGGCCTACCATTGGCCGACCGTTCTGCTGTCACTGTTTGCGGCCGTCCTTGCCTCGGTTATTGCGCTGTACGTGGTGAGCCGGCAGAAAATGGGTGCCTCCCGAGCGGTCGCTGGAAGTGCCCTGATGGGTGCGGGTATTGCGAGTATGCATTACATCGGCATGGCCGCGATGCGTTTACCGGCTATATGCCAGTTTAATTCCCCCCTCGTCGTCATGTCCGTCGTGTTCGCGGTTCTGATTTCTTTCGCAGCGCTATGGATTACCTTTCACTTCCGAGATGAGAAAACGGGGATCGGCCGGGAAAAGTTAGCCGGAGCCGTCGTGATGGGTGCTGCGATCCCGGTCATGCATTACACCGGCATGGCCGCCGCTAGTTTCACGCCCTCGCGCATGCCGGCGGACCTGTCTCACGCCGTAAGCATCTCCACACTTGGCACTGCCGGAATTGCCGCCGTCACCTTTGTCGTCCTCGGGCTGGCTCTACTGACGTCCTGGGTGGATAGGCGATTCGCTGCCGAGACCTTGGAACTGCAGGAACAAAAGCTTCAGCGAAGCGAGGCGTACTTGGCGGAGGCGCAGAGGCTAACGCACACTGGAAGTTGGGCCTGGCGTGTAGCGGGGGGAGACGCCGTACATCTGTCCGAGGAATGGTACCGGATTTATGGATTCGATCCAGAAAATGGCCCGCCGGCTTTTGAAGAACATCGGCAGCGCACTCATCCGGAGGATCGAGCTAGGTGGCAAGCGGCGATCGATCGAGCAATCGCTGAAAAGTCGGAATACGAAGTGGAATTCCGAATCCTTCTTCCCGACGGCTCTGTCAAATACATCCACACCGTCGGCCATCCTGTTTCGAACCCGTCCGGAGATTTAGTGCAATTTGTGGGTAGCTCGACGGACATCACCGAGCGCAAGCGGGCAGAGCAGGCGACCCGTTTGCTGGCTGCGATTGTGGAATCGTCGCACGATGCGATTGTGAGTAAAAGTCTGAATGGTGTCATTACCAGTTGGAATAAGGGCGCAGAACGGCTGTTCGGCTACGCTGCGGAAGAAGCGGTTGGCCAGAACATCACACTGATTATTCCTCCTGAGCGTCGTGACGAAGAAAGAACGATTGTTGAGCAGCTCACCCGAGGCGAGCGGGTCGACGACTTCGAGACGGTCCGCATGCGCAAGGATGGCAGCCTGCTCGACGTTTCCCTGACAATTTCCCCGATGAAAGATGCTTCGGGCCGCGTGGTTGGGGCATCAAAACTGGCGCGGGACATAACCGAACGCAAACGTGCCGAAGAAGCGCTGCGTCAGGCGCAGACGGATCTCGCGCACGCCAGCCGGCTGACCACCATGGGAGAGTTCACTGCCTCTCTGGCGCACGAAGTGAAACAACCGATCGCCGCAGCAGTCACAGACGCCAATACCTGCGTGCGGTGGATTACGCGCGATGAACCCGATCTGAAAGAGGCGCGCGAGGCTGCGTGGAGAATTGTCAAAGACGCAAAGCGTGCCTCGGAAATCATCAACCGGGTCCGCCTGCTCTTCAAGAAGGGCACTCCGCAAAGGGAGTTGGTTGACGTAAACGAAGTTGCGCGAGAGATGATCGTTCTCCTGGCGGACGAGGCCTCGCGGCACTCGATATCAGTCCGAACAGAGCTGGCGGAAGATCTTCCTCATGTCCTAGGAGATCGCGTGCAATTGCAGCAGGTGCTGATGAACCTCATCGTGAACGGCGTCGATGCGATGCACGACGTGGATGGGCCGCGTGAGCTAATCATCAAGTCGCAGTCAGCCGAAAACAACGAACTGCTGCTGTCGGTCAGCGATACCGGCGTGGGACTGCCCCGGCACCAGGTAGATCAGATCTTTAACGCCTTCTTTTCCACCAAGACTCACGGCACCGGAATGGGACTTCGCATCAGCCGCTCGATTATCGAATCGCATGGTGGCCGCTTGTGGGCTGCCGACAACTCTCCGCGCGGCGCAAGTTTTTGTTTCACCCTACCCACCAAAGCCGTGGCAGATGAATGACACAGGAAATCGCTCCGCAGGTGCCTTGAGGAGTGCCCTTTCTATTTAGATGAACTGCTCGGTGAGACCGCGAGGGCAGGAAGCGTCCTAGGAGCCTCTATAGAGATTAAGGTGAAGTTGGCACCTTTGACGGAATCGCTTTACTACGGTGATGAAAATCTACTTCGTCAGATGATCTCAAACTTGCTGGATAATGCGGTGAAATTCACTCCGCGCGGAGGGAGCGTTAACTTACAGCCCTATTTTATTTTTAGGTACAGATCGATTGCCCGGCGAAAAATTTCCGCTATAGATGCACCGGTTTCTTGTTGCCTTTTCTTCCAAGGCGTCTGCGTCCTGCGCCAGGGTTTCGCGAAGAAACTTTAGCGCAACCGTCTGTCCAAGCTTGAGATCATCAGCGCGGTGCTCTTGACGCTTACGCGCGCCCTGAGTGTAGTTGATTTTATACGTACTTTTCGTGCCCTCACGAGGATCCCACTACAAAAAACGCTCGTAGTTGAATGGCCTAGGGCTTGTCACATCTATAAGCCACCGGGCACTTTCGCCCTAGCGTATGCAGGGTTGTTTCCCCCAGAGTATGTCGGGCCACTGGACAAAGTGTCAACCCGTGGTCAGGACCGCCATCCGATTTTTCCCGACCTCCCTTAATACATTTCATATGAGCGCTGCGCAGCGAATCGGATGATTTGCTCTTTGGCTGATCAATTGCTTCAGTGTTGACGCCGTGAAATTCAAAGAAAGGGCAAGAGCTAGGGACTGATTCCCTTATTGGCCCAGGCAGCGGATTTTGATCCGAGATACACAGTTCATGTTCAAAGACTCGCTACTCGTCGGCCATCCATCCCACAAACCCTCTTGAGTATGAGCACCAGAAGAGACTTTCTCAATCTCGCCCTCAAAGGATCGGCTATGACTGCGACCGCAGCAGTGCTGACTGGGAGTGTCTCAGCGCGGCACAATCCAATCGATGACAGGAACATGACTGACATGACCACTGACACCAGCAGTGACAGCAACACCCATTATAAGCTGCCTTTCAAATTCGGCCTGGGAGGCGTTCCGGTGGGAAATGAATTTGCCGTGGTAACTGATAAGGATGCGTTCGCTATCCTGGAAGCTGCATGGAGCGCTGGCGTCCGCTATTACGATGTTTCTCCCTGGTACGGTCTGGGTCTCGCCGAGAGAAGGTATGGCAGCTTTCTTCACAATAAGAAAAGGAACGAATATGTCATCTCCTCCAAAGTAGGCAAACTGCTAAGAGCATCAAGGATAGCGAAGAATCATGAACTGTTCCCTTTCTCTCCGTCCCCCAACGACGTAATCTTCGATTACACGTCATCCGGAACAAGGCGTTCGATCGAGGATAGTTTGCAAAGACTTGGACTCGATAGCCTTGACATCGTTTTTGTGCATGACATCTCTTCGGATAATAAGTTGTTGCCGACGAGTTGGCAGGAACAATTCGAGATCGCCGCGAAGGGTGCTTTTCCAGAACTAACCCGTATGCGGGAAGAGGGCTTGATCAAAGGCTGGGGAATAGGCGTCAATACCCCCGAACCGATTCTGCGAGTATTACGGGAAGCCGATCCCGACGTATGTCTAATGGCATCGCAGTATTCCTTGATTGATCACAAGAATGCGTTAAACCAACTTTTTCCTGCGGTCCGAAGTAAGAACGCCTCTTTTGTGGTTGGTTCCGCACTGAACGCCGGATTCATCTCGGGGAGTCCTCGCTACAACTATGGAAAAGAATCGTATAAGATTCCCCCCGAATTTCTGGACAAACGAAAAAGACTGCGTGAAGTGGCCTCAAATCACGGAGTAGACCTTCGTACAGCAGCGCTGCAGTTCTCTGCGTCGCCGGACGTGGCCGCGGCGTTGGTGGTCGGCGCCAGCAGCGAACAACAGATTCTCGCCGACTATACCTCCATGCAAACCAAGATCCCCTCTGAGTTCTGGGCTGAGTTGAAAGCTCAGAAATTGATAGAACAAAATGCGCCTACGCCTGCTTGAGAGTTACACGGCCAAAGCACACGAGCGGTGACGCAGGACGAAACGCTCGATTCACGCAACGTTAGAGTCGGAGCCTTTTAGGACAGTTCAATGCCACTACTCAGAATCGATGTGATTGAGGGCCGCAGTGAAGAAGAGTTGAACAAATTGCTCGATGCAATTCACTGCGCGATGCTGGCCGCGTTCAAAGTGCCGGAACGAGACCGCTATCAGATTGTGCATGAACACCCTGCGACAGAAATGAGAATTGAGGATACGGGACTTGGCATACCGCGTACGGAACGGATCGTCATGGTGCAAGTGACGACTCGCCCGCGAAGTCGGCTTGAAAAACAGAACTTCTACGAGTTGCTTTGCCGGGAACTAAATCGCTGCTGTGGGGTCGAGGCCTCGGATGTCGTCGTTTCAGTGACGCAGAATGCTGACGAAGACTGGTCTTTCGGATACGGTCGAGCCCAGTTCATCACCGGAGAACTTAAACTCTAGCGGACTTTGAAATTCGCAGGAATTTTCCAACCACTTGTGACGACACAAGGGGCCCAACTCTTCGACCCAATTCCGCGCCGTTCTCTGGCATTGGTGGGCGCTGCTCCTGTAAGTCTAGTGCCCCTATGCAGTAGAGACACGCTAGGGCGAATCCGTCTCTTAGGCTTTGCGCTGGAGTTGAAACAAGGCCTGAGGGTTGCTGGCCGAAGCGTGGCCCGCCCAAATCCATGCGTAGCGGCTTAGAAGAGCACCGACCAGAAAGGTGGCAGCCGCTGCGTAGCGCCCCGCCGGGACCGAACTAAAAAAGACTCGCAGCAGCAGAGCGGCGGGGCCTTCCAGAAGTCCGGCAATGAGTAGTGTTCGTCCAGACTTGCCGTGATGCAGGGGCGCATTCACGGGTCGCTTCCACACCAGCAACATGATCTCGATCAGGCTTTCAATCCCCGAGGCGACAAATCCCAAAATTTGCGTCGCAGGAACCAAAAAGCCCGCCAGTTCAAGAATTCCCGAGGCACCACCAAGACCCGATGTCAAAAAGTGTGCGGGAAGCAGCTTTCGATTTTCCGACCATACCGGAACCGCGGTGGCCCCGATCAACACCCCGGTGTAGCTGGCCAGGAGCAGCCCAGTGACCGCCGCTGATGCCTCTGCAAGCCAAAGCAACCCAGTCAATAGTGGATGCGTAAAACCTCGCAATTGCAGCTCGAAACACAGGACAGCGAGAAATACACAACCCGAGAAAGCTGACAGGATCCAGGCGCCGATTGACATGGCGGATTGCGGCTTGAACACACGCAACATGTTCAAGAAACGCAAAGGCCGGCCGAGATCGGCGATTAGCAGGACGGGACAAATCGCGGCTCCCAGGAGCCCGACCCAGAGACACAAACGAATCAGCTCAGGTGTGCGGTGCAACAATTGCGCGGCAAAACCTATACAGGCCGAAAGCCCGGCGATGCCGCCAAGAAAAAAATACAGCGGCACCTCCCAGGTCCAGACGGGAGGCTTGAGTACCGGGAGTCCGTAGTAGCTCTCACCTTCCCGCTTTTGTGGACTTTCCGCGGAGGGCCGGACGCCCGCTGGGACTTGGGCTGCTTCAGCGGCCGCTTTCCGGATTTCCTCGAGTCTTTCCTCGGTTGCTTTTAGTTTGGCGCCTGATTTCATTATCGTCGTCTTGTAAAACGTTTCACGTTGGCCCTGAGAGACTGGAGCAGAATCAAAAAGCAAATGCAACGCAAATGATCGCAAAAATAACTGCTGCCGAAATGAGGGCCGAGGTCCACGCACTCTTCAAATGAACGGTCGGGACCTGGGGCGCCGGCGGAAGATTGTACGCTTCGGGTTCTCCCAAAATCACAAAGAACGCGTGGATTCCGCCTACGCTGGTAGTGCTTTCCGTTCGAAGCGCGAATT
>Ga0210384_10001517_pt1 | contig 31391 bp, 22 predicted proteins | sample IncBWH2MmetaG_FD_160574 | JGI IMG/M metagenome (GOLD analysis project Ga0210384, IMG submission 160574) | Forest soil microbial communities from Barre Woods Harvard Forest LTER site, Petersham, Massachusetts, United States - Inc-BW-H-2-M | ecosystem: Environmental > Terrestrial > Soil >...
GTACCCCCAAGAAGAACGGATGATCGGCGAGCTCCAGCACCTCGACGCGGCCGTCCGGAGACCGGCCCGACACCAGCAACCCGTGCTCGCGGAACCGGTCGAGGTAGGCGGGGTTGATCTCGTATCGATGCCGGTGGCGCTCCCAGATCTCGGTGCGACCGTAGACCTCCGAGACGCGCGAGCCCGGGGTCAGCAGGACCCGCTGGGCGCCGAGCCGCATCGACCCGCCGAGCCCGACGACCCCCTTCTGCTCCTCCAGGAGACAGACGACCGGGTCCGGGGAATGCGGGTCGACCTCCGTCGTGTTGGCCATCGGGAGGTTGAGCTTGTGGCGCGCGAACTCGACCGCCGCCATCTGGAACCCGTAGCAGACGCCGAGGAACGGGATCGGCTGGTCGCGGGCGATCTCGATCGCGATCGCCTTCCCCTCCACCCCCCGGGAGCCGAACCCGCCGGGGACGAGGATCGCATCCGAGCGGCGGAGGCGGGCGAGGGCGCCCGGATTCCGGGGGAGGTCGTCCGCGTCGTACCACTGCAGGCGGACCGTGGCGCCGAGCCGACCCTGCACGTGATGGAACGCCTCGGTGTGCGAGAGGTACGCGTCGCGGAGCTCGGTGTACTTCCCGACGACGGCGACCTCGACGTCGCCCTCCCCCCTCCGGTACGTCTCCAGGAACTCCTTCCACGCGGTGTAGTCGGGGATCCGGTCGGGGAGACCCAACAGCTTGGTCAGGTGCTGACCCACCCCCTGCGCCTCCAGGAGGAGCGGGACCTCGTAGATCGTCGGCTGGTCGGGGACCGAGATGACGGCCTCGGGCGGGACGTCGCAGAACAGGGAGATCTTCGCCTTGATGTCCGGTGAGAGCGGCGCCGGACCCCGCGCGACGATCATGGTGGGCCGGATCCCGATGGCGCGCAGCTCGCGAACGGAGTGCTGGGTCGGCTTCGTCTTCGCCTCACCGCCCGGGCCGACCACCGGGACGAGGGTGGTGTGGACGAACGCCATGTGGCCCTCGCCGAGCTCGTAGGAGAGCTCCCGCAGCGCCTCCAGGAACGGCATCGACTCGATGTCACCGACCGTGCCGCCGACCTCGACGAGCGCGACCTCGGCCCCGGCGGCCTGCGCCACCTCGCGGATCGCCCGTTTGATCTCGCCGGTGACGTGGGGGATGATCTGGACGGTGTTGCCGAGGAAATCTCCGCGCCGCTCCTTCTCGATGACCGAGCGGTAGATCTTGCCGGTCGTGAGATTGTGCGTGCCCACCAGGCTCTGGCCCAGGAACCGCTCGTAGTTCCCGAGGTCGAGGTCGGCCTCGGTACCGTCGTCGAGGACGAACACTTCGCCGTGCTGGTACGGGTTCATCGTACCGGCGTCGACGTTGAGGTACGGGTCGATCTTGATGATCGTGACCGGGATCCCCCGCGCCTTGAGGAGGCGCCCCAACGAGGAGGTCGTGATCCCCTTGCCGAGGCCGGAGATGACGCCTCCGCTCACCGCAATGACCTTCATCTTCCGAACTCGGGCTCTGGTAGCGGAGGTCGGGCTTAAACCCTGCGTCGCCCGACGGCGTGAAACGCCCCCGGCAAGGGGGCGCGTCGGCGTCGGAGGGCGGAGCGACTATCCGCCGGTGTGTGTCAGCGGCCGCTTGCACCAGCGGCAGACGTCGAGCCACGGCTCGTTCCAGGTTCCGCACGAGGTGCAACGGATCGGCGGCCGGGAACCCGGCGCGGTGGGAGGGGGCGTGTCGGAGGTCGACGGCTTCGACGGGATGACGACCTGGACGTTCTCCGCGGTCGCCTGCATCTGGTCCGCGGAGAGGACGTAGCGGGCCCGGTTCTCATCGTCGGAGATCGACTCCGCGCTGGGCTGATACTCCGGGGGAGCCTCACGGGTCGGCATGACGACCTGCTCGTCGGGAGACGGTTCCGGGGGAGGCGCGGGGCGGGCCCGGGGGGCCGCGCGGTATCCGAGGAACGCGACGACGCCGCCGACGACGACCAGGGCGATCCCGACCACCTCCGCGTAGGCGATCCCCGTGGTCTGCAACGAGACGAGGAATTCGGTCGTGCCGCTCTGGGTGATCTCGTAGGTCGTTCCCGGGGAGACGGAGAGGCTGAAGCTGCCGGAGGAGCCCGTGCCGGAGGCGACCGGCGAGCTGCTCGTGTGGGTAGCGCACGAGGAGCTCGTGCACGCGTACACGGAGACCGTCGTGGTGGAACTGGCGCCGGACCAGCTGACGGTCAGCGTCCCCGACGTCACGAGGCTCGTGGGACTGTAGGCCTCTCCCGCCGAGCCGGGCTGCAGGGCGACCGACTGCGTCTCGGTCGCGAACGGCAGAGCGATCGCGATGAGACCGAGAACCAGGAGCGCGATGCCGACGATGAGTATCCCCTTGCGCATGACGGGCGGTAGAGAAGGACCGTCAAAAGCCTTGGCTTTTCCATCGAGCCGGCCCGAGGCGCCCGAGAGAGGCCGCCGGAGTGCGGTCCGAGGCCGGTGTCGCCTCCCCCACCTCCCTCCCCGCCGGAAGTTCTCTCGCGAAGCCTGGCCGGACCGCCACCTCTGGTCGGGCCGGGGCCGGTTCGCCGCTCACGTCCCGGGCGGGGAGGCGATGGGGGGACCGCCAGCCCGATCGACCGGTTTTCGCACCGCTAGGGCGATCACCCCGATCCCCGCGAGGAGCACCGTGAAACCGAACAAACCCAAGGGGGTGATCCCGATGAGGCTGATCGATGCCGTGACGTTGGCCGGTGACCCCGTGATGCTCAGCGCGTAGCTCCCGCCCCCGACGACACCGACGGCCATCGTCCCGGAGTTGCCCGTCGCGTTTCCGACCTCCGGCCCCCCGGTCGAGCAGTTCGCGATCGCGCAGTGAACGACATGCACGACGGTGTCCGCGACGCCGCCGGACCAGCGCACCTGCATCGTGGCGGAACCGTACGCATGCAGGCCATCGAGCACCTGTTCCTGCGGGAACAGCGGGATGCTGACCGTGGTGGTGAGCACCATGGAGACGCCGAAGAGGAGGATCCCGGCCGCCAGCAGGACCGCCCCCGCGGCGAAGTACGACCGGCGCACGACCCCCGGAGTCCCGGGGCGGGTTTCAACCTTTGGAGAAGATTCCGGAACTCAGGCGGGCACGCGTCGACCGGAGGGTTCCCGCTTGAAAGCGCCGAACTCCGGGATCGGGGAGAGGGCGGTCGCCGGGAACACCGGGCCGTCGACGCACACGTGGAGCGGGCCGAGGGCGCACGCGTCGCAGAGCCCCAGGGCGCATTTCATGTGGCGTTCAACGGAGCAGAAGACCGGGACCCCGACCGGGGCGGCCGCCCGGATGACCTTCTGCATCATCACCTCGGGACCGCACGTCCAGACGGCGTCGAACGGTTCCTCCGCGAGCAATCGACCGGCGACACCGGTGACGAATCCCTTCTCGCCGATCGTCCCGTCGTCCGTCGCCCGTTGGACGGTGGCGCCCATCTCCTGGAACCTCCGATCGAACAGCAGCTCGAGGGCGGTCGTCGCCCCGAGCGCGACTCGGACCTCGGCCCCCCGCTCCCGGGCGGCCGCCGCCGCCGGGGCGAGGACGGCGGCGCCCGAACCCCCCGCGACGACGAGCACCCGGTCCAGGTCGGTGTCGAACGCGTTGCCGTACGGGCCCCGTATCCCGACCTCCGCCCCGGCCGGAATCTTCTGGATCCTTCGGCTGGTGTCGCCCATCACCTTGATCGTGACCCCCTTGCGAGGGCCCACATACGAGAGCGACATCGGGAGCTCGTCGTCGCCGGGGATCCAGAGCATCACGAACTGCCCCGGCCGCGCCACGGACGGGTACTCGAACCGCAGCGTCACTGTGCTGGGGGTCTCCTGGACCCGCTCGACGACGCGGCACACCGAACGCACGTGGCTCACCTAGCTTGCGGGGTTATGACCCCGGCCCTCCCCCGCGCCGGGCGCAGAACAGATAGGGGGAACGGTCGATGGCGACCCATGATCGTCCGCGACATGAGACCCGAGGACTTCCCGGACCTGCGGGCCAACTACTACGAATGCTACGACGAACGCGACGCGGGGCTACCGATCGGTATCGTCCTGTTCCGGGAGCGTCCATCCGAGGAGGCCGAGACGGCGTGGTTCGAGGGAGTCCGACGTTCGTTCGACGCGGGGAACCTGGTCTCGGTGGTGGCCGAGTCGGATGGTCACGTCGTCGGCACCTGCAGCGTCTCGCGCGTGGGCCCGAACCCGGACTCCGAGGTCGGCCACGTCGGGGGGCTCGGGATCCTCGTGCGGCGTGACCACCGGGGGAAGGGGGTCGGCAGCGCCCTCCTCGAGGGGGCCCTCGAACGGTGCCGGGGGAAGTTCGAGGTCGTCCAGCTCGCTGTCTTCATCGACAACGAGGGCGCCCAGAGGCTCTACCGACGTTTCGGGTTCCAGGAGATCGGCGTCTATCCGAGGGCGATCAAGCGCGGCGACCGTTACATCGACGAGCGACTGATGGTCCGCGTTCTCTGAGGCCGGCCCGGGGTCTGCGTTGCTACCCGGACCGGGCCGCGACGTGGTGGGCCGCCCCGACCGCGTCCGCCGCCGCCGGGATCCCGAGCTCGTCGAGGAGGCGAGAGAGGTCGGCCACCAGTCGGCCGAAGACGCCGATTCCCTCGAATGCCACGGCGGTTCCGATCTCCACCGCCGAGGCTCCCGCCATGAGGTACTCCAGGGCGTCCTCCGCGGTCTGGATCCCGCCGACCCCGATCACCGGGATCTTCACGGACTCGGAGATCTGCCAGACGCAGGCGAGCCCGATCGGCTTGATCGCTGACCCGCTGAGGCCCCCCAGCCCGTGCGACAGGGTCGGACGGCGCAATCGGACGTCGATGGCGAGCGCGCGTACGGTGTTGATGGCGCTCACCGCGGCGGCCCCACCGCGCTCGGCCGCCCGGGCCAGTTCGACGATATCGGCGGTGTTCGGCGTGAGCTTCGCGATCACCGGGATCCGAACCGCGCGAACGACCGCCTTCGTCACGGCTTCGACCTCGGCCGGGTCCTGGCCGATCTCGGACCCGAACCCCTCGGCGTGCGGGCAGGAGAGATTGAGCTCGACGGCGCAGATCCCCGTCGGGACCATCCGCTCCGCGAGCTTGGCGAACTCGTCGGCGTCGGCCCCGAACACCGAGCCGATCACGGGCACCCCGGCCGCGCGGGCGACGGCGATCTCGCGGGGGTACTCCTCGATCCCCGGGTTCGGGAGACCCATGGCGTTCAGGAAACCGAATCGTTCGTAGGTTTCGATCGTCGGGTTCGGGTAGCCGGGTCGAGGGGCCGACCCGATGGATTTCGTGACGACACCGCCCGCGCCCGCTTCGTACGCCCCTTTCAGCGACTCTCCGCTCTCGCCCCAGATTCCGGAGGCCAAAAGGAACGGGTTCCGCAGCTCGATCCCCGCGAACCTCGCTCGAAGGTCGGCCACCGCCGAGAGGACGGGGACTCGGCTTATATCGGTAGCCCCGATGAACGGCGCGTCATGCGCCTCGAACGGCTCACCGATGCGGCCCGCTCCGCGTTGGAACGCGGCTTCGCGCGCGCCGCCGAGCTCCGGCACACCTCCGTGGAGCCCGAGCACCTGCTGCTCGGACTGACGAGCGATCCCACCGGGACGATCACGGAGACGCTGCGGGCGCTCAACGTGCCCATCGACCAGCTCAACCAGCGGCTCGAGAGCCACCTCAAGTCGCTCCCGACCGCGGATCACGTGGCCCCCGCCGACCAGTACATCTCCCGTCCGCTCACGGCGGTCCTCGACGCCGCCGAGCAGGAGGCGGACAAGCGCAAGGACCGGTACACCAGCGTCGAGCAGCTCCTGATGGGGATCCTCTCGACGAAATCCACCGCCCGGGAACTGCTAGCCGACCTCGGCGTCCGGCGTCAGGCGGTCGAGGCCGCCCTCAAGAACCTGCATAGCGGCGAACGGAAGGTCGAGAGCCGGCAGGAGGAGCAGGAGTACCGCGCGCTCGAGAAGTACGGGAGGAACTTGACCGACCTCGCGCGCGAGCGAAAGCTCGACCCTGTCATCGGCCGGGACGACGAGATCCGCCGGGTCATCCAGATCCTCTCCCGCCGGACCAAGAACAATCCGGTGCTCATCGGGGAGCCCGGCGTCGGCAAGACGGCGGTCGTCGAGGGGCTCGCGCAGCGCATCGCGGCCAACGACGTGCCGGACGCCTTGCGCGAGAAGAAGGTCATCGGCCTCGACCTGGGGGCCCTGCTGGCCGGGGCGAAGTTCCGCGGCGAGTTCGAGGAGCGGATGAAGGCCGTCCTGGGCGAAATCGAGCGGGCCGAGGGCCGGGTGATCCTGTTCATCGACGAGCTCCACACCCTGGTGCACGCCGGCTCGACGGAGGGGGGCGCGCTCGATGCGTCGAACCTGCTGAAGCCGGCGCTGGCCCGCGGCTCGCTCCATTGCATCGGCGCCACGACGATCCAGGAGTACCGCAAGTACATCGAGAAGGACGCGGCGCTCGAGCGGCGCTTCCAGCCGGTCCTCGTCGCCGAGCCGACCGTCGACGACACGATCTCGATCCTGCGAGGGCTGAGGGAGCGCTACGAGCTCCATCACGGCGTGAAGATCCACGACGCCGCTCTGGTCGCCGCCGCGACGCTGTCGGCGCGCTACATCGCCGACCGGCACCTCCCGGACAAGGCGATCGATTCGTTGGACGAGGCGGCCAGCATGGTGCGACTCGCCCTCGACTCCCGACCGCCGGAGCTCGATCAGCTCACCCGCCGCGTGATGCAGCTGGAGATCGAGCGGGCCGCGCTGAAGCGCGAGAGCGACCCGGCGTCGAAGGACCGCCTCGCCAAGCTCGAGAAGGAGCTCGCCAACCTGAAGGAGAAGGAGGGCGAGCTGATGGCCCGCTGGAAGCGGGAGAAGGAGCAGGTCGAGGTCGTGCGCTCGATCCGCCGGAAGCTCGAGGAAGCGAAGGCGGAGGAGGAGGGTGCCGAGCGCAGCGGGAACCTGGAGGCCGCCGCCCGACTCCGATACGGGGTCATCCCCGACCTCCAGCGGCAGCTCGAGGCGAGCCGGCTGAAGACCAAAGGCGACGAGTCCGACCGGCTGCTTCGGGAAGAGGTCGACGAAGAGGACGTCGCTCAGGTCGTCGCGAAGTGGAGCGGCGTCCCGATCTCCCGGCTATTGGAGGGCGAGACCCATCGCCTCCTCCAGATGGAGGAGGAGCTCCGCAAGCGCGTGGTCGGGCAGGAGGAGGCGGTCGAGGCCGTCGCCACGGCCGTCCGTCGGTCGCGCTCCGGGCTCGCCGACCCGAACCGGCCCATGGGGGCGTTCTTGTTCATCGGCCCGACCGGCGTCGGCAAGACCGAGCTGGCGAAGGCGCTCGCGAGCCTCCTGTTCCACTCCGAGCGCGCGCTCGTGCGCCTCGACATGAGCGAGTACATGGAGAAGCATACCGTCGCCCGGCTGATCGGGGCGCCGCCCGGCTATGTCGGCTACGAAGAAGGCGGGCAGCTCACCGAGGCGGTCCGGACCCACCCGTACACCGTGATCCTCTTCGACGAGATCGAGAAGGCGCATCCCGATGTCGTCAACGTCCTCCTCCAGCTGATGGACGAAGGCCGACTCACCGACGGCCAGGGTCGGACGGTCGACTTCCGAAACACCCTCGTCATCATGACGAGCAACCTCGGGACCGATCTCCTCGCCCAGGCGACGACGGAGGAGGAGCGGCGCAAGGTCGTCGACGGGGCGCTACGATCGTTCTTCCGACCCGAGTTCCTCAACCGGCTCGACGACGTCGTAATCTTCCACCAGCTCGAGGAGGAGCAGATCGTCCAGATCGTCGACCTCCAACTGGCCCAGCTCCAGCAACGCCTGCGGGAGCGGCGGATCCGCATCTCCGCCACCGATCCGGCCAAACGGTTCCTGGCCAAAGCGGGATTCGACCCCCAGTTCGGCGCACGCCCCCTCAAGCGAACGGTCCAGCGGCTGGTCGTCGACCCGCTCACGGTGCGCCTGTTGGCCGGCGAGATCCAGGACGGGGCCGAGGTCAAGGTCGAAGTGCGCGACGGCGCGATCCAGCTGACCGGCACGGCGCGGGCGTCTCCGGCCATCGAAGCCTGAGGCGAGCGGCGATGGCAGCGGTCACCGTGGCCCTGGTCGGCTCGAAGGAGCTCGGCCGCGAGCTAGGGAAGAAGGGGACCGCGTCGGACATCACGTTGTACAACTCGGTCCGCGACGGCCATGCCGTGACCGCCGTCGAGCCGACCCAGTTCCCGGAGAAGTTCCCCCCACTGCTCGTGACCCTCGCGATCGCCGACCGCATCGTGCTCCACGTCCCGTCGCTCACGAAGGAGGTCGCCGAGGCCGCGGCGACGGTCGATCTGTTCGACGCCCCCGTCCTCCAGGTGTTGGGCGGGACGGTTGGGGAGGAGGAACTACGCCGGGTCTTCCGCGGCACGCGTCTCGAGACCGCTCCGACGGAGCCGCTCGACCTACCGAGGTTGCGTACGATGATCGGCAGCTGGGTCGCCGAACCCCGTCCCGGACCGGTGAAGGTCCGGATCGACCATGCGTTCCCGGTCAAGGGCGTGGGAGCGGTGGTCCTCGGTGTGGTACGGCAGGGCAGCGTGAAGGCGCACGACCGCCTTCGGCTCTACCCGACCGAGAAGGAGGTCGAGGTCCGGTCGATCCAGGTCCACGACGTCGAGGTCAAGGAGGCCGCGACCGGCGAGCGGGTCGGCCTCGCCCTCAAGGGCCTGGAAGCGGAGGAGCTCTCCCGAGGTCAGACGCTGGCGCCGCCCGGGGCGCTCCACGTCGCCCAGGAGATCCGCGGGAGCGGTTGGCGGACGTGCCGGTTCTACCGAGGAACCCCGGCGGCGGGGCAGTCGCTCCACCTGCTTGTCGGGCTCCAATTCGTCCCCGCGCGGCTCGAGTCGTTGGACGGGGGGAACGTCCACCTGCGCCCCGACCGGCCGGTCGCGTTCTCGGCGGGCGATCCGCTCCACGTCGCCGATCTTTCGGCGACGAGCGGCCCCCGGATTGTCGGACGAGCGTCGGCGGTCCCGCCGTAACCTTCAAGCCGCGACGCTCGGCATATCTTCCGCTGTGAGCCTTCCACCTGCCCCCCGAGCGGAAGAATCGCCGGCCCTGACCCCAAGCGCGCAGGCGAGGCGCTGCTCGGGATGCTCCTCCTCGCTTTCCCCGATGGGCCCGCGTCCGCTCCGGACGGCGGCCGGGGTCGGGATGCCCGAGAGCGTGCTGCTCCTCGAGATGTTCTGGTGCGGCCACTGCGGTAAGGTCGAGTTCTTCTCGGCCCGGTAGCGCCGCACGCCCGGGGGTGGCGGGGGTCGCCCCGCTAGGCGAACATCGTGACGGACTCCTTGCGGAGTTCCTCTTCGCCGACGACCTTCTCGATCGCGCGATCGAAGTCCGCGGCGGTCACGCTCTCGCGCTCCTCGCGGATCGCCCACATGCCGGCCTCGGTGCAGATCGCCTTGATGTCGGCACCGGTCGCTCCCTCGCATCGGGACGCCAGCGACTCGAAGTCGACGGTCTCCTTGATCGCCATCCCTTTCGAATGGATCTTGAAGATCTCCACGCGACCGGGGAAGGCGGGGACGGGGATCTCGATGATCCGGTCGAACCGGCCGGGTCGCAGCAACGCCTCGTCCAGGATGTCCGGGCGGTTCGTGGCGGCGATGATCTTCACGTTGCTCAGTGGCTCGAACCCGTCCATCTCGGCGAGGAGCTGCATCAAGGTCCGCTGGACCTCGCGGTCCCCGCTGGTCGCGACCTCGAGGCGCTTCGCCCCGATGGAGTCGACCTCGTCGATGAAGATGATCGTCGGGGACTTCTCCCGGGCGAGCTGGAACAGCTCGCGCACCAGCCGCGCGCCTTCGCCGATGTACTTCTGGACGAGCTCGCTTCCGACCAGCCGCACGAAGGTGGCGTGGGTGTGGTGGGCGACGGCCTTGGCGACCATCGTCTTGCCGGTCCCCGGCGAACCGATCAGCAGCACGCCCTTCGGCGGGTCGACTCCGACCTTCTTGTAGAGGTCCGTGCGCAGCAGCGGGTACTCCACGGCCTCGCGGATCTCCCGGATCTGGTCCCCGAGCCCGCCGATCTCGGCGTAGGTGACGTTGGGCTTGTCGACGATCTCGCTCGCGGCGACCAACGGGTCGAGCGAGGCGGGGAGGACCCCCATGACGGCGAGGGTCTGCTTGTTGAGCGCGACGCGCGAGCCCACGGTGATCTTCTCGTGCTCGACGGTCTCCGCCGAGTTCACCACGAAATCCGGGCCGGTCGACGACTTCACGACGACCCGGCCGTCGGTGAGGACGTCCCGAACGTTGCCGACGATGAGGGGCGGGTAGCGCAGTCGGTCGAGCTCGGTCTTGAGGCGCTTGACCTCGCGCTGGAGGCGGAGGATCTCCGCTTCCATGTAGTGGCGCTCGCTCTCGACGCGCTTGATCGCCTCGGCCAGCTGGTTGTTGCGGAGCTCGAGGAAATTGACCCGGTCGAAATTCTCTCGCGGGACCGCGGTAGTGTCGGGTTCCCCCATGCGGATCGATACCCCTACGGATTCCCCTCGCGGAGCGAGTTCACCGGCGAACAAAGCGTCTCGGCTTATAAGTAATCGTCTTTCGAGGGCGGGTCACCGGAGATGCTGAGACGGAATCCGCTCCGACCGGCGAACGCGTTCGCGCCCGGTCACGTGACCGGCCTGTTCGCGCCGGCCGCTTCCGGACCGGACCCGAGGGCCCGCGGCTCGATCGGGGCCGGCGTGGTGCTCGAGCTCGGCGTCCTCGCGACGGCGACGTTCGAACCCGATCGCCCGAGGCGCATCGTCGTCAACGCCGGGAAAGCCGTGGACCTCCCGATCTCCCGAACGGTGGCGGAACGTTTGCTCGGCCCGAGAAGGGGCCGGCTCACGGTGGAGCTCCGGCACCAGTTGCCGATCGGGCAGGGATTCGGCATGAGCGCCGCCGGTGCCCTGGCCACCGCTCTGGCGGTCGGCGATCTGCTCGAAGCGGAACCCCGCCGGTCGATCGAGGTCGCCCACCTCGCCGACCTCTTCGGGGGAGGAGGCCTCGGCGGCGTCTCGGCGATCCTGGGGGGCGGGCTCGAGGTGCGACGCACCCCGGGGGTGCCACCCCGAGGGACGGTCCGCCATTACCGATTCCCGCCCCGGATCTGGATCGGGGTCACCGGGCGACCGATCCCTTCTCCCGGACTCCTGAGAGACCCGGCCTTCCTGGAGCGCGTCTCGCGAGCGGCCGAGGGTGGGCTCCGAGCGCTGGGGCGGTCCCCCAGCCCAAGGAGCTTTCTCCTGGCGTCGGGACGGTTCACCGACCGACTCGGGCTCGCGCCCCCATCCCTCCGCCGCCTGCTCGATGACCTCCATGGCGAGGGGATCGGGGCGTGCCAAGCGATGTTCGGGCGCAGCTTTTTCGCGACGACGCCGACCGAGCCCCTTCGTTCGCGGCTGGTCCGAATGCTCCGGAGGCACCGGGTGCGGGCCGTCGAGCTCGCAGCGGCCACGGAAGGTGCCCACCTCGTCGGCGGGGGCGCGGCCCTCGTTCGGGAAAGCCTTTTGAACCGCAGCTAGCTCGCCCGCACCCTCTCATGACACGGAAGCCCAGCCGGATGTACCGGGAAATCGAAGGACAGGTGTACACCCGGCGCGAGTACATGGGAGGGGTTCCGAACTGTCGCATCACCCAATTCGACACGGGGAACCTGAAGGTCCAGTTCCCGATCTCGCTCTCCCTGGGCGTAGAGGAGGCGGCCCAGATCCGCGACCGGGCTCTCGAGGCGGCCCGTATCTCCGCGGTCCGGGTGATGGAGAAGACCTCCCCGAACGAATTCCACCTCAAGGTCCGCCGATACCCGCACCAAATCCTCCGGGAGCACAAGATGGCGATGGGCGCGGGCGCGGACCGTATCTCTTCCGGCATGCGGCTCGCGTTCGGGAAGCCGGTCGCCCACGCCGTCCGAGCGCAGATCGGCATGGAGATCCTCACGATCTACACGACCCCGGGCCACGTCGACGACGCGAAGGAAGCCCTTCGGAAGGCCTCCCACAAACTCCCGGTCCCCACTCGGGTCATCGTCGCTCACGCTTCCTGAGGATCCCGGCAGCGTTTCGGGCGGTATCGGCGGCGGAGCATCGCCCGATTCTATCGATCCGGCCCGTTCGAAGATTCGAAATCCTTAACCTCCCGGCGCAAAGTGGGTCCCCATGGCTCGGTGGACCGCCGAACGGGCACCGCGAGGGCCGATTTCGGCCGCGATCCTGCTGACGCTGCTCGTCTCGCTCCTCATGACACTCCCTTCCTCCGGACCGGGGGCCGGCCGCTCCACGGCCGTCGGGGGCCGCAGCGTCGGCCCGATCGGAACCCACTCGGGTTCGACGATGGTTCGCGAAGCGGTCTCGTCCCTTTCACGCGGAGTGGGGCCGGCCCATGGGGTGGCGCTCGCCTGCAGCGGTTCCGGATCCTCGCGCTGCGGCAGTCACCCCATGGTCCACCCGCTCGGCGTGCCCAAGGCGTACTGGATCAACGTTTCGGGTTCGCACGCCCCCTCGGACCGGGAAACGGCCGCCCTCACCTACGATGCCGCCGACGGCTACGTCCTCCTCTTCGGGGGCGGACAATGGCGGAACGGGGTCGACAACAACGAGACGTGGCGCTACACCGCGGGGGTGTGGACCCAGGTGAACGGGCCCGGTCCCAGCGCTCGGATGGGAGCCGAAATGACGTACGACGCCGCGGACGGTTACGTCGTCCTGTTCGGAGGGTACAACCAGAGCGTGAGCGCCTTCGATGGCGACACGTGGGAGTATGTGGCCGGCGTGTGGACCCCGCTGTCCCTGAGTTCGCACCCTTCCTCGAGATGGGGGATGGGGATGTCGTACGACGCCGCCGACGGGTACGTCCTACTGTTCGGTGGCGAGGGCGGGTTCGGTTACTACCAATCGGACACTTGGAAGTTCGTCGGCGGATCCTGGACCAAGCTTTCGCCGACGAGCGCCCCCTCGGCCCGGGGGGACATCAACATGGCCTACGACTCGACCGAGAAGGACGTCCTCCTATACTCCGGTGAGGCCGGCTCCTCGGGAACCTACAACGACACGTGGAACTACTCGAACGGCAACTGGACGGACCTCACCTCCGGCCTCACCCTCGAGCCGGACGTCCAGAGCGCGGCGGCGCTCTCGGACGACCCCCAGTACCGGGGCGTGGTGCTCGAAGAGTACACGACCTTCTCCGGCGGGCCCACCTTCATCTTCTCCGCCGGAAAGTGGACGAAGCTCGCCCCGACGACCATTCCCCCGGGCCAAGCCCATTCCAAGGCCACGTTCGACGCCGGCGATGGCTACCTGCTGCTGTTCGGGGGCCAGCCGGTCGGCTCCACCTACGACACCTGGAACTTCAGCTGGCTCCTGGGGCCGAACCCGTTGATCGTCGGCTTGTCGGTGTCGCCGGGCGCCTTGGACACGGGGGCGACGCTCCGCCTCACGATCAGCGTCGAGCCCGCCACCAAGGGCGTCGCCTACAGTTACGCCGGCCTCCCGGCCGGATGCCTCTCGGCGAACGTCTCCACTCTCACGTGCTCCCCTACGCAGACCGGCACCTTCCTCCTCAACGGGACCGCGAAGACTCCCGGCGGCACCACCGTCACCACGGCGAACTCCACCCTCGTCGTCGGGTCTCCCCCTCTGGTCGGGGGTCTCACGATCACCCCGGCCGTCGTCACCGAAGGCCGCCCGGTGAACTTCTCGGCGACGGGGGTCTCCGGCACGGGGCCACTCTCGTACGCCTACGCGGGGGTCCCGTACGGTTGTCCTTCCGTCAACCGCTCCTCGTACGCGTGCCTGCCGACCGAGAATGGATGGTTCAACGTGACGGTCAGCGTCACGGACCCCCGACACGGCTCCGCCTTCGCCATGGCACCGCTGCGGGTCAACCCGTATCTCACGCTGACCGTCCCGACCGTCTCCCCTTCGAACGTCATTGACAAGCTCGAGGCGGTCACCTTTTCGGCGATCCCCGGAGGGGGGACCCCGCCGATCACGTTCACCTACACCGGACTCCCGCCCGGATGCCTTTCGACGGACTTGCCGACGCTCAACTGCACCCCTTCCTCGACCGGGGTGTTCGCGGTGATCCTCAACGCATCGGACGGCTCCGGCGAGATCGCGAAGGTGGTGCTGGGCCTCACGGTGTTCGCCGACCCCATGGTCGGCCCACTCGTCGCGACCCCGAGGGCGATCGACCTGGGAAGCACCCTCGCCTTCGCCGCGAACTTCACCGGCGGCATCGCCCCGACGACCATCTCCTGGCATGGACTTCCACCCGGTTGCACCTCGGGGGGCTCGCTCTCCCTCCTCTGCGTCCCGACCGCCTCCGGGACCTACCATCCGGTCATCACGGTGACCGACTCCGCCGGGTTCTCGACGAACGCCACGACGAACGTGACCGTCAGCCCGCTCCCCCGGATCATCGCCGTCAGCTACCCGTCGGGCGGTTGGGATGTCGACCGGGCGTTCCCGATCACCGTCTCCGCGACCGGCGGGAGCGGGACGCTCGTTTACGGTATGGTGACGGCCGGTTCGGCCCGTACCTGCGTCGCGGGCGCTACCCCGAACGTCACGCTCTGCACCGCGAGCCAGCCGGGTACACTCACCTTCAAGGCGAGCGTGGCCGACGCCCTCGGGCACAACGCCTCGTTCAGCGGGATCATCCTCCTCCACTCGCTTCCGTCGATCGTGGGATTCCTCCCGACCCCCGCGACGGCGACCGTCGGGGAACCGGTCAACTTCTCCTTCGGGGTCGCGGGTGGGACGGGGATCCTTCAGTACCACCTCGGAGGATTCCAGGCCGATTGCGGGCTGCTCACGCCCCCCATCGGCTACGCGTGCCAAACGATCGCCACGGGCACCTTCAACGTCACCCTCACGGTGACCGATGCGGTCGGCGCGGCCGCGAACGCGTCGGCGATCGTGATCATCTCCTCCGCCCACCCGACGGTCGTGGCGGGCGGGTCTTCGCCGCTCTCCGGTCTGGACCTCGCGCTCCTCGTCGTGGCGGCCGTGGCGGTCGTCGGGGCGCTCGTGTTCGTGGGGTTGCGCGGTCGGCGGACACCGGTCGCCTACGAGCCCCCGGCTCCGCCGCCTCCGGAGGGGCCTTCCGAGGTCTCCGAGCCGCCGGCGTGAGCGCCCCCTCCGGGTCGGGCCAGAAGTCCGGGGCCGCCGCGGCGCTCCTCCCGCTCCGGGCGAAGGCTCTCCGATCTCGCTTTCGAAGCCCAACCCTTAACGTTCGGCTGGCGGTCGGCGCGCCGTGTCCCGTTCGTCGGCCCGTCCGCGCGCCGCTCCCACCGGCGCTCGCCGACGGCGCGGAGAGGCGCTGATCTCGATCGGGGTCGTACTGGCGCTCGGCGTTCTCGTTTCGGGGGTATGGCCCCTCTCCCGACCGGTCGGAGGGTCGTCGGGATCCAACGGCGCGGGGGGCCAAACCGCGACGGCCTCCGGGAGCCTGCGCGAAGCGGCGCTCGCCCTCTCGCGAGGGGAAGGCCCGGCGCACGGGAACCCTCTCTCGTGCGGGCCCGGGCCGGCGCCCCGATGCGAGGTTCCACGGCCGCCACCGGGTCCGACCCCAGCGCCGGCGTGCTGGCTCAACCTCTCCACGAAGCCCCCGACGGCACCGTCCCCGAGAGAGTCCGCCTCGATGGTCTACGACGCCAAGGACGGTTATGTCGTCCTTTTCGGAGGGGAAAATTTCACCGACACGGGGCTCTCGATCGTCAACGAGGAGCTCTGGCTCTACTCGAACTCCGTTTGGAGCGAGATCCTCCCCGCCGATATCACCCGATGGCCCACGGCACGGGTCGGCGCCTCGATGGCGTACGACGCCGCCGACGGCTACGTCGTGATGTTCGGCGGGTCGAGCCCGTACCTCGGGTTGCTCAACGACACGTGGATCTACCATGCGCGCGCGGTGCTCCAGGTGACCCCCTCGGTCTCGCCGACGCAGCGGTGGCACGCGTCGATGACCTACGACGCAGCGGACAACTACGTCCTCCTGTTCGGCGGGCAGGATGCCTCCGGCAGCTATCTCAACGACACGTGGAGGTTCTCGGGATACTACTGGACGCCGGTAACGACGGCCCAGGCGCCGCCCCCCCGGGCCGGCGGGGCGATGGCATTCGATGCTTCCGACCGGTTCGTGGTGCTCTACTCCGGCTCCGCCGCCGGCTCTCCGATCAACGACACCTGGAGGTACGTGGCCGATCAGTGGTACAATCTCACCTCGAAGCTCTCCCGACAGCCGATCGCCCAGTTCGGGGACCCACTCGTGTACGATCCGTCGTACTCCGGCGTCCTCCTCGTCGAGACGGCCCCCGGAACCGCCGGGGCTCCGACGTTCCTCTTCTCGGGGTCGAGTTGGCGACCGATCTCCATGGCCTCGACCGGTCCTCCGGGCTACGCCAACCGAGCCGGGACCTACGATCCCGAGGACCAGTACCTCCTGCTGTTCGGCGGAGCCCCCGTCGACGACACCACGAAAGCGGTGAACGCTACGTGGGGCATCGGAATCACCCCGGTGGTCGTCGCCCTCGTGCCGACGCCCGTCGAGCTGGACCTCCACCAGACGGTGAGCCTCAGCGTCCGCATCGCTCCCCCGGACCCGGTGGCGTCGGTGAGCTTCCAGGGCCTTCCCTCCGGTTGCGCCTCGGCGAACGTGACCGTGTTGCAATGCACTCCGAACGCCACCGGGGTCAACGAGATCAACGTGACGGACACGCCGATCTTCGGCCGGGCGTGGACGAGCGGGAACCTTACGCTCCTCGTGGACGCCTGGCCGACGGTCGGCGGCGTCACGATCGTCCCGGGTACGACGACGAAGGGCCAGCCGATCTCGATCACGGCCACGGGGGTGACCGGCAAGGGTCCGCTCTCGTACGCTTTTCTCGGAACCCCGGTCGGCTGCCCCTCGGTGAACAGCACGCACCTCGCCTGCTCGCCGGCATCGTGGGGAAACTTCACCGTCACCGTCCGGGTGACGGATCCCCGCCAGGGGTTCGGGCAGACCTGGGCGACGCTCCACGTGAACGACTTCCTCACCGTCGGTCCGCTCAAGGTCTCGCCATGGAACTTCGTCGACCTCGGCGAGCCGATCCGGTTCTACTCCGCGCCGAGCGGGGGGACCGCCCCGATCACGTACACGTTCGGCGGACTCCCTCCCGGTTGCGCGAGCGCTGACGCCCCGAACCTGACGTGCGCCCCCTCCTCGCTCGGGAGGTTCCAGGTGACGATCAATGCCACCGATGCCCGGGGGGCGAACTCCTCGGCCGGCATCGGGCTCGTCGTCTCGCCCCGGATGGTGCTCGGCGCCGTGAGGGCGTCCCCTTCGGTCCTCGACACGGGGAGCCCCGTGACGTTCACCACCGATCTGAACGGCGGGAGCGGACCGTATCGCGTCGACTGGTCGGGACTGCCACCGGGGTGCGCGGCCGGGGGCGGCCTCAACCTCACGTGCACGCCCAACTCGTCCGGCACCTTCCACGTTCGCCTGACGATCACCGACGCCGCGACGCTCTCGACGAACTCCTCCACGACCCTCACCGTTTACCCCGCGCCGCAGATCGTCTCCGTGGTGTATCCCGGCGCGGGGTGGGATATCGAGCGGGGCTTCGCGATCGCCGTGGCGGCGAGCGGAGGAGCGGGGAACCTCACCTACCGGTTCATCGTCTCGGGAGCCCCGTCCGTCTGTACCCGCGGCGTGGCGGCCAACCGGACCGTCTGCGACGTGAGCCAACCGGGGACGTTCGGCTTCCAGGCCACCGTTCTGGATACCCTCGGGGGAATCGGCTCGTTCACCGGGACCGTCCCGGTCCACGCCCTCCCCGCGATCACGGGTTGGCAGGCCACCCCGTCGGAACTCTCCGTCGGACAGACGTTCACGCTCCCGTTCGTCGTGAGCGGAGGGACGAGCCCGCTCACCTCGACGCTCTCGGGATTCCCCGACGGGTGCGTCCTGGACGCCTCCGCCTTCGAGTACACCTGCCGCGCCTCGAACGCCGGGACGATCGACGTGGGGTTGTCGGTCACCGACGCCACCGGCGCCGGGGACAATGCGACGACCCAGGTCGTCGTCTCCACCCCGACGCCCCCACTCTTCGGTCCCCTGGGGACCGTCGGCGCGGCCGCGCTCGTGGCGGGCGGTGCGGTCGTCCTCGCCGCCGCAGCCTGGCTGGGCCTCCACCGGCGCGCCCTCGGACGCCCCCCGCCGGGCTCGTGACGGGGAGCGGCCCACCCGGCGGCCCTTCGGCCGGTCTCGCTCCGGCTATTCGGCCGGGCCCCGGACGATCAGGACGGGACATTTCACATGATGCGACACCGCGTCGGAGACGCTCCCGAGGAGGAGGCGCTTCGCGGTCGAAAGCCCGCGCGAACCGATCACCAACAGGTCCGTCGGATGCGCCTCAACGTGGGCGATCATCTCGTCGACGATGACCCCCTCGAGGCAGACCCCGGTGACGGCGGTCAGTCCGGCCTTCCGGGCCTTCTCGAGCGAGACATCGACCACCGAGCGGTAGTGGCGCGCCTCGCTCTCCGGGACCTCCGTCGGCACCCACGGCTCCGTGGAGGAGACGTAGAGGGGTACGAGCGGGGCGACGCCGAGGATCGTGAGCTCCGAGCCGTACTTCTGGGCGAGGTCGATGGCGAACTCCAGGCCGTGGTTGGCGAACGCCGAGCCGTCCACGGCGACGGTGATGTGGCGGAGCGACACACCGGTCACGTCCGTTGGAGGGGGACGCGGTACTAACGGGTTTCGCGCGCCTGGGGCCTACCGGGCCCGGGCCCGAACAGAAAGTATAAAGGTCCCGGTCCCGCCTGAAACGACGGGGGATACCCGGTGACTCCAACCTGTACCAACTGCGGTTCTGGCGACTTCGTTTGGGCGAACGAGCTCAAGACCGGGAGCACGATGACCGGGGGGAACAACCTTCTGTCGCTCCGCTCCAAGGGAGAGGTCCCTCTGGGGACGCGGATCTGCCGGGGCTGCGGTCACGCGGATCTGTTCTTGCGCGACGTCACGCTTCTCCACAAACCCCAGCTCTGGAGGCCCGGCGAGTTCGTCCCGATCCCTTCGAAGGCGGCCTCGAAGGACCCGGAGCCGGCTGCGCACGCCCACCACGCGGCGCATCCTGCGGCCACGCCACCCCCCCACTCGGCTCCCCCGCCCGCCGCGCCTCCTAGCCAGATTCCCGCCCCGTCACCGCCCGCACCCTTCGTGCCCGCGCCGGCCCCTCCGCCGCCGACGGCACCGATGGCCTCGCCCGACTCACCTCCCTCTCCCCCGCCGATCCTCGCCGATCCGCCGCCGCCCGCGCCGGACGACGCACCGACTCCCCCAACGGACCTCGGGTCGGGTGTGGTCTCGGCGACCACCCCGGCGACGGAATCTTCGGACCTCTCCGACGTCTCGGCTCCGCGGGCCAAGCCGGCCCGGAAGCGGGCCGCGAAGCCGAAAACCGCCTGACCGCCGTCACCCGCGCGAGGTATAGCCGGCTCCCGCGCGCACGACCCGGGGGATTGCCCCGAACCGGAGGCAGCGGGTGGAGCTGCGAGTGGGACCGGGCGAGACGCGTCGGCCCGGGGCCTCCTGAGTCAGAGGGCCCGGCGGCGTGGAGGGGACGCCGGGGGAAGGTGGCCCCCAGAGGGACGGCGGTCAGCGACGGCGAAGCAGATTGATCCCGACGGTGGCAAACACTTCGGGGGGCTGACCCGGGATCCGTCCGAGAGCGTAGGATCGGATTCCCGAGCCCTGCCCCTACGGCGGCGGGGCGCATCTGCCGTTAGTCGGCCGAGCTCACGATAAACAAATGATCCAAGCGGGGCACGGTTGTCCCAAGGAGATCGTGTACTCTTCGTCGCGATCCTCGACTCCACGTGGGCGCAACTGGTCTGCTCCGCGACAGGAGTTTTGTCCGAAGGCTTATTTGATTCGTAGTACTGGAGTATTACGATAGACATGGACGCGATCCCTGCCAAGCTCACCCCACGACTCATCGAAGAGATGGACGAACTCATTCGGGAAGGCTGGTACGCCAACCGCTCAGAATTGATCCGGGACGCCGTGCGAGAGACCATTCGCCGCACCAGGGTCCAGCGTCTAGAGTCCGCCATCAAGGAGGACGTTCGCTGGGGGCTCAGTGGCAAGGACTAGATCCGCCGTTATCGACACGGGTCCGATCCTCCACCTCGGGCAGGTTGATGGCGTAAAGGCTCTGGAGGCCATCCGAAAGGTCTTGGTCCCGGAGGAGGTCGTGAGAGAGTTGCAACGAAAAGTTGCCCTTCCCCCGAACTGTTCGGTCACGGCCCTATCCGGCAAGTCGAAGGACTTGGCCAAGATCCTCGGCGACCGATACGGGGTGGGCCCGGGCGAGTCGGCGGCAATCGCCTTGGCCCGGCAAGAGGGACTCCGGCTCCTGTTGACCGACGACCTGGAGGCGAGAGAGGTCGCCAAGGAAGTCGGACTCGAGCCTCACGGGTCCTTGGCCCTCGTTGCTCGCGCCTATCGCGAAGGGATACTGACCCGGAGTCAGGCGTTCGACTGCATCGGAAGACTGCACTCCCAATCGAGCCTCTATCTGACCTCCGACCTCGTGGCGTGGGCCAACGCCCAGATCGCTGAGCGACGTGCTTGAACCGATTCGAAGCCTGTCGACCTCCAGTTTCCAGCATAATGGTACACCAACCCAATTGTTCATTTAATGAAATCGTCACAATGATGGCTTCCACAATGATTTTCTGCTACCAAAATGAGCCAGTGTTGGCATTGATTCGCACGATGGTTCAAGTCCGTTCCATCGGACGGTCCGCCCTGGGATGTCGCTTCCCTCACGGGTCCGGATAGCGACCGAGCCGTGTTCCGTGACCCCCGGCCGAGTGGGGCCATCCTGGCTGTTGGACCCCCCTCTGTCAACGGGCTCCACTATCCCCGTAGAGCTCCCAGGATCGAGTTCACCTTGGCTGATGGGGTGCCCATCGCGTCCGCGCTGCCCAACTCCGGATTCGGTCCTCTAGCCCACGGATGAAGGGGCTTTTGGCCTCCGTGTAGCCCTCCCGAACTCGGGTGGCCGCGAGAATGGCGCGCTTCGTCGCCGCGTACTCCCCCGCGACGTCAGGATGCATCCTGAGGAAGTCTCGGAACCTCAATAGACGGAGTTCGGGCTCCGAGTCGAGCGGGTTCACATGGACGTGGGCCACGTGTCGCCCCGCTCCATCGCGAAGAACGAAGTGCGTGGACTCGGAGCTGACGGATCGGAACTCAAGGCCGATGGCCCGCGCCGCGTCGACCCTCAGTCGAACGCCGGGTGGAAGACCGAGGCTGATGTCGATGATCGGCTTGGCGTCCATCCCCGGCACGCCCGTCGACCCGACGTGCTCGATCCGCGCCGTCGGCACGAGACCACGTAGTTTCCTCTTGAGACGGACGAACTCTCGAGGCCACCCCGGGTCGTATGGAACGACTCGGACCCTGTCGCTCGCCAGGCCGAGCCCGGTGGCAGGTGCCCTTCGTTCGTTCCCATCAGCCCGGAGAGGGCGAGGGGCCGGAACGGAACTCCTAGTCAAGGGTCAACTCGGGAACGGTGGAAAGGTACCGCCGTCGCCATTCCGCCACCTTCTCAGGTCTTCGCTGGCGGCGCCAGTGGACGAGGTTCGTTCCGAAGGCATAGTGCCGCCGGAGACCGGCCCGCGTCCACAGTGCGTTGTCGCCACGCCTCCAATGCTCGAAGACCCGCCTAACAAAACCGGAACTCGTCGGGAGGACCGCGAGGTTGCCCGCGGGATCCCCCACGCGGCAGTCTTCCCAATCAAGGATGCCGCTGATGCCCGTATCCCCCGGTCCGTGGAGAACATGACTCGCGTATAGGTCTCCGTGGCCCACCGCGCGGCGATACCGGAACAGTCCTCGCGCCGCAAGGGTCGACTCCCAGCCGCTCGCATCCCGTCTACGCTCCTCCCGATCCAGAAGGGGCCAGACCTCCCGGCGCATGACGGCGTATCGCTCCTCCCAGTCGCGAACCGACCGTTCCTGAGGGTCGATCGGGATCCCGGAGGAACGGGCCACGGCTATCGGGACTCGCTCCAGGGCGCGCAGGACCCCGGCCAGTCCCTCGACCCAGCGTGTCGCCGCCGGGCCACGGAGACTGGATTCCGGGAGCCCTCGTCCGGGGAGTCGTCGGTACCCCACGAACAGCAAGGTCCCGTGACGGGATCGCACCACCGTCTCATGGTGCGGGATGGGCACCGGAACGACGCGCTCCAGCAATGGATAGAACCGGAGGGCTCGCTCGGTAATGCGCCGGTCGCGGGCCGAGCGGGGGAAGCGAAAGATCCATTCCCCGTTGACCTCAAGGACGAAGGACCCCCACCCGGTGTCGTTCGCGCGAGCCCGACGAACGGTCATCCCCGGCAGGTGGCGGTCCAGCAGCGCACGGTACGGGCGAGTGTCCACGGATGCTACGGCCGCCACGGGATTCCAAACTCAGCCGCCACGGGGGTTCTTGAGCTCCACCGCGAGCAGTTCTCGCAGGTCGCCGAGGATCGGGCCGTTCCACTCCGTGTCCGGGAGGTACCGATGGTCTGGTGCCCGCGGTTGGCCCGGAAACCGATAGAGGAAAGCCTCGAGCCCGGCCGACTGTGCTCCGGTCAGCTCTCGGCTCCCACCATCCCCAACGAAGGCACAGTCGCCGGGTGGAAGACCGATCAACTCCAGGGCCCGAACATACACTCGGGGATCGGGCTTGCAGAATCCGGTCTCGCAAGAGAAGACGGTCCCAGCGAACCGCGAGCCCATCGGAACGGACGACCAAGCCCGGGGCGTTTCGCTCGTGGCATCGCTCACCAGAACGAGCCGCATCCCCGAATCGCGGAGCGCATCCAACGCTGGGAGTAAGGGCGCGCTCGCCTGGAGTGCAGAGCGGTGAAATGCGACCCGTATGTCGGCCGCCCGGCGAACGGCCCGTTCCGTTGGTGTGAAGGCTTGGCGGGCGGCTACCCATCGGATGCTCTCCTCGAGCGATCCGAGCTCTCCTCGGCAGCGTTCTGCCATGCTCTCCTCCCAGTCTCGCGTGAACGAGATCGGATCCGCACCGAGCGCGTCGGCGACGGAATGGAGGTGCTTGATCACGGCGGTGGCCGGGGAGGTGGGCACAAGAGTTCCCCACAAGTCGATGAGCACTCCACGATACCTTGCCCTCGCCCTCATGACATCGTACCGGAGTCCCGTGGGTCCGGAACCTTGGCGGGTGCTTCCGGGGACAACGGTCCGGATCCCGGTCGCTGCATCGGGAACCGGCGAATCTTCGGCACCGGGCGAGCTCGGTCCGTGCCCACCCGATCTCTGAGGGCGCGCTTGGCAATCGATAGTACCTGAGCCGCGCTACGTCCGGTCGTATCGAGGAAGATCTCGCCGGCCACTCTCGTGGGTTGCCACCCCAGATTGCTGGCACGAACGTAGGACGCCCGGACGGTCGTCTTTCGGCGTACCGCCTCTTCGATTGGCACCCCAAGCCGGAAGAGGACTACCCGAGGGTCCGCTCGACGACGACCAGCGGCATGTAGGAACGTGTCGACCTCTCTTCGGGTAAGCAGCGTTCCGGGATCGAGAACGACGTTCAATCCGTACGCTAGAATGACCCGCGCGAACATGCCGAGGATCCGACACTCCAGTTGCCATTCTTCCCCGAGGTGGTCGCCGTTGGGATCCGGAGGAAGCGCTCCCGTGGCGGCATCGGTGTCGAGGACCCAGAAATGGTAGGAACGAACTTTGGCCAATCCTCTCATGAGGGTCGTCTTGCCGGCACCCATCGGCCCTCGAATGATCACCACCAGACCCGGCGTGACCGCAGTTCGGTATGCCCCTCGCTTCGCCATCGTGAGATTGGAACACTCGATCGTCGGTTCGCGGGATGGCCTTGCAGGCTCGTGGGCTCAGTTTCGGGACGCCGTGCTGGAGATCAACGGGCTTTCCGGAACAGAGCAGGTCGAGCCGGTTTTTATTGTGGCGCTCGACGGCCGCGTCCTGGGTTCCCCCGTGCCCGTCGGCCCCCACTCTCCTCGAAGGCGGAGAACTGATTCAAATTTAAGGGGGATAGCGGGGCATGGATTTGAACCATGGATCTACGGGTTATGAGCCCGTCGGGATTTCAGGACGGTCGGAAGCCCGCCCGTTTTCCTGACTACCCTACCCCGCTGCCGGGTCGCCGGAGAAGGTCACCCTATATGAGTCGTTCGTGAGGCGCGCGGCCCCGTGAGTCCCGATAGACCTCCGACACACGTACGCCCCCCGAAAATGTCGCCCTCCGGTCGAGCGCGCGCCCCTCCTCCCGCAGGTGCTGATGTACTGCGGAGCTCTAGCGGTCCCGGAGGGCGCCGCGCATGAAGTGGGTTACCAGGGAGAAGGCGATGGTGGACCGGATCGCGTGTCCGTGGCTCATCCGCAAGTTCATCGATCCGGCCGCCGAGTTCCTGTACGTGCCCGCGGACCGGGTGCTTGAGGTCGCGCGGGAGACCGGCGCGATCCCGTTCGACACCCCGGGCGCGGAGTTGAACCACTTTGCCGTCGGCGACGAGGAACACGTGACGTTCGACGCGCTGGTCCGAAAGTACCGGCTGACCGATCCCGGGCTGCTAGCGCTCGCCCGGATCGTCCGCGTCGCGGACGGCGGCTCGGGCACCTCCGCCGAGGCCGCCGGGCTGAAGGCCGCGGCGAGAGGCTTCCGCCTCGTCGCTCGCGATGACGCCGAGAATCAGCGCCTTCAGTTCCCGCTCTACGATGCGCTCTACGCCTACTGCGTCGCCGGCCTGCCGAATCCCAAGGGCTGAGGCCGGGAGCCGAGTGGGACGTCGCGGGATCGCGGACGCCGGCTCCCACCTAATGCAGGGGCGTCGCCGAGGGCACCGAGATCGGCGTCACGGCGCCTTCTTCGACGGCCAGGCGACGGCGATGAGCGCGACCCCCAGTCCGGTCACGGCGACCACCAGTCCGAGATCCAACCACGTAGGGCCGGTCGACGGGGCGGCGGACGAGGCCACCGGTGCCGGGGAGAACCATGGGGCTAGCACGATGAGGACCGTCGAGCCGGCGGTAGAGTTGTGCGCCGCGTCCGTGATGACCACCCCGACCGAGTAGTTCCCGTCGTGGTTCGGCGAGCACGGGAGCGACGAGGCCGAAACCGTCTCGCAGGGTGCCGGTAGCCCGCTGAATCGGTAGGCATACGGGGGCACGCCGCCTTGCACGGTGACCTCGAAGACCGTCGAGCCACCGAGGGCGACGACGGCCGGTGAAGGGACGAATGACACGAGGTCCAGGGCGGTCCCGCTGCTCCCCGAAGGGCTCACAACGAGGCTGAAGTTGGCGAACGCCGATTGGAGGAACGGGTCGGTGACGGTGAGCTCCGTCCCGAACGTACCGGTCGTCTGCGGAACGCAGCCGAACGCCGAGGCGTTCACCGACGCACAACCCGGCGGTAGCCCGACGTACTGGAAGGTGAGCGGTTCGCTGCTCGCCACATCGGCGAGGTACGTCACCGGCGAGCCGAGCTGGACCGGATCGGGTGTGGCCAAGAAGCTCCGCACGATCGGGGCCGTGGGAGGAGGCGGACCCGTGACGGTCAGGTTGAGGTCCGCTTGGGCGGACTCCCCGGCAGAATCGTTGATGATGCCGACGACCCCGTAGCCCCCGGCCCGGACAGGCACGCAATCGATCAACGCGGCGTTCGTCGGGCGGCAACCCGGCGGCAGACCCCGGTACCAGTACGAGTAGGGGGCGATCCCCCCGCTCGCCGACAGGCTCAACTGGGTTGCCTCGCCGAGGAATATCGGATTCGGGACCCCCTCGAAGTAGGCGATCGAGAGCAGGGGATCCACCACCAACGACGCCGACGCGTTCGAGTAGACCCCGGACGAGTTCTTCACCGAAGCGACGACCTGGAAACTCCCGACGGAGTTCGGCGTGCAACTCAAGGTCGACGCGTTGGACGACGAGCAGCCGGGAGGCAGGCCGGCGTAGGCATAGGTGTAGGTCCCCGATGACCCGATCACCGACACGTTGAACTGGACGGTGTGACCGATAAGCACCTCGCTCGGCGCGATGACGAGGGTCGCGGCAAAGGCCCCCGGGCGGGACAGGTTCGTCCAGACCCCGGCGTGGTACGCCCAGGTGTCGGTCAACCGCTGCCACTGGGTCCCGGTCCCGCCGTAGAGGACGACGTACCCGTCCTTCCAGTCGTACGCGAGCGCCTCGGCCAGCCGGTTCGGGGGGAGTTTCGAGTTCAGGCCGCTCGTGGAACTCCCGTCGGTGAAGTTCCCGCCAGCGAAAGTCCAATAGATCTCCGGATCGGAGTACGGTCCGGAGGCATTGTTGTCCGCACACGTGTAGACGGCGACGCCGTCGGCCGCGTCGTAGACGAACCCGTCGTCGTACACCTCCGGGGGGACCGGTCCGACGGGGGAGAGGGCGGTCCAGTTGCCCCCCCGGTAGGACCACGTGTCGTTGAGCATCGCCACCCAGAACGAATGGCTCGTGAGACTGGTGACGTCGGTGACCCCGCCGAACATCACCATGTGGCCGTCGGCCGAGTCGTAGGTGAGCCCCGCGCCCGCGCGGGCCGGCGGACTGGCCTTCGGGGCGAGTTGGGTCCACGCCCCCCCGACGAACTTCCAGGTGTCGGCACAGACCCCGCTCGAACAGCTCGAGTTCACGCCACCGAACAAGAGCAGGTAGCCGTCGGCCGAGTCGTTCGATAGCGCCGCATCCTGCCGGGGGGATGGTGACACGGCCGGGTGCAACTGGCTCCAGTCCCCGGCCCGGAACATCCAGGTCTGGCCCGCGCTGGCGCAGCTCGATCCTGCCCCGATGTTGGCCCCGCCGAGATAGACCGTGTAGTTATCGACCGAGTCGAAGGCGAGGGCCGAGCCGTAGCAACTTTCCGGGGAATGCGATGGAGAAAGCTGGCTCCAGCTCCCGCCGGAGAACATCCAAGTCTCGGTCCCGTTGAGGCTCCCGATCCCGGTCGCCCCGAGGAGTAGGATAGCGCCGATCGCCGAGTCGTAGGTCATCTGGAGGTTGTAGATCCCGAATCCCGGCGGAGCGGAACCGCCGGCCGCCGGCGAGCCCCGGCCGAGACCCGCCGGGGGGAGGGGGCCGAGGGCCGACGCCGAGCACTCGAGGTTGACGGCGCGTTCGTGCGGCCTCAGAGGGAACATCATCGCGGGATGGAGCCGGGAGCAATCCGGAGCCGGCCCGGTCGGGACTAGAGCACCTGACGGGGGAGACGGGGTGCGAGCCGGCCCCGCGTGGCCCGGGGCACTCGTCTTTGCGAGCGTCGCGTGCGAAGCAAAATGGATCCCGGGCACTGACGGCGACGCGCCGGCCTCCGTAGAGCTGTTGGGAAGCGCGAGGAACAGGAGCGGGAGCGCCAGGCACGCGATCCGCTTCCAAACCCTCGCCGCCCCCGTTGCTCGAGCCCGCCGCCACAGGGATCTCTCTCCGACCGGGGCGGGATTGGAGGTGACCACCCCCACCGCGCGTCTGCCCGCGGCCGACCATGGGGCCGGCTCGAGATGGCGGGTTCGTCGCACCGGCCGGTCCTCCTGGGGCCGCACGAGATCCACGACGGCCGTGGAGGGGGATAAAGGCCGGGCGGCGCTATTCCAGCCTTATTCCCCGGATCGCTCCGGACGGGCCGTCGGGGGTCCCGTGCCGAGGGCGAGGGCAGCGCGCAGCACACCGATGTGGGTGAACGCCTGGGGATAGTTCCCCAGCGGTCGTCGCTCCGCCGGGTCGTACTCCTCGGGGAACAGCCTCAACGGGCCGGCCGCCCTCAACAGCCGTCGGAAGATCCTCACGGCCCGCTCGATCTCCCCGCACCTCGCCAGGCACTCGACGAGCCAGAACGAGCAGAGGAGGAACGCCCCCTCGGGCCCATCGGGGGAGCGGTCCGTCCGGTTCCGGTACACGAACGGTCCTATCGCGAGCTCTCGCTCGACCACCCGAACCGTCGAGCGCACCCGGGGATCGTCGAACGGTAGGAATCCCGTCATCGGGATCCTCAACGCGCTCGCGTCCAGTTCCGAATGGTCGAAAGCCTGGAGAAACGTTCCCTGAGCCGTATCGTACCCCCGCCTCAGGACGGCCTCCTGGATCGATCCGGCCACCCGCTGCCATCGATCCGCCCATCGCCGGTGTCCCAGGCGTTCGGCGATCCGTCGGCCGCGATCGAGGGCGACCCAACACATGACCTTCGAATGGACGTAGTGTCGGGGTTCTCCTCGTTCCTCCCAGATGCCGGCGTCGGGTCGGTTCCAGGCCTTCGCCGCGGTCTCCACGAGAGGCGCGAGCACGGGCCAGGCCCGGCGGATGAACTCGGGATCGATCGCCTCTAGCTGTCCTACCGCATCGAGGACCTCGCCGTAGATGTCCAGCTGGGTCTGGTCCCCGGCGGCGTTTCCGACACGAACCGGGCGGGAGCCGTGGTACCCCTCCCAATGCCCGAGGAGCCTCTCCCGGTCGACTGCCTCTCCCGAAGCCCGGTACATCGTCGCGAGCCCGTTCGACCCCGCCCGGGCGAGTCGAGTGACGATCCACTCGACGTAGGTCCGGGCCTCCCGAACGTGTCCGAGGAGGAGGAGCGCCTGGGCCGAGAACGCCGCGTCCCGTACCCACGAATACCGGTAGTCCCAGTTCCGACCTCCGCCCCACCACTCGGGGAGCGACGTGGTCGGGGCGGCCACGAACGCCCCCGTCTCCCGGTCCGAGAGGAGCTTGAGAAGGAGCTCGGATCTTTCGACCCAGTCGCGCCAGACGTGGGCGGTTCGGAGCAAGGGGGCATCGGGGTGCCGGACCCACTCCCGCCAGAACCGGACCGTGGTGCTGTAGAGCACCTCCGGGTCCATCGGCGCCGGAGGCTCGCCCCAATCCAGGGTCAGGTAGGCGCTCGCCCCGGGCTCGATCGTCCCCCGGGCGACGGCCCGCTCTCCGTCGAGCTCCCATTCCCAAGGGCCGACGGCGACCAACTTTCCGCCTCGATGTTTCCAGGTGACGCGGGAGGCGGAGTCCCGTCGTCGGCTCACCGCCTTGTCCCGGCCGTAGTCGAACCTCGGGTGGAGATCGACCTCGACATCGACCGGCCGGCCCACGCAGCGGATCCGCCGCAGGATCCGGGTCTCGTGGGGGCCTAGGAATCCGGGGGAGATCGGCATGAAGTCGGTCACCGATAGCTGACCCCCGCTCGGTAGCACGAAGAAGGTCGCCAGGACGTTCGTTCCCGGTACGTAGCGCTGGAGCGCCTCCTGCCAGCCGCGCGGCGCGACGCGGCAGTGGCCCCCGAGCTGCCGATCCAGCAGGCGCCCGAACACGGAAGGGCTGTGGAACACCGGAAGACAGAGCCAATCGATCGATCCGAACCGGGAAATGAGAGCCGCGGTCCGAAGGTTGCCGATCACCCCATAATCATACAACTCGGGCCACGCCGGGTCATCTTCCGCTCGCCGGGACGTGCGGCCGGCGGGGCCGCCACCGGAACCGGACGAGGCTCGCAAGGAGCGATTCGGTCGGCCGGTCGGCAATCCTCGGTCCCCCGTTGGTCCTCTCGGGCGGCCCCGATTCAAGTATCTTCCGCGGGCCGTCGTCCTGGGGATGCTACCCAATTATCTGCCATGGCCGCCTTGGGTAAATGGGGGGTAGCGCTTGGTCGCCACACCCGCATTCTGGAACCGACGGCCGGCGCTCTCCGGGGGCGCTCGCCGGCGGGGTCGGAGAACGGGGTGGGGCTCCGGGGAGACGTCTCCGGGGGCGACCAACGCCCGGCCCCCGGACGGTTCCGGTCGATGACGGATCCCCTCAGCATCTGCGTCAACACCCAAACGCCGCTCGTGCAGCTCCTCCCCCCCGCCTCCGGGGCGGGGGCCGGCTCCACCAAGCCCGTGGACCTCGGACAGCTCCAAGAAGGCTCCGATTACCAGGTCTCCCCGGGCGGCGTCACCCGCATGGTCCTCCCCCTCCTTCGCCGCCTCCGGGCCGAACGGATCGTCGGCGACGTGCACTGGGTCGCGCTCAACCCCAGCGGTCCGCGTTCCCTGCAGCTCGACGGGATCAACCTCCATCAGGTCAGTCTCGAGAAGGACCGGTTGGCCGGCTACGGGAACGTGAAGGAGGCGATCTGGGGGGCGGTGCATGGCCTCGACGAGGGGGGACCGGCCGACGGGCTCCTGTGGACGGAGGATTACAGCGAGTATGCGTACTACAATCGCGCCAGCGCGGAGACGATCCAGAAGCTCGACAAGGAGTACGACTTCGACGCGTTCTACGTGCACGACTTCCAACAGCTCGCTGTCGGACATATGCTGCAATCGCTGAAACCGAAGATCTTCCGATGGCACATCCCGTTCGACGAGACGATGATCCCGGAGGAGTGGCGGTCCTGGCTGGCGACTTACTTCAACAGCTACGACCTCGTCGTCGTGAGCGCCCGGCGCTACCTCGCGTCGCTCAAGGCGTTCGGCCACACCGGCAAGGTGCGTCGCATGTACCCGTACGTCGATCCGAACGACTTTTCCGTCCCGGCACCGGCGGAGGTCCTGGCGGCGTGCCGCTCGCGGTGGATCCCGGACGACGCCGACGTGATCCTCGTCGTCGGGCGGATGGACCCGATGAAGGGGCAGGATCGCGCCATCCGGGCGTTCGCGCGGGTCGCCAAACGGTTCCCAACGGCCCACCTGGTCCTCGTCGGGAACGGGAGTTTCTCCGCCTCTTCCGGGGGGCTCGGCCTGTCGAAGGGAGGGCGGTGGCGAGCGGAACTGCAGGCGTTGGTCGACCGCCTCGAACTGGGGGGTCGCGTCCTGTTCACCGGCCACGTGACGCAGCACGAGCTCGACTGCCTGTACGAGCGCGCCCGGTTCACCGCGCTGCCCTCGGTCCAGGAGGGGTTCGGCCTGGTGGTCGTGGAGAGTTGGCTCCATCGCCGGCCGACGATCGTCACCGACCGGGCCGGGATCGCCGAACTGGTCGACGAGGGCCGGAACGGCCTCCTCGTCGACCCGGAGGACACCGACACCTTCGCCGACCGGATGAGCCGCCTGCTGATCGACGACGGTACGCTAGCCCGGAAGCTGGGCCAGGCCGGCCGGCGCAGCGCCCAGAAATGCTCCATCGACACCGCCTCGCGGGCCGAGTCGCGACTCCTGGCCGAGATCACGGGGGGCTGACCGATGGACTACACCCCCTACCTGTTCCTGGTGGTCGTCTTCGCGGTCACCGTCGCGTTCACCGCGCTGTTGGCCTGGCTGGCCCACTTCCTCGTCGAGCA
>Ga0210384_10001518_pt1 | contig 31380 bp, 25 predicted proteins | sample IncBWH2MmetaG_FD_160574 | JGI IMG/M metagenome (GOLD analysis project Ga0210384, IMG submission 160574) | Forest soil microbial communities from Barre Woods Harvard Forest LTER site, Petersham, Massachusetts, United States - Inc-BW-H-2-M | ecosystem: Environmental > Terrestrial > Soil >...
GCGGCGAAAAAGGCCGTGGAACTGGACGATCAGTCTTCCGAAGCCCACGCCTCGCTGGCCTTCGCGTCGTTCTTTGGGATGTGGGACCTGGCCACGGGGGAGCGGGAGTTTCGGCGGGCCATCGATCTCAATCCCAATAGCCCGGTGCCGCATCACTGGTATGCCAACGCGCTGCTGGTTCTGCACCGGTATCCGGAAGCGCTGGCCGAGATTGACCGGGCGCAGGCGCTCGACCCATCTTCGAGTGCGATCCTGGCCGACAAAGGAAACGTTCTTGAAGTAGCCGGCAGAATGGACGAGGCGCGCAGCCTGCTGAAACAGATGGAGAAGAGGGAACCGAGCTTTCGCTCTCCTCACCTCTACTTGAGCTACGTTTATTTGAGGACGCGGGATTACCCCAACTTCGTGGCTGAGTTGCGGAAGGATGCTGAGTTAGTGCATGACGATTCTGCGCTTGCCATCGCGACTGCGGCGGAGAGGGGGTTCACCGCCGGCGGATCGCGAGGCATGTTCGAGGCCATGCTCAAGGTTCAGGAGAAACTCTACGCGCAGCAATCGGTTTCGCCCACCGCCGTTGCCTTGACCGAGGCGTTGCTGGGGAATAAGAGTGAGGCACTGCGATACTTACAGGCTGCCTACGATCAGCGCGACGGCGCGGTGCTCTTTGTCGATACCGACCCGGCATTCAAGAGCCTGGACAACGAACCTGTCTACCGCGACCTGCTCGCCCGGATGAACCTTCCCGTACAGACTGCCCAGTAGCTGCCGCGGACGTCAATTTCACTTGCGCTTGGACATCAGCATCAGCGTGTAGTCGTCAAGGTCGATCAGGGCTTCATCGCTGACCGCCTTGAGCCGGTCGCGGCGTTTCTGCCGCAACTCCGCCTCGGTTGAATTCGCGGCTTGGGATCGCTCCTTCGATCCAATCTTGTTCTTGCTGCCCGCGAGCTGCTTCGCGTAAGTTTGGGATGCGGATGGCTTGCTGGCGTCGCCCGCAAATTCGGAGATGGCCTGGTCCGCGGCATCGGTCTGGGCATACCAGAGCAACATCAGCAGGCTCTGTTGCGCAGTCGGATCATGCTCGGTTTTCAGGCGATCCAGCGCAGGTTGCAGCCAGTAGTCCGGATCGGCGGGCAGCAGCATATAAATGAGGACGTAGTTCTGCCCCAGCGTCAGGACATGTTGTGGAATAAATACTTTGAACTTGGGCTGCTCGAGGATGTGGAATGCGGCTGCCGTCGTGTTCTCGTTCAGGGTCGCCAGGCGGTGCACCTGCAGGAAGTAGTCTTTCTGCTGTACGTCGCGCAGGTCGCAGCGCGACATGGCAGCCAGCGCGGCCTTGCGATCCGCCGGAGTATCGGAGAGGCTCAGCAGCAACGTGCTCCCGTCGTAAAGAAAGAATGGCGGGTTGTTGAAATCGCCAAGCTCCTGGCGAAGCGCGGGGACATACAGCGACGGCTGTGCTTTTGCCTTCGTCCAGAACTGATCGAGGACGGCCGACTTGGCTGTGATTTCCTGACTGCTGAGCAGGTGAGGCTGGAAATTGTACGTCTGCTGAATCTGTTGGTGGATGGCAGCAGACTGGCCTACGGCTGAGATTGAGAGCAACAGCAGCGAAACGAGGCCACCGACAGCGCGGCGTTTCATCCCGCCATTCTACATTGGTACGAACTGAGCCGGCTCAAGTGGTAGCGTAGGTGCTCCAGAAACCACAAAGCCGGGCTGGTTGGCCCGGCTGTTTTACTGTGAAACTGGTTCGTTCGATCTTGTTTCGATCGCCGACCCAGGATGTCAAAATCCTCAGGATGTTGTTTCGATCTCCGCGACTTTCCAACCCACGACAGCTTGTTTTCTCACGCAGTTGGGAAGGGCCGAAATCTCAAAATGCGTCGCGGGGTCACCGGCCCGCGCCGCACTGAACACTTACACCTACATCACCATTGCTAGGTTCTCCAGCTCATGCACCAGGACTGGCATGGCGCATCCGGCCATCTCGACCCGGCCTGCCGCATCCAAAGCTGCCTTGGGAGAAACCCCATAGCCACGGCCCATCAGAAACACCTGGAGCAGTTCGGCGGCTTCGTAGGAGTCGATCATCCCACCCTGGAGCAGATCGTTCCTGAGAGCTGCCAGCTCGGTCATGGTGAATCTGTCTTTGTCGTTCATCTTCGCGTTCGTCATAGTTTCGCTCGTCATGGCCGTCATCACCTCCGACTCCGACCTGTTACGCCTTTGCCGTATTAGACTCATCGGCAGCTGTGATAGTTGCATGCAATTCTGCTGCCGAAATTGCCCTGTATTTCCTATTACGGTCCCCAAGCCCTTCTGGATTCATTTAACCCCTGTGGATATCGAAAGTTGCGGTCAGACGGGAAAACGGCTCCCGCCTCCGGAAGTGCCCTTCGTACCCATCAGGTAATCTCAAAACTGACACAATGTGTCAGTCCCCGACGGTCCGCCAACAAAGAACGGCGGTCTGCCCGGTTTGCGGGGAGGCGCAGAAAAAAGCCCACGTCTTTGTCGGTTCGACCCAGAGCTCATTTGACGCAGCCCGACCTTGCCACAGAGAATCGGGAATTCCGCAACGGAAACGGATGTGACCTCGACATTCCTTTACGGAGAAAAACGATGTCGAGTCGAATCGCTTTGGGGTTTGTTTGTTCCCTGGCTCTGATGCTGCAAAATTCCCAAGACTATCCCATGAAACCCGTGCGCCTTATCGAGCCGTTCGGGGCGGGTGGTGGTCCTGATCTGGTGAGCCGTGCCCTTGCCCAAAAGCTCACTGAGCTGTGGGGCCAACCTGTGACCGTAGAGAACATCCCCGGCGCGGGAGCGACGGCGGGCCCCGCCCAAGTCGCGAAGTCGGCAGCCGATGGGTACACGTTACTCGTGAACACCAGCGCGCAGGCGTACAGTGCCGCGCTGTTGAAGAACCTGCCGTATGACCCGTTGAAGGATTTCATCCCGGTCGCTCCACTGACCAGCCAACCCTACGTGCTGGTCACCGGCAAGCGCACTGGCATCACGACCGTTGGCGAACTGGTTGCGGCGGCGAAAGCGCAACCGGGTTATTTGAAATTTGGTTCCACTGGCAGGGGCACCGGATCACACCTGGGGATCGAGAAATTCAATTTTGCGGCGGGAATTAAGGCGGTACATGTACCAGCACTACCGGGCGATGCGATCGCCGACACGATTGCCAATGTAGTCGCAGGGCGTACGGATTACTTCCTGGCGCCCATTCAGCTCGCCTTGGTCGACATCCGTGCGGGTAGGCTGCGGGCGCTAGGCGTGAGCACCATAAAGCGCTCGTCCTTGCTACCAGAAGTGCCGACCATCGCGGAAGCCGGCGTCACCGATTTCGACTGGCCGATCTGGTATGGAGTATGGGCCCCCGCCGGCACTCCCGCGACAGTGGTGGACAAACTGGCGAAGGACATCGCACGCGCGCTGGCCGCACCGGATTTACGCGAGTGGCTTGCCAAGCACGGGGCCGAGCCGATGAACATGACGCAGCCTGAGTTCGCGCGCTTCGTGTTGAGCGAGAGCGAAAGCGCGGCGCATCTTATCGAAGCCGCTGGAATCAAACCCCGATGAGTGTGGGGTTTGGATCCCCGATAGAATGGGCATTTTCGAGCCTTCTTCGATAACAGGAAACGCCCCGTATCAACGCCCCATATCAATGACAAACGGACCCGTATGAAAATCTTGAAAGCGGCCCTTCTTGTGTTGCTTGTGATCATCGTTCTTGGCACCCTGTGCGGCCTGCTGCTGCTGCGGCGCGGCTTCCGCGCTACTGCGGAGCCCTCCGCGTGGGAATCCGTGGTGGCCCGAACCGTACGAAATCTGGCCATCCCCGCCTACGAGCGCCGCCAGAAAAATCCCTTGGCGGCAACTTCGGACAGCGCGCGGGAGGGCCGGGAATCGTTCCTTGCCCAGTGCGCGGCATGTCATGGAATTGACGGCAGCGGGATGACACCCATGGGGCTGAATCTTTATCCCAGGGTGCCCGACCTGCGAGCAGCGGCAACCCAGGATCTCACCGACGGCGAAATCCACTACATCATCGAGAACGGAGTCCAACTGACCGGAATGCCGGCCTGGGGCAGGCCGCACATGGAATCGTCCGCAAATAGCTGGAAGCTGGTTGTCTTCATTCGCAGCCTGCGTCCGCTCAACCCAGGAGAACGGGTGCAGCAAGCGGCGACCGCGGCCTCGGCCCACTACGTCGGCTCCCAGGCCTGTGAGAAATGCCACGCGGAGATTTACACCCGCTGGAAAAAGACGCCCATGGCGAACGTGGTCCGGGATCCACGGACCCATCCCGACGCCATTATCTCCAACCTCGCTACGAATACTGTCGCTAAGTTCGGTGCCGATCAGGTTGCCTTCGCTTATGGCAGCCTGTGGAAGCAACGCTATTTCACCAAGGTCGGCGATGATTATTTCCCTCTATCCGCACAGTGGGACGTTGGCAATCGCGTGTGGCGGCCGTATCTGGTCCCCAAGGGCGGTGACTGGTGGGCGGCCGTGTACCCGGCCGACAATATGCGGCGGCCCACCGGCCCCTTGTGCGATGGCTGCCATTCCGTCGACTACAACATTCAGACCAAACAGGTGGCGGAGTGGAACGTAGGCTGTGAGCGTTGCCATGGTCCGGGCAGCGAGCACGTGGCGCATCCCACGCGCGGCGACATTCTCAACCCGGCGCACTTGGATGATGTGGCCGCCAACGACACTTGCATCCAGTGTCATTCCCAGGGACAGCCTGTGAAAAACCCGATCGAAGGAAAGTATTACGACTGGCCCGTCGGCTACCGCGTCGGTCTAAGACTGCAGGATTACTGGAAACTCGAAGACTGTACGCTGGGCGAAACCACTTTTTATTTCTTTCCGGATTGCACGGCCCACAAGAATCGCATGCAGGGCAACGACTTTGCGCAGAGCGTAATGTACCGGCATGGAATCACTTGCGCGTCGTGCCATGACGTGCACGGCACGGAAAACTATGCCCAGCTAAGAAAGCCGGCGAATCAGATTTGCCTGGATTGTCACGGGCCCTCGTCCGCGAATGGTCCGCACACGGCCACACTTGAACAACACACACATCATAAAGATGGAAGCACCGGAAGCCAGTGCGTGGCCTGTCACATGCCGGCGATCGAAACAGAAGGGGTTCCCGGCACGTTTGTGCATGCCCACACGTTCCGCTTCATCTCCCCGGCCATGACCGACAAATACAAAATGCCCAATCCCTGCACTTCCTGTCATACCGACAAATCCACGGCATGGGCTGAAGACGCCATGAGCCGGTGGCCCGAGCGGTCGCCCTGGAGTCTTCGCTAGCTGGCTGGTTGGGTGCTGGTGCGCGTTTACGACGCTTTGGCCGACCCGGTTTCAGCTGCCGCCAAGGTGTCGTAAAACTGAAAGAACTGTTCCACATGCGTCACTTGCATGGTGTTGCGGACCCGCTGGGTGACGCCCACCAGCGCCAGGCGATGGCCGTCCTTCTGATGGTTGACATAGGCGCCCACCAGCGCACCGATGCCGGCGGAATCAATGTAGGGAACCTGGGTCAGGTCGAGGATGAGGGTGGGCGAAGTGCTGCCCCGCACCATAGACTGAAACGCAAAGAAATTCGAGAGGAGGACTGGGCCATTCAGGCGCAACACCCGTTCGCCGGCTGGCGTTCCGCTGACGTCTTCGATCTGCAAAGGCTCCTGAGGCATCCGCACATCGTATTACGGGAATGTGAATATTGTGTTAAAGGACGGCAACTGGCTTCTTGATCCAGCGTTAAATCGCCCCGCGCTAAGGTTCGACCGTGGCCTCATCGACCAGCATGTTAGGGATGTCGTCCTTGACCGTGTAGACCAGATGGCAATGCGTGCACTTCAAACTCTCGGGGTTCTGCCGGTACTCGAGCGCCTGCTTGCAGGCCGGACAGACCAGAATTTCGAGCAGTTCCTTGGGAAGCATGACCTGAGAATTGTACGACAACCGCACTCCGCCTACTCGGCAGTGTAAGATTTTAGAGCGGAAGCCAGTAGGCGAGCACCGGAATCCCAAACCCATGCCAGCTACCATCCTCGACGGAACTAGGATCGCGCAAGAAATCCGCAGAGAAGTCGCGGCGGAAGTGAAAACTATGGCAGCCGCGGGAGTGCGTCCCGGGCTGGCGGTCGTGCTCGTCGGACACAACCCGGCGTCCGAGATTTACGTGCGCGGCAAGGTCAAAGCCTGTGAGGAAGTTGGTCTCTACAGCGAGCAGCTGACGCCGCCTGAATCGGCCACCACGGCGGAACTGCTGGCCGTGATCGAAGATCTCAACCGCCGCGACGATATTGACGGGATCCTGGTGCAGTTGCCGCTCCCCGCGCAGGTCGATGCGAAGAAGGTTCTGATGGCCGTCGATCCGGCCAAGGATGTCGACGGATTCCATCCCGTCAACGTTGGTTTTCTTTCGACACAGCGTCCGGGCCTGGTGCCGTGCACGCCCGCGGGAGTGATCGAGATTCTGAAGCGCAGCAACATCCCGATTGCCGGCCGCGAAGCCGTGGTCGTGGGACGCAGCGACATTGTAGGCAAGCCCGCCGCCATGCTGTTGCTCAACGCCAACGCCACGGTGACCGTATGCCATTCGAAAACGCATGACCTGCCCGGAGTGTGTCGGCGGGCCGACATTGTGGTGGCCGCGATTGGACGCGCTGGCATGATCACGCGGGATTTCGTGAAACCTGGCGCGACCGTGATCGACGTGGGCATGAACACGGTCACTGATCCCGCTGAGTTCCAGCGCTTCTTCTCTGGTAATAGCAAAAGGGAAGAGAACTTCCGCAAGAAAGGGTCGACGCTGATCGGCGACGTGCATCCCGAAGTCGCCGAAGTCGCCGGAGCGCTCACGCCTGTGCCCGGCGGAGTGGGCCCGCTGACCATCGCCATGCTGATGTTCAACACCGTGAAGGCCGCGAAGATGCGCCGGGGAAGCCGCGTACCGGAGCTGTCGCGTGCGTAGGCTCTTCTTGGGATTCTCATGCTGAAAGTCGGCCTCACCGGCGGGATTGCCGCCGGCAAGTCGGTGGTGGGAGAGATGTTTGTCGCGCTGGGCGCGCATCTGGTGCAGGCCGACCGCATAGCGCACTCGCTCATGCAGCCGGGCGAGGCTGTCTACAACGAAGTGGTCCGTCATTTCGGTCGTGAGATTCTCAATCCCGACGGCGGCGTCAACCGCGCCAAGCTGGCCGAGGTCGCATTCGGCCCGGCCTCCGACGCCGACGGCAAACGCTCGTCGCGCATCGAGGAACTCAACCGCATCGTGCATCCCGTGGTCATTCGCAGCCAGGATGAGTGGATGCACGCCATCAGCCAGCAGGACCCGCAGGGAGTGGCCATCGTCGAGGCAGCGCTGCTGCTCGAGGCCGGAGTGGCAAACCACTTCGACCGCCTGATCGTTGTGACTTGCGGCGCTGAGCAGCGCGTCGCCCGTTTTGCCGCCCGCCAGAAGATCGCCGTTGAGGCTGCGCGCAAAGAAGTCGTGCGCCGCATGGCCGCGCAACTTCCCGACGAAGAGAAAATCAAAGCCGCCGACCATGTGATCGACAACTCCGGCTCACTCGACCAAACGCGTGAGCAGGCGCATCAAGTGTGGGAGAAGCTGCGGGCAGAAGCGAAAAGTACCCTGCGGCCAAACTAGTTTGTCATCCTGAGCAAAGCGAAGGATCTGTGCAATTCGCCGGCGGTGCATCGCTGCCAGCGAGGCGACATAGGTCCTTCGATTCGCTCAGGATGACAGGGCTACACGTGCGCTAGAATTTCGCCATGAAGCCCAAGACGCTCTATCTCGCGCTCTGTCTGGCCGGAGTTCTGCTTCCGTACTGGCAGTTTCTTCCGTGGGTGCTGCAGCATGGACTGAACCTTTCCCTATTTGCGCGCGAACTTTTCGCTAACCGCATCGGCGCGTTCTTCGGCATGGACGTCATCGTCTCAGCCATAGCGCTGCTCGCCTTCACCCGAATCGAGACTACCCGTCTGGGCATTCGAAAGCGCTGGCTCGTGCTGGTCGCCGTACTCACGGTCGGAGTCTCGCTCGGCCTCCCGTTGTTTCTTTACTTGCGGGAACTGGAACTGGAACGCAAACCGCGCGTCGCATAGAAGATAAAGGTTATGTGGGGACAGCCGCCCTCGGCTGTCCGTCGAGCGCCAGTTCGACTGGTTTTAACGGCGCTAATCAGCCAGCCGGACGAGCAGCGGACAGAATCTGAACGATAGCCGAGCGCCGCTGTCCGCACATAACATTCTGCCCGGCAGCGTGCCGAAGCGCGAACCATTGTTTAAAATCAATTCAGGGACCTTTCCACTCCCCGATATCGTACTTGCCTAGGGATGGTTTGAATGGTGTTTGAATTATGAAAGTCATACGGCCCTTAATCTTAGCGCTGGCCATTGCCGGCGGATTTTTCTACTTCACGACCTGGCGCTCGAACTCGCAGGTGGGCGGATTGCATCCCTCGACCTGGCTGAGCCATCCGGCGCAAGTGGAGATCACCGAGGCGGCGCCCGGCGAATCGCTCGACGGCGAAGAGCAGAACAATATTTCCGTCTACAAAAAGAATATTCCGTCGGTGGTGAACGTCACCTCGCGCGCCATGACGTTTGATTTCTTCTACGGCCTGGTGCCGCAGGAAGGGCAAGGCTCGGGGTTCGTGATCGATAAAGAAGGACACATCCTGACCAACTATCATGTCATCGCAGAGGCGCGGCAGGTGGAAGTCACGCTGCACAATCGCAAGAAATATAAGGCGACGGTGGTGGGCACCGATCCGCCGCATGATCTGGCCGTGATCCAGATCAAGGCCACCGATCTAACTCCGGCGGTGCTGGGCGATTCGCACAATCTGCAAGTTGGGCAGAAGGTGTACGCCATTGGCAATCCGTTCGGCCTCGCGGGCACCATGACCCGCGGAATCGTGAGTTCGATCCGCCCAGTACGAGAGCCCAACGGAGCGACAATCGACGAAGCCATTCAGACCGACGCGGCGATCAATCCCGGCAACTCCGGCGGCCCGTTGATGAACTGGCATGGCGAGGTCATCGGCATCAACACGATGATTCTTTCGAACGCCAACCAGAGCGCTGGCATTGGCTTTGCCATCCCCATCAACACCGCGAAGGCGGTGCTGAACGACCTGATGACGCTGGGCCGGGTGCGGCGTCCGGCGCTGGGCGTGCGCACCATTCCCATCAGCCCTGAGCTAGCGGACGAAATCGGCCTGCCCGCAGACTACGGGTTGCTGATCATCCAGGTCACTCCCGGCGGCTCGGCTGATCAAGCGGGCCTGCACGCCGGTACGGAACGGGCCTACCTCGGAAACACCGCCATTATGCTGGGTGGCGATTTGATCGTAGCCATCGACGATCAAAAAGTGCAGGATGAAGACGACCTCTCGCAGATGATGAACAACCACCGCGCCGGTGACACGGTAAAGATCACGATCTTCCGCAACAAGAAGAAGATGGACGTGAGCGTGGCGCTGGGCGAAGCGCGGCAGCAGGTGTGACGAGCACGATCAAAAGCCAGTTCCTTCTCGGGCATCTGTTCGCTGCGCTAGAAGCGCTGCGCCACCCAAGACCGCTCGGGTCTCCGCGCAGAGGCGTTGCGATCGCGAATCATCTAGTTGCATAGTGGAAGTGATGTCTCCGGAAAACTTAACACTGCAAGGCAAACAATTTCGCCTGGAACCGCTTGAGCACCACCACGTCGAGGGCCTGGTAGCCGCAGCCGCCGACGACGCCGAACTGTACCGGTGGAGCCCCGTCCCCCGCGGCAAGGCGGACGCCGCGACCTACATCGACACCGCCCTAGCATGGAGAGACGCAGGCAGCGCGGTTCCCTTCGCGATCGTGCGGGCCAGCGACAGCACCGTCCTCGGCTCCACGCGATTCTGGAACATCGAGCGATGGTCCTGGCCGCAGGGCCATCCCTCCCACGGACGCGGCGTTCCCGACGCTTGCGAGATCGGCTACACCTGGCTGACTCGCTCGGCGATTCGGACCGCAGCCAACACAGAAGCCAAGCTGCTCATGCTCGCGCATGCCTTCGAAGTGTGGCGGGTGCTGCGCGTATGCTTTCACACGGATGCCCGGAACCAGCGCTCGCGCGCTGCGCTCGAACGCATTGGCGGCCAGTTTGAAGGGATTCTCCGTGCCCACCGCATAGCGGCGGACTACATCCCCCGCGATTCGGTGCGCTATTCGATCGTGGCGGCAGAGTGGCCGACGGTGAAAAAACGGCTGCTGCAGTTCATGGAAGCGCGTTGAATGCGGCGCGGCCGCCCGCGCCACATAGACTATGCAATGGTCTTGGGTTCACTCCCGTAGTCGGCTGCCCATTGATCGTGAGTCTGCTGCGTGGCGGGCCACTGAAAGCAGAGCCCGTAGCCGTCGGGATCTTTGAACCACAGCTGCTTCATGCCGTAGGGCGCAACCTTCAGCGCTTTCAAATTGAAGCCATGTGCGCAAAGGTGCTGGTATGCCGCGTCAAGATCTTTGCAGCCGAAGAACAGGCAGGTATCTTCATGGGCAGCGACGCGCGCGGGATCCGGTGCGGCCGGCCGCTGGTCGGCTTCATACGCGTTATTGAGCATCAGTTCAGCGCTGTTCAATTTGAGCCAGGCCCAATTGCAGTTGTCCCCCGGCTCAGAAGTGGCGTGAACCGCAAACCCCAGCACGTCGCGGTAGAAACGGATTGCGACCGGCATGTCGAAGACCTGAATCAACGGACAAATGCCGTGAATGTCCATGGCCGTCAACCTCCTTAGCTTGGGCCGAAAATATATCAGAACCCGCGAATCCCTGACGATGGATGCGCTTTGGAGGGGAGAGGCATTATCGTTCGATTCGTAAGAAAATATTCCGGGGAACTGCGATGAATGTGGATGAGATTCGCGAATACTGTCTGGCCTTTCCTGGCGCCACCGAGAATCTGCAGTGGGCAGACGACCTCTGCTTCAAGATTCGCGGGAAGATCTTTGTCACGCTGGCCCTCACCGCAGTCCCCCAGAAGCTGTGCTTCAAATGCACTCCGCAGACATTCGCCGAGCTCGTGGAGCGGGAAAACATTCGTCCAGCGCCGTATGTCGGACGCTACAAATGGGCGATCCTGGACAGGCTGGACGCGCTGTCCGATGACGAGTTGCGGGAATTCATCCAGGAGTCCTACGAGATGGTGGCGGCGAAGGCACCGAAAATGAAACCGCAACCGCCGAAGCGGAAGAAAAAACGCACTCCCGCGGGAAAGCCCAAAACTCGCGCCAGCAAACACTAAAGGCCGTGATTCCTGCGAACTGGATTCTGCCGGGTTCACGAGCCGGTCCGAGCCTTGATCCTTGAAGATTAACCGTGGCATTTCGGTCCGCTCAGATTTGACTCTGCTCCCAGAGGTCGGCTAGCCTCAAGAGTCAATTGCAAATCCGAGCCGTTCAACCGAATGCGATCTCCGCATAAATTATTGATTTTGTTGCCGATGGCGCTGCCGATGGTGGCCGCTGCGCCTTTCGCCGCGGCCTCGAATTATCCCGTGCGCGCGCAGCATGCCATGGTGGTGAGCGTGCACGAACTGGCGTCCCAGGTTGGCGTGGAGATCATGCAGGCCGGCGGCAATGCCGTCGATGCCGCGGTCGCCACCGGATTCGCTCTGGCCGTGGTACACCCTCCGGCCGGGAATATCGGTGGCGGCGGTTTCATGCTCATCCGCATGGCTGATGGCAAGACGCACTTTCTCGACTACCGCGAAAAGGCTCCCGCGGCGGCGACGCGTGACATGTTTCTGGACGCGCAGGGCAACGTGATTGAGGGCGCCACCGAGATTGGCTACAAGTCGATCGGCGTTCCTGGGTCGGTGGCCGGCCTGGTTTACGCGGAGCAGAAATACGGTAAGTTGACGCTAAAGCAGGTGATGGCTCCAGCCATCCGGCTGGCGCGTGAGGGTTACGCTCTGAGTTGGGGGGAAGCCGCGGATCTGCATGACCGGCACCTGGCCGAATTCCCCGAATCGCGCCGCGTGTTTCAGCGCAACGGCGACTACTACAAGCCAGGAGAGATTTTCCGCCAGCCCGACCTGGCGCGGACCCTGGAGCGGATTGCCGAGAAGCCCGACGATTTCTACCACGGTTCGCTCGCGCGGGAACTGGCCGCGGCCATGCAGAAAGAAGGCGGCCTGATGACCGCCGACGATCTGGCGCACTACGAAGTGAAAGAGCGCGAGCCGGTGCGCGGCACCTACCGCGGATACGAGGTCATGAGCGCGCCGCCGCCCTCGTCAGGTGGAACCGTGTTGATTGAGTCCCTTAACATTCTGGAGGGCTACGATCTCGGCAAGATGGGCGACCGCTCGGCCCAGTCGATGCACTACACTGCGGAGGCCTTCCGGCGGGCATTCTTCGATCGCGCCGAGTTCATGGGAGATCCAGACTTCGCCAAGATCCCCGTGGCCCAGCTCATTGATAAAAGATACGCGAAAGCCTGGGAGGAGACGATCGACCCGGCGCACGCCACCCCAAGCAAAGACTTGAAGCGTCCGGCGGCGTTCAGCGAGTTGGAACAATATGCGGCCTCGCACCCGCCGGCAGCGCCGCCGCATGAGTCCAACCACACCACGCACTACTCGGTCATGGACGCGGACGGCAATGCCGTTGCCGTGACCACCACCATCAACGACTGGTTCGGGTCGCGGGTCACGGCCGATGGCCTGGGCTTCCTCCTGAACGACGAGATGGATGATTTTTCGTCGAAGCCGGGCGTGCCGAATTCCGACGGTTTGATTCAAGGCGAGATGAATGCGATTGGGCCAGGGAAGCGCCCGTTGTCTTCGATGACGCCGACCATTGTGGTGCACGACGGCAAGACCGTCATGGTGCTGGGTTCGCCGGGCAGTTCCAAGATCATCACCACCGTGGCTAATGTTCTAATAGGTGTGGTGGACTACGGCATGAACATTCAGGAAGCGGTGAACGCTCCCCGCTTTCACAATCAATGGATGCCCGACGTGCTCAACGTGGAACAATGGTTTTCGCCCGACACCCTGAGCCTGCTGCGCCACATGGGATACAACATTGAGGTCGGACTCCACTACGGGACGAATGTGGCGCCCTACTGGAGCGATGCGGAGTGCCTTGCCGTTGACGCCAAAACCGGCGCGCGTCTGGGCGCGAGCGATGGCCGGAACAGCGGGAAGGCAGTGGGATACTAGAAGGGCAATTGTTGATTGCTGATTTTTGATTGTTGATTGAAAATCAAAGGCAGATGAGTTTTTGGTTTTAAATCAACAATCAGCAATCATCAATCAACAATTCCTTAAGGGACGCGCATGCTGAAAGCGGTTTCGACTTATCTGTTCGTGAAAGAGCGGCTGCATCCGGGCATCCTGGATGGGCTGACTCGCAGCGGGGTGCAGGCGGTCGAGATTTTTGCCGCGCGTCAGCATCTCGATTACGCCAACCGCAAGCAACACGTCAAGGAAATCGCGGAATGGTTTCACGGCAGCGGGGTTCCGCTCAATTCGGTCCACTCGCCTTTGTACGCCGACTATGAGTGGGGCCGGGCCGGGGCGCCTCCGTTGAACATTGCCTCCACCGACCGCGCCGCGCGCGTCGATGCCATGGACGAGATCAAGCGCTCTCTCGAGATTGCCGAGCAGATCCCGTTCCGTTTTCTGGTGCAGCATCTGGGCGCGCCCAATGAAGATTTCAGCGAGAAGAAGTTCGAGGCTGCAATGACCTCCATCGAGCATCTGCGGGCATTTGCCAAGCCGCTAGGCGTGCGTATCCTGCTGGAAAACATTCCTAACGAACTCTCGACGCCCGACCGCCTGGTGGAGATGATCCGGGGCGCGCACTTCGACGACGTGGGCGTGTGTTTCGACTTCGGGCACGCGCACATGATGAGTTCCGTGCGCGAGGGATTTGAAATTTTGCGGACTCACATTTGCTCCACCCACGTTCACGACAACGACAAGATGAAAGATTCGCACCTGTGGCCGGGGCAGGGAACCATCGACTGGAAGGAAGCCATGGAACTCCTGCGTTCGGCGCCGCAGACTCCGCCCCTGCTGCTGGAACTCGGCGAAGACGAGAAAGTGAATCCGCTGGAGAAGCTGGGCGAGGCGTTCGAGAAACTGGAGGGGATTGAGTAATTTAGTAATTGGGTAATTTGAAAACCGGTGGGCCGGCGAATGTGTTTTCCATTACACAATTACTAAATTCCCCAATTGCTCAATCAGAATTATGTCTTCACCCGTAACAACGATTGCAGAAATCGGCAAGCATGAAGGCCAGTCAGTCACGATCCGCGGCTGGCTCTATAATCTGCGCGAAAGCGGGAAGCTGCTGTTCCCGCAATTTCGCGACGGCTCCGGCATCATTCAAGGGGTCGTACCCAAGAACGCGGTCCCGCCGGAAGTGTTCGACGCGATCAAGACGTTGACTCAGGAGTCGAGCGTGATCGTCGAAGGCAAAGTCCGCGCCGACAAGCGCGCCCACGGCGGCTACGAACTCGATGTGGCCGACGTGCATGTCGTACAGCGCGTGCCCGAGTCTACGCCCTACCCGATCACTCCCAAGGAGCACGGCACCGATTTCCTCATGGAGCACCGCCATCTCTGGGTGCGCTCGCAGCGCCAGGCGGCGATTCTGCGGGTGCGCGCCGAGATCATCAAGGCGGCACGCGATTTCTTCGACGAACGCGGCTTCACCCTCACCGACCCGCCCATCATTACTCCGGCGGCCTGCGAGGGCACAAGCACGCTGTTCCCGGTCGACTACTTCGACGAACAGGCGTTCCTCACGCAGTCCGGCCAGCTCTACGTGGAAGCGACGGCAATGGCGCTGGGCAAGGTTTATTCCTTCGGACCGACATTTCGCGCGGAAAAATCAAAGACCCGCCGCCATCTCACCGAATTCTGGATGGTCGAACCAGAGGTCGCTTACGCCGAACTCGACGACGTGATGGAGCTGGCCGAGGGCCTGATCACCTTCATCGTGAAGCGCTGTCTCGAGAAACGCCGCGTCGATCTGCAAACCATCGGCCGCGATATTTCCAAGCTGGAGAAAATCGAAGCCCCGTTCCCGCGCATCAGCTACGACGAAGCCGTGAAAAATCTGCAGGAAGGCCACGCCCAAGGCAAGCTGGAATCCAAATTCGAGTGGGGCGGCGACTTGGGTTCGCCCGACGAGACCTATCTCTCAGCTCAGTTCGAGAAGCCGGTCATGGTGCATCGTTATCCGGCAAAAGTAAAAGCGTTTTATATGGAGCCCGACCCGCAACGTCCCGACCTGGCCTTGTGCGTGGACGTGCTCGCGCCCGAGGGCTACGGCGAAATCATCGGAGGCTCGCAGCGCATGGCGTCCTACGAATTGCTCTTACAGCGCATCCACGAGCACAACTTGCCCGAAGAGGCCTTCAAGTGGTATCTCGACCTGCGCAAGTTCGGAAGCGTCCCCCACGGCGGCTTCGGCATGGGCATCGAACGCGCCGTGGCCTGGATTTGCGGTCTGGAGCACGTGCGCGAGACCATTCCATTTCCCAGAATGCTGTACCGGCTCTATCCGTAATGAAGTCGCACATGAGGTCGATTAAGGAGGGCTTCATGAGGAAGATACTCTCGTTCGCTTTGTTCTTGCTGCTTCCTCTGGTCGCGCGAGCGCAGCGCCCTGAGCATACGCCTGACGAACCCGTCGAGAAGTGGACCGGAAAAACCATCATGCTCATTGGCGCCCATGCTGATGACGACGCACTTTCGCACGGCACCTTGGCCCTGCTTCAGGCCCACGGGAATAAAATCTACATCGTCACGCTTACGACCGGGAATGTGGGAACCCAAGACCCGAACTTGTCCCGAACCCAGTTGGCCCAGATTCGCCGCACCGAGGAATTGGCAGCCCTGGCCGACTTAGGCATTCCGGGTGAGCATTACATCAACCTGGGCTACGACGATGGACTCCTCGAATTTGAAGATCGCAAGGCCGTCGTCGAGAATCTGGTGCGCTGGATTCGGAAACTCCGGCCCGACGTGCTCTTGGCGTGGGATCCTGGCAGGAACTATCAGCGCTGGCATAAGTCCGATCACCGGGCGGCCGCGTACCTGGCAGCGGATGCGGCTCGCGCCGCCATGTGGCGGCTGCTGTTCGAAGGGCAGATCACGCAAGAGGGTCTGAAGGAGTACATGATCCCTGAATATCTCTTCTACAACGACTACGATCACGAAGATGAGAATACCTGGGTCGACATCAGCGACTTCGTCGAAAAGAAAGTAAACGCGTTCTCGAAGTACGTCAGCCAATACGGGCCCGGCTGGAAGAACTACAAGGCCAGTCCCTCAGACGCAGAGATCAAGCAATTGAAGGACGATGCCCGCACCCACGTCCGGATGAAAGATGGGAAACCGGTGGAAGGATTCCGTTACTACAAGGGTCTGCCGGATGCCCTGGGAAAATAGTTACACCTTAAATAGCCAGACTTATGATGATGACTACAGCCTCAACCTCCTCCAACATCACTCCCAAGAAAATCCGCGTCATCGGTGTGCCCCTTGACCTTGGCCAGTCCCGCCGCGGCGTCGACATGGGGCCATCCGCCGTGCGCGTGGCCGGGCTTGAGGCGCGCCTCGAAGCGCTCGGCCACGAAGTAGAAGACGCCGGCAACATCGCCGTCGCCATTCCGGAACAGAAAAAGGAAGGCGACCCTCACGCCAAGTATTTGAAGGAGATCACCGCGACCTGCACCAAACACGCCGAGTTGGTGGTCAAGACGCTGGAGGCGGGCAAAGTGCCGCTCGCTCTGGGCGGAGATCATTCCATGGCCGCCGGAACCGTCTCAGGTGTGGCCGAGTTTTACCGCCGCCAGAACCAGCACGTCGGTTTGATCTGGATCGACGCCCACACCGACATCAACACGCCCGATTCGTCTCCCAGCGGCAACGTGCACGGCATGCCGCTGGCCGCTCTGCTGGGCTTGTGGCCTTCGGAACTGGGCAACATCTTCGACTTCTCGCCCAAAGTGAAGCCGCAGAACTGTGTGCTGGTGGGCGTGCGCGACATCGACGCAGTCGAAAAAGAAAATGTTGTGCGCGCGGGCATCGGCGTGTTCACCATGCGCGACATCGACGAGCGCGGCATGCGCACCGTGATGGAAGAGGCCCTCCGCATGGCCGCGCGCGGCACCGCCGGCTACCACATCTCGCTCGACATGGACTGGGTCGATCCCGAGGATGCCCCCGGCGTGGGCACTCCCGTCCGCGGCGGCGCGACCTACCGTGAGGCGCACCTCGCCATGGAAATCATTGCCGACCACGGCCGCATGCTCAGCTTCGAGATCGTCGAGGTTAACCCCGTGATCGACGAGCACAATCAGACCGCCGATCTGGCGGTGGAACTGGCGCTATCGGCGTTTGGGAAGAAGATTCTGTAAGCGGGAACTCAAGGCTCCCCGCCCGAAAAGGGCGATTTGACTGCGCCTCCTTCCCGGTATATTTCTATAGCGCGCCATGTTCCGGAATATCCTCACCTGTTTTCTGATCACCGCATCCGCCAGCTTTGCGGGCGCCCAGACCGATGCCTGGCTCGAAGTTACCACCCCGCATTTCCGCGTCATCAGCAACTCCACCGAGAAAGACGCTCGCCACGCCGCCCTCCAGTTCGAGCGCATGCGTTCCGTCTTCGCCAGAGTTTTCCCGGATCAGACCATCGACACGGCAGCGCCCATCGTCGTGCTCGCTCTGCGCGACAGGCAGAGCCTGGAGCCGCTGGAGCCCGCGGCCTACCTCGCGAAGGGCCAGCTCAAGCTTCTCGGCCTCTTCATGCGGACACAGGAGAAGAACTACGTTCTGATCGTGCTGAACGCGCCCGGCCAGCATCCCTACGCGCCCATTTATCACGAGTACGCGCACTTCGTGCAGAGTCGCACGGGCGAGTGGATGCCTTTATGGCTCACGGAAGGCTGGGCTGAGTTTTACCAGACCGCCGAAATCCTCGACACGGAAGTGGTCGTCGGCAAGCTCGAAGCGGGTACCTGGCAGTTTCTGCAGCGCAACCCGCTCCTGCCGCTCGCTACGCTGCTCAACGTCGACATGCACTCCCCTTACTACCACGAGGAAGACAAGGGCTCGATGTTCTACGCCGAGTCCTGGGCGCTCACGCACTACATAGAAATGCAGGACGCGCGCGATGGCTCGCACCGGCTGCAGGATTACCTCGACTTGGTGCACAGAAATGTAGATCCGGTCACGGCCGCAGAGCAGGCGTTCGGCGATCTCACCCAACTTCGGGCCGATCTCCAGAAATCCATCGTCAACCCGGACTTCCAGCCCATCCACATTGCGGGATCGACCGATATCGATGTCTCATCATTCGAAGCACAGCCGCTCACGCAGACCCAGGTCGACAGCATTCGTGCCGATGTGATGGCTTACAGCCAGCGTGAAACGGACGCGCGCACGCTGATCGACAGCGTGCTGAAGCAAGACCCCACCAACGTCTCGGCGCGCGAAACCCTGGGATATCTCGCCTTCCGGCATCTCAACTTCGACGACGCTCGTAAATGGTATGAACAGGCTCTCACGCTCGATCCGCAGAACGTGACCGCAAACTATTACTTTTCCCGAGCGGTGCTGAGGAAAGGACTTCCCGACGCCGCCGGGCAGGCGCGGGTGGAAGCCTGCTTGCGAACCGCGCTCAAGGTGAGTCCCTCGTTTGCGCCCGCGTACTACGGGCTCGGACTGCTGTTCACGATGCAAGGCAAGGATTACGACGAAGCCCGCCGGTGGCTGCAGAAGGCGATTGAAATGGATCCCGGCAACGTGGAATACCGTATCGACTATGCGAATCTTTTGGTCCGTATGAAAAACAATAAAGACGCGGTCGATGCTCTCCAACTCGCAGTCAAAATAGCGCACACCCCCGAGCAGTCGGCCGCTGCGGAGAACCTCCTGCAGACGCTGCACCGCCTCGACCTAGAACTCGCTAAGGCGAACCGTCAAGGCCTGGTCACCCCCGTCGATTCACCGCATAGCAACAATGCAACCGCGTCTGGCGAGGTCGAAGCCCGCGGCATCTACACTCCTCAGCCCGACTACACAGAAGAAGCGCGCGAGGCTCGCCGCGAGGGTGTATGCACGTTGTCGCTCATCGTCGGTCTTGATGGCAGGACGAGCAACATCGTCGTTGTCAAGAAATTGGGCCTCGGCCTCGACGAAAAGGCCGTGGAAGCGGTCCGCCAGTGGAAGTTTGAACCCGGCCGCAGATATGGCAGACCGGTCCTGACTCATCTCACGCTCAGCATCCAGTTCAAGCTCGTCGGCGACGACAAGATTGTGGAGCTCTCGGAAAAGGTGAAGACCGGCGACGCGACCGCGGAATTCGAGCTCGCCAACGCTTTCTTCGCGGGCAAAGAAATTCCCAAGGATGACAGCAAGGGCGCGGCTCTGCTGGAACGAGCTGCCCGCGACGGCCTGCCCGAAGCCCAGTTCCAGATGGGAGAGCGCGCCTACGGCAACGGCAGCAATCCCGAAACTTACGTTTCTGCTTACATGTGGTATTCGCTGGCGCAGAGGAACGGCTTCGAGCCAAGTCAAGGCAAGGCAGAAATTGTCGCGGCACAGATGACTCCAGAGCAATTGTCAGACGCCAAGAAGCAAATCGAGAAGTTCGCAGCCCCAGTGCCCAAGTAAGCCTTGCTCGATTGTCGCGGCAAAAAGTTTTCCACAAAGATCGGTACCAACCCTGCGATTGACGCGCGCCTCGCCTCGCGTCCACACTGGATGGTCATGGAAAAGCTTCGGGTCGGCATTTTATTCGGCGGGCGCAGCGGAGAGCATGAGGTTTCCCTGCTTTCGGCCGCGTCGGTACTCAACGCAATCGATAAAGAAAAGTACGAGGTCGTGCCCATCGGCATCACCAAGGATGGGCGCTGGCTGACGGCGGAGCACGCCGAAAATCTCCTGACCGGCAAGCTCGTGCTCGAGCCGCGCAACCTGCGCGCCGGCGATCCGGAAACAACTTCCCCGGCCGCGGTGCTGGCGCGCGGCGAAGCCGTCGCCGTTCCGCCCGAGCCGGTGCACCGACACACCGGGCTCGTTCCCTTTCAAACCGATGCCGGGCTGATGCGGCGCGCCAGCGACCGCGCCATCAACGTCGATGTGATCTTTCCCGTGCTGCACGGCACGTTCGGCGAGGATGGCACCATTCAGGGTTTGCTCGAACTCGCCGACATTCCCTACGTGGGCGCGGGCGTCCTCGGTTCTGCCGCGGGCATGGACAAAGACATCATGAAGTCCCTGTTCATCGCCGCCGGAATCCCGATCGTGAAGCATGTCACCATCCTGCGCGGTGCGTGGGAAAAAGATCCGAAGAAAGTACAGAAGCTGGTCGAGAGCAAACTAACCTACCCGGTCTTCGTGAAGCCGGCAAATCTGGGATCGTCCGTAGGCATCAGCAAGGCGCACAATCGCAAAGAGCTTGGACCCGCAATCGGGGAAGCGGCGAAGTTCGATCGCAAGATCGTGATCGAGCAGGGCGTGGGCGGCAAGAAAGAAAAAGCCCGCGAGATCGAGTGCTCAGTGCTGGGAAACGACGAGCCCATCGCGTCAGTGCCGGGAGAGATTGTTCCCGGCAAGGAGTTCTACGACTACACCGCGAAGTACGTCGACGAAGGCTCGCAACTGATTATCCCGGCAAAGCTCACGAAAGCGGAAACGAAAAAAGTTCAGGACCTGGCCGTGGCCGCATTCCAGGCGGTGGATTGTTCCGGACTGGCCCGCGTGGACTTCCTGATGGACCCGAAAACTGGAAAGATTTTCCTGAACGAGATCAACACCATGCCCGGCTTCACATCGATCAGCATGTACCCCAAGCTGTGGGCGGCGTCAGGGCTGGCATATGCCGATCTGATCGATCGTCTTATTCAACTCGGCATCGAGCGCCACGAGGATAAGAAGAAAAATCAATACAGCCGCTGAGAAAAATCGCGAGGGTTAGCGGACCTGCTCTCCTTCGTGAGCCTTAGTGTCCTTCGTGGTTAACGCCTTTCATTTGGCACACACAAAGCTCGCCGCATCGTTCGTGTCGCCGCTGCCCATGTACTTCGCCGCCTGCGGATACGGGCAGAGAGGCCGCGTCATCGTCGGGTGCTGCCTGTCGTCGCCTGCAAACTTCGAGGCGATGATTGCAGAAGGCGCCGCACCCTTCTCCACCCACTGTTCCAGCGCAGTATGCATGCTGTGCTGCGGATCGTCGGCCGTCACCTGTACGGATTGCCCAAAAGAGTCCGGCCCCGGGCCATCGCCGCAGTGCTGCATTCCCGGCGCCATGTAGAGGCGTACAAACGAATCCGCGTCGTGCTGACCCATCTTCGCCAGAACGCTCTGGTAATAATTAACCGTGTTGAGTGCCGGAATCGCCGGATCGTTCCACCCGTGATACAGAATCAGCTTTCCTCCGCGCGCCTGAAACGGTTTCAGGTCCGCGTCCGTCGCGTTAAGCGCGCTCGCAGTTTTCTCCTCGGCCAACTTCAGAGCAGCTTCGAGCGCGAAGGTCTTGTAATCCCAATCGGATTTCTCATACACCATATTCGAGAAGTATCCGATTCCGAAGAATGCCATCAGGCTCTTGGCCGGAGCCGCCCCGGTGATCCAGGTTCCCCAGCCGCCCTCTCCGTCTTCCGCGCCCGGCAAAAAGCCGGGGAAAACTTCACGCCCGTGCCCGTCATGCGGACCCGCATAAATCGCTTTCAGCGCGGCGGCCTGCGGCGCGGTCAGACACTTGTCGGTGTCTTCGACCGCCTTGCACTGGATCGACGCAGGATCGAAGTGGCATTGCCGCGGATCGTTCACGATTCCGTCGCGCACGCCGTCGAGCCCATCGCAGGCCGCGTTGACCGCCGCAGCGATCGTGGAAATTTTCGCCGGAGGAATAAAACTAGCCGGATCGATCGTCAGCGCCTGCGTGTCCGTTGCCGCCGTCGAGAGAAGCGCCGTCCAGTAGTTCGCCGGAGCCCCCGCCAGAATCCCGTCATAATCCGCGGGATAACGCTGCGCCTCCATCAGCGCCTCGCGCCCGCCATCGGAGCATCCCGCAAAGTACGAGTGCTGCGGCGCCTTCCCATAGAACGCGTGCGCCGCTTCCTTGGCGACGCGCGTCATCTCATGAATTCCGCGATGCCCGAAGTCGACCACTTTCTCCGGATGCCCCAACGCCCAACTCGCATCAATGGGCGATCCCGCGTGGCCCGTGTCTGTGGCCGTCGTCGCGTATCCCTTGCTCATGGCCGTGCCGAGTCTCGGATAGTCGATTTGTCCTGCGAATCCGCCATTGGCAAGCCCCTGCAGCTTGCCATTCCATCCTGCAATCGGCAGCCACACTTCAATCTTGATGTCAGAGTCCGTGGTCGGCTTGGCCTCCGCCACCACCCGGCAGAATGCAGGCAGTCTCTTATACAGCGCGGACACGTCAGCCCCGCTGAAAGGCGCGGGCGGACCGGCAAACGTCCCCGTCGCGACGGTCTGCACGAGCGTAATGGTCGCGCCGGGAATTTTCGCCCCGGCCAGTTTTCCGCACGAATCATCCCCGAATGCGATGACACTGAAAACGGGGAGGAACAATGCCAACCATAAATATGTTCTTGTCATGATGCTCCTGAACTCCGCGTCCTCTGTGCTCAAGGATTCGCCTTTCCCATAAAAGCCGCCTGATCCGCCTTCATCTTCTTCAATCCTTCCACCGGCAAGTACACCATGTGTCCCGACTCGTAGGTCGCAAACGAAATGTTGTCGCGATACTTCGGCGGCAAATTGAGATGATCCACCGTATAATTCGCCGCGAAATACGGGGTCGCCAGATCGTAATACCCCTCCATCACCAGAATCTTCAGATAGGGATTCTTCACGATCGCCTGCCGCATCGCCGAAGCCGTGTCCGGGAATCCCTGGCTCGCCGATCCCCAATCCCAGTTGTCGTTGGGCCCGCGCGGCGCGCGAACGTTATAAGGCATGTCCACTTTGTATCCCAACTCCGTGCGCAGGTAGTTGTTGAACGCCGACGTAAACGGAGGCCCCGTCGCCGCACCCGTCGGATCGTAAAACGGAGTATCGAGCAGCCCATTCGGATCGGGACCTGTATAGCGCGCGTCCAGCCGTCCCACGCGCAGTTTCTGATCGATCAGCAAATAGTGCGTGAACTTCGACACATTAATCCGCAGATTGGCTTCGTCGATCACTTCTTTTGTCAGCCCCGTAAATCGCGCCAGCTGGTCGATCACCTTCTGCCGTTCCTGCGGCGTAAGCGCATCTCCCTTGTCCAGCGCCCGCGCATACTCCGTCGATGCCCAGAGTTCCGATTCCTGCCGCGCGCGATTCATATCCTGCGCCAGGTCCGGGGCCAGCCTGTGTTGATAGCCTGCGATCATGGTGAACGTCGGAATCAGAAAAATATAAGGTTGGTCGTTCGTAAAATTGTCTTCGAGCGTTTCGAAATTCAGCACTGTCGAAAGCAAAGTGATGCCATTGAACGAAATCCCTCGGTCGGCGAGATACCCGGCGATGCCGGCGGATCGCGTCGTGCCATAGCTTTCTCCAAACAGGAACAGCGGCGACGACCAGCGCTCTTTGCGCGTAATGTAAAGCCGTATGAATTCGCTGAACGCTTCAATGTCGCCCTTCACGCCCCAGAATTTCTTGAACAGCTCGGAGTCCGCAGCGCGGCTGAAACCCGTGCCAATCGCGTCAATCAGCACCAGGTCGCTCTTGTCGAGCAGCGTAGAAGCGTTGTCCTCCATGCGATATGGCGCCGGCGGCATAAACCCATCCGGCTGCATCACCACCTTGCGCGGACCGAGCGCTCCCATATGCAGCCAGATCGAAGACGACCCCGGCCCGCCGTTAAACGCAAACGTGAGCGGCCGCCGCGCGGCGTCCTGCCCGTCGAGGGTGTACGCGACGTAGAACATTTCCGCTTCAATCCTGCCGTCGCCGCGCTTGATGGGCAGCCGTCCGGCCGTAGCGGTGTACTTCACCGCCTTCCCGTCGACGGTGATCTGATGATGCGTCACCACCGGCGCCGCCTCGGTCATGTCGTAATGCTCTTCCTTATCCTTCTCCTTGTCCCGGTCGCCCGCACCTTCCCGAGCCGCCGGCTTTGGCTCAGCCTCGGGCACGGCGCTCTCGGCCGGCTTTTCAGCAGCCGGAGCCGCCGCAGTCTTCTTCGGTCCGGCAGTCTTAGGAGTGTCCGCCTGCTGGGCAAAGGAGTAGCCACAGATTGCACCGCTAATCAGTACGACGACGAACAACCGGGAGAGTTTCTTCATTATTCAGTCCCTCGAAGAGAGCCCAGATTTCTGAACCGAGCGAGCGGGAGAAATTGTACACCTCGCTGGTCGCGGAGATTGCGCGTGTGGACAGCCACTCGATCCCAGCCCCGGAGGGGCGACATAAGATAGCCCAGGACGCAAGTCCTGGGTCAGTCAGGCAAAGAGGGAACCAAGTCCCGGAGGGACGGCAGAAAGGCCGCCTGATACATCAACCGTTGTGCCCATGCTTCGAACATCGCGAAGCGTGGGGCAGCGCAGCTCGTGGTGGCGCAAACGTGGGCCAGCCCCCTGATCTGAGCTCTACTCTCCAGTCCCCTTTAGCGAAACAGTTTGCGGACTGTTGTTCGCGCCGTCGTTCACGTTCAGCGTTGCAGTGCGTGTGCCAGTCGCTGCAGGCTTGAAGACCACGCTAATGGTGCAGGCCGATTTCGCCGCCAGGCTCGCACCGCAGGTAGTGGTCGAGACAGTGAAGTCGCCTGGGTCAGCACCTGTGAATGAAGAGCCAGTGATGCTAAGTGCGGTTAGCAGATTATTCCTAAGCGTGATTGTGTGGACGCCGCTCATCGTACCAACTTTCTGCGGGGCGAAGGTTATGGAGGTCGGAGAAACAGTAGTTTGGGCGATGCCCGTACCCGAAAGCGTCGAAGTGAGCGTGCCGGAAAAACCTGACGACCCGCCGGTCACGGATAGAGTCGCCGACTCCGCTCCCAGAAGACTCGGCGTAAACTTCACAGTGATGGTGCATGCAGATTTTGCCGTCAGCGAACTGCCGCAGGTGTCGGTCTGCGAAAAGTCGTTCTCGTTCGCTCCGGTGAAGCTGATATTGGAAATGCTGAGCGCGAAGGGCTGATTGTTCCGCAAGGTGAAGTTCTTGGCCACGCTCGACGTGCCCTGTGGAACGCTGCCAAAGTTTGACGACGCAGGTGTGAGCGTCACGTCCGGAATCCCTGTGCCTCCCAAAGCCACTATCTGCGGGCTGTTTGCGGCGTTATCGCTCACTTGAAGCGTCGCGTTCTCGGCAGCCAAGAGAGTTGGAGTAAATGTGACGCTGATGGTGCATTTCGAACCCATATTCAGCGTTCCAGCGCAATTATTGGTCTCGGTGAAGTCTTTTGCGTTTGCGCCCGTCATCGCGATGCTGATGTTCATGAGCGCTGTTGTTCCACTGCTGGTCAGCGTGACTTTTTTCACGACGCTGGTCGTATTGATGGCCTGACCGCCGAAGGCTAACGACGCAGGTGAAAAGCTTGCGGCCGGGTTGGCGCCAGTTCCAGTCAGCGAGACTGTCTGTACACTGCCCGCCACGCCGCCAGTGTTGTCGGTGATCGTCAGGGTTCCAGTCCGGGTTCCGGTCTGCGTCGGGGAAAAACTTACGTCGATCTTGCAGCTCGATCCGATGGCTACGGAGCTTCCGCAATTATTCGTCTGAGCGAAATCTCCTGAAGAAACGATGCTGGAAACAGCCAGTGCTTCCTGACCTGTGTTGCTCAAGGTCACAGGCTGCGAGGAACTGGTTGTGCCTTCATCCTGACTTGCAAAACTGAGGCTGGATGGCGAAACGCGGGCAATAGGCAATGCTACCAGAACGAAAAAGATGCCGGCGCCGTTAGCCCCGCCACCCGCTGTCCCATAGAAGTTGAAATCCGCTCCCTGCACCAGTCCCGTCCCCCCGAGCCCCGTGCCATCGGCGCAATTGGGAGGAGTTCCCTCGCTGCAAAAAGCATGCAGAGTGGTCAGGGTCCCCGTCGAGGTGATTTTAAAGACGGTTCCGCAGCCAAAATAGCCTGGAGAGCATTCACTTTCAGTGCCGTCACCGAAGACAGTCATTCCGTAGAAGTCTCCATCGCTACCCTGAATGACTCCAGAGGTGGGACCTCGTCCATCGGCGCAGTCGTTTAGCGAGCAAAAGACGTGCAGCACGTTAAGTGCAGGGGGGGTGGAGTTGGGATTGAATTGAAAGACCGCGCCTCCTATACCCCCTGTGTTCCCATAGAGATAGGTGGTCCCGTAGAGGTTGCCGTCGCTGCCTTGGATTACCCCCAACGGTTCTGCCCCATCCCCAGCCGGACAGGTTGACCCAGACGTGCAAAAATAGAACAGGGTGGTCAGAACACCGTTGCTGGGAGTGATTTCGAACAGTGAGCCGTCAACACCTTGGACCCCAAAACCGCCCCCCATTGCGCCGTAGAAGCTACCGTCGAGGCCTTGAATCAGGGCTGAGGGTCCCCCCCGCAGCCGCTCGACTGACATGTGTTATAAATCACCGTTCCGCAATAGCCGTTGCCGGAGTTCGAGCCAGCGGGACAGCCGCCTTCGGGCTCCGGGCTCAGCTTGAAGATAGTGCCTTCATCACCCCCGCCAGCGCCGCCTCTTGTCGTGGTTCCGTAGAGATTTCCCTCGCTGTCCTGAATCAAGCCTTCCACCGGGTTCGAGCCATCGCTGCAGAAGGAGTTGCCACCGATTACTACGATCTGTGAACAAAAAGTGTACAAAGTAGTCAGTTGGCCGCTTGGCGTTAGCTTGAAGACCGTGCCGCAGGTATAGACTCCCCCGCCCAACCCGCCGTTACCGCAAGTATCGGATGTTCCCGCTATGCCCCCGCCGGTGGTTGTGCCATAGAAATTACCGTCGCTTCCTTGCAGCACCCCTGCAAGGGGCTGCGCGCCATCCGCGCAGAGGGCGCCCGCTTTGCAGAAGCTGTAGAGAGTGGTCAGTGAGCCGGTCGGGGTGACTTTGAAAACTATGCCCTGGCCGTACGCTCCGCCTCCAGAGGTGGTTCCGTAGAAATTGCCGTCGCTGCCCTGTATCAAGTACCCTGAGGGCCCCGAGCCATCGGTGCAGTTGGTTTGGGCACAGAAGTTGTAAAGCGGCGTTAACTGCTGCCCCTGGGCAGCCGAACCGGCCAGGCTCACAAACCCCACCAAAAGCAGGGCGAAGGTGAATGCGGCGGAGATTCTCATCAGCGTACCTTTCATTCGCAGTTTTCGCGGGGCCAGCGCCCCCAGTTAGAAATATTGGGACAGCGTTTATGCTTCAGCTTCTGCCGACAGTCAATTTCCCGGCGATTAACTTGTCATAAATTTTTTCTTAACTGACCGAACACGCCTGTTCGCAATGACTTAGAGTCCGCTACCTTTGCGCTTCTGAGTCCGGATTGGCAAGGCTTGCAATGTCCGTTCTGCTGGGCGAAAATTATCATCCCTCCCCTGGTGTTCTGCTTCGCTGCTTATGAGAGACAGGATTTACAGGTTTGGCGAGTTCGAATTGAACGTAGCGGAGGGCGAACTGCGCACACGAAGTTCAGTGGTTCGCCTGCAGCAGAAACCGCTGTTGCTGCTGATTTCATTGCTGGAGAGTCCGCAGCGGGTGGTCAGCCGCGATCAACTGCGCCAAACCTTGTGGGGTAGCTCGACATTCGTCGATCACGAACAGGGCATCAATGTCGCCATCAAGAAGGTGAGAGATGCTCTGGGCGATTCGGTGGAGAATCCGAGGCTCGTCGAAACGCTGGCCAAAAAGGGCTACCGGTTTCTTCTTCCCGTGGAAGTCGTGGGCGCGGAACCCGCGCCAGGCACCCCTTCTGGAGTTCATAATGACCTGGCCCTTGCGGACGCAAACACGCCCGACAAACGCGAGCCCCATTTTCGCTGGGGCTGGATATTGGCGGGGGTTTTTGCGGGGGTTCTCGCAACTGTGGGAATCTGGCTTTTTCGGGTCGAAGCCAAAAGTCATAATGCGACAAAGATGAATTCCTTGGCGGTGCTGCCCCTGCAAGATCTGTCGCCCGATCCAGGTCAGGATTACTTAGCGGATGGCATCACCGAAGAACTCATCACGAGCCTGGCGCAGGCGCTTCCGCTGCGAGTGATTTCGCGCACCTCAGTGATGCGCTACAAAAAGACGAACGAACCGATTACACAGATTGCGCGGGAACTCGGAGTGGATGCGATCGTGGAAGGTGCGGTGGTTCGAAGGCAGAACCGCGTGAAGGTGACAGTTCAATTGATCGACGCGACGAAAGACCGCCATCTTTGGGCGCAGAGCTACGATCGAAACCTGGGAGACTTCCTTGAAATGGAAGCGCAGCTCTCGCATGAGATTGCCAGGCAGATCGGCAATAACTTAAGTTTGCGTCCACAAATAAGTGCGAACTACCGAGCAGTTTCGCCGGAGGTTTACGAGCTCTACGTGAAAGGCCGCTACTTCTGGAACAAACGCACGGTTCAAGGAATGAAGAAAGCGGCGGAATATTTTCAACTGGCCATCGATCAAGATCCAAATTATGCGCAGGCGTATGTCGGATTGGCTGACTGCTATCTGTTTAGCGAACCCCCGACGCTCCCTCCGGAGTCTTTGGCGGTTAAAACGAAGCAGTTGGCGAAGAGGGCTCTGGAACTCGACGAGAGTCTTGGCGAAGCTCATGCGACGCTGGGACTTATTTCGCAAAATTTCGACCGGGACTGGGGCGGAGCCGAGAGTGAATTCAGGCGAGCCATCGAACTCAATCCGAACGACGCGACGGCTCACCAGTGGTATGGCGAGCATTTGGCACTGCGCGGCAGGTTTGACGAAGGTCTCGAGGAAATGAAAATAGCGAGAGATCTTGATCCTCTCTCGCTGGTCATCATTAAGGACATGGGAGAAGTCTATTACGCCGCACGCAAATACGATCAAGCGATCGGATTCTATCGCAAAGCTCTGGATATGGATTCGCACTTCATCTTGGCCCGCAGATATCTGGCAATGGCTTACTTGCAAAAACGGGAATTCTCATCTGCTATTGCAGAACTTGAAACCGTAACTCAAGAGGAGGAAAACCCCGACACCATGGCCGAACTCGCCTACGCCTATGCGCTTTCTGGGAGAAGAGAGGAAGCCAAGAAAGTATTGCATGGTTTGAAGGGAATATCGGAGCGAAGATCGATGCAAGCTTTCGATTACGCGCTCATCTATACAGGATTGGGGAACAAAGACCAGGCATTTGAGTGGCTGGAAAGAGCTTGCCGCGAGCACGCGGGGCCGTTGGCGGGACTCGGAGTGGATCCGCGCTGGGACAGTCTACGTACTGATCACAGATTTGCCGATCTCATGGGACGAGTGCAATAGCGGAACGCTTTGTGAGAAGTGACGTGATACACCCGTCTAGTAGGAGATGCCCGGCCGGAATCGTGGGCGAAAGGGGCCTGTGTTCTCGTCGGAGAACTTGAAAAATGAGTGGGAATTTACACGGCCAATCAAAAGTTGTCAACTCAAAAGGGCCAGTTTTCGCTTGACGCCGTCCCCAGCATTTTGTAGCATCGTACGAACAAGTTCGCTCTTCAATTGATTGGGGAGCGGGCCTGAATTTCATGCAGAGTGGCTGAGGGACGAGCCCTGTGACGCCACGGCAACCGATCCGGGATCATATATCCCGGGTGCTTGGTGCCAACTCTCTCCTGGAAACAGGGAACATGGGATTCGGCAAGCGCGCTGTATTTGCTTTCCGATCGCCTCTTTTCCTTTTCCCGGAAAAAGAGGCCTTTGCTTTTTAGGCCGCTTTTTCGAGGGCTCGTCCTCAGCTATTCGCTAGTAAGGAAGCGCGCCTAACGCGCGATTTTGCAATTTCGCAAAGAACGCGAAATTGATCGCGCGGTGCGCCCAGGTCCTTCGCGAGACAAAAAACGTCTCGCTCAGGATGACGATTGATTCCGAGTTTACGGAATAAGAAAGCGAGTAGCCCGATGTCTCACTACGAACTGCGCTGCCGGGAATGCGGACGGACTTGGGGAAACCAGCCCCGTTCCATCTGCGACGATTGCTTCTCCCCTCTGGAAGTTGCCTACGACTACGACGCGCTGCGCGCTTCCATTAGCCGTGAGCAGATCGCCCAGCGGCCGCCGAACATGTGGCGCTACTCCGAACTTTTGCCCCTCCCCCAGGGCTATGAACCGCGGCTGCCGGTCGGTTTCACTCCACTGTTTCAGGCTCCACGCCTGGCTAAACAGTTGAGCGGCTCCAAAACTGGAAAGACCGCCGCCGCCGCGGGAAATCTCTACCTCAAGAACGACGCCGTCTGCCTGCCCACCTTGAGCTTCAAGGATCGCGTGGTCGCGGTGGCCATCTCGCAGGCGAAAGCCTTCGGCTTCGACACCGTGTCGTGCTCTTCGACCGGAAACCTGGCCAACGCAGTCGCAGCGCACGCAGCCCGCGAAGGACTGAAAGCCTGGATCTTCATTCCGTCCGATCTGGAGCCCGCAAAGATTCTGGGCACCAACGTGTTCGGCGCGAAAGTCGTGCGCATCGCCGGCAACTACGATCAAGTCAACCGCCTGTGCTCGCAGATTGCCGACGAGCATCGCTGGGGCTTCGTCAACGTGAACCTGCGTCCCTACTACGCTGAAGGATCGAAGACCGTCGGTTTCGAAATCGCCGAGCAACTCGGATGGCGCCTGCCCGATAACGTGGTGTGCCCCATGGCGGGTGGTTCGCTGATCGTCAAGATCAAGAAGGCGTTCGACGAACTCGTCAAGCTTGGATTGGTTGAGGCCAAGGAAGTGAAATTCTTCGGAGCACAGGCCACGGGATGTTCTCCGATTTCGACCGCGGTCAAGACCGGCAGTTCCGAGATCGAGCCGCAGAAGCCATCGACCATCGCGCGCTCGCTGGCCATCGGCAATCCTGCCGACGGACATTACGCGATCAAGACCATCAAGGGCAGCGGTGGATGGAGCGAGGACATCAGCGATCCTGAAATCATCAATTCGATCAAGCTGCTGGCGGAGACCGAGGGAGTCTTCACCGAAACCGCCGGCGGCGTCACGGTCGGCACAGCCGGCAAACTGTATCGTCAGGATCGCATCAACCCGGAAGAGACGACCGTGCTGTGCATCACCGGCAATGGCCTGAAGACTACCGATGTGCTCGCTGGCGTTTACCCGACCGAGCAGGCGATCGCTCCGAAGCTGGCGGAGTTCGAACGCTACCTGCAGCAGGTGCTGACCCCGGCCGAGATCCCCGGCGTGATTGCCGAAGCCGAGGCGGTAGGAGCGTAAC